>JAABUQ010001440.1_pt1 | contig 51059 bp, 52 predicted proteins | sample 5560001 | NCBI WGS metagenome assembly JAABUQ01 (sample SAMN10711888, study PRJNA513371) | rock metagenome | isolation source: Antarctica rocks | place: Antarctica: Victoria Land, Finger Mt nord | collected 2015-12-18
TGGCAGGCCAAACACCGAACATGGCGGTGGTTGGTCACCTCGCCTCCGCAGTCCGGGCACGACCACAGCGAGGGCTGGGCTACCTCTGGTGGTCGTTGACGTGGCCGCGGGGGACCGACTCCGACTGCTACTACCACCTTGGCCTTGCGGGCCTTTACGTCGGCTTGGGCATGCCGAGCCTTGGCCCCTGTCAACGGGGTGGTGGAGCAGTGCTTCCCGTCGATCCGGGCGGCGAGGAGCTGCGCTGTCCGTTCGGTCCACGGACCGACCGCTCTGGCCCACAGGCTCATGGTGGCGGCCAGGTCGTGGGTGAGCGGGGGCAGTATGCGCACCGCCCCGTCGGGGGTCTCGTGGAAGTCTCGGCCTCGGAACGTCCGCTGACCGATGAGGTCGAGCACGTGGCGCTCGACGGTGGGTCGTATCGGCTCCATCACGTCGAGGGCCATCGACGGGCGCCGCGGGGTGTCGAGGTGGAGGATGCCGAGGTCGGGGGAGAGACCAAGGCGCTGGCAGGCTCGCACCGTCTCGACCTCGGCCAAGGCGAAGCAGTAGTTGAGCATGGCGTTGAGGGGGCGCTCGGCTTTGCGGTTGGCGTTAGCCGACGCCAGAACCGAGCGGCGACTCTCAAAGACAGTCCAGTGAGCTGGTATCCGGGCTCGGTCCTTGGGCGCGAACATCACCGATGTCTGGGGGCGGCCGACCCATGCGCCCCAGTAGGCCGCCGCGGCTGACGCCTCGATCTGGCGGGACTCGTCAACCGTGCCGGCATCGTCGAGCGTCTCGGCTAGAGACTCCACGGTGTCAGCGGCCGCCTGGTCGTCGAGGAGGTCGCGGAGGTTGTGGGCGTGGCCGGCCAGCTTGGCGGCCAGGAGCATTCGGACCACGACGAGCCCAGCCGTGTTGCCCGCCGCCAGGGCCTGTGCTCGCAGGAGTCGACCGTCGCGGACACCAGAGCCAACCGTGGCCAGGATCGGGCGTCCGTCGGCTGGGTCGAGCACCACCAGGGGGATGTTGAGCTGATCACACCACCGGAGCGCATCGAGTGAGACGACGCCGGTGTGGCTGAGGACCACCACCCTGGCCAGTCCGTGGGTGGCCCTGGAGTAGTTGCGCGTCCGGCGGGTCTTGCCGATCCCGTCGGCCAGCTCCAGGTTGCCGTGTTCGACACGGACGCTGGTCCCCCAGCCGTCGACCACCGCGATACCGCCGGTGGTGTCGCGGCTGTAGGTCTCAGCGATGGCCTGGGCAACGTCGGTAACGTCGTGGGTGTTCATGGGAGGTAGTGCTCCTGTGGGCCAGGCCGGGGGCTTGTTTGCGCAAGCGCCCCGGCCACCTATGTTGATCGGAAGGCTACCTCAGCGGTTGGATGCCGATTGAGGTAGTAGTTGAACGAGTCCATGGGCGCCGATTGCCACGTCGACCTCACCTCGCCGGCCGTCTGGTGAAGCTCCTTCGGTTGCCCGCTGCACAGTCGCCAGGTCCACGGTGAAGCGGCGACCGCAACTGGGGCACGGATCGGTCGTCAAAGCTCGTCGGCCGAGGCCGCCCCAGGGGCCGGTGCTAGCTGGGATGACTCGCTCGATGGTTCGCTTCCCGGCCTTACCAACCGGGACCGTGGGTGCCCATAGCAGGTCCATGATCTCGTCTTGGGTGTCGGTTCCGGGGATCACGGCGAGGCGCGGTGAGTTGCTGCGTGGCCGCTGCTTGAGGCACTCACCGCAGCGCAACACGGTCACAGTCGGGCGAGGATCATCAGGACCAGGATCATTCATGGGTCCGATGCTACCCCTTGGGCGTCACAGTGCGTCGGCCTGTGGTACAGTGAGCGCCGACAGATTGAACCGAGGGCTGCGGCCCCAATGGTCTCTAAGCGAATGCGGGTAGGCGCATAGCCGGGAGACCTTGGGAGGACACGCACATGCCCGAGGTTTCAGCCCCCGAAGTCCCCGTACTACCCGAGCGCCGGACATACTCAGCGGACGAGACCGCTGCCCTGCTTGGGATACACCGGCAAACGGTGGTCCGGGCCATCGCACGCGGCGACCTACCTGGCCATCGGATCGGCAAGCAGTGGCTGATCCCTATGGCTGCGGTCGACCGGATCATCAGCGTCGAGCCCCGCTGAGATGGCACCGCATCGACGCCATCGACGCGACCACTGTCCTTACGCTCATGACGGAGACGGCCCTGCGTGCGGTACGGAACCGTGCCCGACGCTGCGAGAGGGTGCCTGTCCCGCCCAGGCACTCAACCGTCGCGGCGACCGCTGCTACCGCTGCACCGACACCGATCCCCGCTCGCCGCGCTACCTGCGTCGGATGGGTCCCGCCTGGTGTTTCAACGGGGCCTGCGATTTAACGCCAGCGATCATCGCTATCAATAGCGCGCATGACAAGACCGGGGAGTCCCACTCCGATCCACGCCGCGACGCCGCCGCTCTAGCGGTAGCCGCTGAGGTTAGCCGACCCCGCAGAGCGCTTGCAGCCGCCGAGGCCCGCTGCGCGTACTGGTCCACTCTCAGCCCCGAGGAGTTAGCCGACGCCGAGCGATGGGACGCCACACTCCCGTTTGAGCGGCCGCCCGGTCCCGATCCGACAGCGGTGCGCATCGAAGTCGTTGGCGCCCACAGGGACCTCCTCAACGGCACGGCCCCGTTCCGGTTTTATGTTCCAGTCGGTCCCGCCCCAGGGGGGCGCTCAAACGATACGGGTGAGCTGCTCCCACAACTGAACCCCGATCTCACCGGTTCGAACTACAGAGGAATGCCCATGATCGAGCGGGTGGCTAGATCGATGACCCGCGAACAGAACAACGCCGGCCCAGGCCATGGACCGGCGTTGCATTTCAAAGGTGCCAACCTTGTTACCAGCGATTATACACCACTGGCTGACAAGGGAGAACACCACATCGGGGTGACCTGATGGCGTTTCCTGCGCCGCCTCGCAATGCCGCCGGCCAGCGACTCACTAGGACCAACACTCAGCCGGGCTCACCACAGCGCAGCTTGGTCAACGCCTATGAATATTCCAGCCGCAAGGCGACGGGAGCGTCGGCCGGGCTGAGCACCTCCCAGATTCGAGGTCACGCCAAGACCGCTCGGGGCGAGAAGGGCGTCCGGGAGCTGAAGCGAGTCGAGCGACCCAAGATCATCGACGCCATCCGCCAGGCCCGCAGTGACCCTTCGATCACGCTCGACCAGGCCGCCCGGCGAGCCGGAACCACCGAGGCCAAGGTGCGCTCCGGTGCTCCAGGAGCGGTGACCGAAACCGACGGGCGATGGATCGTCAAACCAACCGACCGTCTCACTCGGCGGATGCGCATCCTCACCGGTGGCCAGGTCGTCGAGGTCGACGTTCGCGGTAGCCGCCAGGCGTCTCTTGTTGGTCGCCACTGGGCTGCCATCAGGAGGTACCTCGACCTGGCCGACGAGGCCCCGCTGCGGGCGTTGGCCGGCAAGCGCGTGTCCGGCTACGAGCTGGAATGCGACCCGGACGAGATTCTGGCCCTGGCGCAGACCGGTCAGCTCAACGTTCCATCGATTTACGCATGACCGCCGCCGCGAGACCCTCAGCGTGTGCCGGGTGCGGTGGCCCGGCCAGCGACGCTCACCACCTGGCCCGCCGGGCCAACGATCCGGACCTGACGGCGCCGTTCTGCCAGCCCTGCCATCGTCAACTCACCCGCTGGCATCGTGAGGAGGGGGTTCCTGGTGGATCAAACTGGACCCCCTCGGCGCTCGACCGGGCCAGGGCGATCTACGTCGGCTTTGCGGACGTGGCTGCCCTCGTCAACATCAACTACGGGCGATCCCGCCAGGTCGAGAGTCGAGACATCGCCAGGGTGTTCTCCGAGCTGCTTGCGGTCATCGGTGGTGAGGCCCGCCGTTGGGTTCCCGACCATGGATCGGCGCTGACCGCGACCGAGAGCGCAGCGCCGCCCGAGGTTGACTTTGACGAGGCCGCTTGGGCCGTTGCTCTGGCACAGATGCTCGTCGATGTGAGTCGAACCCTCTTCGGTGACGCCGATCTGCTTACCGCCTTCTGTGTTGCCCTGGCCGCTCTGACCAAGAGTGGGGAGGAGACCCTGTGACCATCGACTACCTGCCGTTGGCGGTCCGCGGCTACGGCATCCGACCTCGCCCCTCCACCGACGACACTGAGAAGCCCACCTCGAAGAAGCGCCGCCGGCCCGGCGCCTCCCCGCCCGTCCGTCACCTACTGGTCTTCGATACCGAAACCACCACCGACCCAACCCAACGGCTCAACTTCGGGTTCTCCAAGCTGTGCAAACTCAACGCTGACGGCTCTGTTCGTTGCGTCGAGGAGCGGGCCTTCCACGCCGACGATCTACCCGAGCGGGACGCCGACGGCTTCGCTACCCTCAAAGGCTACGTCGAGGCTCCCGGCCGGTACGCGGAGACGATGTGGCCAGGATCGGGCGACCGCTACATCAGGCTCATGTCGATTTCGGAGTGGCTGGAGCAGGTGTTCTGGCATTACGCCTACAAGAAGGGCATGACCGTCGTTGGGTTCAACCTTCCATTCGATCTGTCCCGTGTCGCTTGCGGTGCGGGCAAGTCCCGCGACACCAAGGACCACCTCGACATGGCCGGAGGGTTCTCGCTGCGCATGTTCGCCCACGCTGGCCGGGACAATCAGTACCGGTCCCAAGTGGCGATCAAGAACATGGGGTCCCGTGGATCGCTGATGACGTTCACGCACCCCAAAGAGGTTGACGGTGGCGTGACCAAACATCGGGGCCAGTTCCTCGACTGCTCAACCCTGGCGTTCGCCCTGGCCGACTTCCGGGGCTCGCTCGACGCCGCTTGCCGGCGCTGGGATACCGAGCACCGAAAGCTCGACCCTGGCGAGCACGGCACCATCACAGATGAGTACGTCGATTACGCCCGCGGCGATGTCAGGGTCGCCACCGAGCTGGTCGAGAAGTTGTTGGCCGAGCACCGATCCCATCCCGTCGACCTTCAGGCCACCAAAGCGTATTCCCCAGCATCGATGGCCAAGGCGTATCTCAAGGCGTTCGGCATCCGCCCCGTTCTGGAGCGCCAGCCGGACTTCCCGCCCGAAGTGATCGGCTGGGCCGTCTCCGCCTTCTACGGGGGACGAGCCGAGTGCCGCATCCGCAAGACGGTGGTCCCGGTCACCCTGTGCGACTTCACGTCAATGTACCCGACGGTCGATGCGCTCATGGGCCTGTGGGGCCTTCTCACCGCCCGGACCGTCGAGGTCGTTGACGCCACTGATGAGGTACAACGCTTCCTCGACGAGGCCACCGTTCCGACCATGCTCGACCCCGCCTCGTGGCCGTCACTGGTCGGGGTGGCCAGGGTGGTTGCTGATGGCGATGTCCTCCCGGTCCGGGCCAGCTACACGCCCGCGGAGGCCACGAAGCTGAACATCGGGCTCAACCACCTGCACGCCCGCACCCCACTCGGTGAAGTGGTGCCGCTGTGGTTCACCATTGCCGACCTGGTGGCATCGAAGCTGCTCACCGGGCGGGCGCCGGTGATCGAGCGCGCCGTTCGCTTCGTTGGCCGGGGCCGCCAGCGCGGGCTGCGGCCGGTTGCTCTGGCCGGGAAGGTGACCGTCGACCCGAGGACCGAGGATTTCTTCACCAAGGTTGTTGAGGCCCGAGCGAAGGTCAAAGGCGATCCTTCCGGGCCGGGACCGTTCCTCAAGGTGCTGGCCAACGCGGGCAGCTACGGCATCTTCGCTGAGATGATTCGTAAAGAACTGCCAGCCGGCGAGACCGAGGATGTGGAAGTCCACGGCCGGGCCGACGGCCCCTTCACCTCTGCCATGAACTCTCCCGAAGACCTCGGGGCGTTCTGCTTCCCGCCGATTGCCGCGTGCATCACCGGCGCGGCCCGGCTCATGCTGGCCATAGCCGAGCGGATGGTCACCGACGCTGGAGGGGCGTGGGCGTTCTGTGACACCGACTCCATGGCCATCGTGAGTTCGGAGACCGGCGGCCTTGTCCCCTGCGAGGGGGGATCGCATAGAACCGACGACGGCAAGCCCGCGGTGCTGGCCCTCAGCTACGACCAGGTTGATGCCATCCGGGCTCGCTTCGATGCCCTCAACCTTTACGACCCCGACGCGGTGCCGACCATGCTCAAGGCCGAGGCCCGCGGCGATTGCTGGGCCATCTCCGCCAAGCGGTACGCGCTCCACCGCCGGGAGGGGGACCGGGTGAGTCTCACCGTGAACGAACCGGACGGAACGCCGGTGGTGAGGTTCTCCGAGCACGGGCTCGGTCATCTCCTGAACCCGCTCGACTCCGACGACCTCGGAACGCCAGAAGGTGAGGGGATTACCGCCGCCCATCGGGCCAGGACGGCCCGCCCGCCCCGCAAAGACTTCGTGGCTGATCTGTGGCGCTGGATCATCGCCACCGACGCCTACGGGCTCGACGTTGCTGAGCCGGCCTGGCTGGATCGGATGGCGGTGACCAGGGTCCCGGTCTCGGCTCCGTCCCTACTCAAACCGTTCGCCACGCTCAACGCCGGGCGACCCTATGCGGAGCAGGTCAAGCCGTACAACTTCCTTCTCGGCGTGCCCATCAGGGATTTTCCGCCTGGTGTCGACCCTCAACGGTTCAGGCTCATCGCTCCCTACAACACCGATCCAGCGTCGTGGCCCGATGCCGGCTGGGTCAACCGCTACGACCGCCATGCCACCCGCTACCAGGTGAGCACCGAACCCTCCGGCGACGAAGCGGACCGCACCCGACCGACCGACGCTACCCCTTACACAGTCGGCGTCTACTCCCTCCGAGCGGTGGTGGACAGCTTCCGGAGCCTTCCCGAGGGCAAAGCCGCCGCCGAGGATGGGACCGTGTGCAGCGCGGGGACGCTCGGGTGGCTGTCGCGGCGCCACGTCGGCGTTGACTCCGTCACCCACATCGGCAAAGAGATGAACGACCTGGAGAGCCGGACGGCTGGCGTCGTAGCCGAGGCCGACGCCCTGGCCGACTACGGCGACCCCGACGGAGACGGGCGACTCGGGTTGGTTCTGCGAGTGCTCGACGGTCTCACCGCCACCGAGATAGCCGAGCGGTCCGGGTTGGGGCTTGAGCACCATCGAGCATCTCCATCCCACAGCGCATCCGAACGCTGACACCCTGCATCGGCTGACGGGCCTGGCGTGCGAGGTCGCCGGTGTGTACGCCCCCCGCCGTGGGGCGACTCCCGTTCGGATGCGAATCGCCATCGAACGTCTGACCAACTACGTCGATGAAAGGGGACCCCGGCAATGCGGGCTGGAGGGATGCACCAACCCTGTCAGACGCGGGGCCGACTACTGCTCTGATCCGCACCGCCAGAAACAGGGCCGGCTACGACGCCGGTGGCCCAGCAATGGCCACGATCCAACCCAAAAGCATTGAAAAGGAAACCACCCATGACAACCACAGACCATCCCAAGAGAACCGAGTGGCCCAAGATCATCGACGCCATCCGACATGCCCGCAGCGATCCTTCGATCACGCTCGACCAGGCCGCCCGCCTAGCGGGTACCACCGAGGCACCGTCAGAGCCTTGACGCCAAGCGCACTACAACAACTTCCCGATGGGCGCTGGATCGTCAGACCAACCGACCGTCTCACCAGGCGGATGCGCATCCTCACCGGAGGTCAGATCATCGAGGTCGATGTTCGCGGTAGCCGCCAGGCGTCTCTTGTTGGTCGTCACTGGGCAGCGAGCAAGCGCTACCTCGACCTTGGCGACAAATCACACCTGGCCGCAGTGGCCGGCAAGCGAGTGGCCGGCTATGAGCTGGAGTGCGACCCCGATGTGATCGAGTACCTGGCCGGCCCCAGTCAGCTCGATATCCCCGAGCCCGAGGGGAACGCGACTCGATGGCACGAGATCGGGGACGAATGACCGGCGATTACACCCCCAGCCCTGCGTCGGCTACCGAGCACCTCAGCGCCATCCTCACGGCGCGCAACACTGCTGACGTGTTGCTCCCGCCAGCCGAGCGGACCGGAGAGACGGTGGCTCTCGTCGGGAACCTCACCGCCAGCCCCGAGCTGGTCGAGAAAACGGGGGTGCCGTATTGCCGGCTTCGTGTCGCCGTGAACCGGCCCGGATCAGACGGAACATGGAAGACCAAGACCACCGAGTTTCACACGGTGGTCGCTTTCGGTTCTCTAGCCATCAACGTTGCCGCGTCACTTCGTAGCGGTGATCGAGTGGTGATAGCCGGCGAGGTCACTTTCTCCGAATGGGAAGGTGAGCGTCGCTACTCGGTCGTCGCTGAGGGGATCGGCCCGTGTCTGCGTTTCAACACGGCCGACGTTCAACGAACCAATAATCATGCAGCACCAACGAAAGGAAACGTGAAGTGAGCAACACATCTGACAACGCATCCGTCGGTGTCAAGATCGAACATGCCGAGACCGATCTAACGAAAGGAACAATCACTAATACAACAGTGCAAAGGGTCGACCCGGTGCTTGCCGCCAAAATATGGCAAACCAACGCTGACCTCATAGCGGACGTGGCCCGTCTGGGCTACCTCCACCGCTACGACATTATCCTTGACCCAACTTTCGGACGGGGTACATGGTGGAAACGGTGGACTCCAGCACCACCCGGTCGGTTGGTGGCCCACGATCTCAACCCCCGACTGAGCCCGACCGGGGAGAGTTGCGACTTTCGTAACCTGCCCTATGACCGTGACACTTTCGACGCAGTAGTCCTCGACGGCCCGTACAAATTAAATGGCACGTCTACGGTCAGCGTGGATGAGCGTTACGGGGTCGAGTGCTACGCGAGCTGGCAGGACCGTCATACCCTGATCCGGGACGGTATGACGGAATGTAGCCGGGTGCTACGTGGCGGAGGAGTGCTCCTGGTGAAGTGTCAGGACCAAGTTTGTAGCGGTCGTATCCGCTGGCAGAGCGATGAGTTTAGCGCTCATGGGGCGACCCTAGGCTTGGTCAAAGTGGATCAGTTCTACTTTCTAGGCGGCGGCCGACCCCAGCCGGCGAGAAGCCGAATGGACGGCAAGGTCAGCGGACAGCAACATGCCTACGGGCGACCTAGTTGCCTGCTGGTCTTCGCACGTGATCACACGTCGATCTAAACGAAAGGAACAATTCGCAATGACTGCGACGGCGGTTACCTGCCCCGCTTGCAAATACGCTCGCAATGAGCACGAGGAAAGGAACATGCAAATGACTGAGCAAACTATCCAACGGCCGTACGATCCGATCCGACCGCGCACCAAGCGTGGAGAGACGGTGGCGCTCGTTATCGAACGGCGCATTACATACCAGGCCCGTGATACCGGGGTGACGACTGACGTCTCGCTGGCGGTGGCCACCAACCTGAGCCAGAACGGGCGTTGCAAGGCGGTGCGTCGTTTCGGCTGGCCTAGCCGCCCGATCCCCATCGACCGGATCGTCGGGCTCATGGCGGTGCTGACCGTTTCCGACCTGCCCGCCGAAGTTGCCGAGAAGATCGCCTGCGAGCATCGCTGGCCGGGCGGCCAGTGCTGGGCTCCGTGGGGTTCCATCGATGAGCTGCGGGCGGACCTGACCGCCGCCGGGTACGGGCCGTTGCCGACGGTGCCCGAGCGAAGGGCGGAAGTATGGGATATGCCCGGTTGGTGGTGGGCGGAGCAAAGCCTGGGTGAGCGGGGCGGAAGGGCAGGAGAACGATGACCTCCCCTTTCGTCTGGCCTTTCGCCACGCAGTCCCCTCCCAGTACAACCGGGTGGATCAGGGCTGGGACATCCAAGACACGCCGGGGGCGCTCGTGTTTGCGGTCGCCGCCGGCACCGTAGGAAAGGGCGCTCCCGACCCTGGCAACTTCGGCAACGACTGCCCCATCCTGGCCCTCGACGCTCCACCACCGGGCTCCCCTTCGAACACGGTCTACTACGGCCATGCCCATGTGGACCCGGGAGTGCTGGGGCAAGCGAAAGACCCTCGCCAGACCCCCGAGGTTCGTAGCCGACGTGGTGACGCCATAGCTGCCCGCAAGGCCCGCCAGGCGGCGTGGGAAGCGGCCGGAGGAGTCGCTTTGGTCGACCCCGAGTGGTACGCCACGGACGTGCTCCCCGCTCTGGCGGACGTGAAGCTGGCGGCCATCGTGGCGGCCACGGGATGGTCCAAGTCCTACGCATCGGTCGTTCGTCGGGGCCGCTACATCCCGCACGTCTCGACCTGGCCGGCGCTGGCGGTGGCCGCTGGGGTGACGGTGCCCGGCCCTGAGTGAGCGTCCTGCGCTCACCACCGCAGCAGTTTTCCACAGGTCATGCACGCTTATCCACAACTTGTCCACGGCTTTCGGTGTACTTGTCCCCCGGTTATGCACAATGAGCGATGCTCACGGATATGATCGAAGGGCCATGCGCATCACGATCAACTGCCCCGAATGCGGGAACACGTGGGAATCCCAGTCAGCATCGGGACGGACCCACTGCGGACGCTGCGAGGCTCGGGTCTACGTGCCCCTCGGGCTGCGTCGAGCGGCCGGTCTGGCCCCGCCACCTCGGCAACACAGGCCAGGGCGGGGAACGGAACGGCCCGCCCATCCGCCGACGCCGAGGTCCGAAACGATCAGAGCGGACCTGCCACCAAGGCCCCGCCGGGTCGAGCCCGACACTGCTCCGGTAGCGCCACAGCAGGTGGCGCCCAGCCAGCCAGCGCCTGGCCCGGAGCCCGATCCGGTGGCGGCCTACTGGGCCACCGTGGCCGCCATCCGTGGCGAGCCCGGACCGCCAACGGCTGCCAAGACGGCTGCACAACCGGCGACGCCCCGGCCAGCTCCACCGCCCGCTCCGGCCATGCCTCCACCACGACGAGCACCGGCCCAGCCGGCCGACCGTGGCGCCCGCTGCACCCGGCCCGGCTGCACCCACCCCGCCGAGTACCACGTCACGTGGGAGGGGCCGTCACCGCATCCGATGCTTCCCGACCAAGGGACGTACTGCCGAGGCGACAAGGATCGCCTGACCACTCGGCGTGACGTGGAGGCCCGACCGTTGCGGGAACGGTGACGGGGGTCTGATTCCCGACAGTCGGCGCAAGTAGGGGGCTGCCCACAATCATACACCCGGTAGACAACTCTTCGTCTACCGGGTGTATGATGGTGGACATGACCTATCCCGACTCTGACCACTACGCCGCCGACCTCTTCGGCCCACCCACAGCCAGGGACCTGTCCCACATGAAGACCGCAGCACGAGCCGGCGAAGCGGCCTGCGCTCGGGCCTACCAAGCGGGGCTCGATGACGCAGCCGGCGCCCGGACCGTCGCGCCGGGCCTTGCCTACCGGCGCCGTCCGGCCGACTCGCACCACCTGATCGCTCTACTGGTGATCCTGTGGGTGGTCGTGATCGCCGCGGCCGTCACTCCGGCGCTCGGCATCCTCGCCGCCGTCGTGTCCGTGGGTTGCTGTGTGCTCGTGATCGTCGCCCGTCACCTCCGCCGCCATCCCGTCGAGCTGGCCCTGGCCGTGGCCGGCGCTGTGTGGCTGATCGCCCGGCGGAGGAGGCGGCCATGAGGTCCGCCACGATCATCGCCGTTGGCCTGGTGGCAGCGGCGGGCATCGGCGGAGGGGTCTACGTGGGCGCTACGGCGCTGCACTCGCCAGGGCAGCGAACCGTTCCGGCCGTTGCACAGCCAGCCACCACGGCCGCTCACACGACGAGCACCGTCGCCACCACGTCCGTCACTTCCACGACGACCGCCGCTCCCACGACGACCCCGGCGAAACCATCGGCAGACGTACAAGCAGCCGCTGACGAGCGGCGAGCGTGCACGATCCTGTCCAACTACGACCGCTCCGAGGCCCCGGTGATTGCTGGGCTTGTCGCTCAGGGAACCAATGCCACCATTGGCGGGCTGGGCGCTACCGCAGGCGCCATCAATCAGGCGAACACGGCCGCAAACGACGGCTTCGTTGTCTTCCTCTCCGCTCACCCCGAAGGTAGCCAAGTCAGTCCCATAGTGCAGCTCTCGGGACTGTTCCATGAGTTGCGAGGAGACTTCTCCCCAGAGATCAGTGCTTCCACTGCGCAGATCAACCGCGACTACACGCACACGGCGAGCTATTGCCGGGCCATGTTCATGCTGGGGTTTCCAACGTTGCCCCCAGCTCCGTGACCGATCCCGACCAGAAACGACGTCATACCGAGGCGAGGAGGATCACCACGGCGCTTCGCCGTGTGGACACCAAACGGGACGCCCTGATCGTCGAGCGAAATCGCTCGTTAGTCGATGCGGTGAGAGCGGGTTGGTCGCTGGGCAGGGCAGCCGAGGCGTTCGGCCTCAGCAAGGCCGGTGCGGCGAAGATCGTGACCGCAGCTCGGGCAAAGTCTGACGCCCGATGATGCAACTACGCCCTCCACCACGGGCCGCCCCGAGCCCCTACGGCCTGGCGTGGCCACCGTGGGAGCGTCTGGTGGCCACCGTGGGGAGCGCCTGGGGTCGGTGGCCGCGCCAGAGCACCGGTGGCCGACGTGAGGCCCTGGAGGTCGTCGAGGACACCGACCCGATCAGACCAAGGCGGGCGCCCCGAGGCGAGCACGGCCCGTGGTGGTCAAGGGCCAGGGCTCGATTCGCCAGAACGACCGGCCCGAGGGCCTACCTGTGTCGACGACAAACGTCCGACCCGAGGGCCTACCTTGTGTCGCGACCGACCCTCATGCATTGCATAACCGTTGTATATGTATGCAATGCACCGCCCCGAGGCGGGGAGCTGGCCCGAGGAGACTACCAACCCGAGGCGAGAGACCGGCTGGCGGGACCGGCCCGAGGAGCTGGCCCCCGGCGCCAGGTTGCGGTGGTCAGCCCCGAGGAGCTGACCGGCGAGCAACCCCAGGTGAAGGGCAAGGGGGCCTGGCCCCGAGAGGAGCTGGGCCGACTCGACCGGCCCGAGAGAACGTCCGGCTCGGTCGAGGGCAACAGCACCGAGGCGGTGCGTCCGGCCGAGGAGGTCGACGACCCGAGGAGCCGACCGGGGTCGAGGAGCCGACCGGGGTCGAGGAGCCGACCGGCAAGGGAGGGGCGGGTATACTGGCGGTGTCCCAGGGATGTCCCTGCTCCGGTAGCGCCACAGCAGGTGGCGCCCAGATGATCACCACCATGCGTGGGATATCTGGTCGCTTTGAGTGAGCCGTTGAGCGGAGATTGTGGGCGTGAACGGCAACCTGTAGCCAAACCGACCTATCCCTCCTATCCCCACCACGGTGTCAAGAACCTCGGTCCTGGTTGGCGCTCATGGGGTTGGTAGCGTCGATCCGGTGAGCCGGCCCGAACCGATCGACGGATCGCCACGTCGGGCGCCGGGCGACCCCAGCGCCCGCCTCGATGCATTGGCCCAGGACCTCGCCGACGTGGAGGTGGCGCTGCAGCGTCTCGACGAGGGCACCTACGAGAGCTGCGAGGCCTGCGGGGCCCCGCTGCCGCCGGCGGTGCTCGAGGCCTTCCCCGCCGCCCGCCGGTGCGTCGAGCATGGTGGACCGGGGCGCACCGGCGGCCCCGACTAGGTCCGTCCCCTCAAAGTGGCCCGTTGGCATGCTTTCGGGCCGGTAGGTGCTCGACTTTGTCGGCCAACATGGCAAAGGCCCGGCTCACCACCGACCGAGTCTCGCTCGGGTCGATGATCTGGTCCACGTAGCCGCGTTCGGCGGCCACATAGGGGTTGAGGAAGCGCTCCTGGTATTCGTCGATGAGCCGGGCCTGCGTCGAGGCATCCTCTCGGCGATGAAGGATCTGCACGGCACCCCGGGCGCCCATCACCGCTATTTGGGCGCTCGGCCAGGCCAGGCACAAGTCGTTGCCCATCAGCTTCGAGTCCATGACGATGTAGGCCCCCCCGAAGGCCTTGCGCACCACCAGGCACACCCGGGGAACGGTGGCCTCTGCGTAGGCGAACACCAACTGGGCGCCGTGGCGGATCATGCCCCGCCACTCGAGGTCCCGGCCCGGCATGAAGCCCGGGGTGTCGACCACGGTGAGCAGCGGAAGGTTGAAGGTGTCGCAGAACGAGACGAAGCGGGCCCCCTTCTGCGAGGCGGCAATGTCGAGCGTGCCGGCCATCGACTGAGGCTGGTTGGCCACCACGCCCACGGGGTGACCGTCGAGCCGGATCAGACCGGTCGCCAGCTGCGGCGCCCACTGGCTGCGCAGCTCCAGGAACTCGCCGTGGTCGGCAACCGCCTTTACCACGTGGCGGATGTCATAGCTCCCGCTCGGGTGGGCGGGCAGGAGATCCCGCAGCTCGGGCGTGGGCCGGTCGCCGGGGTCGTCGCTGGAGCGCCGCGGGGGTAGCTGGTCGACGTGGTCGGGCAGATGGTCGAGGACGTCGGCGACGATGTCGAGGGCCTCGGCGCGGTTGGTGGCGAGCAATGCGGCCACGCCCGTCATCCGGGCGTGGACGCTCTGTCCGCCGAGGTGCTCGGGCTCGATCCGCATTCCGGTCAGCGCGGCCACCGACGCCGGCCCGGAGACGTAGGCGACGGCCTCGGGGGTCATCACCACCACGTCGGCCATTCCCAGCAGCAGCGCCGGGCCCGAGACGGTCAGCCCGACCACGACAAAGATGACCGGAACGATTCCCGAACAGCGGGTCAAGGCGCGAGCCGCTTGCCCCCAGCCGTGCAGTGACGCCATCCCGCCGCCGATGTCCGCGCCCGACGTGTCGAGCAGGACCACCAGGGGAAGGCGTTGGGCGCGAGCCAACCTGGCCCCGTCGGCCAGCGTGGCGCTGTCGGTGGCGGTGAGTGCCCCCCGCCGACGCTCCGGATCGATCTGGACGAGCACCACCCGTCGAGCGCTGGCGGCCAGGACGTCGACCCGGGCCGATGTGGATCCGCGCACTCCGGCGCGCACCGCCAGCCAGGGCACGCCCGACGAGGCGCCGGTGGCCGTCATGGGCGCTTCTCCGAGGCACCCTCGCAGCGCGGCGGGGCCAGAAGGTCGATGAGGCACCGGATCTCATAGCCCCCGGGGGCGCCCTCGAGCTCGATGCCGGCCAGATTGCCCACTCGCCAAGCGGGCTGGCCCAAGCGCCGGGCGATGGCCCGGATGACCCCGCCATGGCTGACGACCAGGCACTCGCCGTCCTCACCGGCGTCGCTGGCCACTCGGTCCAGGGCCTTGGAGAGGCGGGCATCGAAGTCCTCGCGGGGCTCACCACCCGGCGGGGTGTGGAGCTCGCCCAGATCCCAGCGACCGAGGAGTCCGGGCCAGCGCTGCTCGATCTGGCTTCGGGTCAGCCCGCTCCATGCTCCGACCCGGTACTCCCGCCACGCCGGATCGACCTTGATGGCCGTCCCGGGGAGGGCGACGGCGGCCAGGGCCGTGGCGGTGGTGGCGGCGCGCTGCAGGTCTGATGCCACTACCGTCGCCGGGCGGACACCGGCACCGACCAGGTCTGCGGTGTCGAGGAGGCGGCGGGCGGCGGTGGCCGCCTGGCTACGCCCGAGCGCGGAGAGCGGGGGGTCGGCCCAGCCCTGCCAGCGGCCGACGGCGTTCCATTCGGATTGTGCGTGACGCACCAGGAGGATGCGGGTCATATCAGGACGGCGATGCTAGGTCCCCCGGTGGTTCATCCCGCCCGAAGGCGCCCCTTTCGGGGTGCTTTAGGTCGATCGGTGGTGTCGCCCACGTCGGCTTCGAGGCGGCGAGGAGGAGGTTTGGGTATCCTGCGATGTGGTGAGAGGACGAACCGGGACGTGGCGACATTGACGACCAGCGAACCAGCCGACCCCCGCGGTGGGGTCGGCGTGACCCTCCGGATGTTCGCCGCTGTTCGTCACCAGGCGGGTACGGGGAGCGTGGCCATGCGGGCGGCCACGGTGGGCCAGGTGCTCTCCGATGCCGCCGTCCGCTACGGGCCGGGCTGGGCCGAGGTGGCCGCCGGGAGCCGGGTATGGGTCAACGGCGAGCCTGCCGAGGCCGCCCGGTCCCTCGACGAGGGCGACGAGGTGGCTGTGCTGCCCCCCGTTTCGGGAGGGACAGCGTGATCGACGTGTCCGTCGCTCCGCTCGACCCGCGACCCCCCGAGGATCCGGCCGGCGCCGATCCCGCTGGCGCCGATCCCCCCGGAGCCGATCCGGCCAGCCCTGGGCCAGCGCACCAGGAGCGAGGAGCAACCCCCGCCCGGACCCCGCCTGTTATCCGTCTCGGGCTGCTGTGGGCCTTCCTGCTGGCCGTCGCCATCGCCCTCTCTCCTGTCCTCGGCGCCCTGTTCCTGGCCCCCGTCGCCGCGGTGGCCGCCCTTTCCGCGTGGCGGCGCATGGAGATCCCCGAGGTGGAGCCGTGGTGGCTGGCCGCCGCCTGTGCCGGCGCCGCCCCCCTGGCCGCGCTGGGCGGGCCGATCCCCGCGGTGGTGGCGGTGGTCATGGGCGCCGCCGCGTTGGTCGCGCACAGCGCTCGACAAGTCCCGCCCGCCACCCAGCTTCGGGTGGCGCTTTGCGTGGGCGCGCCGGCGGCGGCCGCCTCCTCGCTGGTGGTGGCGGACCGCCAGAGCGCGACCATCGGGCTGGTGCTTCTGGCCGCCGTCAGCATCTTCGATGCGTCCAACTACCTCATGGGGGTGGGGGAGACGGGAGGTCGGCTCGGGGCGCTGGCGGCGATGATGAGCCTGGCTGTGCTGGCCGTCCTGCTGGCCGGAGCCCTCGTGGTGCCCTTCTCAGGAGCGTCGCCGTGGTTGCTCTGCGGGATGGTGGCGCTCAGCGCGCCACTCTCGGTCGCCGGCGGGCACCGCCTGGTCGGAGCCGTGAGGCTCCCGGCATGGCGGCGCCTGGATTCGTTGTTCATCGCCGGCCCGCTGTGGGTGGTGATCACCTCGACGCTCTTGGCGCCGTAGGGCTCCGAGACCGTTGCGACGCCGCCAACTGCGGCACCGGCCCCGTTGGTAGCCGTGCGCTATCCTGATACGGATGGTCGAAGCTGAGTCCGGTTCCCTGCCGAACGCTTCTGGACCCGCAGACACCGGGCCCACCGGCATCACCGGGCATACCGGTATCACCATGGCCTACCTCCGCCAGCCGGGCTATCTCGATGACCTGGCCAGCCGTTCGTTGGAGTGGATCCGCGCCGAACGAGCCGCAGTCACCGACCTGGAGACCGGCATCTCCTATGCCCGGCGGCTGCTGCAGGGCCATCTCGACATCGTCGGCGCCGAGTTGCGCCGTCGCCTCGAGGGAGGTGACCGCGATCTTGCCTCCCTGGTCGACGATCTCCCCGAGATCCTGGCCGGCAACGTCCGAGCCCCCGGCACCGGTCGTCTTTCCTCGGTGCTCTCGCCGGGTCCCCTCGACCCCGATCTGGTGGCCGAGATGGCCGATGCCGCCCCCGACGCGGTGCTCGGTCATGTGATCGAGGTGGACGACGCCGATCTGGCCCTGACCGAGGAGCGCCTCACCCGGCTCGAGGCCGATGTCTCGATGCGGCGCCGGGCGTGCTTCGCCGCCCTCGACCGACTGGGTGCGGAGGTGGTGGAGCGCTACCGGACCGGCGCCGCCAGCGTCGACTCGCTCCTGCAATGACCTCGCCGGCCGGGGGCCGAGCCCGCCTGGTCCTCGTGGTCGACGATGACGACATGATCCGCCGCTTGGTGCGCGACGTTCTCGAGGTCGACGAGGTCGATGTGGTCGAGGCTCGCAACGGGGAGATTGCCCTTGACCAGATCGAACACACCCGACCGGCTCTGGTGGTACTCGACATCATGATGCCCGGCCTCGACGGGGTCGAGGTGTGCCGGCGGCTGGATCACTCCAGGGTCAAGGTTCTGGTTCTCACCGCTCGCGATGATCCGCGACTGGAGGAGGAGTGCCGGCGGGCGGGTGCCAACGATTTCCTGACCAAGCCCTTCTCTTCGATCGACCTGCTTGACAAGGTGGTCGAGCTCCTTCCCTCATGACCGCTGACCGCAGGTCCAGCCGGCATCGCCGGAGGGGGCAGTATCCTGACCCGGTTATGGCCGAGCACCTCGATTCCGTGCGTGAGCTGGGCGAGTTCATCCGGGAGCAGCGCTTTGGGGCCCGGCTGTCGCTGCGACGACTCTCGGACATGGCGGGGATCTCCAACCCTTACCTCAGCCAGATCGAGCGCGGCCTGCGGCGCCCCTCAGCCGAGATCCTCCAGCAGATCGCCAAGGCGCTCCGGATCTCTGCCGAGAGCCTCTATGTGCGGGCCGGAATCCTCGACGAGCGGGCCCCGGCCCGCGATCTGCGCGATGCCATCCTGGCCGACACCACCTTGAACGAGGAGCACCGCCAGGCTCTCCTGGCCATCTACCTGTCGTTCCGGCGGGGCTGTGACCCCGATGCCCACATCGACCCCGATGCCCCCATCGAGGTCGAGCCGGCGGGCGGCGCCGCCTCGACGGCGGCGCGGACGTCTCGGTAGGTTCGTCTGAACGTGCGCCACCTGGCCGTCCTCTCCATGCACACCTCACCTCTGGCCCAGCCGGGTTGGGGCGACGGCGGGGGGATGAACGTCTATGTCCGGGAGCTGGCCGCCGCCCTGGCCCGCCAAGGCGTCTGCTCGGAGGTCTTCACCCGAGCCGAGCGCTCGGACCAAGCAGCGGTGGTCGAGGTCGAACCGGGCCTGCGAGTCCACCACGTGCCGGCGGGACCCGTCGGGCCCCTGGACAAAGAGGCGCTACCGGGCGTGGTCGCCGCATGGACCGACGGGGTGGCGCAGCGGATCGACGAACTGATAGCTGCGGGCCAGGCCCCCGATGCCATCCACGCCAACTACTGGCTTTCGGGGATGGCCGGCCACGCCCTCAAGCATCGCCTCGACATCCCTCTGCTCTCCACCTTCCACACCCTCGAGCGGGTCAAGCGGCTGGGCGGGACGGGGGAAGAGGGCGGCGCCGGCGACCTGTTGCGCCGCCAGGCCGAGCTCGACATCGTCGGATGCTCCGATGTGGTCCTGGCCTCCTGCGGCGTGGAGGCCGCGCAGCTCGTCGACCTCTACGGCGCCGAGCCCGATCGCATCGAGGTCGTGGCCCCGGGGGTGGACCACGCGTTTTTTTCCCCGGGGGACCAAACGCAGGCCCGCCGGGCGCTGGGCCTCGACTGCGACACCCCGGTGCTGCTGTTCGTGGGCCGGATCCAACCTCTCAAGGGACTTACCGTGGCTGTTGAGGCTCTGGCCGCCATCGTGGCCGGCGAGACCGGCGCCGGGGCGTGGACCCGCCGAGCCCGCCTGATCGTCGTGGGCGGGCCGAGCGGCTCGGACGGCCAAGCGGAGCTGGCCCGGGCCCGGGCCGTGGTGGAGCGCCACGATCTGGCCGACCGGGTGATCATGGTGCCCCCGCAGCCTCACGGAACGCTGTCCACCTACTACCGGGCGGCGGACGTCTCCATCGTCCCCAGTCGATCCGAGTCCTTCGGACTGGTGGCCCTGGAGGCCGGCGCCTGCGGGATCCCCGTGGTCGCCGCCGCGGTGGGCGGCCTCACCACGCTGGTCGACCACGGCCGTACCGGGTTGTTGGTGCACGGCGCCCAACCAGCGGCGTTTGCCGACTCGCTGTGCCGGTTGCTGGCCGACCCGGCAGTGGCCACCGGCTTGGGGCGAGCCGCGGCCCGTCGGTCTCGGGCCTACACCTGGTCGGCCGCGGCGCGGCGACTGGTCGCCCGCTGCCTGACCCTCACGGAGCGAGAACTCGTGGTGTGCCGGTAGGACGGTCGGGTAGTCCGAAGCACAGGTCTCAACGTGTGGTTGACGTTGAGGAAGGGCCCCTTGCCGGTCCCCTAGGTCACCGGTACGCTCGGTGTGCTGCGGCCCGGGGGATGGTCATCCCCGTTCGTTCGGGGAAGTACGAACGGGACGGCCGATCTCCCGTGCCGCGGCGCTCGGGCCCCGGCAGGGCCGGCCACGTCCGAAAATCCGGGTTGCCACTAGGGTCGGCGGTCATGGCATCGCTGGTAGTGATCGGGGGCGGTCGGATGGGCGAGGCCCTGGTCGGCGGGCTCCTCGGGAGGGGTGACCGGGGGCCGTCGAGCATCGTGGTCGTGGAGACCTCGGCCGAGCGCCGGGCCCAGTTGACCGCCGCTGACGGCCTGGGGGGGCGTTTCGAGGCCGTGTCGGTGGTCGCCGAGGTCCCCCCCGGAGCCGACATCGTCGTGGCCGTAAAGCCCTCGCAGGTCCGAGCGGTGTGCGAAGACCTCGCCGCCCGGCAGGTGGCGCGGCTGCTCTCGGTGGCCGCCGGCGTCACCGTCGAGTGCCTCGAGTCGTGGCTCGGCGGATCGGTCCCGGTCGTGCGGGCCATGCCCAACACCCCGGCCCTGGTCGGCGAGGGGGCGTCGGCGATCGCCGGCGGCAGCTACGCCGGAGCCGACGACCTGGCCTGGGCGGAGAGCATCCTGGGCGCGGTGGGGATGGTGGTGGCCGTCGGCGAGGACCTGCTCGACGCCGTCACCGGGCTGTCGGGGTCGGGTCCCGCCTACGTCTTTTTGATGGCCGAGGCCCTGATCGACGCCGGAGTGCTCCAGGGCCTGGCCCGCCCCATGGCCGCCGCCCTTACGGTTCAAACCCTGCTCGGCGCCGCCCGGCTCCTGACTGAATCGGGCCGGCCGCCCGAAGTCCTGCGAGCCGACGTCACCTCGCCGGGCGGGACCACGGCCGCCGGATTGCGGGCCCTCGAGGCGGCCGCGCTGCGCTCGGCGATCATCGACGCGGTCAGCGCCTCGGCCGCCCGCTCGGCCGAACTGGGCCGGTCCTGGGAGCCCTGAGCGGTCCGGGAACGGCCCTGCACTTTCCGCCTCGGCGTCGGTGGCCTACGCTCATCGATCGGAGAAGGGTGGTAGTGGTGCAACCAGGCAACGATCGATCGCGGTTCGTCACCGTCAGCGAGGTGGCGGGCCAACTGCGCGTATCCAACATGACGGTGTACCGATTGGTGCAGTCCGGCCAGCTGCCGGCCGTCCGGGTTGGGCGCTCCTATCGCATCCAGGCGGATGACGTGGATCGCTACCTGGCCGACCAGTACCACCAGGTCGGCTGAGCCAGGAGTCGCCTCTTATGCCCGGTGGCTCCGGGCGGCAACGGGCGCGCCCGGAGCCGGCCACGATCACCTTTCTCAGCGACTACGGCCTGGTGGACGGGTTCGTGGGGACCGTCCACCTGGTCATTGCCGCCATCGCCCCGGGGGCCCGCATCGTCGACCTGTCGCACCTGGTGGCCGCCCACGACGTGGCCGCCGGCGCTCGCACGTTGGCCCGGGCGTCGCCGTGGCTGAGCGAGGTGGTGCTGGCCGTGGTCGACCCCGGGGTGGGATCGGCCCGGCGAGGCGTAGCGGTGGAGGCCCTGGATCGCTCTCGGCGGCCTGCCGCGGTTCTGGTAGGTCCGGACAATGGCCTCCTGCTCCCCGCCGTGCGGGCCATCGGAGGCTTCGGGCGGGTCGTGGCTCTCGATCAGGCGCGTTGGCACCGAGGACCGGTCCCCTTCCCGTCGGGGGGCACGCCTCGTCGGGGGGCGACCTTCGATGGCCGGGACGTGTTCGCCCCTGTCGCCGCCCACCTGGCGAACGGCGTCGATGTCGCCGAAGTGGGTTCGCCGCTCGAAGCCGGGGGGCTGGTCGACACCGAGGTGACCCCGCCCAAAGCGACCGACGGGTCGCTGTTGGGCACCGTCGGGTGGATCGACCGGTTCGGCAACGCCCAACTCGACGTGGACCCCGCCCTCACCGCCGGGTGGGGACCGCGCCTCGCCCTGGGCCTGGCCGACGGTCGGGTGGTCACGGCCACCATGGCCGCCACCTACCGCGACGTGCCTGGCGACGCCCTGGGCATGATCATCGACGCCGACGGCTGTCTGGCCATGGTCTGCAACCGGGCGTCGGCCGCCGCTGCGTTGGGCCTGCACGAAGGAGACGGCGTGAGCCTGGCTCCCGCAGAGGGTCCCTCCGGGCAAGTCCAGACCGGTCGGTAGCCTGAGGGAGTGGCGACGCACCGCATCCCCGAGGCGACGGTGGCCCGGCTCCCGGTGTACCTTCGCGCCCTGGCCGAGTCGGCCAAGGAATGCCTGACCACCATCTCGTCGGATCTCCTGGCCGCCCGTTCGGGCGTCAATGCCGCCCAGGTGCGCAAGGATCTCTCCCATCTGGGCTCGTATGGGGTCCGGGGCGTGGGCTACGACGTGGCCTACCTGATCGGCCAGATCAACCGCCAACTCGGGCTCACCGAGGATCGCCGCATGGCCATCGTGGGCGTGGGCAACCTGGGTCGGGCCCTCATCAACTACCACGGCTTCGCCGAGCGGGGCTTCCACATCGTCGCCGCCTTTGACTCGGATCCGGCCAAGATCGGCCAGCCGGTGGCCGACATCTCCGTGCGTGCCGTCGACGACATGGGCGAGGTCGTGGTCCGCCAGCGGGTGGCCATCGCCGTGGTTACCACCCCCCCGGCGGTAGCCCAGGCCCTGACTGATGTGCTGGTGGCCGCCGGGGTGGTGTCGATCCTCAACTTCGCACCCATGGTGTTGAGTGTCCCCGACCACGTCAGCCTCCGGCAGGTCGACCTCGGTATCGAGTTGCAGATCCTCAGCTTCTACGAGCAGGAGGCCTCGGCCCTGGCCCGGTCCAAGGCGGCGGTGGTCGATGCCGGTTGACGCCGCTCTCTATCCCGTCAACCTGGTGCTCGCTGGACGTCGCTGCGTGGTGGTCGGGGGTGGCACCATCGCCGCCCGAAAAGCCGCCGGCCTGCTGGCCGCCGGCGGCGTGGTGACCGTGGTCGCTCCTCGCGTCGGCGACGAGATCCGGGCCCTGGACGTGATGGTGGTGGAAAGGCGGTACCGGTCCGAGGACCTGGCCGGGGCCTGGCTGGCTATCACTGCCACCGACGACCCCTTGGTCAATCGGTCGGTGGCCGCCGACGGCCAGGCGGCCGGGGTCTGGGTCAACGCCGCCGATGATCCCTCGGCGTGTTCGTTCATCCTCCCGGCGGTGGTGCGCCAGGGCCCGGTCATGGTCACCGTGTCCACATCGGGCTACAGCCCCGCCCTGGCTACCTGGCTCAAGGGCCACGTCTCCGCCGAGCTCGGTCCCGAGGTGGCGGTGCTGGCTGGGATGCTGGGCGACGCCCGGGAAGCTTTGCACGCCGCCGGGCGTTCCACCGAGGGTATCGATTGGCGGTCCGCGCTGGATTGGGACATGCTCGAACTGATAAGGACCGGTCGGACCGCTCAAGCAAGGGAGCGCCTGGAAGCGTGTCTGTCGTCGTCGTCGGACTGAATCATCGCACCGTGCCCCTCGAGACCCTCGAGGGCATGACCGTCGAGCCCGCCCGCCTGCCCAAGGCGCTCCACGACCTGGCCGGGCGCGACCACCTCAGTGAGGTCGTCGTGGTGTCCACCTGTGCGCGCACCGAGGTCTACGCCCTGGCCCACCGGTTCCACGGTGCGGTGAGCGACATCCGAAACTTCCTGGCCGAGTGGAGCGGGACACCGCCCGAGGCGTTCGGCGACCACCTCTACGCCTACCACGAGGATGCCGCCGTTCGTCACCTGTTCCTGGTGGCCGCCGGGGCCGACTCCGCGGTGCTGGGCGAGGGTGAGGTCCTCCACCAGGTCCGCACGGCGTGGGACGCGGCCCGGAGCGAGGCGGCTGCGGGACCGGTGCTCTCCGCCCTGTTCCGCCAGGCGGTGGAGACGGGCAAGCGGGTTCGTTCGGAGACCGCCATCGCCCGGGGCACCACCTCGCTGTCGCAGGCCGCGGTGGCGCTGGCCGCGGCGAGGTTGGGTTCGCTGGCCGGACGCACCATGGTGGTGGTGGGTGCCGGGGAGATGGGCGAGGCCATGGCCGTGGCCCTGGGTGCGGTTCCCTCCGCCGGGCCGGTCCTGGTGGCCAACCGGACCTGGGCTCGTGGGGCCGAGCTGGCCGGCCGGATCGGTGGCCGGGCCGTAGCCTGGGACGACCTGGCCGGGGCGCTGCAGGCCGCCGATGTCCTGCTCACCTCGACGGGGGCCAGCGACGTGCTCCTCGATGCCGAGACCATGGGGGCGGTGATGGAGGCCCGGCACGGCCGGGCGCTGCTGATCGTCGACATCGCCGTGCCCCGTGACGTGGATCCCGCGGTCGGACGCCTGGCGGGCGTGACCCTGCTCGACATGGACGACCTCAAGGGCTTCGCCAACGAGGCGGTTGCCGGCCGCCGGGCGGAGTTGCCGGCCGCCGAACAGATCGTCGGCCAGGAGGTCGATCGCTACTTCGACGTCGCCGCCCAACGCCAGGCCGCCCCCTTGGTCGTCGCTCTGCGGGACCGGGCCGAAGCGCTGCGCCTTAACGAGCTGGAGCGCTTCGACGTCCGCCTGGCAGGTCTCGACGAGCCTCAGCGCCGGGCCGTCGAGGCCCTGACCAAGAGCCTGGTGGCCAAGCTGCTCCATGAACCGACCGTCAACGTCAAGGCCGCCGCCGGCAGTCCGCAGGGCGAGCAGTTGGCCGCTGCGCTGCGCCAGCTGTTCGATCTGTAGAGGCGGGTGATCAGGCGATCGGGGAGCCTCCGAGTGGCCACCCGGGCCAGCGCCCTGGCCCGTTGGCAGGCCGGCGAGGTGGCCCGCCTGCTGCGGGAGGCGGATCCCGGGATCGACATCGAGCTGGTGATCACCGACACCGTGGGCGACCGCCGGGTCGATGTGAGCATCACCGAGCTCGGTGGCCAGGGGGTGTTCGTCAAGGAGGTCCAGGCCGCGGTGCTCGCCGGGCGAGCCGACCTGGCGGTCCATTCGGCCAAGGACCTTCCGTCGGTGACCGCGGCCGGCCTGAGCCTGGTGGCCATACCTCAGCGAGCGGATCCTCGCGATGCCCTGGTGGGCGTGCCGTTGTCCGATCTAGGGCCGGGCGCCACGGTGGCCACCGGATCGGTCCGCCGCCGGGCCCAGTTGGCGTGGTTGCGCCCCGATCTGAGCTTCGTCGAGCTCCGGGGCAACATCGCCACCCGCCTGGAGCGCTGCCCGCCCGACGGGTCCCTGGTGGTGGCCGCCGCCGCGCTCGAGCGCCTGGGCCTGGCCGGGCGGGCGGCGGAGGTCCTGGCCCCGGCGGTGATGTTGCCCCAGGTGGGCCAGGGGGCCATGGCCGCGGAGTGCCGGGCTGACGACCAGCGCGTCATCGACGCTCTGGGCGCCATCGACCACCGCGACTCGCATCGAGCCGTGGCCGCCGAGCGCGGGTATCTGGCCCGGTTGGGCAGCGGCTGCGACCTGCCGGTGGGGGCGTGGGCCACCGTGGTCGACGACCAGGTGAGCATCGAGGCCCTGATGGCCTCCGCCGACGGCCGGATCGTCCTTCGGGATCGGGCTGCGGGCCCGGCGGAGGCGGCCGCGGCGCTGGGCGCGGCGCTGGCCGACCGCTTGATCGAAGAAGCGGGAGGGGCGGCGCTGTGGTCCGTCGATTCGAACGGGAGCGACACGCCATGACGGTGTATCTGGTGGGGGCCGGCCCGGGCGACCCGGGTCTGCTGACCGTGCGGGCCGCGCAGCTCCTGGCCCGAGCCGACGTGGTGGTCCACGACCGGCTGGCCGAGGCCAGTCTCCTCGACCTGGCTCCCGTGGCCGCCCGGCGGATCGACGTGGGCAAGGCTCCTGGCGGACCGATCCGCCAAGACGCCATCAACCAGATCCTCATCGCCGAGGCCGCCGCCTGTGGCACCGTGGTCCGCCTCAAGGGTGGGGACCCGTTCGTCTTCGGCCGGGGTGGTGAGGAGGCCCAGGCCCTGGCCGCCGCGGGCGTGGCCTTCGAGGTGGTTCCCGGCATCACCTCGGCGGTGGCGGTGGCCGCCTACGCCGGCGTGCCCGTCACCCATCGGGGGTTGTCCACCTGCTTCACCGTGGTCACCGGTCACCGCCGTGCTGCCCTCGACACCGAGACCGACTGGTCGGCGCTGGCCGCTCTGGGCGGGACCATCGTCGTCTTGATGGGCGTGGCCCACCGGGCTGAGATCGCCTCACGTCTCATGGCCGGTGGCCTGGAGGCGACCACGCCGGTGGCCGCCGTGCAGTGGGGGACCCGCCCCGAGCAGCGCACCGTCCGAACCACGCTGGCCGCTCTGGGGGCGGCGGGCGTCCAGCCCCCGGCCACCATGGTGATTGGCGCGGTGGCCGGCCTCGACCTGACCTGGTACGAGAACCGGCCCCTGCTCGGTCGCCGGGTTGTGGTCACCCGGGCCCGGGAGCAGGCGTCGGGCCTGGCCGACCTGCTGGCCGCCGCCGGGGCTCGTAGCATCGAGGTACCGACGATCACCGTGGTCGAACCCGGCGACGGTGGGCAATCCCTGCGCCGAGCGGGCGTCGAGTTGGGCGCCGGTCGCTACGACTGGGTGGTGTTCACCTCGGCCAACGCCGTGGTCCGGTTCGTGGCCGTCCTCCACGACGTTCGGGCCTTCGGTGCCGCCCGGGTGGCCGCCATTGGACCGGGCACCGCCAACGCGCTGGTCGCCCGGGGCGTGGTGGCCGACCTGGTCCCCGACCACTCGATCGCCGAGGGGCTCCTCGACGCGTGGCCGGCGCCGCCCGCCGGCGGCGGCCGCGTCCTTCTCCCCCGCGCCGAGCAGGCTCGCCCCACCCTGCCCGACACCCTGCGAGGCGCGGGGTGGGACGTCGACATCGTCGATGCCTACCGAACGGTGCGCCAGCAGCCCTCCGGGGCCGCCTTGGCCGCCGCCGCCTCGGCCGACGCCATCTGCTTCACCTCGTCGTCGACGGTGTCGAACTACCTGGACGTGGCCGGGGCAGCGGGGCTGCCCCCCGTGGTGGTCTGCATCGGCCCGGTGACGGCGGCTACGGCGCGCCACGCCGGCATCACGGTCACCGCGGTGGCCGATCCCCACACCGTCCCCGGGCTCCTCAACGCTGTGGTGGGCGCCCTGCGCTGAGGGGGTGGCCCCGGAGCGTGCACCCGGCTCCCCGGCCAGGTGCTTCCCCATGTGCGGATGGGGCCGGGATGGCTCTGCGAGGATGGAGCCCCGAGCCCTTCGGGCCCCGCACCCAGGGAGGCGATTCCCCATGTTCCCCAGCCACCCGTCCCTGCGGATGCGCCGGCTGCGCCGCTCGTCGCGCTTGCGCGATCTGGTGGCCGAGACCCGTCTGGCTCCCGCTGACCTCGTTGCCCCCCTCTTCGTGCGCGAAGGCATCACCGACCCGCAACCCATCGTGTCGCTTCCCGGCGTCGTCCAGCACACGGTGGAGTCGCTGGTCAAGCAGGCCCGGCGCCTGGCCGGCCTGGGGGTCCCCGCCCTGATCCTCTTCGGCGTACCCGCCACCAAGGACCCGGAGGGCTCCGGTGCCTGGGACCCCCACGGGATTGTCCAGGTGGCGCTCCGGGCGGTGCGCGACGAGCTGGGCGACGCCATGGTCGTCATGGCTGACCTGTGCCTCGACGAGTACACCGACCACGGCCACTGCGGGGTGCTGACGGCTCGGGGGGAGGTGGACAATGACCTCACCATCGAGCTCTACGCCCGGGTGGCGGAGGCCCAGGCCGGCGCCGGCGCCGACATCGTGGCCCCGTCGGGGATGATGGACGGCCAAGTGGGGGCCATCCGCGCCGCACTCGATGCGAGCGGGCACAGCGACGTTGCCGTCATGGCCTATGCCGCCAAGTACGCCTCGGCGCTCTACGGCCCGTTCCGCGATGCCGTCGACGTGACCATCACCGGGGGCGGCGACCGGCGGGGCTACCAGCAAGATGCCCGCAACTCCCGCGAGGCGCTGCGGGAGGTCGCCCTCGACGTGGCCGAGGGGGCCGACATCGTCATGGTCAAGCCCGCCTTGGCCTACCTCGACGTGATCGCCGCCGTGCGAGCCCGCATCGACCTGCCCCTGGCCGCCTATCACGTGAGCGGCGAGTACGCCATGATCAAGGCGGCGGCGGAGCGGGGATGGATCGACGGCGCCGCCGTCGGTCTCGAACACGTGACCGCCATCAAGCGAGCGGGCGCCGACATCATCATCACCTACCTGGCCGCCGAGTTGGCCGAGTCGCTCGGCGGCCTCGGTGGCTGAGACCAACGCCACGCTTTGGGCGCGGGCGCAGCGGGTCATCCCCGGCGGGGTCAACTCGCCGGTCCGGGCCTTTCGCTCCGTCGGTGGTGACCCCTATTTCGTGGCCCGGGGCCGGGGGGCGCAGGTATGGGACGTGGAAGGCAACGCCTACCTCGACTACGTCCAGTCCTACGGGGCCTCCATCCTCGGCCACGCCCACCCTGCGGTGGTGGCCGCCATCCGAAAGGCGGCGGGCGAGGGCACGACCTTTGGGGCTCCCACCGAACGTGAGGTGCTCCTGGCCGAGGAGATCTGCCGACGCGTCGAGGGCTGCGAGTGGGCCCGCCTGGTCAGCAGCGGCACCGAGGCCACCATGTCTGCGGTACGCCTGGCCCGGGGGGTCACCGGCCGGGATCGGGTCGTGGTCTTCGAGGGTTGCTATCACGGCCACAGTGACGGGCTCCTGGCCGCCGGGGGCAGCGGGGTGGCCACCCTCGGCATCCCGGCGTCGGTGGGGGTGCCCGCCGGTGCGGTGGCCGACACCTTGGTGGTGGCCTACAACGTGGTCCCCGATATCGGCTCGGACGTGGCCTGTGTGATCGTCGAGCCGGTGGCCGCCAACATGGGCCTGGTGGCGCCGGTTCCCGGCTTCCTCGAGGGCCTACGCGCCGCATGTGACCGGGCCGGCGCCCTGCTCATCTTCGACGAGGTCATCACCGGTTTCCGGGTGGCCGCCGGTGGGGCGGTGGAGTTGCTCGGTGTCCACCCCGACCTGTGGTGCTTCGGCAAGGTCATCGGAGGCGGCCTGCCCCTGGCCGCCTTCGGAGGGCGGCGGCCGCTCATGGACGCGCTGGCCCCCCTGGGTCCGGTGTACCAGGCCGGCACGCTGTCGGGGAACCCCCTGGCCACCGCCGCGGGCCTCACCGTGCTCTCCCACCTCGACCCGGTTGACTACCGGGTCCTGGCGGGACGGGCGGCCCGCTTGGGCGCAGGCCTGGCGGCGATCCTGGCCGACGCCGGAATCGATGCCCAGGTGCCGGTGGTGGGGCCACTGGTCGGGGTGTTCTTCGCCTCCTTGCCGGTCACGGACTATGCCGGCGCCCGGGCCTCGGCGGGGCAGGGCTGGTATCCGGGACTGATGCACGCCATGCTGGCCGGCGGCGTGGCCCTGGCCCCGGGGGCCTACGAGGTGGCATTCCCGGGCCTGGCCCATGGCGACGCCGAGATCGACCGTACCCTGGACGTGGCCGCGTCGGTCATCCCCGCCCTGGCCGCCCGGGGACCACTCGCCGTCTAGGCGCCGGCGGGGGCCATGCGAGCCACGCGGGCCAGAACCTTGTAGGCGGCCTCGGCCGGTCCCATCTCGTCGGGGCGCAGGAGGTTGGCCATGATCCGCATGATCCACTCCATGATCGTCCGGCTGTGCATGCCCGTCGACACCAGCACGCGCATGAGCTCGGGATGGCCGATGATGCGCACAAAGGCCCGGGCCACCTTGTAGTACAGGCCGTAGGTGTCCGCCAGCCGCTGCTCGTAGCTGGCCAGCGCGGCGCCATCGCCGCTGGCCAGGGCCACGTGGAGGGCCTCGGCGGCCATCCGCCCCGTCTCGTAGGCGTAGGCGATGCCCTCCCCGTTGAACGGGTTGATCGTCCCGCCGGCGTCGCCCACCACCAGATAGGTTGGCCCCGAGTGGGGACCGACCGAAAGGCCCATGGGCAGGCGGCCGCCGGTGGGCGGGCCGCAGCAGGTCTCGGGTCGCAGGTCCCATGACTCGGGGGCAAACTCGACGAAGTCGGCCATCAGGTGGGTGGTGTTGACGGCCTTCCACTGGTTGAAGGTGGAGAGCAGACCGATGCCGACATTGACCCGGCCGTCTCCTACGGGGAAGATCCAGCCGTAACCGGGGAGGACATTGCCCTGCTTGTCTCGGATATCGAGCCAGCTGTCGATCCAGGGCTCGTCGTGGCGGGGGGAGTCGTAGTACCCCCGGATGGCCATGCCCAAGGGGTAGTTGCGCTTCCGGCTGGTGCCCAGGGCCCGACCGAACCGGGAGTTGGCCCCGTCGGCCACGATGACGTACTGGGCGCGGACCTCCACGGGGGCCTCGCCCGGCTCATCCTTTCGCATGACCCGGGCGCCTCGCACCAGGCCCGACTCCACGATGGGCTCCATGGCCTCCGCCCGCTCCCAGACCGTCGCCCCGGCTTTGACCGCCCGCTCGGCGACCAGCGCATCGAGATCCTTGCGGGTGATGACATAGCCGTAGCCCGGCAGGTCGGGGTGCGACGGCCAGGCCATCTCCAGCGTGCGGCCGAAGCCATGGGCCCGCAGCCCGTCGAAGCGGTGACCGGCCGACGCCAGATCGTCGGTGAGGCCCATCTCCTCGAGTTGCTTGACCGACCGGGGCGTGAGCCCGTCGCCACAGGTCTTCTCCCGGGGGAACCGCTTGCGCTCCACCAGGGTCACCTCGTGGCCGGCGGACGCCAACCAGTAGGCGGCCGCACAACCGGATGGGCCGCCACCGATCACGAGCACATCGGTCTGGCGAGTTTCGCTCGGGGCGGGCACGAAGACGAATCTACGCCCGCCGGCACGTCGGCGCCCCGCGGATCACCGGGAGATCTGGCGGCGGCCCGGCGAGAGGTAGTCGACGCCGGGCGCCGGGGTTGTACGCTGCACCCACCACCGAACCGGAGGATCGTGAGATGGAGCAGTATCTTCCCATCGTGTTGTTGGCGGCGTTGGGTCTGGCCTTCGCCGCCGGTTCCTTCGGCGCATCCAAGCTCTTGGGACCGTCGCGACCCACCGGAGCCAAGGAGGGCCCCTATGAGTCGGGGATCGCCTCGGAGGGCGGCGAGTCGACCCGTTTCCCGGTCCGCTTCTTCATGGTGGCCATGATCTTCATCATCTTCGACATCGAGGTGGTGTTCCTCTATCCCTGGGCCGTGGTCTACCGCCAGCTCGACACCTTTGGCCTGGGCGAGATGGGGGCGTTCGCCGTGGTGGTGTTCGTGTCCTTTGCCTACCTGGTCTCCAACGGCGCTCTGGACTGGGGCCCGGGGAGGCGGGTGGCCCGCAAGGTCTCCGACGGGGCGCGCACGACCACCTCGACGGTGCGGCGCGTGCCCCGGCCCGCCGCAGCGGGCCGCAATGCCGCCACCCTTCCCATCGCCGCAGCCACGCCCCCCGCCACCGGTGAGGCTCCCCAGCCGGTGCCTGCCGGCCGGGCCGGCGAAGGCTGAGGTCCCTACCGCGCCGCCCGGTGCCGCGCCGCTAGCGTGGCGCCGGGGAGGAGTTCTGTCATGGGCATCGAGAACCTGCAACACAACTTTCTGACCGGCTCCCTCGAGGGTGTCGTCAAGTGGGCACGGGCGTCGAGCTCGTGGGCCGCCAACTTCGGTTTGGCCTGTTGCGCCATGGAGATGATGGCCGCCGGGGCGGCCAACTTCGACCTGGCCCGCTTCGGCATGGAGGTCTTCCGAGCGTCGCCCCGCCAGGCCGACGTCATGATCGTCGCTGGCCGGGTCAGCCAGAAGATGGCGCCGGTCCTGCGCCAGGTCTACGACCAGATGATGGAGCCCAAGTGGGTCATCTCCATGGGGGTGTGTGCCAGCACCGGGGGGATGTTCAACAACTACGCCATCGTCCAGGGTGTCGATCAGATCGTGCCCGTGGACGTCTATGCCCCGGGCTGCCCGCCCGGGCCCGAGACGCTCATCCACGCCATCTTGACCCTCCACCAAAAGATCCGCCTCGGTGAGATCATGCGTCGGCCCTCCGAGGGCATCGGCGCCGGCATCCACCTCGACCATGCCGCCGAGCGCCCGCCGGTGCGCGTGGGTCTGAGCCCGGCCCCCGGTGTGGGGTCGTGAGCGTCGACGAACCCGAACTTCGGCCCGAGCCGACCCCGGACCTGGCGCCCGGGGAGACGGCGTCCCTGCATCTGCACGGTCACCCGCTGACCGACAGCCTCGGCCAAGCCGTGGTCCACTGCATCCCCGAGGGCTACCTGGACCTGTGCCAGGCCCTTCGAGCCGACGGCTACGACCTGATGGTGGGCGTCACCGGCGTGGACTATCTCACCCACCCGGGCCGTCACCTCCCGGCGGCCATGGCGGCCGAGCGCTTCGAGGTCGTGGTCGAGCTGGCCGACACGACCACCAACAAGCGCCTCCGGGTCCGCTGCCAGGTGCCGGCCGCCGATCCCACGGTGGCCAGCCTCTTCGATCTCTGGCCGGGCTCCGAAGCCCACGAGCGCGAGACCTACGACATGTACGGGATTGCCTTCCGGGGCCATCCCGACCCCAGCCGGATCCTGATGCCCGAGGACTGGGAGGGCCACCCGTTGCGCAAGGACTACGCCACGGGTCGGATCCCCGTCCAATTCAAAGAGACGCCGGGAAGTCGGTGACCCCCGAAAGAGGTGGGTCCGCACTGAGCTCGATGCTTCGAGCAAAGACCTCCGAGGGGGCCCAGGAACTGCTGACCCGAGCCCAGACCCAGGCCGCGGAGCTGCGCCGGGAAGGTGGCGTGCTTCGCCTGCCCGAAGGGGCCGGGGTGGATCCCGCCGACCTGGACATCGATGTCACCGATGACGAGACCATGATCCTCAACCTGGGACCTTCCCATCCCTCGACCCACGGGGTCCTGCGGATCATGCTCGAGCTCGACGGCGAGACGATCCTGCGGTCCAAGCCCGTCATCGGCTACCTGCACACCGGCATGGAGAAGACAGCCGAGGAGCTGATGTACCACCAGGGGGGCACCAACGTCACCCGGATGGACTATCTCTCGCCATTTTTCAACGAGCTGGCGTTCGCCCTGAGCGTGGAGAAGCTCCTGGGCGTCGAGGTCCCCCCCCGGGCGGTTTGGATCCGGATGCTCATGTGCGAGCTGAACCGCATCAGCTCGCACTTCTTGTGGATGGCCACCAACGGATCCGATATCGGCGCCATCAACATGCTCGTGTATGGCTGGCGCGAGCGCGAGGTCCTCCTGGCCTTCTTCGAGAAGGTCACCGGGTTGCGGATGAACCACAACTACATCCGCCCCGGTGGGGTGGCCGCCGACCTGCCCGACGGCTGGCGCGACGACGTAGCCGCCATCTGCGAAGTCATTCCCCGGCGTATGGACGAATACGACCGGCTCCTCACCGGCCAGCCCATCGTCAGCCGCCGCCTTCAAGGCGTCGGCCCCCTCGACGCCGATACCGCCATCGGCCTCGGCGTCACCGGCCCCCTGCTGCGGGCCGCCGGGGTGGCTCGAGACGTCCGCCGTGATGACCCCTACCTGGCCTACGACCAGGTCGACTTTGACGTCATCGTGGGCACCCAGGGCGACTGCTGGGACCGCTTCGCGGTGCGCTTCAACGAGATCCGCGAGTCGGTCCGGATCATCGAGCAGATCGCCGCCATGATGCCCCCAGGCGATTACCGGGTGCAGGACAAGAAGGTCACCCCACCGCCGCGCAGCCGCATCGACGAGTCGATGGAAGCGCTCATCCACCATTTCAAGCTCTACACCGAAGGGTTCAAGGTGCCGGTGGGGGAGACCTACGTACCCATCGAGTCGGCGCGCGGGGAGATGGGTTGCTACCTCGTCTCCGACGGGACGTCGCGGCCCTACCGGGCGCATATCCGTGCCGCCAGCTTCGCCAACCTCCAGGCCCTGCCCACCATGGCCCGCGGCGGCCTGCTCTCCGATGCCATCGTGTTGGTTTCGACCATCGATCCCGTCCTGGGCGACGTCGACCGATGACCACGCCCCGCAGCATGTGGCCCCGCTCCGGTCGGTTCGGCAAGGATCGAGCGGCGTGGCCCGGCTGACGCCCCGAAACGAGCAGCGGGCCCGCGATCTCGTGGCCCTCTACCCCCAGGCCCGTTCCGCGCTCATTCCCATCCTCCACATCGTCCAGGAGCAGGACGGTTACCTCACCGAGGAGGGCATGGTCCATGCCGGCGAGCTGGTGGGCGTGGAGGCGGCCGAGGTCCTGGGCACGGCCAGCTTCTACGACATGTTCCACACCGAGCCCGTCGGCCGGTACCTCGTCGCCGTGTGCACGAACATCGCCTGCATGCTCCAGGGCGCCTACGAGCTGCTCGAGCATGCCGAGACGTCGCTCGGGGTGGCTCCGGGGGGAACCACCGACGACGGCATGTTCACCCTCGAGGACGCCGAGTGCCTGGCCCTGTGCGGCAACGCCCCGTGCGTGACGGTGAACTGGCGCTTCTTCGGCGACGTCGGTCCGGCCGGGTTCGACAAGATGGTGCAGGACCTGCGCGCCGGGCGCCTCGATTCGGAGGTGCCCCCGCACGGAACCCTGTCGCGGGTCGAACGCTCCTCGGGCCTGGCCGCGGCCGGCGCCAGCATCCACGGTGCCGGCGGTCCGGACGGGGGCGGCGTTGCCGCCGCGGCGGGCGATCCGGGTACGGCGCGGAGTGGCGGGCGGCCCGGGAAGCGGATGGCTCCTCCCGCCGCCGCCCGCCGGCCCTCCGACCTGTCCACCACGCACACCACCTCCGCAGTCGTCGCCCTCGACGGGGGGCGGGCGCGCCGAGAGCCGATCGACGGCCCCGGCAACGGAGCCGCCTCGTGACCGTCACCCGGGCTCCCCGCATCGTCACCCGACGCCTCGGTCGAGCCCGGTCATGGACCCTTGAGTCCTACCTGGTCGATGGCGGCTACCAGGGTCTGCGCAAGGCGCTGGGACTGACTCCTGGGGATGTCTCTGCGATGGTCAACACGGCCAACATCCTCGGGCGAGGTGGCGCGGGCTTCGAAGCCGGCCGCAAGTGGGGCATGCTGGCCAAGAAGACGCCGGTGTATCTCACCATCAACGGGGACGAGAGCGAACCGGCCACCTTCAAGGACCACATGCTGATCGAGGGCGACCCCCATCAGCTGATCGAGGGCGCGCTGATCTGCGCCTACGCGGTGGGCGCGGACCAGATCTTCCTCTACATCAGAGGCGAGTTTCCTCTGGCCATCGAACGCCTCCAGGTCGCCCTCAACGAGGCCTACGCCCACGGTGCGGTCGGTCGCGACATCTTCGGGAGCGGCTGGTCGATCGACATCGTGATCCACCCCGGCGCCGGTGCCTACATCTGCGGCGAGGAGACGGCCCTGCTCGAGTCCCTGGAGGGCAAGCGGGGGTATCCGCGGATCAAGCCGCCATTTTTCCCCGCCGTCGTCGGCCTCTATGGCGCCCCCACCATCGTGAACAACGTGGAGACGGTGGCCAACCTGCCCTGGGTGCTCACCAAGGGTGCCGACGCATTCGCCGATCTCGGTGAGGGACGATCCAAGGGCACCAAGCTCCTGGCCCTGGCCGGTCACGTCAAGCGCCCCGGCAACTACGAGCTGGAGTTCGCCAAGGCCAGCTTCCGGGACCTGATCTACCACCCCGCCCTGGGGGGCGGGATCCGCGACGACAACGAGTTGAAGGCCTTCATCCCCGGGGGGGTGTCGTCGCCGTGGCTCGGCCCCGAGCACCTCGATGTCCTCCTGGCCAACGAGAAGATCGCCGAGGTGGGGACCATGGCCGGCTCGGGCTCGGTGGTCCCCATGGACCACACCACCTGCACGGTCCGGGCCGTGTGGCGCATCATCCGGTTCTTCCACCGTGAGTCGTGCGGGCAGTGCACGCCCTGCCGGGAGGGGGGCGGGTGGCTGGAGAAGATCCTGGCCCGCATCGAGGCCGGGCAGGGCCGGGAGTCGGACCTGGACCTTTTGATGGACGTGTGTGACAACATCTCACCGGGGGTGAAGTGGCCGCCGGCGCAGACCACCATCTGTGTCCTCGGCCCGTCCATGCCCCCGTCGGTGTCCGCCGGCATCACCAGATTTCGAGACGAGTTCCTGACCCACATCCGCGATCGACGCTGCCCATTCCCCCCCGATCGCCTGCCGGCGAGGACGACCCGTGGTTGACCACCAGCACCCCTCAGTGGCGGGACCGGCCCACGTCCCGTTCGTGGCCCCCTCCCCCACGGCCAGCGCCGTGGGTACCCCGGTGCAGGTGAGCCCGTCGAGTGACGAGACCGTCGACATCACCATCGACGGCCGGGAGATCACCGCCCCGAAGGGCCAGCTCATCATCGTCGCGGCCGAATCCATCGGCGTCTACATCCCGCGATTCTGCTACCACCCTCGGATGAAGCCGGTGGGCATGTGCCGGATGTGCCTGGTCGAGGTGAGTGGGCCCCGAGGTTTCGTGCTGATGCCGGCCTGCTACAACCCTATTGCCGACGGGATGGAGATCCGGACCCAGAGCGAGCTGACCAAGAAGGCCCAGGACGGGGTCCTTGAGTTCCTCCTCATCAACCACCCCCTCGACTGCCCGGTCTGTGACAAGGGGGGCGAGTGCCCCCTGCAGGACCAGACGCTGGCCTACGGACCGGGCGAAACCCGATTCGTCGAAGAGAAACGCCACTGGGACAAGCCGCTTCCCATCTCCGACCTGGTCAACCTGGATCGCGAGCGCTGCATCCAGTGTGGACGCTGCGTGCGCTTTGCCGACGAGGTGGCCGGTGATCCGCTGATCGATTTCGCCGAGCGGGGCGACGCCACCGAAGTGGCCACCTTCCCCGACGCACCGTTCGCGTCGTACTTCTCCGGCAACATCGTCCAGATCTGCCCGGTGGGAGCCCTGACGTCCACCCCCTACCGCTTCCGGGCCCGGCCCTGGGATCTCGATCAGGTGGAGAGCACGTGCACCTCGTGCGCGGTGGGCTGCCGGATGGCCGTGCAGTCGAGCTTCGACGAGCTGACCCGCTACATCGGCGTCGACTCCGACCCGGTCAACTGGGGGTGGCTGTGCGACAAGGGTCGCTTCGGCCACCTGGCGGTGGGCAGCGACCAGCGGATCTCCGCGCCCCTGGTGCGCAAGGGCGACGAGCTGGTCGAGACCAGTTGGGCCGAGGCGCTCGATGTCGCCGCCGCCGGCTTGGCCTCGGCGCGCGATGCGGCCAACGGCGCCCTGAGCAGCGGTGACGGCGTCGCCGTCATCGGCGGGGCGCGCCTGGCCAACGAGGATGCCTACACCTGGGCCAAGACGGCCCGTTTGGCGTTGCTCACCGATCACGTCGACGCCCAGTTGGGCGACGGCTTGGCGGCCACCACCCTGCTCGGCCTGCCCCGGGCCACGATCGACCAGGCAGTGGCCGCCCCCTTGGTGATCACCTTGGCTCCCGACATCAAAGAGGAGCTGCCCGTCCTCTACCTGCGGCTGCGCGACGCCGTGCACCAACAGCGCCTGCCCGTCGTGGAGCTGACCCCGCGCCGCGGGGGCTTCTCGCCGTATTCGGCCCAGACGTTGTGCTACCGACCCGGCGAGGCCGCCGACCTGGTCCGGGCCCTGGCCGGCTCGACGCCGGTGGAACCCGTGGCCGGCGTCCCCGCAGCCCAGATCGAAGAGGTCCGGCGGTCGATGGCCGGGGCATGGCAACGGGGCCGACCCGATGCCCCCTCCATCGTGGTCGTCGTCGGCCGGCCATCGCTGGCCGAGTCCGAGGCGTCGGTGCTCGCCGCCGCCCAGGTGCTGGCCGGGCTGCCGGGGGTGGCCTTTTTGGCCGGCCTGCGGCGGGCCAACGTGCACGGCGCCCTTGACCTGGGTCTGGCTCCGGGCGTCTTGCCGGGCCGGGTCGGCCTCGACGCCGGTCGGGCCTGGTATGAGGAGGCGTGGGGGGCGAAGCTTCCCAAGCGGGCCGGGCTCGATACGGCGGGGATCCTCACGGCCGCGGCTGCCGGCCGGATCGGCGCCCTGGTGCTCGTCGGAGCCGACCCGGTGACCGACTTCCCCGACGCCGATATGGCCGGGCGTGGCGTCGAGGGTGCCGGCTTCGTGGTGGCCGTCGACACCTTTCTCACTCCGTCGTCGCGCCGGGCGCAGGTGGTCCTGCCGGCCGCCTCCTACGCCGAGCGGCGGGGCAGCTTCACCAACCTCGAGGGCCGCATCTCCTCGCTCGGCCAGATCGTCAACGCCCCGGGGGTGGCCTGGCCCGACTGGATGATTGCCACGGAGCTGGCCTACCGGCTGGGGACCGACCTGGGCTTTACCAGCCTGGAGGAGATCTGGGCCGAGATCGAGGCACTGTCGCCCCTGCACCGCGGGGCCAGCTCTGAGGTGCTGCGTGGTGCTGCGAGCCGGGACGGCATCGTCGTGCCCGTCGACGTCGGCGCCCCCCGCCCCGCGCCCCGCCGCCTCGATCCCATGGCCGATCCCGGCATCGGCTCCACCGAGGGCTATCTGGCGTCGCCGACCCCGCCCGTGCCCCCCACTCAGCCGACCCCGCCTCGTCGCCCCACCCCCGACGCCGGTCGGCTCACGGCTCGAGGCGAGCTGCCCGAGATGCTGGCCCCGCCCCGGGCATCACCGGGCCCGGCGCCGGCGGGGGTGCCGCCTGGGGAGGGTCGCTCGTCGCGCCCGGCGTCCGCACCGGCCGGCGAGGTGGACGGGGTGGACGGTCTGCGCCTGGTGGTCACCCGGAGGCTGTGGGACGCCGGCACCGCCGTTGCCCATGCGCCGGCCCTGGCCGGCCTGGCCGCCGGGGCGACGCTCGGGGTCCGCCCCGACGACCTTGGCCGTCTGGGGATCGAAGAGGGCGCCCGGGTCCGGGTCCGCTCCGCCAAGGGTGAGGTGCTGGCCACGGCATGCGCCGAGTGGGGCCTGGCCCCGGGATGCGTGTCGCTCCCCTGGAATGTCCCCGGCCTGGCCACCGCCACGCTCATCGACGCCACCCGGCCCTACACCGCCGTCCACCTCGAGGCCATGCCGAGCGCTGCTCCGCCCGCCCAGGAAGCCGAGGACCATGCCTGATCTCTTTCAGGGCGACCCCCTCTTCGACCACGGCCTCAGCCTGGCCGTGTGGATCATCCTCCTGGCCAAGGCGCTTGCCGTCTTCGCCATCGTCATGGTCTCGGTGCTGTTCATGGTCATGTACGAGCGCAAGGCGGTGGCATGGCTCGGTGTTCGCCACGGACCCAATCGGGCCGGGCCCGGAGGCTGGCTGCAGTCGTTGGCCGACGGCGTCAAGCTGTTTTTCAAGGAGGCATTCCTGCCCGCCCGGGCCGACAAGTGGGTCTACAAGGCGGCCCCCTACCTGTCGCTGATCCCGGCATTCCTGGCCTTCTCGATCGTACCCATTGGGGGGACGATCACCGTGGCCCATCACACCACCCGGTTGCAGCTGGTCGACCCCCAGTGGGGGATCCTGCTCCTGCTCATGACCTCGGGGATCGCCGTCTACGGTGTCATGCTCGCCGGCTGGGCCTCGGGGGCCAAGTACTCGCTGCTCGGATCGGTGCGGGCCTCCGCCCAGATGGTCTCGTATGAAGCGGTGCTCGGACTGACCGTGGCCACCGTGGTCGTGGTCACCGGCTCATTGCACACCAGCGCCATCGTCGGAGCCCAGCACGGTGGGTTCCTCTACCACTGGAACATCGTCCACACCGGTGTGCTGCCCTTCGCCCTCTTCGCCATCGCCATCACCGCGGAGATGACCAGGCCGCCGTTCGACCTGGTCGAAGCGGAGGAGGAGATCTCCGGCGGATTCAACATGGAGTACTCCTCGATCGGCTTCGCCCTGTTCTACCTGGCCGAATACATGAACCTGGTCACCAACTCGGCCATCATCACCACCCTGTGGTTGGGCGGCCCCGACGGTCCCCGCATCGTCGGCAACAGCATCGGCCCGGTGTGGTTTGTGGTCAAGGTCCTGATCCTGCTGTTCATCTTCGTGTGGATCCGCGCCACCCTGCCCCGCATGCGCTACGACCAGTTGATGGAGCTGGGCTGGAAGCAACTGATCCCCCTGTCCCTGGCCATGCTCATGGTCGTCGCCGGATTCCGGGTCGGCGCCAGCTGGGGTCTCATCGCCCTGGGCGTCAGTGCCTTAGCCTTCGTGCTGTTGATGCGGGCCATCGATGTCGGACGCGACGCCCGAGAGGTCGAAGAGGGCATGCCCGCCGGCCACTACCGGGAGACCGCCCGATGAGTCTCCTCAACTTCTTCAAGGGTTTCGTGGTCACCGGCAAGCTGCCCTTCAAGCCCAAGGTGACGGTGCAGTACCCCGAGGAGAAGCGGCCCAAGCCTGAGCGGTTCCACGGTCGCCACGTCCTCAATCGCTACGAGGACGGCATGGAGAAGTGCATCGGCTGCGAGCTGTGCGCGGGGGTCTGTCCGGCTCGCTGCATCTACGTGCGCGGCGCCGACAATCCGCCCGAGGCCCCGGTCTCGCCCGGGGAACGATACGGGTTCGTCTACGAGATCAACTTCCTGCGCTGCATCCACTGTGACCTGTGCGTCGAGGCCTGCCCCACCGAGGCCATCACCGAGTCGAAGATGTTCGAGTTCTCCTTCACCAGTCGGGAGCAGGCGATCTACACCAAGGCCGAGTTGGTCGTCGACGACGCCGGCAATCCCCGCCAGCTCCCGTGGGAGCACTGGAAACCCGGCGACGAGCGCCACACCTCGGCATGGGTCCGGGCTACGGGCCCGGCGGGGTCGGCAGCCATGGAGGGCTTCCCCCTGTGGTCGGGCGAGCTGGGCCACGGCGTGCGTCCGGCCCAGGCCGGTCAGTCCGACCCCGAGGCCGCGGATGTGGCCGCCGACACCGACAAGTCACTTCGGGAGATGGTCTCGGGGGCGCTCACCGCCATTGGGGTGGACGGCAGCCGCCGGCGCCGGGCGACCTCGCCTCCCGACGAGCCGCGCCATGGCAGGGCTCGGTGATGGGTTACGTGGCGGCGCTGGTCCCTTCGGTGATGGCCGATGCGGCGTCGTCGGGCGTGCGCCTGGCCCACGGCTCGGCCTGGGCGGTCTTCGTGGTCGGGGCGGTGCTCATCCTGGCCGGTGCGGCCGGCGTGGTGCTGCTGCGCAACCCCGTCCATTGCGCCCTGATGCTGGTGGTGACCCTCTTCGGCGTGGCCGTGGAGTTCATCGACCAGCAGGCCGACTTCCTCGCCGCCGTCCAGATCATCGTCTACGCCGGCGCCGTGGTCATCCTCTTCCTGTTCGTCATCATGTTTCTCGGTATCGACCGCAAGGAACGTATCGGCGTCGAGCCCTTCCGGGGCCAGAAGCCCCTGGCCGCCCTGCTCGGCGTCATCACCCTCGTTGAGTTGCTGGTCCTGTCCCGGGTCAAGAACTGGACCACCGGCGCCCACAGCGTGGCCGGCCCGCTCCTCGATCAGTCCCGCACCGCGGCCCAGTCCGCCCCCGGCGGTCTCCTGGGGGGGCAGAACATCGCCGATCTTGGCCAGTCCATCTACACCCGTTACCTTCTGCCATTCGAGATGACCTCGGCGTTGCTGGTCATCGCCGTCGTGGCCACGGTGGTGCTGGCCCGTCAGGACCGCCGGACGGCCAGCGAGATGACCAAGGCCGAGCAAGACGAGCGGCGCCATCGCCGATCGGGCCGGCCGGCCGGCGCCGAGGGCGGGGAGGTGGGTCGATGACGGTCCCTGGGGCGTGGTACCTGGTGCTGGCCGCCATCCTCTTCGGGATGGGCAGCGCCGGGCTGCTGGTGCGGCGCAATGTGCTGGTGATGTTCATGTGCGTCGAGCTCATGCTCAACGCCGTCAGCCTCACGTTTGTGACCTTCGCCCGGATGCTCAACGACATCGGTGGCCAGTCATCGGTGTTCTTCATCCTGGTGGTGGCCGCCGCCGAGGTCGTGGTCGGGTTGGGGATCATCGTGGCCATCTTCCGCCGGCGGCCCGACGCCACCGCCGACGACCTCGACATCATGAAGGGTTAGGGGCAACCCTTGAACGCTGCGTATGTGATCCTCGGGCTTCCGCTCCTCGGTGCCGTCATCCTCCTCGGGGTCGGTCGGCGACTCGGCGACCCGGTTGCCGGCTGGCTGGCCACGGTGATGGCCGGCGGCTCGTTTGTGGCCACCGTGGTGACCTGGTCCTCCCTGCTCAACCGATCGGGCGACGATCGAAGCGTCATCAAGGAGATCTTCACCTGGCTGCCCGTCGGTCAGCTCCACGTCGACTTCGCCATGCAGATCGATCCCCTGGCCATCACCATGGCCCTGTTCGTCACCGGCGTCGGCAGTCTTATCCACCTTTACTCGATCGGCTACATGCGCCACGACGACCAGTATCCGAAGTTCTTCTTCCTGTTGAACCTGTTCCTGTTCTCCATGCTCGTGCTGGTGCTGGCCGACAACTTCCTCTTCAGCTTCCTCGGCTGGGAGGGCGTGGGGTTCTGTTCCTACGCGCTGGTCGGGTTCTGGTTCGACCGAAACTCGGCGGCGGTAGCGGCCAAGAAGGCGTTCGTCACCAATCGGGTGGGCGACTTCGGTTTCATGATCGCCCTGTTCTTGATGTTCCTGCACTTCAAGTCGTTCAACTATGCCGATGTGCTCGGACCGCTCATGCACGGAGCCCCCGGGGCCATCGCCGGAGCCACGGCCACCGGCCTCGGGCTCATGCTGTTTCTCGGAGCCGCCGGCAAGTCGGCCCAGCTACCGCTGTACATGTGGCTGCCCGACGCCATGGAGGGGCCCACACCGGTGTCCGCCCTCATCCACGCCGCCACCATGGTCACCGCCGGTGTGTACCTCATGGCGCGCGCCGCGCCGATCCTGCACTACACCCACTCGACGCAATGGGTCATCGCCATCGTCGGCGCGGCCACCGCCTTGTTCGCGGCGACGGTGGCCTGTACCCAGAATGACATCAAGAGGGTCCTGGCCTACTCCACGCTGTCGCAACTCGGGTACATGTTCATGGCCATCGGCTCGGGAGGCTACGTCGACGGGCTCTTCCACATGATCACCCATGCGTTCTTCAAGGCCCTGTTGTTCCTGGCTGCCGGATCGGTGATCCATGCCCTGGCCGACGAGCAGGACATGAAACGGATGGGCGCTCTGCGCAAGTTCCTCCCCATCACCTTCCCGGCCTTCTTCGTCGGGTACCTGGCCCTGTCGGGGATCTTCCCCTTCGCCGGATTCTGGTCCAAGGACGACACCCTCAACGCCGCCTGGCACATGAGCTTCTTCCTGTGGCTGGTGGGGGCGGTCACCGCGGTGTTGACCGCCTACTACATGAGCCGGCAGATGGGCCTGGTGTTCATGGGCAAGGCTCGCTGGGGGCCGGTGGCGGCGACCGAGGCCCGCAGCGAGCACCGCGAGCCGGAGGAGCACAGCGACCGGCCCCACGAGTCGCCCCCGGTCATGACCCTGCCCCTGATCATCCTGGCCATCGCCTCGTTCTTCGGCGGCCTGATCAACCTGCCGTTCTTCGGCGCCGACTACCTGAGCCGGTTCCTGGCCCCGGTGTTCCCCACCTCCATAGCCCCCGAGATCCACCTGGCGTCGAGCACCAAGCTGATCCTGTCGCTGGTGGTGCTGGCCGGTTGCCTGGCCGCCATCCCCGTCGGTCTGGGCATCTGGCGACGCAGTCCCGACCATCCCAAGCTGGAACCGGCCTTCCTCCGCCGGCAGTGGTTCTTCGACGACGCCTTGGCCGCCACCGTTTCCGGACCCCTCAACGACGCTGCCCTGCGCCTGGCCTACGGGGACGCCAAGGTGGTCGACGGGGGCGTCAACGGCCTGGCCCACCTGGCCACCACCACCGGGCGCCAGCTCCGAAAGCTGCAGACCGGCTACGTCCGAAACTACGCCCTGGTCTTCGCCGTCGGCCTCGCCGCCGTGCTGTTCTACGTGGCCGCCAGGGCGGGCAGCTGATCTCATGAGCTCGGATCCCGGATTCCCGATCCTTACCGTTGCCATCTTCCTCCCCCTGGTCGGGGCGGCGGTGATGGCGACGATTCCCTCGTCGCGCCAGCAGCTGGCCAAGCCCGTCGGGCTGATCTTCGCCCTGGCCGAGCTGGCCCTGGCCGCCACCTTGGTGGTCGACTTCGACAAGTCCCAGGCCGGCTTCCAGTTCGTCAGCCAACAGCCCTGGATCTCCAGCTTCGGCATCGCCTGGAAGGTGGGCGTCGACGGCATCTCGCTGTTTTTGGTGGCCGTCACCGCCCTGCTCTTTCCGGTGGCCATGGCGGGACCGAAGATCGGCGGAAATCCTCGGTCGTTCATGGGCTGGATGCTGCTGCTGGAGGGAGCCTGCATCGGCACCTTCTTGTCCATGGACCTGTTTCTGTTCTTCGTCATGTTCGAGGTCACCCTCGTCCCCGGGTACTTCATCATCTCCGGGTGGGGGGCGTTCAAGCGCAACTACGCGGCCATGAAGTTCTTCGTCTACACCTTTGCCGGCTCGGCGTTTCTGCTGGTCGGGATCGTGGCCCTGGTCTTTCTCGTCGCCCCCCGAAACGGTGGCCACCAGAGCTTCGACCTCATCACCTTGGCCCGCGCCGCCAGCTCGCTGCCCGTTGTCGACCAGGAGTTGTTGTTCGGGGCCATCGCCGTGGCCTTCGCCGTGAAGATGCCGGTCGTGCCCTTTCATACCTGGATGCCCGACGCCTACTCCGAGGCGCCGACCGCCGGGTCGATGATCCTGGCCGGCATCGTGTTCATGCTCGGCACCTACGGCATCCTCCGCCTGGGCCTGTTCATCTTCCCCCAGGCCGCCATCGATCTGGCGCCGGTGCTGCTCACCCTGGGCGCCCTGGGCATCACCTACGGGGCGGTGGTGGCCATTGTGCAGAAGGACCTCAAACGCCTGGTGGCCTATGCCTCGATAGCCGACGTGGGCTTCATCGTCCTGGGCGTGTTCGCGTTCAGCTCCCAGGGACTGACCGGGGCCATCCTCGAGATGGTCAACCATGGTCTGACCACCGGGGCCATGTTCTTCCTGGTCGGCATCATCTGGGATCGGCGCCGGACCTTCAAGATCGCCGAGCTGGGCGGCCTTCAGAAGTCAACCCCGATCCTGGCCGGGGCCTTCGTGCTGGTCATCATGAGCGCCGTGGGCCTGCCGGGGCTCAACGGTTTCGTGGGTGAGTTCCTTGTCCTGGTCGGGACCTTCATCACCCACCGCTGGTGGGCGGTGGTGGGGGCCACGGGGATCATCTCGTCGGCCATCTACCTGTTGTGGGCCTATCAGCGGGTCTTCCAGGGCGTGGCCAGGGGGGCGAACGCCGCCGTCAAGGACATGACGTGGCGCGAGCGCGGTGCCCTCCTGCCGCTTGCCGCCGGCATCGTGTTTCTGGGCGTCTACCCCAAGCCGTTCCTCGATCGGGTCACCCCGGCGGTCGGAAACCTCGTCACCCATGTCCATCAGGTGGCCCCTGGCTTTCACATCCCCACCCAGGGCCTACCGGACCGGGTCTATGCCGTGCCTTCCGACCAGCGCGTCGACGGGCCCGGTCAGGTGCCCACCGGGGTGCGCACGGCGGTGGCTCCCGGCCCTGCGAACCCGACCACGGCCGGTCCCGGAGGCACCCCATGAGGCCCCTCGGCCAGAACGCCCCGTGCGTCTCGGACAACGTCATCAACTACCTGTGCACCGGCCGGGCCAGCCTGCACATTCCCATCTCCTATCGCAGCATCGCTCCGGTGCTGGTGCTGGCCATCGGATCGCTCGTCCTCCTGACCCTCTCGGCGGTCATCCCCCGCCGGTCCCGGCCCGGCCTCTACCCGTTGCTGACCGCCATCATCGGCGGGGCGGCGGCGGTCACCTCGGCGCTGTGTTGGTTGGACATCTCCGACGGCAAACCCCAGGTGACCATCGGCGGACAGGTCTTCTACGACCACTTCTCGATGTTCTTCTGCCTGCTCGTTGCCGTGGCCACGGTGTTCGGGGCCCTTCTGTCGGACAGCTACCTGCAGCGCGAGGGCCTCGACGGGGTGGAGTCCTACGCCTTGATGCTCCTGGCCGGCACCGGGGCCATGCTCATGGCGGAATCGGCGGGCACGATCATGTTGTTCCTGGGCCTGGAGATCATGTCCATCGCCCTCTACGTGCTCACCGCGTTCCACCGCCGCCGGGTGGAGTCGGCCGAGGGGGGGATCAAGTACTTCATCTTGGGTTCGTTCTCCTCGGCCATCTTCCTCTACGGCGCGGCGCTGGCCTACGGGGCCACCGGCACCACCCAGTTCACCGAGATGGCGCAGTTCCTCGGCAGCAACGTGCTGGCCAACAACGGGGTGCTGCTGGCCGGCATGGCCCTGCTCATCGTCGGCCTGGGGTTCAAGGTGGCGGCCGTGCCGTTCCACTTCTGGACGCCCGACGTCTACCAGGGATCGCCCACTCCCTTTACCGGCTACATGGCCTCGGTGGCCAAGGCCGCCGGCTTCGCCGGGCTGCTGAGGATCCTGCTTGAAGGCTTCGGCTCCCAGCAGGCCAACTGGCGCCCGATCATCTGGCTGATGGCCGTGCTCACGCTGCTGGTGGGCTCCGTGCTGGCCATCGTGCAGCGCGACCTGAAGAGAATGCTGGCCTATTCGTCGATCAGTCAGGCCGGCTACGTGCTGGTGGGCCTGCAGGCCGGCTCCCCGCTGGGCACGGCCGGCGCCCTGTTCTATCTGCTGACCTACACGTTCATCATCGCCGGAACCTTCGCGGTGGTGAGCATCGTGCAGGGTCCGGGCGAGGAACGCAACGATCTGGGCGCCATCCGAGGCCTCTCCCGACGCCGGCCCGGGTTGGCCCTGGTCATGCTCCTGCTGCTCCTGGCTCAGGCTGGCGTGCCCTTCACCAGCGGCTTCCTGGCCAAGTTCTACGTCATCGAGGCCGCCGTGCAGCGCGGCGAGTACGCCTTGGCCGTGGTGGCCATGTTGGCCGCCGCCCTTGCCGCCTTCTTCTACCTGCGAGTGGGCATCCTCATGTACTCCCCGCCGGTCGACGACGCGATGACGGATCCGACCGATGGGCTCACCACCGCTGGGCTGGCCCCGGTGGCCGGCATTGACTACCCCCGCCCCGAGCGATCCGAAGCGGGGAATGGCGTCGCCGGGAGTGACGAGCCCCCAGCCGGCGCTCATGGCGATGCCCGGCCGAGCCCCGAGCCCCGAGCCGGCGCGCGCCCCGGGCCGGTGGCTCTGCTCGACGCGCCGAGCGGAGCGGTGACGATCCCCCTCACCGTCGGGATCGCCCTGGCCGTCAGTGTGGGCTTCACCATCTTCGCCGGTGTGTCGTCGCCGGTCATCGACTTCGCCAAGCAGGCCACGACCTTCTTCTGAGCGCGGCCGCCTGGCCCCCCCGGTGATCTCCGGGTCGGGCCGGGCCCGGCGAGACCGGCCGGCCCGGGCCCGGCGAGACCGGCCGGCCCGGGCCCGGCGAGACCGGCCGGCCCGGGGGACCGCCCGCAGCGGGGACCCTGGGTACTTATCGCTGCCCTGCGACGATTACTACCCAGGGTCGTCGAACCGACCGAAGAAAGCCACCCCGGTGATCGCCGGCTCCCACGCCGTGCGCGTATGCTTCCGGGACGGGCTGCAGCGGAGGGAGCCGGGAACTTGGTCGCACTCGACGTGGTGGTTGTGGTGGCAGTGGCACTGCTGGGGTTCCTGGTCGCCGGGCTCCTGCGTTCCAACGCCGAGTTGACCCGGTCGATGCACCAGATGGGATTTGATCTCGGCCCCAGCGGCCCCGGCGGCCCCGGCGGCCCCGGTCCCCATGGCCGCGGTGCCGCCGGCGGTGTCACCACGGCCGTCCCCCTCCACGCCGGGTCCTCCGCTGGCGGTACCTCCTCCCGCCGGCCCACCCCGGCCCGGCCCGATGTTGCTGACATCGCCTCCCTGGCCGGGCTGACGCCGAGCGGCGACTCGGTGAGCCTGGCGGTCGGCGACGTCGGCCACGACACCCTCGTGGCCTTCCTGACATCGGGCTGCCAGACGTGTCGGACCATGTGGGACTCGTTCCGGGGCGACGTCACCGACGTCCCCGGCGGCGCCCGCCTGGTGGTGGTGACCCGGGGCAGCGAAGCCGAGTCCCCAGGCGCCGTCGCCGAACTTGCTGGTCCCCGGCTACCGGTGGTCATGTCGACGTCGTCCTGGGAGCACTACGACGTGCCCTATGCCCCCTACTTCATCTACGTGTCCGGTCCCGCCGGCCGGATCACCGGGGAGGGAGTGGCCTCGACGTGGGAGCAGGTCAAGACCCTGTTGGCCAACGCGGTGGCGGATCGTGTCACCAGCCCGGCGGCCCCCCCCGGCGTGATCGAGGTGGATCGTTCCTGGGCTCGAGCCGGAGCCGACGCCGAGCGGGAGGCCCGCATCGACCGCGATCTGAGCGCGGCAGGGATCGGCCCCGGCGATCCCCGCCTGTACCCCACGCCCGTGCACCCCGTGGCCGGGGGGGAAGCGTCGACCACGCCGGCGTCGGTCACACCCGGTGTCGCCCCACCCGCACCCGAAGGCCTCCGGTCGTGAATGCCGGCCTTGTGGGCGTGGGGATCGTCACCGCGTTGGTGGCCGGCCTGCGCTCCACGTGGTCCCCGTGAGGTGAGTCGATGCTGACCAGCATCAGCCCGCTCGGGGAGCGGGCCCGGCACAACCGTTGGTCCCTGACCGTCTCGTGGTATCTGGCCGCCTCGGGTGCCATGGGCGCCGCCGTCGGGGCGGCACTGGGAGAGCTGGGAGCCATGCTCGATCTCCCTGCCGATGTTCGAGCGGTGTCGTGGGTGGTGGTGGCCACCCTGGCCGTGGTGGCCGATGTCGGGGGCTTCGGGCTGCCCACCCTGAGGCGCCAGGTCAACGAGGACTGGCTCGGGAGGTACCGGGGCTGGGCCTACGGCGCCGGCTTCGGCGCCCAACTGGGCGTGGGAGTCGCCACCATCGTCACCACGGGGGCCCTCTACGCCACCCTCGCCGCCGAGGTGGCGTCGGCGTCGATGTTGGCCGGGGCGGTGATCGGGGCCACCTTCGGGCTGGCCCGCGCCTGCCCTGTTCTCGGCGCCGTGGGCACATCCGGCTTTGCCGATCTGGCCTCCCGCCACCGGCGGCTGATGGCCCTGGCCGTCCCGGCCCGTCGGGCCACGATCGGGGTCGTCTCGGCGTGCGGAGTGGCACTCGCCGGGGCCGTGATCGGAGGCCGGCTTTGAGCGCATCGGTACGGATCGCCGGGCTGGGCCTGGCGGTCACCCCGCCCCCGGGATGGGAGGCGACCATCTACCGGCGTCCCTCCCTCGCCGGGGAGGCGACCTATCCGGTCCTGCACGCCGCCACCGTGCCCCTGGTGGCCGGGCGGGGGGACTACGGCAGCGGCGTCGTTGAGACTCTGGGTGCCTTGGACGTCTTCGTCGGCCTGCTCGACTTCGGATCGGCTGCCGCCGGCACACCGCTGTTCGCAGCCACCGGACTGCCCGGCCTCAGCCCCGACGTTTTTCGACCGAAGGCCCTGCAGCGGGTGATCGCCGGTCAGGCCGGTGTGCAGCGGTTCTTCACCGCCGGCAACCGGGCCATGTGCCTGTATGTGGTCCTCGGCGCCTTCGCCAATCGGGGCCCGCTGACCTACCGCGCCAACCATGTGATCGGCAGCCTCGGAATCGACGCCCGACCATGACCGTGCCTCCCGTGGCCGGGCCCTATCTGGCCTCCGTCCTCCTCCTCGGAGCTGCCGGCCTGGCCAAGGCCCTTCGCCCCCACGACACCGCCGTTGCCCTGCGGAGCGCCGGGCTGACGCTGCGTTTGAGCCGGACCGTGGTCCTGGTGCGCGCCGGGGCGATCGCCGAGGTGATCATTGCCGGCTCCGCGGTGGTCGGCCCCGGACCCGTTCCGGCCGGCTTGGTGGCCTTGTCCTATCTGGGATTTGCGGCTTTTGTGGCCGCCGCCCTGCTTCGGCGCTGGCCCCTGGCCTCGTGCGGATGCTTCGGCCGGCCTGACTCCAGACCCACCGTTGCCCATGTGGTGGTCAACGCCGTCGCTGCGCTCTGCGCCACCTGGTGGGCCCTGGCCGCGCCCGCCGCCATGACCCGGGCCCTCGCCGGCCAACCGGGTCACGGGCTACCGCTGGCGCTCGGGGCGGTGGTCTGCGGCTCGCTGGCCTACCTCGTCCTCGCCAACCCCCTGGCCCAGGCTCGCCTCCGTCCCCAGCCGGGGAGATGGTCATGAACGTCGCCGAACGGGTCGGAGGGTGGCTGGTGGACCGTACGTCGCGGCGCAGCTTTCTGGCCCGCACCACCCTCACCGCCACCGCCCTGTCGGTCGGACCCGTCGAGTTTCTCCTGCGTCCGGGGACCGCCTATGGCTTCGTGTGCCAGTGCGCCTCGGGAAACTGCAACTGCAGCCAGGCGTGTTGCGATGGCTACACCCAGTTTTGCTGCACCATCACCGGAGGTGTCAACGCCTGCCCTCCGGGCAGTTTTGCCGGCGGCTGGTGGAAGGCCGACGGCTCGGCCTACTGCGCCGGGGCCCGCTACTACATCGACTGCCAGGGCGAGTGCACCTCCTGCGGCTGCGGAGGAGGCGGCGCCTTCTGCTTTGGTTGCGACGGCCTTACCTGCGAGTGCGCGCTCGGGGATTGCAACAGCCGCCACGTGGGCTGCACCGAGTTCCGCTATGGCCAGTGCCACACCGAGATCGCCTGTTCAGGGCGGATCCTGTGCCGGGTGGTGACCTGCACCCCGCCGTGGCTGATCGATCCGGCCTGCTCGACGGTGGCCCGGACCGACCAGGCCACCGCCAACCATTTCGCCCCCTGCCAGGACGGGCCGACCACCTTCATCCCGCCCACCCCAGCGGTGGTGGCCATGGCCGCCACCCCGACCGGCCGGGGCTACTGGTTGGCCGACACCGCCGGGAACATCTTCTCCTTTGGTGACGCCGCCAACAACCTGGGATCGATGGCCGGTCAGAGGCTCAATCAGCCCGTCGTGGACCTGGTCGGAACGCCCTCCGGCCGGGGCTACTGGCTGGTGGCCTCCGACGGCGGGATCTTCGCCTTCGGCGACGCCGGTTTCGCCGGTTCTGAGGGCGGCAAGCCGCTCAATCAGCCGATCGTAGGCATGGCCACCGACCCGGCCACCGGCGGCTACTGGCTGGTGGCCTCCGACGGCGGGGTGTTCAGCTTCAACGGGCCCTTCTTCGGCTCCGAAGGGGGCAAGCCGCTGAACCGGCCGGTGGTGGGCGTGGCCCCCACGCCGTCGGGCCGGGGCTACTGGCTGGTGGCCTCCGACGGCGGGATCTTCACCTTCGGTGACGCCTCCTTCTTCGGCTCCGAAGGGGGCAAGCCGCTGAACC
>JAABUQ010001441.1_pt1 | contig 51041 bp, 16 predicted proteins | sample 5560001 | NCBI WGS metagenome assembly JAABUQ01 (sample SAMN10711888, study PRJNA513371) | rock metagenome | isolation source: Antarctica rocks | place: Antarctica: Victoria Land, Finger Mt nord | collected 2015-12-18
AAAAGAAAAAGAAAAAGAAAAAGAAAAAGAAAAAGAAAAAGAAAAAGAAAAAGAAAAAGAAAAAGAAAAAGAAAAAGAAAAAGAAAAAGAAAAAGAAAAAGAAAAAGAAAAAGAAAAAGAAAAAGAAAAATAAGAATAAGAATAAGAATAAATAATAATAAAAATAATAAAAAAATTAAACGCAATTCGAGTTAAACTAATTAAAATAACAGTATAGTAAACAAAATTATTAAAATTTTAAACTTAGAGTATAATGTATTTAGTATAGAGAGCTTATTGTTATAAATTAATATATTAAATATAAAATATAAAACTAAGATTTTAAATAAATTAACTATCATTCATAATAGAATTAATATTTTAACAATTTAATTCGATTTTCTGATTCTATTTTCGGTTTAAAGTTTTAAAAGCGAATTAAATTGTAAATTTCAATTTTAAGAATTAAAATATTAAAACTTTCGATTCAATTTATATCGAATTGTTAAAATTCGATTTAATTAATTCAATTAAATCTAATTAATCGAATTAATATAATTAGTCTAATTATAATAGAAAAACAATAAAACTCTAAAATTTGCAATACTTTTACAATTTACAAATAATATAGTTCTAGTCTATAGGAAAATTCTAGATAAAAATAAGAAACAACTTAAGTAAACTAAAGTAACAACTGAGAGTTTCGATTTTATTTTCTAGACTTCAATATTTTCTAATTTATCTTCTAATTTATCTTCTTTACTTATTTTGCTTACTTTTTATATTTTCTAATCTTTAATTAATTCGATTATCTTTAAAAATTGCTTAATTTGATTTTATCTAGTAATTTAAAAAGATCGTTATCAACTATATAATTAGTAGATAAATATACAAGATTTATAATTTTTAATTTAACTTGCTTGCAAGTAAAATGCTATAAATAAAAATAAAAATATACTTTATTTGTAAATAGAATTTAAATTTTTACTAGAAACTATAATATTTCTATTGTTTATATATATAGAAACTATAATATTTCTATTGTTTATATATATAGAAACAAGCTATTTATATACAACAAATAGTAATTTATTAATATCTAACTTCTTAATTAGACATCTAATTTAAATAACTTTTTTAACAATTTATATTTGCGCTATATATCTTGCTTTATAAAAGAATAAAGCAGTAAAAGATTGTTATTTATAGACTGACCGTGCTGACCCGGAAATGTCACGTGCAAATGCCAAGACTTGGGTCAAAAAAAATTCGAAGAATCGAATTCCTCAAAGTAGTTTAGTCGATTACTATAAGTAGTTTAGCGCGCTTCGCGCTAAACTACTTTGAGCGATTCGATTTCAAAAAATCGTCACGACTCGATCTTGGTGCCGGGTCGAACTAGAGGGATGATATCATAACTTGGCTCGACGATCAATCTATAAGTAACAAGACTATTACGAGAATTAGTTAACGCAAAATCGACTTCTATTTATTGTTTATTTATTGCTTAATTTTATTAAAATAATTGAAATATTTAAGTTTTACGTACATTATTACGAGTTAAAAACGTCGCTTAAGCTAATATGTTGCATTTTTTCTCGAGAAAATAAAGTTATTTTGACTTTTTTTAAATTGTGAAACATAATAATCGATAAATTTGCAAACTTATTTGAGCAAATAATTTACAATATCGTTGCTATAAAGCTAATGCAAAATATTTATTATTATTGTATCGTAAATATTTACAAATTAATGTTTTTAAGCATAGTTCTTTATCAAATGCACTCAATTTAAATGTTTATTTAAGATGTTATTTTCAATTTAATAAAGAATTTGGGTTTAAGTGCTTTCGTATATGCGATTAGATCAATCAATATGTATATTTTCGCGCTAAATAGATAAGACTATGCATATATTGCATTGTTGATTGCTTTTGATGTCAATAATTAAAATCTATTTCTTATAATCGACATTTATATCAATTATTATAGAATAATTACGTCAAATGTATTTGTTAGCGCAAAGAATAAACATTTCTTTAATAGCAAGAATCTCGACAATTGCAAACAATCGATTAGAATAAAAATTTTATAAAAATTTTCTTGCTTTTACGCTTAAGAATTATTTTTATCGCTCGATAATATATATTGATCTTGATATTTATATTTTTTAATTTAATAATTGAAAGAAAATTTAGCTAAACAAAGTTTAAGCGAGTCTAACTTCTTCTTATCTTATCGACAAAATTCTTGATTGTTAGATATATCAAGTATGTTTGCTTGTTGTCGTGCATTCTAGTTAACACGATCTTGTCAATAAATAGCATAATAGATATTACGATTGCTTTATTTGAAAGACTTGATTAAGTTCTTTATTATCAATTTCTCGTATAAAACTTATTATATATTTAAATCTTTCTTACTATTTTTTACTAACAAATTAACTAATATATTAGATTGTTCGCGAACGGTAAATAATTAATAAGAAATTCGATTGTTTCTATTATCTCTTATTGCTAAATTGTGTAAGATCGATTTTGCAACGTGCAAGTTGTTTTACTTAATTCGAATTAAATATGTGTTTAAACGTTGTTGCGATCTTTATAGAAAATATAATGCAAGTTATTTTGTTCTTTGTTTAAGCTTTTAAAGTTTAAGAGATTGTGCAATAACTTAAGATCGACGTTGTTAAAAAATCTATTTATATTATTAATTGTGTATTTAGATTGTAACAATTAATAAGTTATAACATAATTAATCTAATTATTAAACGATTAATACATTTTTTCGTTTGTTAAGTTAAGAGAAGATTGCAACAATTTGAATACATTAACAATTAAGCGTCTCGCTAAATACTTAATTATCTTTTCGTAAATATTAACATGTATAATTGTTTTTGCTATTGTAGATTTTGTTTCTAGTCGCTTTTTCGGGCTTTCGACTTTAATTTTCTTTTTGTTTATTCGAATATTATTCTTCTCTAATTCTTTAAAATTGTTATGGTTATTTTTTTTTAATAACAAGTTTAAGATCTCTTTTCGCAGTTGACAAAAATTGCGCTTCGACAATAAGATTGTTGTACTAGAAAGTCGCATTAAAGATGTAGCATTGTTTGTCTTTAATCTAATTTAAAAAGTAAAAAGCATTTGAATTGTAAGCTTTAAATAATTATTTTTTACGTCTCTCAAGAACACATAAAATCAATCGATTAATTCTATTATTTTGAGTTAATTTGTTATTGTTTGTCTTACTTCTATAAAAGATTCTAAATTTGTGTTGTTGTCGTTTAAGTCAATTTAACTCAATGCTTCTTCTAAAAGTCTTCGACGAAGTCGTTTGCTCAATAATATAAAGTATGCTCTTAAGTATTGTTGCATGCGAGCAAGAAATATAACTCTTTACAAACAAAATAAACACTTGCGTTCGTACATATTGTCTTTAATTGTTTTTGTATTTGTTTGCAAAGAGACTCTCGATAATCGTAAAAAGAATTGCTAAGATATTTAAATTTAATAACGAGATATGTTGCTTTAATTGCATCAAAAGACAATAAATTATTAAAAATAAAGTTTTTCTCAAATTTAAAATAAATTGAAGTCAAACAAGATTAATCTAATTAACGATGTTATTTTTGATCGCAAAGACTATATACTTGATTTTGCTCTTATTAATTCTTTGCTTACGAAACAATTAACGAGTCGACAAGATAAATGTATTAAATTCGAAAAACATAAATTATTTAATAAAGATTGTCTCTTTATTAAACAAACGTTAAGTTATAATTACTCTAATAGTTTTATAATCTTTACAAATTAATTATTTCGAAATATTCTTGTAATATTGTGTCGATTAAACGCTGTCTTTTAATTTTTATTTGTGTGTTAAGTAGAATACTATGTGCTTTTGCAACGTAGCGAAGACGCTTTAATATTATTGACTTTAACATCTTATTTAGCGTGTCGAACAATATTATAGATCTAAAAGACGACGACTTTAAATAATTTTTCTTTTTTAGTTTTTGCAACATTATTGTAACTGTCTTTTTAAAATAAGACGATTGCATTTCTTTCTTAATACATTTGTTAAACAAGAATTTTATTTGTTTTAAGACGACGCAAACTAGTTGTTTTAGCGTTCGATTAATTATCTTGTTAATTTCGAATGTCTTGTTTAAAGTTACTTTATATATTGCTTTTATTATCTCGCACTTCGATATAATTTTGTTGTTCTTTATTGAAGTTAAATAAAAGAATTTCTCTATATTGTCGATCAAGATCGTGAGTAAAAAAGAAAAGTAAGCTTGAAACATTGCTTCGATTTTGTCTTTCGCAATTATTATTATTTTAATGTTTGTTCTTAATAATAAAATTGTGAGCTTAATAAATGTATTTGCTATTGCGTTTTTAATTTATTTTGCTATTTTAAATAAACTTTTCGCGATGTTCTTCGAAGTTTATATCTAATTGCAAAATTTGTTTCTCTTATATCTTTTAAGAATCTTGTCTTTTTTATTGCATGTTCAAATTTACGTCTTTTAATTACAAGAAGTACGATATTAACGTTGTAATCTTTTGATTTTCTTGATTACGTTAATACATTCTTGCGTTTATTTAGATTTGACTTTTTCGTGCGATCTCGTTTACAAAATAAAGTCTTTAATAATCTTCTTTAAAATTTCTAGTAACGCAATTGTGTATTTGTTGATGCTCTCTTGTTCTATTATAGCATTTAATAATAATTCGAGTAATAATTTCTTTAATATATTGTTAAATTTCTTTGTATTTATAACTTTATAATTTTGTTTAAAACAACGTATAAGCTTTGTTTGCGTTTTAAGATTTAATATTGTTTTAATTAATAAATAATTCGACGAGCTTTTTATCTTCTTGTCTATGTCGCAATATATTAATCGATTTGTTGTTTTTCTTGTAACGAACAACAAATCGATCGTAATTCGTGCATCTTAATATTCTTTTATTATAATATTGCGTAAAAGCGTCAACATAATATCGACAAAGCACATTATATTTAACAAATTACTAAACAATAGATGTTGTCTAAAATATAAGAGACTTGTCTATAAAAAATAATGCAAATTAAAGTTCTTTATTATAACGCTTTTGCTTTGCATACGCAATGCTTACTCTATTGTATTAAGACTATTTTTGTTAATTATATTGTTATAACTATTAAGAGATAAATTGTAAATATTATAAACGTTAACAAGATTTTGTTCGATAATATTGCTTTCGAAACATAATTGCATTATTATTGTCTTTACGTTCTCGAAATGCTATATATTGTGTTAGTTATTGTTGTTGATGCGTTTGTTAATATAAAAGTATGTACGTTTGTTATTATTTACGAACGTAAAATTCGCGCGTTTTAAATTGTATACTTTTGTCTCAACGTAATGTCGTTACAACTCTTGTATTACTAATATATTGTATTTTCTTTTTTTCTTTTTTTGAAGCAACGCTATTATTATCTTGCTTCTTAATTTATAAACATTGTACTATAATATTCGAAGCTTATTTTATATCTTTATTATAGTTTCTCTTTTATATTTGTCTTTGTGTCTATTAAATTCTTTATTTTTTGCGTAAAGAACATGCTTTGTAGCGACAACAACACTACTTCGTTATTAATTTACTCTAATAAAGTAAATTTACTTTCTATTAACTCGTTGAAGTACTTTTTCTTAATTAATTGTTAAATAACGCTCTTTGTTGTTATTATAAGAGTGCTTTGTATGCGACTTATTTATATTAAGCAATCTATTGCTATTTTTGTTGTCTTTCGCTTTGTTCTTTTGTTTGTAATTTGAACAAACAAGATTGTACTTCTTAATGTTATTAAAATTAGAATTGTCGCTTTGCTTGCTTCGATTATCTTAATAACATAATACAAAAACTTTATCTTTGTTGTCTTCTTAATTTTTATTTTCTCTCTTTGTTTTTTAAAGTATTTAAGATCAAATATCTTGTAAGCTTTCTTGCAAACGTTATTTTTTTACTTGAAGATATTCTCTTAATAAGAGTATTAATCGAAGCGATAATTTTGCGCGCAATGTGCGCATTATTGTTTATTCTTGCATTTATATATAAAATGTTTATACTCTTAACATTTTATATATTGTTTTGTTTTGCATTCTTTGTTGTAATATTTTACAATCTTTATGTTCAATTTGTAAATTACGTTTAATTGTATTAATTTATTTATTATCTTTGCGCAATCTATTTACATTACAATTGAAACGTATCTTTTTTTGTCATTTTCTTTTGTAAGCTAAATTATCTTTTTAATCTTTAAATTTTAATATATTATCTTGCATAATTTAATTATTTTTGCTTTCTTTTTCTTTATATTTTTTAACATGCTTTTAATTCTAATATTGTGCATTATTATTTTTACGCGCTTTCGACATATAATTGTTGTTGTTAATATCTCTTTAATTCAAAAATTGTTCGATTTTAATATTGTTTTGTTACTCTTGTTGCTTACTCGAAAAACAATTATTTTTTTAAAACGTTTTATTTCTTGTATGTTTTTTCGCGTTATTAGTGTCTTAACAATATCGAAATTGCGCGTTAATATTATTATTTTTGTAACGTTTATCTTGTAAACTCTTTTTATCTCTTGTTTCTCTTTGATTTACGCTATCAACTTTATCTTTCTAATTGATTGTTGTATTAAAGATGTTTATTTGACGCTTTCTCAATTATCTATTTGTTTCGTCGATAATAAGTCTTTCGTTATTGTCGCTTATGTGTTTGTTAACTACATGCTTTTTTCTATTTCTTCGACTCTTTCTATTTGATTGATCGTTCTCTTTAATTTCTTTAATATCGAGATCAAGTCGATTCGCTCGTTTTTCGCGAGAGTTTCGCTAAGACGTTGCGTCAACTTCTCAATTAGAAGACATTATTTTGTTAACGTTGTTATCAAGACTATTTTAAACGCGTTTCTCTTCTTAGATTTATAGAGTTTCCTAATATTTATTACTTTCGTTTTTATGTTTGTCGCAATTTGTATTGATTCGCGTTGAGACGCTCTAGATATGTTTCGACTATTCGTCGACGACGCATCGATTACGTCTATTTAATTCTAACAATCGAAATAAATCGTGAGCATTATTGCTAGTAAGATCTTCTCTCTCGTCTCTTCTCGTATAATAAAATAGTATAATATCAATTTTTGTAGACTTTTTCAAAGATCTAAAAACATTTGTATATATCGATTAATTTTAATCAATAATAATATTATTAATTATTGCGATATTCTAAAATAAGATGTGTTTAATTATTAAGATACTTAATTAAATACTTTATTAAATTCGACAATCAAATATAACAAATCAAGTTTTTAACAAATAAATGTAATTAAGAAACAAAATTAGAAATATAATTGTTAACAATATATTTGTACAATATATTAAACTATATTTCGATTGTGTTTTTTTACAATATATTAACTTATTTTAAGACTTATTCGAATGCTTAATTGTTAAATTGTTCTTAACAATAAATTAATAAATAAACAATAATTTTTTCAAATACTCGATTCTTCTTAATTATAATCTTATAACTTAAGAATATAAACAAATCTATTACAATTTATCGATATAAGTATGTTTTATAACATTAAAGCTAGCACGTAAACTAAGAATTCTATAATTAGGGAATTGTTTGCGAGAAGTATTTACTTCGATAATAATTATTAAATTGCAATTTTAGATATTAAGAAGTTTCTATACGTCTTATACTTAAATGTTAAAGCAAAAGAGCAAAAATAAGTTATTAAAAATATAAAAGAGAATTATTTATATAAATATTGTGCAACAATAAAAAGTAATAATTAAGAATATTCCATTGCTTAATTCTATTATTTTGTATATTGTAATTTTAATATAAGAATATAAGTTAAATTCTTATTACAATTTTTAATTTTAATATAACTCTTGTTAAGATCGTACTAAATATTATTATTGCTATAAATAACAAAATGTCTTGAACAAGCTTTACTTACACTTAAATTTAAATGTATTAACTTTAAGTATATTAGTACACAATTACGTTACTACAATATTATACTAACAAGTTATAAATTAAAATAATTTATTACTTAAATATAATTTATACTTATTTAAGTCTTTACACAATAACATTGTTAACTAAAGAGTAAAGACAAATTTGTCGAACAAAACATATTATAAATTTTAGAAATAATATCGACAACTATTTTACGCTCTATAATAAAGAAAAGACATATTATAAAAAAGAGCTTCTTATCTTTTTAGCAATCTTGTTTAATTAAAAAAGATTTTTTCGATAACAAAGATTTAAAAGAACAAACATTATATATATATACTTTTTTAACAAGAGTTTACAACAAACATTAATATTGTTAATTAATAATTAACTACTTATAAATATTATAATGCAAGCAAACAAAGTAAAATTTCAACTACTTAACAAAGATATTAATGAAATTTATAAGTTAAAATACTTGCGTTAACTAAATCAATATATATACAATATTAATATAATTAAGAGACGTTTCGAGATATTGAATCGACAATATTAAGACTTCATACAAAGTAATTACTAAAGTTATTTTAATCGATAAAATAAATAAGCAAGAAGCAATAATATATCTAGTATAAATTAATTTAGCAAATACTATTTTATTGCTATATTTTATTGTTTATATATTATTAATACTATCTTGTTATATATTAATTGCTCGAGTGCAATATTGCAAACATCTTTGCAAATTGTTTGCGAATTAAAAGATTATACTAAAGAATTAAAGTTGTTCAAATTATAAGTTAACACTAGAGTTACTTTTGTTAATTCTAATTTTTAATTTAACTTTCTATTATATTTATATTCTTAATATTGTTGTTTTTCTTGTTATTATTACTTTTGAACTTCTCGACTAAATTATTATTCTTATCGATATTATTTTAATCTAAATTGTGTTTATTATTATTAGATAGAAAACTACTTATATTGTTCAAGTTGTCTTTGTTTGTGCTATTTTGAAATTTAAAATTATCGAATAAAAATACTTTTGCTTCAAAGTTGATATTTAAGATTAACAAAGAAAAGATACAATTAGAAAACAAATATCTATTTTTACAAGATATATTAACAGTTTACAATAAACTGTAACAATAATAGCGCAAGTATATACTCAAATTCTAAATTTATAGCATTGTATAAATCTAGATAGTTTTTCTCGAATTTCTTTATTTGAAACGCAATTTCTTGCTTGCTTATACTTAGATTTCTTAGCTTATACTTATTATATTGTATTAGCTTTTGTTTCTATTTAAGAACAATATATCGCATATCTTTTATTATTAAAGCAAAAAAAAATCTTTTATTTAACGTCTTATTAACTAATTGTTTTGATTGAACACTTTCTATATATTAGTAATTAAGTATTAAAATAAAAGGTCTAATATACAAATCTCGAATTAATAAATTTTCTTCTTTTACTAAATTATATAGTTATAGAATCTAGTTAATTCTTTTTCAACTTCGAATTTCTCTTTAATAATTTTCTCGTCTAATATCTTTTTATTATTTATAGCGATTCAATTAATTACGAATTTCTCTATTTAATTGTTAGAAAAGCAATAAATAATATTAGTTATTACTTATTGCTCTTGCTCTTTTGTTATCTCTTTTTTATTAATTTCTCTTTTATAATAGATTTATAGATTATTTGCTATTTTCGAATATCTTCTTGTAAAAAATTCAAGCTTGCAATTTTATAAATAACGTTATTTACGCAAAGCAATTATTATATATCGCTCTTTAGAAGTCTTGAATATTCGAATTAATTGCAACAAGACTATATAAATATTAAAGAACAAACAATAAAAAAAAGTAATAAAATACTTGTTGCTTTTTTTTTAGATTTTTAGCTCGCTTAATTTAAGATTTCTAACTAAGTTTATTTTTATTTTTGTATTAAATAATATTTGATCGATTTTAAGTCGATTTATCTCAAGTCTAGTTTAATACTATTGTTAATAGTTTTTTTTTAATATATTTGAAATCGATATTTCGACTATTACTTCTCGAAGTTATTTGTAATTTAAAGTCAATTTTCTTTTCGAAGAATTTGCGCTTTACTTTTTTTTGTAATCGATTTAGCGTGACCGTCGGATCGGGTTTCAACCCGATTGGATTGACTCGCCCAATCTTGACCCTAAAATCAGGCAAATTTCCTAGCCCAACAGAATAAGATGAGCGAAGAATGCGCGCCAAGTGTTCAACCTAACCCATCCAATCACGTGACGTCACGTGACGCGCTAACCATATGCGAATAGCATGGATCCTGCGCTAACCTAGTCGGATTAGCGCATAGATAAGATAAGATAAGATAAGATAAGATAAGTGGATGCTAACGCGACGAAGTTAGCTTGAGTTCTTGGCATTGGCCTAACAAAACCCGACCCTAGGATCGGGTTCGCGCCTTAACCCTGGCCCAACCCTACGAGGCCCAAGAGGGTGGGTCGGGTTGAGAAAAAAGTGTTCGACCCGACCCAACGATCACACTATTTAAAATTAAAAAGATAAGCACTTTTATAAGCAAAAAGTTTTACTAATTACAAATAATTGCGAATATTAATATATATATCAAAGATTGCGATATTTGTTAACGAAATAAGATTTTGCATTATTATTTTTACAAGAAGTTAACATTGCTTTTTATTCTTGTTTAATTATAAATTAAAATTTTGATAAATTTTATAACGAAGTTGCTTGCTACTTGTTGCAAAAACAAGATATTTAACGCAATTTTAATAGTAATTAATCGATACTTCAAAATATTTCTATACATTCTTGTCGAATTTATATAATTGACAAAAAATTTAATTAATATTCTATTCGAGAAGATATTGCTTATTTATTTCGAAGTTCGTAAAATTATTTTCGATTATAATTTGTTCTTTATTAGTAACTACTAATTCGCGATATGTTATTGCATAAACATTAAACGAAAGCTAAGTATTGCTTTTTATTCTTAAATTAATAAGTAAATCAAAAAACAAAATTAAATGTTAAAATACTATTTACGTTATTATTGCAATTATAAACAAGACAATTAAGATTTATTATTAGCTCTAATTTAACATACTTACAATAGCGCATCGCATACGTTAACTAAAATATTATTTTTTGAATTAATATTTAAATTTGATGCAAATTTTCGATTCAATTAAGACAACAAAAATTATTTAGACATTTTTGTTGTTCGAGAGCAAATTTAGTCTTTGTAAGACAAACGCAATTAATTAATAAGCTATCTATAGATTGCGCAACAAACTCGAACTTAAAATTACAATAAAAAAATTACTTTAAAAAGATATTAAATTGATAACAAAATTATACTCTTATTAAAAATCTTTGGAATGCTTGTTTGAAGAAGAAGTTGTCTTATAAGTTTACAAAATTATTTAAAATTAAGAATATTATTAACTCGCAAACATATTGTTTGCGTCTTTTTGTTAAATAATATATTTATTTTGTCTTTTATATTTTATCATTAAAATTATATTATTGTAACTCAAATATTATTGTTTCGAAAAATATAATATTAATCGACAAAAATAAGAAATAAAAAGTAAAAGATGTTCTTAATTATAAATTAAGATATAACAAGTCGTAATATCTTATTCGATAAAAAGAATTTTTATTATGTAAAGATAATTAAATATTAAGAAATTATTTTGCAAATGCAAGATAAAAGCTCAAGAAATACAATGCGCGTAAGTCTTTCAAAAAATTAATTGCAAAAATAAGAAAATTAGAATTTCGTATTTGCAAGAGAAATTTCGACAATAAGAAGTAAAATTTAATATTGTTATATATATTTAAGACACAACAATAATATAGATAATGCATGTAAATAATATCATAATTCTTTTAATAAGTTAATCAAACATTAAGAGTTATAAAAATGCAACATAAAATATGTTTAGATTTAATTGCTTTTATTATTTAATTTTCGTTAATAAAAAGTTCTTGTATAAGTGTGTTATTTAATACAAGATTTAATATTTTATTTACAATTAATTATGCGTATCTCTTTTAACTAATTTTTCAATTATTGTTGCTTAATTATTTTTAATAATATACAAACGTTACAAAAGTAAATTGTTAATAACAAAAATAAGAAACGTAATCTTTTGAAATGCAATTAATTTTATTATTTCAAGCATAATAAAAATATATCTTGAACAATAATTTTTTAAATATAAATTTTACGTAAAAATTGCAAAAATATAATATTTGCAAAAAAATATAAATAAAATTCGATTTTTTAATTGTTAACTTTTATATTATCGAACAAGAAAGTTGCTTATTTTGAATATTCTTTTTTAATAACAAGCAATTCGATATATTCGAATTAAGTATATAAGTTGTCGAAATAACTATAATATATAAGAGAAGTTTTGTTTAAACATTTACGTTACTCTTTCTTAGAAAAATCTAATTAATAAAAACAAAATAAATAATATTGTTCTTAAAAAAATTATTAAATTACGCAAGATTTACAAACTCTTAAATTTGTTATTTGCAACAATATTATTAAACACAAATTTATTGTTTTTGTCTAACTTTTTTAAAAAAAAGTATTGAAATTTATTTTATAACGTATTACGTTAAGCATTTTTTGCTAAATATTGCATCACCAATCTAGCTTAACATTAATATTAATTAGAAGATTTTCGTAAATCGAACGCGAAATCGATTTGTTTTTTTGTTATTATATATATATAATAGTAAAATAGCGTTGTATTTGCGAAGCAAATACAATTTAATTAATTTTAGTATTATTTTTATCGAAGACATATATGCTAAACTTTAATAAAATATTAACTTGCTTAATATATCGAGTAACAATAAGAACACATTAACAAGTTAAATTAAATATAAAAGTATATAAATAGCTTACAATCTTGCACTTTAAAATACAATATTTACAACAAATATTTTTTTACTTAATATATTGCATATTATTTAGATTGCAAAACAAACAAAAGTTGAAAATATATTTAATAATTAATACTTTTATTAATGCGAGCAAGATATTGCAAACAATAGAAGCAAAAGAAACAAAAACATTGCGCTTACGCGTAAACAAAAAGAGCAAAAAGAATTATTTCAATTAATATTGTTGTTTTAATTAATTTTACTTATAGCAAGATCTTATTAAAGTATTGCTTATATATTTAATTTGCTATTACAATAACAAAAAAATTATAAAAATTTATAATTACTTTTATCGAAAAGAAGTTACGATACGTTAAAATAACTAAGAGAACTTATATTAAATACGAGATTTATGCGTAACATCGTTGTTAATATTAGAACAATTTAGAGAACGTTGCATTTATCTATTAATTATAAATCGAAGAATAATATAAGAAGAGAAAAATTATAATAATATTGTTAATAAATATTAATTGCGAATTAATTGCGCTAGTTCAATTAAATCGAACAAAGAAAATCGAAATAATTTATTCAAATAATAAGTTAAGCTAAATTTAGAATTTATAAAATTTAAATAAATTGTAATATATTATTGTCAAATATTTGTCGCAATAATAACGCAACAATATAGTAATTAAAAACGTATTTGTGCTTTAAAACAAAAGAACAAAAGATTTCTTTGTTTATCGATTTAAAGTTAACACACAATAAAACGCTTGTAATAAATAGCATAGCATTTCGCAATAATATACAAGAAAAGTTATTGTTGCTTCTTAACTTTCTCTCAAATATCTAAAAAAAATAAAGAAAGAAATTAAAAATCTCTTTTATAAACGTCTTGCAATTCTAACAAGAAAATATATAAATTAGAAAATATGTTGTATATAAAGACATAAGATATTGCTTATTATTTAATTAAATTTTAGAAAATTTTGAAAAGAACTCGATAAGAGATCGACGTAATTGCGCAAATAAAATATTGTTATAATATATTAATTCTAAGAATTAAAATTTAAAAGAAAAAGGCAATTGTAATGTTAATTTTCAATAATTAACAAACATATTATTAGTGTTAAATTATTGTAATAACAACTTAACATCGTACAAAGTTTTCTCTCTAAGAATTTTCTCTCAAAATTCTTACAAATTAATGTCTCTCTAAATTGCAATTCTATATATTATGTAATCTTATCTTTAGTGTATCGATGTAACAACGTCTTGTCACACGTTCGTACATAGTCTTACAATTTATTAAGTGTTGCGTCTATTATGTTTTTGCAACAATTTATTTTTATTCGAGCAACTTTATTGCAATCTATTTGCACAAATTATTCTCTCTCTCTTTATTTTAACAATTAACAATATTGCAATAACAAAAATAGTTAAAGATATATTAATTAATCGATACACTCTTAAATTAAGAAAAAGTAGATTTTTAAGATATAAGAGAAGACTATAAGATTAATAATTAATAAGTTAAAAACAATTGCAACAAAAATTTAGAGAACAAATATAGAAAAGATTAGAAATATTTTTTTAAGTGCTACAATATTAAACTAACATTTTTAATAACTTAATTTAATTATAAAGAGCAAGATAATCGAAACTCTTAATCTTACAAACACAATAAAGAAAATTTAAGTTCTACAATAGCTAAAAGATAATAATAATAATATTAGTTTAAAATTTTTAATTATTATTTTTACTATTATACTATCTAATTCGTCTAAAATAATAATTCTACTTTCTTAACAATTTTTTGCTAATTTTAATATCGATACTTCGAAAAAGATATTGTATAAGAAGATTATATATAATATGTTTAACTTTAAATTAATACTAGATCTATAAGTTATAAAAACTAATATTATTAGAAATATCTAAGTATCTTTGTTAAAGATTTTGCAACAATTGAAGAATATTTTAGAAATTATTAATTTTTCGAATTAATTGTTTATTATAAAATGCAATATTTGAGTTTAAGTTTCTCTAATTAAAATACAACGCAAAAAGATGTTTATAAAATCTCTTAAGTTTTCGATTAGCAATTCAATAATAGATATATCTATAACTTAAATATATATATATATATTTTTTTAATTAAAATACTTCTTAATGTATCTAGTTTTTATAGCAAGATATTCTTAAATTTAAACTACTTTGTAAAAAAACTCTCGAAGTTGTAACATTTGTATAGCTAAATTATATTTACTAAATTATATATCAAAGAATTTACATATTATTTTAATAATACTTTTATCTTTTTATTAAATATTGTGTATTATAGATATTATCGAAGCTAGTATATATATTAATTTAATTGTCAACTATATTTAAAACGCATCTATATTGTAAAAAAGAATTACTTAAATATATTAATAAATAGTACTATTAAACTTGAAAAAAAAATCTTATCTATATCGTAATAAAATTTTAGCAAATCTAAAAGATATTGTTATTACGTTATCAAAATCTATAAATTTTTTAAAAGCACTTTGTATTAAGAATAACTTTTCTCTTCTCTTAAAATCTATAATTGTTAATTAAGAAACTAATATCTATCTCGATTATCTAGTTTAAAGTTGAATTTCGAAGTTAAAAAAGAAACTAGATATTAATAATAAATTTAATTTACGCATTTATATTAAAGATTAAAATAAATATATTAGTTGTAATATTTTTAATTAAAAGTAGTATCGACTTCGATTATTAGAACTTTTATTTTCGATTTATAATAAGCTAAAAATTGCAATTTATAATTGTTAATATCTAGTAGATTCTTTTAAGTAGTATAATCGTTGGATTGAGTCGAACACTTTTTTCTTAATCTAAATTATTCTCTTGAGCTTTGTAGAATTAAGTTAGAATTAAGACGCGAACTCGATCTTAGAATCGAGTTTCGTTAAGTCAATATCAAGAATTTAAGCTAACTTCGTCGCGTTAGTATTCGCTTATCTTATTTTATTTTATCTATGCGCTAACTCGATTAAGCTAGCGCAGAATTCGCGCTAAACGCATATAATTAGCGCTTTACGTAACGTTACGTAATTGAGCGAGTTAAGTTGAACGTTCAACACATCTTATGCGTTCGATTTACTTGATTAAGCTAGAACTTTTGCTCAATTCCAAAGTTAAAATTGAGCAAGTCAATTTGTTTGAATTGAAACTTAATTTGTTGATTACGTTACTTTTAAGTTAGATTGTATCTTTATAATATTTTTTTTGCTTTATTAATAAATTTGATTTGTATTAAAATATATTTAAAATATTGCTCAAGATTTATCTAATTTTTGTATTATTAAGTTAAAAAGAGCAATCTAGAAAAGCTAATATTTTATTGATAATTTTGAAATCTTATAATAGCAACTTCAACAATATAGTCTTTGCTCTTTCTCTAGTATTTTTTAAATTAGATAAAGATCTTTAACTTTTAATTAACAATAAGAAAACTTTTGCATATATTTTTGTTTTTGCATTTATTAAAGATACTTCTTAATAGCAAGTTAATGCAAACTTTAAATCTTACAATATAAACTATAATTGCAAAAACTATCTTGTTTATTAAGATTAATTAGAGTTATTAAACTTTAATATACAAGAGTATTATTAATATTATTAAGAAACTATAAAGTATCGAAAAAGAGTTAAGAAAATTAAAATCAAAAAAGCTAAAGATAACTATTGCGAAGAATAAGATTTTAATAAAAGTTAGTTATTACTTTTTAAGCTTATATCTAATCTTGATATAATTATTACTAGATTTCTTGATTTTGCGCATTCGAAATATATAAATATTATAAAAAAGCAAACTTATTATCTTTTAATAAAAGCGATTCTTAACACTTATAATTAGAGAATCTTTACAAAGATATTACAACAAATTAAGACTTTAATTAAGTAAGAGCGCTTGCAATTATTAATATATTATTTAAACAACTTTAAAATACAAGACTACACTTGTATTTTTATTTTTATCTTACTATTATTACAACAACATCTAAGTATAAACTATATTAAAGTAGAGTTTGCAATAGATTGCAATAAAACTTTCACTTTAAAGAGTAATATTGCAAGTAATATTTTTAATTCTATTGTAATTGTATATGCAAGTATAACGCGTAATAATAGTTTTCTAATAACGTGAAATATAAGTATAAACAATAATATAAAAACAAGTATTTTAATTATTTTTGCTTACAAGCAATATAGAAAGTTATATATTATCGTTTTAAGAATATTACAACTTAGAAATATTGTCGCTCAAGCTACTAACGAGAAGCGTATCTCAAAATTGCAAAAGTTCAAAAAATTATTGTCTTCGAAGCACTTTACTAGATATTGTCAAGATAGCATCTTAAATATTAGTTTGTTAATTTTAATTTATCTTAGATATTTGCTTTTAACAATTATAATTAGTCTACTTTATTAAGAAAGCTATATTTAAACTTAATTAACTAGCAATCAAAAAAATTGTTCTACAACAATTATAGAAGAAACGCAAGAAAAAATCTATTCTAAAGAATTTTAATTTCTAGCTTACTTAAATATATTATTCTAATATCTATATAAGACTTTATTATAAGAAGATTGCAAAAAAGTATCAAACACTCTATACTTGCAATACTTTAACAAAAAAGAAAATATATAGATAAATTTAATTAATCTTTTTTAACTTATTTTAAAACAACTTACTAAGTATATTAAATTCTACAGAAAAACTATAATAAAAATCGATTATTGTAAATAAACTAATTGCGTTGAGTCAAATTATCGAGTTCGAATCGAGTATTCGACTTAAATCTTGACAATTCGTATTAATTTGATTCGAAAGTCTTGACAATTCTATTTCTAAAATTAAAATCGACAATTCGAATTAATTTCTATACTTAAAATCGAAATTCGATTCGAAAAATTAACTCCAATTGTTAAGACTATTATTTTTAGTAAATTTTATTATTTTTAGTAACAATTAATTGAAAACTTAATAGAAATAGTTAATTAAATTTAATTAATTAATAAGTATATTAGACTGTTTTTATATTATATATTACTAATGTGCATTATCTAGAAAATAATTATAAAATCTAAATTTAAATAAAATTATACTATTTTTAGTATTCTTAATATTCTTGACAATTTGATTTAATTTCTAATATTAAAATCGAGAATTGACTCGAATCGAATTTCGAGTTAATTTCTAATATTAAAATCGACAAATCGAGTTAGTTAATAAAGTTTTCGATTTCTTTTTACTTATATTTTTGTTAATATCTTGAATATATCTTAACAAATAATGTATTTTTACAACATTTATCTTACTCTTTTAAAATCGATTCTTTCTATTAAAAAATATATTAAAAAATACTATCTTTTTAATATTCGCGTTTCGGAAGATATATCGAGCTAATAGAAATTAAGATATTTATAAGATTTTGCAAATCTTATAGATCTATCTACTCTATATACTTAAATTAGTATTGTCGGGATAGATTTTGCTCGAAGAGCTTGTTTTGTTTTCTTTATATTTAACAAAGTTGCAAAATCTTTATCGAGTTAAACTATTTTTTAACGCGTAAAGTTTTAATATTTGCAATGCGCATAAATATTTGCAATTGCTCGTTAGTTGCACAATTGTATTAAATTATTATGTTTTTCGATTTAAATATTAGATTTTGTCGATTTGAGCAAACTTTACTTTTGAGACAAATCTAATAAATTAAGAGATATATGCGCATTTTACGTAGACAAATTATAATTGCTATACAAGACAAACGCATCTACAAACGCAATATTGAGAAATATCAAGATTGTCTCTTGCAAAGCTTAGCTTAAATCTCTAGATTCTTGCAAGTAATGCAAAATCTATTAGATTGGATCTTGATCTTACACAAAGTCAAGATATTAGTAACACAAAACTGCAACTTTTGTTATAGTAAATCTATATATATCTAGAACTAAAGTTAGCATTTATCAAATGCAAATAAAGATAAATCTCTAGAAACAAATTCTTATTATATAATTTTCAAAACTTAACAATAATTATCGAAAAAAAAATTACTTAGAATTTGTTATTATGCTTTATAGATCTTAAACAAAAAGGTTAAGAATTATTAGTATTAAGAGAAATGCACGCTCGAGATTATTAACAACTTAATATTATTTAAATTAATAAAATAGCTTTAAAATAATATCGAAAGTTTAAATTTATAAATAAATAAAGATTCTTTATTAAGATTTTTATTTATTGAATTTTTAGTATTTTATTCGAGATATATATTGTTAGAAATCTAATTTTTTATTATCTAGCTATATTTGTTATTGTATTATCTATTATATCGACAATTATTTACAATTACAAAATTCGAAGATCTTAAATTAAGTAATTGCTATCTTTGTATATATTATCTTGAAAAAAAAATCAGTAATTATTTTTAATATTGCTTTAACTTAAGAGCTCGAGTCTATAAAACAAGATATTGAATTTTTCTTTACTAAAGAATTTCGAAAATAAATTAGTTGTTAAGTTTTCGACAATTAAAAGTAAGAAATTGTTTTCTATAAAGAATATAAAGTAAGCATCTATTAAATAGCTTTAACTTTATTGTATTAAAAGTATTATATATCTCTAGAAAATATTTGTAATCAAGTAAGATAAAATAATATAAATCTAGAAAGTAAAGCGCTCTAGAAATATTAATTTAGAGTAGCGTAATTCTTAGATCAAATTATAAGTTCGACAAAATTGTTTAACTCGATTCAAAGAATAAAAATTATAAGTTTGTTTGTTCAACTAATTAAATTAAGCTAGAGAATTTATTTGACTACTCGATTTAATCTATTTAATCTTATTAATAAAATAGATATAAGATTTAATATTTAATAAAATTTTACTTGTGCAAATATAAGATTTGTATAACATGATTTGCGTAATAGATATTACAACAATTAATATAATATAGTAATAGAAATAGAAATAGAAATTTTGTTTGCAATTGCAAAACAAAACAATTGTTCTATTATTCTAATTTAATATATCTATTAAGAATAAAAAATATATATACTTTATATATTAATTTATTAATTTTACTTGTAGAATGATATATTAATAATTAATAGTATTAATATTAATTAACAACAATATTAAGTAATTTGTTAAAAAGTAGAATCTTTGCTAATTCGATTCTATATATATATTCTTTGTTATTTAATTAATATTTTACGAAACTTGCTTCTTTTTCTAAAAGATATTGCTATCTAGATTAGTTTGTTAACAACTATTTGCAAAAACAAAAATAATAATTTCAAAAATTAAAAATAGTTTCGATAATTCTTATTGTCCGAAATAAATAATAAAAACTTTCAATTATTTTTGTAGATACAAGAGATAATTGACGTTAAAAGTCGACTTGTACAATTATTTTTATTATTAATAAAACAAGTAATATCTGTTTTATTATCGAGATTTGCTCAAATTTAAATAAAAAGAAATTTTTTTTTTCTTTAATCTATTTTAAATTAATATTTAGTTAAAACTTCTAGTATTCTTTTCTATTATTAAATTGTTTTTATTTGATGCTTTTGCATCCGCATTTCGGAAACGTAACTCTAGCGAATCTGCTTGAACAAAAGTCTCGAAAAAATGTCTTCTAGATCTGCTAGAGTTACGTTTCCGAAATGCGGATGTGTATTAATATTATTTTAATTCGAAAGAGATTTCGAAATTCTTAACTTATTATTTTTATTGTCTTAATTAATATTTGTATTATTAAAGTTAACTACAAATTTATTATAATAAATAGTTATTGTTTTCGATTTTCTTTGTATTAATAATTTTACGATTTTTTGCTATTATTGATAATATCATTTTTGTATTCTTTATTGTATTACTAGCAAACTAGTAAATTTGTTTAAAAATTATAATATTTTTCACAATATTGTTGTAAAGTTAATTATAACAATAGATAATTATATTTTGCGCTATTAAGAAGAGTCTCTTTACTTTAATATTAAAGACTAAAATTGCAAGTATATCTTTAGTTATATATATTAATACTAAAAAATGTAACTTTAAACAATATTATATTGCAAGAATATTACTATTCTTAATTAATTGTATTAATTTAACAAGTTAAAATATATTTTTGTTAAGTTTTGTATATAGAAAATATATTATTTTGTTAATTGTTAATATTTTGTTATTAATCGATTATATTTCGACAAATAATTAATAAAAATATTGCAAAAGTTTGTTAATTATAGATTGATTGCGTTGATTCGAAAAATCGAGTTTAATTTAAGTAATTAAATCGAAATTTGACAATTTAATTTCTAAAATTGAAATCGACAATTTAATTCGATTTCAAACTTAAAATCGAAAATCGATTCGAATTGTCAAAATATTAGTTCTATTATAAATTATAATTAATTTATTTGAAATCTTAGTTTGATATTTTAGATTTAATAATGTAATATAGTAATATAATATAGTAATACAATATAATATTATATTGTAATATTAATTTGTAATAGTAAACTCTCTAAGCTAAGTATATAAAATTATTAGTTCAAGATCTTAATAATTTTTTTTGCTATACTATTATTTTGAATAATTTAATTCGAGTTGCTTTCGATTTTGTTATTATTTTTGTTATTGCAATCTTAATCTTTATTGTTTGCATTTTTTTTTGCTATTATTATTAATATTAGTAGTTTTATAGTAGTTATAACTTAACGTTTTAGCATTTTTTTAAACTATATATCAAATTTCTTGACTATTATTATTCTCTTTAACAATATTGTTAGAATTCTCTATCTTAATATTAATAAAATTAGGAATTTCTCTCTTTTTCGCATTTTTTTATAACGCAAATTTCTTAACAAAACTACTATAGAAATTAAAAGAATCAATATTATTAACTCTCTTTAAGTTATTTAAGTTATTATAGTAAATAATTTGTTGTTAAATAATCTTTACAATTGATTTTATAAATATTAAGAGACTTTTATTAATATTAAATTTATTGTTAATACTTAATTGCAATATTAATTAACTTAAGTATAAAAAACTAGATAATATATTTAGATAATATATATATTTTAAGAAAAAAATATTATTATTATATTTGTATTTTTATATATTGCTTGCACTTTTTAAGTAATTCTAAATTGCTCTATTTTCTTAATTGTAGACTTTTTTTTTGCTTTAGTCTAAGCTAATTTTTAAAGTACTATATTGTTAAGTTTTTAATATTGTATATTTTATTGTATTACTTAAATATATTATTATAAAACTTTTAATTAATTCGATATTTATTAATCTTATTTTTAATATTGTTCTTTGTAATTTTACAATTTGATTAAGAGACTTTTATTTAAATAGATATTTTACCTAGTTTTTTAACGCAAATCGAGATAATTTTGCAGTTGTTACTTTGTTTTCGACATAGTTTTTTTATTATTATTTTATTTTTATGTGCAATTGCAACTTGCAATACTTTTTAAGTTAGTTAATAGTAATTTTATTGTTTGTGCAATTTCTTAACCTAATTTACTAGTAATATATATAGATAATACAATTGTATACTAGATTATAAGTATATCTCGATATTTAGTAGAATACTATAAAGTTTAAAATATAAAAGAGTTTTAAAGATCAATAGAATTATAAATAGAATATTAAGATAGAATGTTACAAATTAAAGTAAGAATTATATATATTAGAGTTAGAATTATCTTTTACTTTTACTTTTACTTACTTTGAACTTTTTACTTAATATAATTATTATCTCTTTATATTAATATCGATCTAAATTTTTCGATAAATAATATAAGTTTATTTATATTAATTTCTTTATTGTTTATTTCATGCAATTTTTAACGCCATTTTCGACATATTTCTATCGATAAAAGTTCTAAAAATTATTGCGCTTTTCTTTATAACTTCTTATATATATATTAATCTATTTTAATTAATATTATTATCTTCGATTAAACTAATTGTCGGATCAGATTTCGGTTTCAACTTTAGAAATTAATTCGACTTGTTAATTTTAATGTTAGAAATCGATTCGAAACTCGATTCGATTTCTATTATTTTAAAATTAACTCGACTCGACTTAAGTCGATTTTCGATTTTAATATTAGAAATCAAATTAAATTGTCAAGAATGTCAAGAATATTAAAAATAGTATAGATTTAGTTTAAATTTAGATTTTTTAATTATTTTCTAAATAATAGATATTAGTAATATATAAAATAAAAACAGTCTAATATAATTATTAATTAATTTAAATTAATTAATTATTTCTATTAAATTTTCAATTAATTGTTACTAAAAATAATAAAATTTACTAAAAATAATAGTCTTAACAATTCGAGTTAATTTTTAGAATCGAATTTCGATTTTAAGTATAGAAATTAATTCGAATTATTAATTTTAATTTTAGAAATCGAATTATTAAGACTTTCGAATCAAATTAATACAAATTATTAAGATTCGAGTTAAGTACTTAATTCGAACTCGATAATTTGATTTAACGCAATTAGTCTATCTTCGATAACTTGTATAAAACAAACAAATAATATATATAAGTAATATAATACGTCTTGTTTATAGTTAATAAACTTAATTTGTTAGTTTGAAAGTTTGTTTTGAAGTTCTTTTGCAATAAGATAATTTCTTGTAATTAGTTTAAACAAGACAAAATAAATAATATTAAAAACAAAAGTATCGAAAATAAGAATATTAAAAAAAAGAGTATTTGTAATGCTAGCGTAGACAAGATAATGCAAATAAATAATATATTTTTAATTAATATACTAATATTTTGCAATAGAAAGAGCAAAAATAGAAATTTAGAACTATTGCATTTTAAGAGATTAAAAAATATTAAACGTCGATTGACTTTTTAATTTTTAAACGCTTATTTTAATATTTAATTTGCAAAATACTATATAACAAAATTTAAAATTACAATTGTTAAAGAACAAATATTTTATTTAAAGTTTAATTTTAGATATATTTTAAGAAGTTGCAAAAGTGTTTATATATATCTTCTTTTCTAGTAAGTATATTATTTTGTTGCATTACAGTTATAACTATAGAATCTAATTAATATTTTATTCTATATAGACTTGAATCTTGCAACAATCTATATTAAATATATAACAATTTAGTTTAAGAATTGTTAGTTTATTAAGTATTTAATAAAACAATTTAATCTTTTTTAATAATAGAAATTCTAAAATAGTTCTATATTTTTTTTTTCGAACAATTATAATATATTCTTTATCTTAGTTGTAAATCGAATCTTTAAGATTTAATTATTAATAACTTTTTCTAATAATTAAAATTACTAAATATGTTATTTTTTTGTATTATTATTAATAAAATTTGTTTTTTTATATTATAGTTGTAAATGCAATATTTTTAATAATACAATATATTTATTAATAAATTTAATTTAGAACAATTTTAAACTTTATTTAAAAAGAGTTCTCTTTTTTATTTATTGCTTAATTATTATTATTTTCTTTGCAATTTATATTTTACAATTTAATAACAATTTTTTTAAGTTTAAATCTATAATACAATTATAATACTAAATTATTATAATTATTAATTTGCTTAATTGTTTGGAAACTTATTTTAGATTAATTTTATTTATATATTTTTTAACCGAAACTAAAAGTTTATTTGATATCTATTAATAATATTAAGTATAAAAGTATATCTTAAATTATTTGCGTTAACTTAAGAAAGTTCGAAATATTATTTTTTTAATATTTTTAAGTTATATATTTATTCTCTATAATATTAGTTTAAAAATATCGATTGTCTTTATCTTAAATTAAACAAAAATATTAAAATTGTTAAAATAAGATTCTTGCAATAGTTGTAACAAACTACAAAAGTATTAGCAAAAAATTATATATAATACTATATTATATTATTTTTTTAACAATATTTACTTTCTATACTTTCGCTTTTAAACTAGCAATTAAATTCTAATAATATTAAAAATAGATTTTAAATTTGATTTTGTATTTTGTTTTGTAATTAATAATATTATTATTATTCTTTTTATTTTATATCTTATAAAGATTTAACTTTTATATAGAATCTAAAATATTAACAAAATTGTATAATATATTATTAAGTTTTTCTATTTTTAAATAATATTTTACAAATTTTGTTAAAACTTTTTTGTAAACTCTTGTTACAATTTTTGTTAAAAAACAAATATTTAAGATTATTAAATATTGTATCAAGTATTTGAATTTTTAAATAAATATTTGTATTAGTTGTTTGTAAAACTATAAGAGTATATTTGTAAAAAGAATTTAATATATTGTTAACGAGTAAAATTAATTATTATTTGCTTTTATTTAATCTAATTTATTGTATTTTTTAATTTTAAGAGTATTTCTCTATTTAAAGATTAATAAAATTGCATAGTTAATATATATAACAAAGTATTAAATAGATAGAGTTTTAACAAATATAAATATTTTGTACTAGTTTTTGTAATTTTTTTTTATTTGTTTTAATTTTGTTTTAAAAGATTTTGAAACAAAACAAATATTAAGTTAAGCTATTAAGAGCAATTGTAAAAGTGCAAATCTAGATAGAATTTAGCAAATATATTATTTTTTTGTATTATTACAAAAATAAATATCTTTTTAACTATAATAGACAAATTTCTATTTCTTGCAATATTTTGAACTTATATATTTTTTAATTATATAACAATATTGTTAGTAATTGCTTTCGATTTTAAAGTTATAATAAAATTTTAATTAATTAAATTAATAATATAAGTTAAATAAAACACAAAGTTTTGCTATTTGTTTTATTAAAATTCTTGTTAATTTAAAGCTTTTTCGAGTTTATCTTTAAGAGTATTGTTATTGCTTGTATTATTAATAACAATATCCAGAAATTTGTTTTTAATTTTAAAAAACTTTAAAAACTCTATAAGCTTTAATATTAATTAACAGTCTATATATTTAATATTAAGAGAAATGAATTTAATAAAATATTTTTAAAATTAAAATACAATATTAATTTAATATATTAATACTTTTAAATAAACAGTTTTATAAAAACTAAATTATATATTTAAAGTAATAGAAATATACTAAGTATTTTTAAGATCTATTTTAGTTTTTTTACAAATTTAATTAAAGATTGAGAAAATTATCTTTGATAGTTTTGTGCAATTTAGAAGCAATAGCTTTAATTAAAGTATTTCTAATAGCTTTCGAAAGTAAAAATTGTTAATAATTCGAAAAAGTAAATTTAAATAAACAAAATTTTTATATAATTAATTTTCTTAATTATTTTAAACAGAAAAGAACAAAAGAAATACAATCTTTCTTCTAATAATATATTAGTTTTGTATTATTTATTTGTATTATTAATTGTAACTTATACAATTAAAAACTAGATTAATTGTAATTTGCAATTTAAATCTTTTTTGCTTTAAGCAAAAAATAAATTAAAGATATTTTTTTATATTTGTTGTACTTAAATAATTGTAAACAATAGAATAATTTAAAAACTTATAACAATTTTTGCAAACAATTTTAGCAAAACTCTTTATAATTAAAATTACTTAAATATATTTGTTTTAAAGCTTAAACTATACTTCTATATTAATTTTTTTGGTTAATATAAATTGACAAGTCTTGATTAAATTTTGTTTAAAATACTTTTGTTAATTGCAATTTATAATTACTATTCTTAAAATTAAATATTAGTATTTAAATTTTACTTAATATATTTATCTCTCTCTCTTAATATAAGTAACAAAAATTATTCTTAATTTTGTTTAATACTTCGTAAAAAATTCTTTTTTTATTGTCGAAATGTTACGAGTCGCGTGCTTAGGGCTACTAATTACGACGCAAAGCTCTTCACAATATGTAGGGCACAGTCTGCCAAGAAAGTATCATGTGACTAAATTAATAAATCAATTGAATCAAGAACATTAATTCATTGAGATCATCGATTCAAGATTAGTGAATTATTGAGATCAAGAATATTGATTTAGCGATTCAATTAATTCATCATGTATATAATCAATTGAATGCGACTTTCTTATAAATCGTGTTCAACTCATTTTAAGTTTTGACTTATTGTTACGATTACTTAGTTGCAAACCCTTGTTATCAAGTGATTGCTTGCATTGCCTAAAGACGTTTACAAATCTCTTCGATAGCATAACTCTCTCTAATATCTTCGTGAAAAGTACTAGCGTAACACTTTGAACACTCTAAGAATGTCTATATTAGATCAACGCGCCTCTATCTCGAACATCAACTCTACAACCAAAGGAAAACAACTCGTGACAAACTTCATAAAGATCGACGATAACGACAATAGTATTAACAATAAAAAAGAAATTTCATCAAAGATCAAAATCAATGCTTTAAACAAATATTATAAAAATAGAACTAAATTGAAAAATTAAATTACGCAAATTAAAATCTACTTTACGTTTTATCTCGTTTCAAGAAATAAGAAAATCTTGTTGATTTCTATCTTTTTTCGAAAACGAATTCAACATTAACTAAAGTCAAATCTTCGAAAACATCTTAAAAATGAAGAAGACTCAAAAGAAATCTTCATTAATTTCGATATTTTTAAGAAAGAACTACGACAAGTATTCGAAATATTTAACGAAAAACAAATAGCGAAACAAGTCATTTAGCATTTGCAACAAAAAACATTAGCAACAAACTACGTCGCCAAATTTCAAAAATACGCAAATCTAATTGATTAAGACAATGCATCACTAATGACAATGTTTAAACGAGATTTAAAGAAGAATGTTAAAGACGAACTCATGCGCAACGATGCAAGATTCGACATCATTTAAACTTTAGTAAAAATAGCGATTGATATAGACGACAAGCTATATAAGAGAGTTATGAAAAAACAATACGATTAATCCCATAAGAGAGCGAGAATCTTCTTTGAATTAACGATCGAATACCACGCGAAAAGAGATCATTTCAAGAAATATAACAATTCAAATTATTGCGAATTTGCATCTATGGAATTGAATTTTACTTAACGACGTAAAGAGAAGAACTCTAGAGAAAAGCAAAATAACAAATTTCAAAAGACGTACTATTCATGTGGCAAATCGAGTCACTTCGCAAGAGATTGTTGATCGCGAAACTTAATAAATCGTCGACAAATCAATGCTATGTTAAGAGAGATACTTAATAGCTAAAACGACATTAGAAAGCAAATCGACACAAAAGCGAACATCCTCAAGATTAAATCGAACGACAACTACTATCTAGTAGAAAACCCAAATCAATTATAGAAAGTTCTAGATAAAACATTATTAGACAAGACATTCGCATCTACGCAAAAAGTCAATTAAGCATTTAAGAAAACTATTAAATCTTATAGTCTAGTCATCGACTTAAACGAAAAATATGATTGAAAGAACTTTTACGAATGCATAAAAGACATTACGAATTATCTCGAGACTTTAGCTAGCTCATCAAAGAAAAGACAAATCAATCAAATCGTAAACAAATGCGAGAAAGCGTTAGAAAGCGACGCCATTAAAGAAAAAAACATTCTTCACGAAATCGAACGACAATTGAATAGTGTTAATCTATTTAGATAGAAGATAGAGAAAGCAAAGAAACATGCGACACTCAATTGAACAACTTGCTACGACGACTTATGCTAGACTCACCTAAAAGAAAAGAAAGAAATTAATTGATTTTCTAAAAAGTTAAAGCTAGCAATTTAGCAACAAAAGAAAGCTTAGCGCAAATAGACGTTTGCAATAGAAATCGCAACACAAGAGCAAGAAAAAGTTCAAGTTTCTTAATAAAGAGCATATCAAAAAAATGCAATATGTTAGCTCAACAATAGCAACTAAACTCAACAATATACGCACAATGTTTTATCACATTAATTAAAGTCAATAACTATTAATTCATCGCAATGATCGATTCTAATGCGACAAATAATTTTATGATTAAAGCTCTTGTTAAGAAGAAAGAATATTTTATTTAAAAGAAGTCTAACGCATACAACTTAATGATTGTAGATGAAAATTCATTACTTAATAAGAATGAAAGAGTGAACAAAGAAACGAAATCACTATCGATAACTATTTAACAACATTACGAAAAACTAATTTTTGATATAGTAGAAATGATCATTTACGATATTATTCTAGGAATGTCTTGATTAAAGCAACACAATCTAGAAGTTAACTAGAATACACGAGTACTTAGATTTGAGCGATGTGATCACGCAATTCACATTTAATCTACGCATCAATAGCGTTCGATAATAGATAAAAGATTAAGTCGAAATTCGATCGCAAGAAGCGAACTTGTTATCTTGTATAAAAACGATTAACAACAATTTAATTCGTCAAACATTAACAAAGATTAATCGAGTTATAAAGACAAAGTAAGTGAAAAAAATTGCGAATCTTCTAAGAATCTTGAATTATTTGATACAACGAAGAAATCGCTAAAGCACGTATTACGAATATACAACAATTGGAAGCATCTATTCTAAGAAGAGAAAACGACAAAGGCTCTCCCTAAACATTAATCGTAAAATTATGAAATTAGACTTGAATCAAGCAAGTAGCTTACGTTTGAACTTATATATGCTTTATTTAAGAAGAAGCTCGAAGTACTTCGCGAATATCTAACAAAAAACGAAAAGAAAGAATTTATTAGAAAATCTTAATCATAGATAGAATACTTAATTCTTTTTGTATCTAAGAAGAACGAAATTCTTCGTCTATGTGTCGATTATTGAAAGCTAAACAATATTACGATCAAGAATCGATATTCACTACTTAATATTAGCGAGTTTTAAAATTAATTATTCGAAGTTAAGCACTTTATTAAGCTAGATCTACGAGAAGCGTACAACTAGATTAGAATAAAAACAAAGAAAGAGTAAAAAATAGCTTTTTGCACACGATATAAACTATACGAATACACGATAATGTCGTTTAAGCTCACGAACGTTTCGACAACATGTCAAGAAATAATTAATAATGTATTACGACAATATTTGAATCGATTTGTCATAGCATACTTGAACGACATCATAATTTACTCAAAAATCTTGAAAAAACATATTAATTATGTCTTCAAAGTATTAAAATGTCTAAATAAAAGAAACTTATATTTTAAATCAAAGAAATGCGAATTTCATCGAAAAGAAGTTGATTTTCTTGAATTTGTTATAAAACGATACGAAGTACGCATAAATCTCGAAAAACTACAAGCAATCAAAGAATGAAAATCATCTATTAGTGTCAAAGAAATGCAATTCTTTCTAGATTTCATAAATTACAACAAAAAGTTTATCAAGAACTACTTCGTTAATGCGATATTATTGACGAATCTTACGAAAAAAAATACATTATAAATATAGAAATTCGTAGAAAAAAAATCATTTTAAAATCTTAAGCTAGAATGTTTAAAGAAATCAATATTAAAAATGTACAATTTACGATTGTCAAATAGAATTGAAATTGACGCATTAAATTTAGTTATCGATGCATACTTCAATTAAGAGCATGAAGACATGTAACATTTAATAACATATCTCTCAAAAAAACTTTTGTTAATTGAACAAAATTACGATGTTCATGACAAGAAACTACTCGCTATTGTAGTTTTCTTAAAATCATGAAAAGTATACATCGAAAAATTATTAAAATTAACAATTTTTACGAATCATAAAAATCTTGTGCACTTTATCATTATCAAATAGCTTAACAAGAGACAAGTACAATAATTAAAGCGACTTAATCAATACAAGTTCAAAATACAATATACATTAAAAAAAGATAATGACAAAGCAAACGCACTTAGCAAAAGAAGTAATTATATAAAAACGAAGAAATCGTTTAATTACAATATACTTAAGATCAATAAAGACGAATTACTATTAGTTAACAAACACGAGCTAAATGCTACATTACGAATACTTCGAGACGATACAAAAGAATTTTCAATAAAGAAAGAAAAACTTCAAATATCTATCAACAAAATCGATAAATGTATAAGAGAACATCATAATAAATCATTGCAAAAGCATTTGAGAGTGATCAAAATTCTTCAACTTTTACGTCAACATTGTTAGTTTTCACAAATAAGACAAGTTATCGAGACATACATTAAACGATGTCTTAGTTGTTAATAGAACAAACATAATACATATGCGAGCTATGGCGAAATCCAATATTAGAAATTATTTGAATCGTTATGAGATAAAGTTACGATAAACTTTATTATTAAGTTGCTCAAATTGACGAATTTAACAATTGAAGACAAATATGATTCGATATTAATAATGATTAACAAACTTATCAAATACTTACATATTATCGCATGCAAGAAAAAGTTTATAGCAAAACAACTAAAATACATTGTGTTAAATCGACTTATACGATATCACAATATACTTAAGGAAATAACTAGTGACAAGAACAAGCTCTTCACGTCTAACTATTAAAAGACATTGATATCAATGTTAAATACAAGACTTCGAATGTCTATTGCTTATCATTCGATTACGAACGATTAAATAGAGCGAACAAACTAGAGTTTGAAGCAATATTTGCGACATTACGTCAACAATACTTATAACAATTGAGTATTACTTTTATCTATGACACAACTAGCTCTTAATGCAAAGATTTCGAATATCACTAAAATAACTTCATTCCTTGTTAACTATAACAAAGAATTTAATCTCTTCGAGAAAGAGCGCACACATCTATTAGCACAATTAGCTATTAAGAGAGTAACAACATTGAAAAAGGTACACGACAACATCTTAAAAATGCAAAAAAGATCGATCAAGTACTAGAACAAGAAACGAAAAACAACATCTCAACTAAAAGAGAGAAATAGAGTGTATCTCTTTACAAAAAATTTTAAGACAAAAAAGTCAAGCAAAAAATTAAATTATGTTAAGATCGAATTGTTTCTCATTAAGAAAGCTAAAAGATTAATCAATTACGAATTCGACTTACTCAAAGACGCCAAAGTATTTCTAGTATTTCATATATCATTGTTGAAATCAATAGATTTCATCACGCCTTTACAAGACATCTTTTATTTTCATTCACAAAAAGAGAAACAATTTAAGATTAAAAAAATTCTACAACATAAGAGTCAAAAGTTTCTTATCAAATGAAAAGAATATCTTACATCAAAGAATACTTGAAAATCACTTAAGAACCTTCGTTAATGCAAGAATTTAATAGAAGAGTTTTAGACAAAAAAACGCTCTTCCAAAAACTAGAAAACAACTTTCGAAATAGATCGTCAATAGAAAAGGCAACAACAATCCCTTGATTCAACTTTTCGAAATTCGAATTATTTAAAGTATTTAGCTCGTCTAGGCTTTAAATTCCACGACGAAGCATTTCACTATCACGCTCTTTTAGGAATTTCTTTTGTTTGCGCAATCTCTTTATGCGTGCGTATTGCTTTCGAAGCTCTTGATAAAACTTATTCGCACAAACGATCGTTCGTCGCATCTTTTCTTCTAACGCATTCTCTTATTGCTCCAAGAATCGTCATTCGACATCGAAAGAATTACGACAATCACACTTCGTCGATGATCTCACACATTTAGCACAACAATTAAACTTCTTTCTTATCTTACAAAGAAATCCACGATGAGAGCATTGCGAACATTAAGACATAATAACGTCTATTCGAAGCAATCGTCGATAGAGCTCGTATTGTTGTTTGAATTTTTTAGAATTTTTAGACATAGCGAAGAAAGAATGAATTAAGATGTTTTCGAAACGAAAATCTTAAAAAAGAAAAATAGTGTTACGAGTCGCGTGCTTAGAGCTATTGATTACGATGCAAAGCTCTTCACAATATGTAGAGCACAACTTGTTAAGAAAGTATCATGTGACTAAATCAATAAATCAATTAAATCAAAATTATTGATTCATTAAGATCATCAATTCAAAATTAGTGAATTATTAAGATCAAGAATATTGATTTAGCGATTCAATTAATTCATCATGTATATAATCAATTGAACGCGACTTTCTTATAAATCGTGTTCAACTTATTTTAAGTCTTGACTTATTGTTACGATTACTTAGTTGTAAATCCTTGTTACCAAGTGATTGCTTGCATTGCCTGAAGACGTCTACAAATCTTTCCAATAGCATAACTCTCTCTAATATCTTCGTGGGAAGTACTAGCGTAACACGAAAGTAGAATTAAAAAAATCTTAATTAAATTAATTTGCAAATTAATTAGAATATAAATTACTAAATAGTAAATTGCACAAAATAGATTTGCAAAAATTATTTTCGATTGAAAATTATAGTTAATTTAAAACTTTTAAAGAATTAAATATATTGCAAATAAAAGTAATAAAAACAATATCTTTAAATAATATATAGAGAATCTCTTTAAAATAAAAGAGTAATACAAAATAATAATACAAGTAACAATTAGATTAAACAAATTATTATAAAATGAAGTATAATTGTAATCTCGAAAATATTAAGAGAATCTTTCTAAAATAAAAAAGTTATACAAAATAATAATACAAAATAATAATACAAGCAACAACTAATTTAAGTAGATTATTATATAATAATATAAACAAGTTTAATTGTAAACTTAAAATATATTAAACTATATTCTAGTCAAGATTTCAAAGTTATAATAATATAAATCTAAAAATAGTAACTCTTAATATAATAATATAATTTTCGATTTCTTAACAATTTAATTTGATTTCAATTTTTAAAATTGAAAATTAACTTAATTTGATTCGATTTAAATTCTAAAGTTAAATTCTTGATTCAAATTAAATTTAGAAATTAAAATCAAAAATTCAATTAACAATTAGTTTAGTTACTTATTTGTTTGCATAATATAATAAGTACAAAAAAGCAATATTAGAATTAATTAATTTTAAAATAAGTTTAAAAATTTGCTTCTTTCTTATAATTAATTTTAGATTTCTATTTTGAAAACTATTTTATTATAATATCTTTATTATATATTTAAGTTTTAAGAATTTTAAGAAAAGTAAATATTACACGTTGTATTATATAATTAATAATATTAATTGTTTCTAATTTAATATTTTATATTATATCTTTTGATTGCAATATACTTATTAATAATTTTTTAAGAATATTATTATTGCAAATATTGTTAACAATAATAGTTATAAATTAATTTTAAAAATTATACAATTTAAGAGTATCAAAAATTATAATAGCTAGCGTTTTATTAATATATTAACTCTTTAAAGATATAAATATTAATAGTATCTTTCTATATTGTTAATTTTTGTTAATAAAATAAATTATAATTTTTAAAAAAATAGAATACAATAAATATATATATAGTAATCTTTAGATTTTCGAGAATTTGTATTTTTACTAAAATTCTATACGTTTTAATTATTTAAGCAAAATTAATTTATTTAAGTATTATAATATTTGTTCGAAGAAAACAAATAAATTTTCAGAAATTATTTCTTTTTAATACTCGAAAAAAAAATTAAGATTTAATATTATTTTAATAAGTTATTTATCGAAGTTTTGCTAATTGTAAAATTCTATTTTGCAAATTGTTTTTAATTTAGTATTCTAGAAACAATTAATTATTATATTAATATTATATTTGTTTATTTCGATAGCAATATTTAAAAAGTATTAAACTTGTTTGAAACAATTTTAATATTAAAAAGTTAAATTAACAATTATTTAAAATAATAAAATCAATTATAAAGATAACAATAGAAAATAATATTAGAAAGTATATCTAGCTATACAAAAAAAATTGTAAAAAATAGTTTATTTATATTTTGTATATTTTGTTTAATAGTTTGTTGCAATAAATTCTTTTCTTTTTAGTATTTATTATTTTTTTTTAAAGATATTGTATTAAGAAATTAAATTTATTGTTGCTAAATATTAAATATTCTATAAATAGTCTATATATTTTTTACATATTTTTTATATATTTTGCAAACAATTTTAAATAATTCGATAACTATAGATATAACTTTATATTAGTTTTCTTAAATATTAGTTTTCTATTGTTTGTTACTTTAAAGAAGAGCGACAAGATATATATTTAAGAAACAAATAAAAGCTTAATCTAATATACTTTTGAAGTAGACTTAATTTTTGTTTAATAATTAAATTGTATTTATAAAAAGATATTATAAGTGCTAGATTTACGCGCATTAAAATACTATTTCTACAATAATTGCAAAATCTACAAATAAGTTCAATTTTATCATTTTAGTTTGCATATTTATTTAAGCTAGCGCATCTATTTTCTCGATAATTTTCTACTTTTGTCAAATTAATTCTCTATCTTATACACAATATATTAAAGAAGAATTTGTAATAACATACTATAAAAAATTGATAGAAACTTGATCTATTATATATATACAAGAATAAACTAGATGAGAATACTAGTATTATAGAATACTTCAAAATATAAAACAAATACTAAAATTAAAGCAATATATATTACTAGCTCGAGATTCTAAAAGAAAAATATGCGCAAAAAGATTCTATTTAGTATTAATCTATTCTATTATCTCTAGACAATACAAATCTCAAATTATTGTCTCTATATAATTGAAACACGATTTATGCACAATTGTAGCAAAATTAGTCTAGTCTAGCATATATGCTTAATAAGTGTATTAAATAAAAAACGACTTAAGAAATCGATTTTTTTTACTTCGCTTATAGCTAAAAGCGCAATATATAGATTGTTGTATATATTGTTTCAATTTTAGATATATTTGCTATTTCTTATACTTTTCTTAACAAACGCTTTATATTTTTTGTATAAGATTGACAAATTACATTCTTCTTGCAAAAAAATTGAAAAATTCGTACATTAAGATGCAAAGATATAAAAGCTTTCGAAACTGTTTATTTACATCTAAACAAAGATTCTGTAATCAAGAGTTTTACAATATACAAACAATGCAAACACAATATCTAGGGCACAGCTTCTACTCCTAAGATACCTTAAGATAGGTAATAATTAAACCGTTTTGAAAATTACCAGTCAATACCGTTAGATTGCTCTTGCATTCCAGGTGCTAAAAATAGCAGGTAAGAATGCCGCCTAAAACGGCGCCTAGACCATTCTGGATTGGGCGCGTTCTCACCTGCACACAAACTATCCGCGTCTTCAACATTACCCTTTTCGACCAGCCAGAGCATTGAGCTCGAAGTACCATTACAGAAAGACGCCTCTCCGACACCGCATGTTTGTTCTGCTAGAGTCCGAGCACACCAGTTGCCATTCATGAATTAATTGAACAAAGTCGAATAGAAGCAATCGTCGCGGCACCATCTGCAGGCTCCATCGGCGCTATCGGCCAGCTGCTGCACAAAGAACCTGAGCCTCCATGGCGCCCACGCCTCCAGGCTCCATCTACTCCGCAACTTACAGCAATGTGAGGTTTTTCCCAAGACTTCAAATCTTCGCGCAGTACTAAAGCGTGATCAGGTCCCTGTTTTCGAATTCAATGTAGACGGCAACCATGTGATGCGCCGCCGTCACGATGACTGGATTAATGCTACCCATATACTCAAAGTAGCCGACTACGACAAGCCCCAGCGTACAAGGATTCTGGAGCGTGAGGTGCAGAAAGGCATACATGAAAAAGTCCAAGGAGGATATGGGAAATATCAAGGTTGAACCAGAACATCCCCCAATGGCTTAGGCAAGGTCGCTAAACTCTTACCGATAGGTACATGGGTTCCTTTAAACGACGGTCGAACTCTTGCCGAGCGCAATCACGTACTCCACAAGTTACAAGCACTGTTCGATTACATCCCTGGCGACAAAAGTCCCCCTCAGGCACCCAAGCATGCCACCAACAAGCCCAAGGTTCCCAGACTCATGCCTCCTGCGAAGAAACAAAGTATGTGCTCCTTTCACTTTCGAAGCTTGGAGGTTAATCGAAGGCAGAGACAAAGGCCAGGCCGAACCCAAGCCAAATGAGCGACGACCCGTATGACAACATCAGCGCCCAACTTAACGATGATGAATCTATGGAGAACTCTTCGATGATATCAGGATCTTTCATGGATGAAGATGACGTATATCGTAACAATTACGCCGGCGGGTCTCGTAAGCGCAAGCGTGCACCAGAAGTCGCTGTCGCGGAGCAGCATCACCAAATGTACGGCGATACACTCCTCGACTACTTCGTCCTGGCTTCGGATGACGCAGCACCTGGAGGTCTTGAACCGCCATTGCCCCCAGTTCCGCCGCCAGGATATCCTCCGGACCGGGCCATCGACGATCAAGGCCATACAGCTATCCATTGGGCAGCCGCCATGGGCGATATTCCCGTCGTAAGGATATTTCTTGAACGTCACGCAGATATCGCAGCTCGTAACATTCGCGGCGAAACGCCGCTGATCAGGGCCGTCATGTTCACCAACAACTACGAGAAAGGGACGATGAGCCAACTGGTCGAGCTTCTCAAAGAATCTATCTGCATCCAAGACAACTTCAACGGGACCATACTCCACCACGTCGCCGCAACCACCCAAAGCCATAGCCGGAAGAAAATTGCACGCTACTATCTCGACGTTCTCCTTAACCGATTGAGCCAGCTCCTTCCACCCCACGAGTTCTCGAACTTTCTCAACGCCCGTGATCTTAAGGGCGACACGGCATTACATATCGTCGCTCGCAACAACGCTCGCAAATGCGTTCGTACACTTCTGGGCCGCGGCGCCATAGGCGACCTTCTGAACAATGACCGGGAGACGGCAGACCAGCTCATCCACCTTGCCCGCACGACCCGCCATGACGATTACGCCCTTGCTTCTTCCTCCCCAACCCAGGACCTAGCCCTAACCAACGGCTACGCCTCAACCCGACCCAGCGCCCACGCCCTCATCACCCAACCCTCGCCAAACTACACCACCGCCGCCGCCCGCTCCTTCAGCTCCTCCTTCGGCCCGCTCGTCTCCGGAAAAGGTCTCCAGATCGCCCTCGCGCTCGACAGCGAGGTCCAAGACAAGGACACCGACATCGCAGAAGCGCAACGGCTGTTGCAGAACGCGGAACAGGAGCGCCATCTCGTGCGGCAGAAGACATTCGCGCTGATGACGAACATGGACGTTGGGGAAGACGAGCAGGAGCTCGACGACCTGACGCGCGACCATGCGGCCTTGAAGGCCGTGGCGCAGAGCTACCTCGAGCAGACCCAGCACCAGGAGCTCCACGGCGAAGTCCGCGCCAAGGAGAAGCGGTTACCGGCTGAAGCCCATCGGCTTCAGATCAACGGCGTAACCTCGCCTTCCGACGAGAGCGTGAAGGAGAAATGTCAGTTCGCGACGGAGCTAGCAGCGGAGCAAGAAAGCAGGAAGGAGTCGGTGATGGCGGTTGTGCAAGCGCAGGCTACGGCGGGCATGAGCGACAGGGGGGAGAGCTGCAAGGAGCTGATTGCCAGCCTGACGGGTGTCAGCCACGAGGAGGTCGTGGGGCTGGTGCCGGAGTTGCTGGAGGAGCTGGAGATGGCGAGGATGGATGGGGGGGCGAAGGTGGCGATTGTGGTTTGATTCGTCGCGTTTTCGTGACATACTCGTTGATTTATGGCGTGCGAATATCATGCTCCACGAAGCTATGGGAGGATGGATGGGGTTTTTCGTGTTTGTGCAGATCGCATGCATGTATGAGAGATACCTCAAATCGCTATTTCTGTAAGTCACATATGTGTACTTTTCAAGATGCAAAGATATTTCGAACGCTCTTGATCATTGCTACGTTGAATCCTAACATTTAACACATTATGTCTCAATACCTGTAGCACACCACAGTACCCCTCGCAGCGGCAACACAAACATCAGGGAGGGGAGGCATTGACTTAGATCGCTCCATTTGAATCCGCTCAGCATATCAAGTGTGGGAGTCCAAGAATGTGCGTGTCGATTGCTAACTACCACCTATCATTCGCTACTCCGTCTTCCCGTTGCTTGATTCCGTTCCAAAAGCTTGAAGATGTCAAGTCGCAATCTGAATGAGAGCTTCTTTGTGAACGAGAAGGTAGGATGAGAAAGTGCGAGGCTCATTAATCGGACATTCCGTCAGCTCTTACAATTCTCTCCCTGGAATTCTGGACGAGGAGGACAGAGTTTCAAGCCAATACATATGTGCCTTCATTGCCCCCTTCACGCTAGTTGCAGAGAACGAACGGGTGGCTTCTCAATTATCTTTCAACGGCGGAGCGATTCCATTGGTGTTGAATCCAATGAAAGAGCAGTCCCGGGTACAATAAAAAGCTCCGAATATTAATTGAGGAGGTTCACTTGCGGTATTATTGGCCTCGCTATCATTAAATTTTTCTCTCTCAAGAAGCAGATACTATAAAACCCTTTACCCCCTTTTAAGCTTTCGCAAATCTAAATACAAAAGTCCATTACCACATTACTGCATTTGGTCGTTTATTTCGTGTATGTGAGGCCGTGCCATGCTTACTTGGTGTCTGCAGCACTGGGCGGTTTGAGGGATGGGCCGTCGGTGTCGGGCGCCAGGCTGCCTTCTATCCTTCGTTTTGCTTCTTGCCGTTCCTCTAGGGTGACGTTCTCCGAGTTCTTGCGCATGTCGGGTGCATACTGGGCTTGACCTGGATGGTGGCCGATGGACATTCCGACCCGAAGCTGAAGTGTCGTTAGCACGCTTGACGCCTGTGTTAGGTTTAGAAAGAAAGCTTACTAGTGTCTCGACAGCTTGGTTGGAGTTGTCGACGATATCTTCGTCGAACCTCATTACCCCGGGCTCGAACAGAAGCAGGAGTGTACTTCCTCCGAATTTAAAATATCCGAGCTCTTCGGCTCTGCCAACCCTGTCCCCGGGTTTGCGTGTGATGATTGTACTCCCGACCATCATGGCCCCCACGCAGATAACCATCACACGACCGTGAGCGACGGAGTCAATAGGCACCACATATCTGATGTTTTCGCTGTATACGTCTAGCGCAGAGCGGATGGCCATCGGGTTGACGGTGTAGTACTCGCCCTCGATGAGCTTGGGCTTGTCCATGATGCCGTCCACTGGTATGTGGAAACGATGATAATCCTGGGGCGCAAGTCTGAAGATTCCCATAGCACCATTGGTGTATCTTTTGGCGTCGTCAGGGTAGGCATTCCCCAGAAGTCGTGCAATGGAGAATTCCCGACCCTTCACCCATATTTTGGTGGCTTCGTCGATGGTATTGAAGACCACCGATCGACAATCAGCTGGGGATACGATGATGTTCGGGTTATTGGGTGCTGAGCACGGTCTTGCCCCAGGCTTCAATTCTCTGTAAAAGAACTCGTTGAAATTTTTGAATTGTTCAATGGGCTTCAAGACTTCAGACATGTCCAGCTGATGGAAATTGATGAAGCCTTGGATTTCTCGTGCAGACGCTGGATCGTCGTATTTTCTACCTTGCTTGAAACTTAGGGATCGGAGCATTTTGCGGACTGTGACCGATTAATACGGCTCTCAAGATGTAGGGCGGGTCGCATACTTCGCTTCTTCTCCATGTCCCTACTTTTCAAGCCCTTGTACAGCAGCCGTATCCCGATTCGCACGTACACGCTCATCCTTTCCTCGTTGATCTGACCAGTCATCCGGTCTTGGACCAGGATATTTGCGGAGTTCGCACCAAGCTTGTACCCTCCATAGGATATCTTAGTGATAACTTTGGAATACCACTTCCGCTGTGCTTGGCTTGAGGTAACGAAACCTGCCATGACAAGGTTGTTAATCTGCCTCCAGTCTTGACTCGCACATGTTGCAATATGGGTGATGATGTCCGCATCTGTCTTTTTGTTCAGTCGTGGTTGATGGCATATCGGACATTCTCGAATTTCTATCACATGTTCTTCCCCTCTCTCATCAACCAGATCATCGCGATCCAAGAAGTCCCCGTTCTCCCCAGGTGTGCCAAGATAGTCTTGCGAAATTGCTGGTACAGCAGAACGGTTATCCCTCTGGTTCAGTGGTACATCTGAATTACCCTCCATCGGCGGGGTTTCTGGCGTGATGTTGGTTTTCTCTCCATTGCTGACCGTTGAGAATTGAGCGTGGGGCAGGTGACCTTTCATCCTCTCCCTCCACGACTTCTTCTGATTCGTTTGTTGCAACTGATCTTCGAGACATATGACAGCTTGATCGAATGACAGGTGTGGTATGCCAGTCTCATCCGATTCGTCTTGTTCTTTGAACCTCTCGAACCATGCATCAATCGTCGTGTCTTTGAGTGTGGAGCCTAGAGTGTCCAGCATCGTGGTCAATTCGACTTTACTGAGCCAAGCGTTGTCGTCAGAATCGTATTGTTTCAGCATAGCCCGCCAGAATTGCTGCCGAAGAGCTGGATAAGGTAGATACTTCGCCTTGATATACATCTGCGGGTTGTGCTTGGCCTCCCAGCGATCCTTGTTCTTCAACGTTAATGGCAAGGTGTATGCTTTCAAATCTTGGTCCTCGGCGTGAGCGCAGTTCTCGTCATGCGCCTCCTGGATACTAGTGTTCGGTGCAAGGTGGTTCGACTCGGAGTGGTTACTGGCTGGAGGCTGTGATACATCCAATTGCGAGTTGCCAGACAACGAAGCTTGGGACTCTCTTGGAGTGAGAGAAGGCCTAGAAAGCTTGTTGAGGCTTGTAGCAGAGGAAGATCGAGAGATAGGCAACTTGAATCTAGACCTATTTGTGGACGGTATTGCCATTGCTTCCGGAGGGTCAGGGAGTCGATACAATCCGGTTTCTGGATCTGCGTCTGGTGCTGCGTCGATAACGGTAGACAGGGGAAGGCTTGTGGTGCCAACGAAGTCGTTCCCAGACAGCTTGTCTCTGTCAACGATAGAAAAATGAAGTGTGTAGTTCTGTTCATATTGTAAGACCTGGAAGACCATCTTCTCGTCAAATACTGGGTTCAAGTTATGGCGGATAACTCGAGTCCGGTACGTTTTCCTACCAAGCGAAGTAACTACGAAAGGATCCATGTCGAATGATGTTCTTGTCACTAATTCATCTGTCAGCCACTGCTATAGTGTTTCTGTAGTCTGCGAGAAAATCTTACTGTTTCGTTCTGGAGGCAGATCTACGATTCGTGATATTTCCAAAAACGCCATACCAAGGACATCGCTCCCACCAGAAAACTCATATGCCCTGGCCTTCGTCTTCCTCCTCAATCTAGCAAGTTTGAGCTTCCTCTTTCTCTTTTTCTCCGCCTTACCCGGTTTTGCAGGATCGTCTGTCTCATCGGACGTCTCGAGCTCTACGTCATCATCCTCGTCTTCGTCCTCCGGATCAAGCCTATTGACCCTCGATATGCCTTGTTCCACCTCCTCGTCGCCATCTTCTTCAGTGGTCATCCTGACCATAGCATTCAGTCTTGGAATCACGTCAGAGGAGGTGGGATTATGCGGATCCGCGAGGGTGAACTGCATCTGGACTTCCCCGGACACCAGGTCTTTCTTTTTCCCTGCACCCCGTCTCGATTTCAGTTTGTACCATTTTGGCTGAGGATTTTAGCTAGGCTTCCTGCAATCCTCAGGACCATGGCTCACCTCTTGCGCCGTGCGCCCGTTTGCAAAAATCTCATCAAGAGGTATCGCAAACTCTCCAAGGTAATCCTTTCCCAATCGATCCTTGTCCCAACAGACGGCTTCTAGGAGCAAGCTCTGTAGGCCGACGATTGGAAGGTCGAACTGTTGATTCCATTCTGGATTGAGGGTCCTGCCAATCGCCGGCGTAGACTGGCCTGCATCGCCTAGAGTTACGACGAGGTACTGTTGAACGTATGTGTCAGCTCGAGACCTCTTGCCATCAGAGAAGTGGCTTTTACCGGGTCACTCGTTCCGCCTCTGTCTTTTGCTGCAAGGTTCCGGGCCTAAGATCAACGAAGCCATTTAGCCTCACCCTTTTCGACATGTATGTTGCCGTCGCCTTACCCTCAGGACATTGGTTTTGAGGACGAGGCTTTTGCCGTCTGCAAGCCCTCTCACAGGGCTGGTGCTTCGACTAGGATGCTGGCTGCTGTCGGTATTATGCTTGCCATTGTGGCTTTTCAGGCGGCTGGGTAAAGCAATCCGGACCATATTTGAGATTGAATAAGCGATCGTTAGGCTCCAGGAACGGACGATTCAGAAGTGGTACGGAGAGCGTAGTGAAAGGGTAGAATTGAAGGATGCGGATACCCCAGTCTAGCATTCGTAGGGGAACCACGCAGACTTGAGGTAGGGCAATCCAGGGGGAGTTACTCTATTGAAACATGGACGCTAGAGCCGGTGACTGTGCAGATGCTCATAGTATCTCGTGGACCTGCCAGCATACTTGTAGACGTTTCACCCGCAAAAGCCAAGTTTGCTTTTGTGAAGCTCAGGCAGCTAGGGGAAACGAGGGGTAAACGTAGGCATCGTATAAAGCCAATGAGGGGCGCCCGAAGGATTATAGATAGGCGGACCCCTGGCGCCGCTTGGGGATACATCGGTTAAACACTGTCATCCACTCATCTGAAGTCGTGGGACTTCTTTACGCGTTGCTAAATTAGCATTCTGGACATCGCTTTTGAAGTAGGTGCCGATGATGGATCGATTCTCAGCAGAAGGAGGTAGAAGGCCCAATTCACACTTCTTTGGGGTCGGCTAATACGCATCGCAGAATTGCTGAACATCTACAATGCGTTTCATCAAGGTCAGTACCAGGAAGCCATTGACTTCGACACCACCTCTTTATCTCCTGAGAATGTCGTACCTGCCCAGGTCTTGAAGTATCGAGCCCAGATAGCCAGCGGACAGGCCAAGACTGTCTTGGACACTGTGAGCAAGGAGAGCCAGCCAGAGTATGCGGCCGTCAAAGCGCTGGCGTACTACAGCATAGGCAAAGTAGACCAAGCTCAGCAAGAGGTGGATAGGCTTCTCGAGGCCTCTTCAGAAGATCCGATTGTGCAGGTACTCTGTGGGACGGTTCTACAAGCTCTTGGCAGGGCTGAGGATGCGCTTGGATTATTGAGCAAGCATCAAGGCAACCTAGAAGCGTTCGTCTATATGTCTCTATACCGCGGCTGGGAAAACAGAAATCTGATACACTGTCTCGTAGCATTGCACTCATTGTGCAGATCCACCTGCAGCAGAATCGGACCGATCTAGCTCTGAAGGAGGTCACTGCTGCAAGAAACTGGGCTCAAGATAATCTCCTCGTCAATATCGCAGAGTCATGGGTCGGGCTTAGAGTCGTAAGGAAGCACACGAGCTGTTAATCTACGTTGACTATCCAGGAGGCTAACACATCTTTTTCGCAAGGGTGGAGAAAAGTATCAGCAAGCCTTCTACGTCTTTGAGGAGATGGCACAAACACAGTCGACCTCCGCAGTGAAAAGTCTGATAGGCCAAGCGGTTGCCGAACTTCATTTAGGCCGGTTACCAGAGGCTGAAGCAGCGCTGCAACAGGCGGTCGAAAAGGATCCTAAGAACACCGAAGCAATCGCCAATTCCATTGTGCTCAATGTACTGTCTGGAAAGGACACTTCAGAACTGACAAAGTAAGTTGTTCAACCACCATAAATACATACTGGCTATATGTCTAATTCTTCTAGCTCGCTCGAATCAATCTCACCACAGCATGCGCTGCTGACAGACATCAAAGAGAAAAGCGACCTATTCGACCAAGCAGCCACCAAGTACTCGCCTAAAGTGGCTTCGTAACAGCAGCGCGGTAAATGAAAAGTTGTGCAGAAGTCTAGAATTCCTAGAGAATCTCGGCCGTTCATGGTATGAGGCCCCATAGCTTTTACGATCGGCATGCTTGGATGGCAACCTTCTCAAGCTGACCCTGTCCAGCTAATTACAAACTTGTCACCCTGCTAGGATTGGCATTTGTGCAAAATGTCAGCTTTCCAGTAGAGAGGTACGTCAGAAGGGTCTTACCAAGGAGTCGCGAAAAAAGAAGCCGTGTCGTGCAACTCACCTTCCCACCGGTCAGACTCCTCAGATCGAGAGTGGTATCCAACCAACAGAGGTTGCAGCTGCTAGAACAGCGCCTTCAGTCAGTCATCATAGCCTTTAAGACCAAGTAGTTTGTAAAGAAATCGATGCTAGAACTGCCGGTTCTTTACAGATGAGTAGATCCGTTAGAGTGGATACGTTGCCTTTATATCTGATGTTTCTTCTCTTGCTGCTGCGGCGTATCTAGTGCTATGCATAGGTTTGACTGTAAAGGCTTTCCCACTATTCTTTGTCGTCCTTTATGTAAACCATGTTGAATTTGCAGTATTTAAATTTTCTGGTTTCTGTGAATGATTAAGAGGAATTCTGTCATACAGCACCTAACAAGCTATGTGTCATACACTGACTTGTTCACCTCTGCTTTATCGAAATTGGTAACCTGTGAGAAACCGAACGCAGACTACTTTAAAGTCTTATTTGCAGGTACAGAGGTTCTTCAACCCCAACGACTTGCGCCTACTATCAAATAACAACAAATATGGCATACACGCAAGCTGGACTAGCCATAGGTCATGAGAAGTTCGGAAAGCCTACCCGTTTCATTGATGTGTACGGGCTCCCTGCAGGTAGGCAAAGCCTATCAGACTCCAGTCTTCAAGAGCAATATCGAGTAGTACGAACGCTAGATCCTGGTCGCGCGAACGGTGGGGTCGGAAATCTCAACGAAGGGGTTGAGCTGGTAAAGAAGAAAGATTCGGGGAAGGGCCAGCTGTGCGTCTTAAAGCGCATCAGAGTCAAGCCCAAACATAGCGCAATGCCTGAAAAGGGAGATCGAGATCCTGCACGTGCTAAAGCACCCCAACATCGTCGGCTTCATCGATGGATATATCCCGGCGAACTTCAACGGACAGGCTCACCTGGCGCTGGAGTACTGCGACCGTGGCAATCTCCGCGACTTGATCATAGCCTATGTCGAACACAGCAGCGTCGATGAGGACGACGAAAGTTTCTTCCCCGAGGGTTTTCTGTGGCATGTCTTCGAAGCGCTTGCTAGTGCTTTGGCCTACATTCACCATGGGGTGATGGGCGAGGACCTTCGCATACCTTCGGTGCTGAAGGACAGGGATGAGTGGCCGTTGATATTACATCGGGACATCAAGCCGGAAAACATCTTCCTGCAGACTTGGTTCCCGGGCGGCTCAAGTAAATTATTGAATAAGATGTCGGCAAAGCTATCAAGAAAGCAGCCACAGCACACCAGAAACGAGTCTCATTACCCCAGGGTGGCCCTCGGCGACTTTGTAAGCCATCTTCCATCCAAGAAAGCACCGACATACTGACGTGAGCTCCCTACGCATCTAGGGCGTTTGCACCCAAGCCAACAAGCATGACTGGGCGGACACAAAGGCATGTAGCGGAACAGCGCACTGGATGTCCCCCGAATTACCGGACATGACCGCCCGCGGCGAAGTATGGGCCGTCGGCGCAGTCATCATGTCTTTATGCTGCCTATTCAAAGACGGGCCAATCAAAGGACCGCCTGCGGGAAAGAGACATATTGCCCCTAAGGAATATATTATGCTTCCTTGTGCGCGAAAAGGCGTGAGGGACACGTATCTTGGAAAGTATTCACAAGAACTGTGCGAGATGGTGCGGAAGGCTATGCGGTACAACGCGGAGCATCGACCATTAAGCCATGCTCTACTCGACATGATTAGAACAGCCAGGGTAGAGGCTGATGTTGAGTTCGAGCCACTGCCAGAATGGGCTTTTGCTACAGACTAGGTCGCACCTCTCTTTCGTTGACCTCGTTCTAAGCAATATGATAGAGAGCCCCTTTTCACTGTTTTAGTCATGCGCTAGTTATCCACGACGTACATGCAATGAGATTCGTCAATTAAGGAGCTCCACTTGTGAACGCCTTATTGGTGACTCATGGGCTTCAGCTGGCCTTACTAAGTCATGGTTTCAGAGAACTCAACGGTCCTGCAGTCGAGCAATCGTGAATCTCAGCTGCATTGGCACTTCCACTTTTCAACCATCCTATCCTGATATGGCTACTCGGCGGCTCACAAATGGCTCTCAAGTATACAACTACTTAGGGGATGTTGCTACGCATATCTCGAGTGTACTTCGTCCTTTATGACTTCAACGGTGCCTGGTACCGCAAAGTTGTTTCTCAAATCCCCACATAACATCCGACCCAACTCAGAATTAAAGCATCCCTATGCATCAACTTCTAAACGATACCACTTGAAACAGGCAGGCTTACGGCTCCTAGGACTTCATCGATCACCTAGCTTGCCTGGGCTTTGCAGTCAACGGTTTTCGACACATATCGCACTTACCTTCCTCAAGCTTTTAATCTAACTACCGTAATCCGTTCGAACTTTATAAGGATGAGTTCCCAATAGTGTTAAGCAATCAACCTCTGATATCAGTAAAATACGACCAAATGACTCGACGAACGGACGAGTCGACGGCTGCACGAACTACTTACGAGATCAAATACACTATATCCAACGACCGGATATATACTCTCCACAATTACAAGCAATGGACGCGCTGGACTTCCCAAAAGCGGTGTTGACGATGACGATAGGCATGATGAAACGCTAGGAAAACATTTTCTTCTTTCATTATACTAAAGAAACGATGCTACATCAACCACAAATGTGTCGTGCAAAATCAATCCAATGACCGCATAAGTTATTTCTAAAGCACGCAGGAACCCATCACTCTTTTGCAGTGCCATTCTCACTGACGCTGCTACCGTCTGGTATGATCCCGAGGTCTGCGCTTTGGGGACGCGATATCAAGGATCATGGTCGGACACGTTGCTTTCGGTTCTGGTTACTGGATGTCTAGGTCTTGATCCTGCTTTTTGTGCTTGCGTCTGTCCTGGACGCGGCCTCCTCTTTTGCGCCGTTCCAACCCTGGGGAGGTCGCTTCTGAATCCTGGGATCCGCCATCATCTCCAGGATCCTCGGTCTCCAACGAGCGCTCCCCGTGACTCCGTTTACCCGATCCTCGACGAGAGCTCCTCGAGGCGTCTCCTGACCGATCATCGCTAGGAACAGATGCCGAAGGATCACGGAGCCTTTGGTCAACCGAACCTAGCGTAGAATTATTCTGCGATGGATGTCCCCGAATGCGGTGATTAACGAGCTGGATCTGGCGCCGTAGCTGGAGGATCTCCTCGTGGTGGCCGTCGATCGATACGAGCAGGGAGTTGAGTTCGGCGACGAGTTGCTGGGATCCATCAGCGTCGAGCGACCGAGACCACGCCAAAGAGGTTGTGTATGATAGATGAGAGGTTAGATAGCTCACCTGTGCTTTCTCGACGAGAGCTTGGGTGCTTGATGTGCGAGGGGCGACAGCGTCTTGGATGGCTTGGAGGAGCGGCTGCGGGGTTTGATCTTGTCGCTGGGATTTATGGGATGCGAGGAAGGTGAGTAGGATGATGGTCTGACTGACGAGAAGCAGGGTCTGGAAAGCTGGCCATGCGTTGCTTGCGATTGGAAGTGGCTCCATGACTGGTCGCTTAGACGAGTGGGATCTAGGTACCTTCTGAACTCTTTTCTGGGCCTAGGAGTTAGTGTGCGAGCTGTGTGCCGGTGATCAACGAGAGAGGGTGTCCATATATGTATGCATCCATCGAGGTGTTTGCTCTACCATGCGGACCAGATCGTTGTTGCTTACAACAATCCAGCAGTCGGATCATTCAGGAGATTGCCACATACTACCTATCTCGTGTCATATCTCTCGATCAATCAAGAATTGGCAAACTGAGCTTGATGACTACGATGACAGACAAGACGGATCTTTGTACAGCGGACCAGCAGGCTCTGATCCTGGGACACAACCCGTTGCTTCCTCATGTCAGAGACTGTCGCAACGTTACGCTGTCCATGTTTTTAGCACCCACCTGGTCATTGTAGTCATACAAGTGTTGCTGTAAGCTAGGACATGGCTCGACCAAGTCACACTGACGATGCGCTCGGTGTGGCAAAGCAAACAGAAGGACTCTGCGACATAAAAAGATTGCCTTAATTTACATTGATAACGAGGATCTCCACACGACCCACTGCCTGGAGAACCTCAAAGCAGTCTACTTGCCGACTCGAAAAGGCATACAACGCCATACATAGAGCTCACGATCACCGCAAGCCATACCTAGCTTTTCCTCCAGGTCCTCAGCAGCCTTGCTCAGATATCCATCGCGCTTCTTGTTATATTCGAGCACCTCGAATATAGTAACGAACGGCATCTCGAGGCGTTAGGGCGAGACGTCCCAGATCTGATCACGTTCGAGCCTGAACGCCCGTGCGCTTTGGAAAGGCCCCGAACGCAGTATCACCGCCACCGTCGTGTCCCTAAAGAGCTCCTCACGCCTAACGGAACGCTATCTGGCATCGGTGGTTTCAGACCTAGATACCTTCGGCACAGATCTGTACCGGCCTCGTATCAAACGTAGGATAGAATCCGAGATCCCTCTGTCATTCCACCTCGCCTGCACTACGGGACGCCGCGAGCATTACATCACAGGCCACCCCGACCGGATGCGGAGTCTGAAGACGAGCGCTCGCTTTCCGAAGCAGAGGACACTTCCTCAACTCCCTCCCAAGAGGGATTTCTACGCAGAAAACCGGCAGGATACTCCAAGCCGCCACGGAAGCCGAAGCAGCATTCTCGTCTCCGCTCGACATCCTACCAGCCGTCTACTGAATCCGAGGCCATGGAGGGGAAGCCCAAGGACAGTACAGCACAAAGCAAGAGCAAAAGGAACGAGGACTGCAAAAGCAAGACGTCGGCATCGAGCGGCGACACACACACACAGAGCTGATGGGTCGTCGGAATGGTCTCGCCGACCATCTTCGTTTCATCAATCATCCACAGAGCCTGCGAGCATGGAGGAGAGGAGCAAGGCAGGGTAGGAGGATATGAGGGCGAAGGTGAGACCGAAAGGGGAAGAGGAACGGGGATACCTGATGGCAACGGTTCGAGAAGGAGAAACATCGCACCGAGAAGCAATCTGAGGGAAGGAGCAAGTGGGCCAGCTAATCAAAAAGCAACGATGGACGTGATGTGCGACTGCGACCCCAGCCAGGACGAAAGAAGCAACGTCAAAACAAAGACCAAGAGATTGATGCAAGTGGAACAGGAACTAAGTCGTCAAGGCCGAGATGGGCAAAATAATGATAATGTAGCGCGTTGTGTCGACTATCGATGGAGTTCTAGGGCATTGACTCGCCTATTTCAAGTGGTCTCGTGTAGCAATCGATACGTGAATGTTCTTGAGTGTTGGGTTGCTTTAGATTATATGTGGCCATTTGCGGGATGAGATTGCAATATCAAGCGCCGTTGAGGTTGTGGTGCTAGAGATATGCCGCGTGGTCGTTACCAGGACTTACGGGTGATAGATCTCTATGTGGTCGGTGTAGCGTTGTGTCTTTATTTCTACGAAAGAAAGAGATGTTTTGCTAGGGTATCATTATGGCCATCACCATCGCCTAGCGGCTCGATTACTTGTAGTTGTAGAGCGTTGAGATCAAATGTCCTTGGATCCTCAAGATCTTTGGATCTAGTAGGTAGTTCGTGCGGCCGTCGAGTCGTTGAGTCGTAACTAAGGAATACAGGTTGACTGCTTGACACCTTCATGATACCATGCATACGGAGTTCGAACATATTACGGCAACAGCTCAAGAAAGATGAGTGCGTGTGTCAAAACCCATTAAGTCCGAAAAAGCCCAAGCAAGCTCATAATGCTACTCCTTACAATGCCCGCTCCTTTCCTCAACCATCATCATCTTCGTCTCATCAATTCCAAGTGCTTCCCCCATCATAAATCCCTCATCAACATCACCAATACCAATCATCAAAAGCCCCCTTCCCCATAACCCCAGCCTCATTCCCAAAACCCCTACCCACACCTCAATCCCCCCATCACCTCCCAGCCCACCACCCCCACCACTCCCCCTCCCACTCCCACCCTCTAGCAACCCACATCGCCACCGCGCCCAAAACCCCAAACCCACCCACCACCTCGA
>JAABUQ010001442.1_pt1 | contig 50985 bp, 49 predicted proteins | sample 5560001 | NCBI WGS metagenome assembly JAABUQ01 (sample SAMN10711888, study PRJNA513371) | rock metagenome | isolation source: Antarctica rocks | place: Antarctica: Victoria Land, Finger Mt nord | collected 2015-12-18
AGTAGAAGAGGTCGGGGGGGCTGGAGGGGAGGGGTGGGGGGTTAGCGAGTGGGGTGGGGTGAGGAGGGGAGGGGGGATGGTTACAGGGTTTCTTCGGGGCGGGACATGCTTGCGGTGGCGGTTGGGTGGAGATGGTAGGAGGTAAGGATAGGTGGGTTGGCATGGGATGATCAGGCTTGGAGATCAATCGCGGGAGGTGGCTGTCCCTTGCGTATGGTTCGTTTTGTTTGGTACCGTTGAATGGTGCATGTCCGGCCTATCGCTTTTTCCTCGATCATTACCGAAAACCTTTTGGTGGGGTACTTTCATGGAAATGGTTTCTGCCAAGACTTTAGCGTTTTCAGAACGCTTATGAATCCTTGGCTCTATCTTTCGATCTCAACTCTCGATTTTCTTGTGTCCCTTGGGTTCAATCTCTGCAATCTGGCTCCCAGCGGAAAGCCGATCCTCCTGTCAGTAGCTCTTCTCAGTATTTCCAGCTCGACATGGGCTTGGGGTAAATGATAAGCCTCTAATGAGGCTCGATGCATTTGGATGCGTTATGTACGACATGATAATGATAGACACGTCTGCCGCCGAGAGCTGAAGCTTCGAGCGTATAATCGATGTAAACATTGAAATCAGAGGCGAGCTTGGAACTTTTAAAAATGTAAAAGGTAAGGGTCTTGCATGGTAAGCGAGAAGGAAAATCCATAGAACTTCAGAGAGAGAGCGAGAGTCACTGTTTACTATATAATGACTTTAAGTTCTTCACCACCAGGAACAGTTGAGTCAGTCTGGAGTCTGTCCCATAGAAGGGGAATCCAGGCTTATCCCATGCGCCGGCACTGTGCAATTTTCAAGGGGTTCCTCGTATCACATTTGAGCAGGACCTTCCCCGAGCCGTGCTCTTAGGGAATTTGATTGAGTGAGAGAAACGCCTTGACGGTGTGCCTCTTCAGCTATGGATCTTTAGTGATGATACAGTCCATCAACGTTTCGTCTTCGCGTTCTTTCACAAACGCCAAGAACCGAGTGCACCACTTTCAAGACTTATCGGGGCGTTTAAACGCGCCTTGGCAGGTCAAGGCCCGATAACAGAATTTTCAGGCTAATAAGCGAAATCCGCTCTTTTTTATGTACGTCTGAAGCTTCATAGACCGATTCTCTAGACGCATAGCTACGTTAATTGCGTACTGATTGTTGCCATTTCAGGGCATGATTGACATGAATTGAACCTTAGCGTGTCACAGCGCCTCGGCCTGCAGGAAGGGTCACCGACTCGTTAGATTAAGTGGCGTGCGGCTGAGGATAAGGCAAACATGTAAATAAGATCAATGCCTACTTCTCTTTCGTATCTTCTTTCCGTCCTCGAGCAGAGCCAGACGCGAGGTTCGAGTCATCGCCTAAAAGGAAAAACAGCATTTTTGTGCCTCCCATCTCGTGTTGCACGACGGTGAACGCATTGGTCTTGATCTTGCACCTATTGCCCATAGTAGACGAGCCTCGTCCAGTACCCAGGAGACTTCCAGAGAAGCTGGGCAAAGGCTCGCAAAAAGGTCTCCCTGACAGCCACCCATCACTCTCACCGCTCAAGCGCCCAGCTTCGCAACGATGCTGAAATCAAAGTACATAGCCATGGATGGCATTCTTCTCGCATTCAGCATCCTGCCGGCGCTCGTCAACGGCTATGACTGTAAAAGCATTAGTAGCCAAAGCGAGTGCTCCAAGAGCAATGGCCTAAACGACTACTCCACTTGTATGGTCAGAACATACTCCATCTCGGCATTGATCCAATGCGCGAGCCAAAACAACGCCCCTATATTCACGGCAAACACAGACGGTACCGACGGAACCAAAGATATTTCGGCGGCCGATGTATTGACTTATGCCTTACAAACCAATCTTGGCGTGCCTTACCCAGGCTGCACTGTTCCTTTAACAACGAACATACCAAAAGCGGCTCGTGAACATGGCTCGGTAAACTTTGGAAAGTACCTTTGCAATCAGTATCATCCCTTGGACAGTGGACTTTGCGGCTTGAGACTTTATCTGCTTAGTTTTATAAACGCACCAGAGGAGCACTCGATAGAAGCTTTCTGCTCTGGTGATATGCAGGATCTGATGAAAGCACCGACGCTGCCAGATACTTGCGGTGGTGACCCCAGTAACAACGTCGGGCCATCAGCAGCAGCATCTTCGAGTGACGCCTCCTCCTCAACCGATAATGCAATCAGCACATCCTCCGGCACCACGCAGCCGTCCTCACCGTCCACCGTTCCCACAACCTCGCCCACAGCAAGTAGCGCCACACCTCCAAGTAGTACGACTACTTCGCCAACACCGCAGGCAACGCAAACTACAGGCGCTGCCTCAAGAGGATGGGGGACTGGCTTTGCACATTTAATTCGATTGGGTCTTACAGTACTTCCGGTACTTGCCGTCTTCTGAAAGCCGCGATCTGGAGGGCAGAGTCGGCGATGATCAGCTTAGAGGCAAGGGATGAGCTGGAAATCGTTTGCGTAATTCGTGAAGCCCGATATGGCTATGATGCAGACATCAACCGATCAATGACAGATTGCCCTGTGCGGCAGAAGCGCAGGAAAAGGCTATGGCGAGTAAGACTTTAATTGGGAACATCATCTGGTAGGAAAGTGTCAATCTGGAGAAAAGGGTTTTAAGTACGTAGTCAACCTAATCTTAGCTATGATGCGAACGTTTTCATGACGAACTCTCCATTCTCTCCTTTCCAGTTATTTCCAAAGTAGCCTCCCTAATTATGAGGGGAATTCTGATGGAGGTTAGAAGAGATAGAGATAGATGCCCAGGCCTCAACTATCGTACCTCGCGGTTTACGCAGCACGGGACTAGAAATCAGACTTCGGCAAGTTGAAACCAGACGGCCCCGAATAAACTTAGAACACTATCATCGATCTTGATTAGAAGCTAGGCAGAAACGTAATCATCCCCGCTGGCCTTGCGATTGCTTTGATCGCACAGACCGAGAACATCCGCGAGAGGATTCAGCTAAACATTCCCGTTGCTTGTGTCTGCGTTCCCACGGGATGACTGATTGTTCATATACGTGGGATCCTCGGCGTGGACATCGAGACTTGGATCGAAGGGCACCTGGAGATAGCGCTAAACCCTTTTTCCTGGTCGGGGTACAATGAATGGAAGTACAATGGGGAAACTTACCAAAGTCGCGAGAGGTCGGTAGTGATTCGACCCCAAGCCCCTTGCAAAGACGGTTAACAGGCTGGTTGAAGAGCATCTAGGCGATGTTGGTGCGGGTGAGGACGAGCCCCTCGGATTCAAACCTTCCATTATCAGTGAAACCCAGAAATGCAACATGTGAGCTATCTCCTTTATCCAAAATTTATGCTATTGCTTGCGATACCGGCATACAGCTTAAAACAGGTGAGAACGGTGATGACGGAGCCAAAGAACGCCGTTGTGTACAAGCAGCCTTGCATTCTTATTGATTCAACATGAGTGCTCTCAGTACTCTTACAATACCAAAGCTGACACCTACCTGATATGCTTGCAACTAGACGACTCGCGATAAATGATCTGTCACAACTTTAGTCAGTAAAGGACTAACATAATCAGGGACATATGCAAAGCAAGAGACTTACAATTTGCCCGAAACTGCAAAGAATTCAATTCAATCCAGGCGCTAGGACGCTAGGGCACGTGCAATTGCAACGTCACGCCGTCCAGGTACGGAATAACCACACTACCACCAACCTGATAGTTGGTCTGACAATCGATGTTGAGAACGTTCATTGCGATTGCCAGGTTAGCGCAATTCGCGAATTGCTGGGCGTGACCCGTGGGACCACACATTAGCAACTGGGCTCCACTAGATGCTTGTAATAGATTACAACCTCCAGAGGGATCGGTCCAGCAATTCGTGTTGGGGTCTGCTCCTGGGTTTACGGGCACAGCGTTTAGCTGGCTGTAGATGGCCTGGGTATCGGCGAGACTGTAGGTGACAGCTTTATCGCAGACGGGGTTGTATTGGGCAGGAGGCTGTGTCCCACCCGGAGCAGCTGCAGCGGCGGTTGCGGACGCACCGCCGGCAGGAGGCTCGTTAGGGGAGTTCACGTCGTTGTTACAATCTTCTGATTTGAAAACGCTGGCGTCGTCGTTAGCAGCTTGAGGCGTTGCTAGGATACGTTTTAACTCGTTGATGGCTTTGTTGTACATCCGGTATATCTCTCCGCGGTAGTAATTTGCGATTTTGATACCGGAGTCATGATCTTTGATCAGGGACGGCACAGGCCTGGTCCATTACCTCGGCAAATTCGATTCTGCTTCCTCTCATATAGCGATGGACTCCCCAGACAGTGCTACGATCCCAGATTTTATAGCTAGATTTAGTCTAGTCAGCAATGTCAGCTATTGTTCCCAGTACAACCATAGGCGATCCAGCCACTCACAGTCTGGGTTGTATAAGCAAAAATATAATTGAATACTTAAACTGATTAAACAGCCATGTGATTCCACGGAGATTGGACATAATATCTATAAGTCACCGTTAATACAGATAATCATTGTGATGGTTAGAAGAGCTCTTACTCAGATATCGAGCTATATCCTTGGTGTCATCGGACGGCTCTTCATCCTGTAGCACCATTAGAACCACGATGTGGTCCCGGTTTGAGCAACGATGGACTTACATCTTCATCGCCAATGATAGCATCTGTAATTTTTTGCTAATCGTCTTTGTCTATGAAGTCAGGAGCGCTTTGTTTAGCGATTTTCACGAAAAGTCCGAGGTCTACGATGTGGTCTGCCTGCCACGTTCGCCAGCCGTCAGGTAAAGGATCTAGAACCGGGAATAGCGTTCGTGTCCCTTCTATACCGAGCTGATTGTTTTTTCCACGCTCAGAGACTGGATGTTTCAACTATGGCTTAATCCTTTCGGCTTTGGAAAGCAAATAAGAGGAAGAGCTAGACATCAGGCTGTTTGATGTGGATGTAAAAGAAGCGAGTACACCCAATCTATCCGAGCTAAATAGTGCATCAAACTATCCTTCCTGCTTTGATTGGGCAAGTGGGCGGAAAGCCTGACACCGTATATGTCAATCAACATAAATAGAACGAGCAGCCTCCACAAGCAGATGGACCCATTTAAAGAAGTCAGCGTCCGTCGAAGGTACCAAAATTCTAAGCGTGTAGCTACAGATGGTTGCAGATGGACCATCAAAAACAATATCTTAGCTTTCAATATGAGTGTGGGAAGCACTATCAGTAAGGCTAGGAGGTCCCTTCAGTACCCTCTTACGATCTCTGGCCCCACGTCACCCCTTGTTAATCGGATGATGAGGCCACGTCCAGGCTGCTGTGCGAAACCATCCATGCTGCTGTTCGAACCGGTACTGTGCTCGCCTTTGAAAGGGTAGAAGGCTATGCACATGTTGGAAGAGGCGAGCGGGCGATCGTGAACCATTGGTAGTGCACAAGCATCACTTTTTCTGACTATCGATTGAAGGTGTTGGTTTTCCAGATCTTGGGCCTTGGAGGCATTGGAGGCACAAAACGTTTCATATACAAGGCGATCTTGTATGTTTCATCTCCTGAGAGTAGACGCCGGCGCGCAGATTTCCGAGACGCCACCTACACTGCCGCAATGATGTTGTTATTGCGTTCGGCTTACTTCAAATTTAGCCCTGGGTGGGGATTTGAGCAGTCTTACCTAGATGTTGTCAATCAACAGGCCACGTCAAGCGTACCCCGAGCACATGGACCTCAAGTCCTTAGAAGAGCGCGATCCTGAGGACGGCTCACTCACCTCTTTGAACGAACATCGCTTCGAAAGGCACATCGAGCTCCGAGAAGGCATGCTCGTCGTTCTTCTGACCAACCTAAGCATACAGGACGGCCTGGTCAATGGTAGTCAAGGCGTCATCACAGGTTTCGAAACCGGCCCTTCCATGAAAGAGCTCACCGAGACAAGTGGCGAGCATGCTCGCCTCAAGCAGACACTCATCCGCAACTTCATCCACGATGGAAAACACACGAAGTGGTCAGTCGTCCAATTCCTACACGGCCAGCAAAAGACGATATTTCCACACTGCACGATCAGCGAAATGGGACCCCAGGAGCCATGGAGTCTCATATCCCGGACACAAATCCCGTTGATGGCCGCCTGGGCGATGACGATCCATAAAGCCCAGGGCATGACGCTGGAAAGGGTCATTGTGGATCTCGCCGACACTTTCGAGAAAGGCCACGATTATGTTGCGCTCTCCCGAGCGACAGGTCTTGACGGGTTGAAGGTTGAGAACCTTGGATTGTTGGATAAAGGGGTAAATCAACAAGTCAGGGAATTCCTGGAAGAGAAATTCGGTGTGCAGTAGGTAACGAAGGGCGCTATAGAACGATGGTGTGGTTGTAAGTCACAAAGATACCCGTGTAGCAAATGTTCGGAAGAGATACGCAGCAAGAAAGGCACCTTTTCAGACAACGGCCTACAGAGATGTCAATCGACTGCATTGTACCATTTCAGAACCGCGGAGGTTGCTTGTTGCTAATAAGCTAGTATGTACATACGCCGAGCGAGCGCTGGAATACATGGCGTATATCTTCAGTTGAGCTGGTAGAGGAGCCATGCTCAAGGCACCAATCAATTCAACGCTTTGGACCGAACTTTAGAGCGCATCACCGGACCTTTCAAGCTGTTGCAGCAACATCGCTGGACAGGGGAGCGAGAACGATAGCCATGCTGGCGTAGCGAGCAGACGGGTAGTTGTCATCTCGTATTAGTTCCGGGAGCCGATAGGCCTCTTCCGTAGCGGCCACTCTTGTGATCTACGCCAGCATTGCCGGGACCAGTTTCCCAAACGTGAGGCTGGGCTCCGGACCGAGCGAAGGAGCGTAGATGGTAATATCAACCCTGTCTCCCGGGTGGGGGGCTGGGGAATGTGCACAGGGGAAATGGAAGGTAGCGGCTTTGCCAGGAGCGGGGTGGAAGGGAGGCATGTTGTCTACCGCGACGTCGGCGGGCCGGTACTTGAGGGCGTAGAAGTAGAGGGTCGCCCAGCACCGAAGCCATCGCTTTGCCAGGGGGCCGGGTATACCGAGTGATGTGCCGCTAGCTGAGGAGCCTCCGCTGCTGGGGCGAGTGCTGGACCCGAGGGCCAGCGTCGTCTCGTTTTTTGATGCTGACGTCGCGTGGTCGTCCAATGTCGGAGATGTTGCAACGGACAGCGGCAGATTGGTGATCTCGAGTGTTCCAACCTCCAATGCACGGCAGTCACCGTCTGGAATCGCGTCCCAAACGACAGCCTTGATCGCTCCAGGCCAGTCCTGTGCATCTAGACATTTGCTCATGATCCAGCAAGAGACGATCCCGATTTTCAGAGGAGTCAGCGCCGCTCCTGGCTGCAGCTTGGGTTCCGTAATCAGCTCGAAATCTCGAAACGGTAATCTGCGCGTGTCTATCTTTCTCCCGATTCTCGCATTCGCGATATCCTTCCAATTCCCATAGATTCCGGTAGCGATCGTGGCGATGAGTTCGACGCCTCGAGGTGGAATGCCCGCACTCAGCGTAATCTCTTGCTCTAGTTCGAGATGAGTACTAGGATTCAATGGTAGAGTGAACCCGAGTGTATTGCTCGTTGTGGTGTTTGAAAACTCGATGGGAAGATACTCGGCTGGAAATCCGTTGAACGGGCTACCTTCATTCCACAACTGGAGGGGAGCTGCATTTTGCGCTGGGTGTGCAAAACAGGGGCTGAGGATCAGAAGTCCTACGACAATAGGATGCATGATGAATTTCCAGCTGACAGGACCGCTCGCGTACAGAATGAAATGTATACGGAAAGAGCTTCTTATGTACGAAAATCCGCATGATTGCCGACCGGCAACGCTGACTTTGGGATCTTCATGAAGCCCTCGATGATGCGGAACATCTTCTGTTGCACGCTTCATAGAGACGTTGCCGATCGATGCGATTGTAGGCGACTAACCGGGTCCGAGAGAAATAAGCGCACACATGAATTCCGTCGAATGAGTCTAACAAGTGGAGGCCTTCAATAACATACGCTTCTCGCGTTTCTCGAGGGCGTCTCTTCATCGACTGGTCCTCTTCATCATCGGCGGCTAAGGATCGCTCTTCTGGATCTTTCTCTTCTTTACCAAAACCAAGACATTCGTGAAGGCTCTCCTTCTTAGGCAGACTCAACATGGAAATTGCAGAGCGTAGAGAAGTGGTGGGCTGTCTGTTGCGCGATTTCTCAAAGACCTCATTATCTGAAGGACGAGAGGCTATCGGCGAGAAGGCTGGGAGGCTCTGCTATGCTTGTGCCTCTTTACTGGATCCGGAAAATCAATACCCCAACTCTTTCGGCCCTTCAAGCTCTCACTGGAGACAGGACCTAACGCTCCCTTTTGTTTGACTGGTATTGACATCCCAGCGGACACACGATCCAGAAGGTTTTGCTCAACTGTCATTGTGTAGCAGAAGTCCCTACAAGCGATGATCTGCAGAAAAACCTTCTTCCGGATGAACCAGAAGTCGCGAGCCCAAATATCAACCTTTTACATCATCTTTCCTCTGAGAGAGGTTGGTGCTTGAAATACCAATCTAAGACGAAAAACCCGAACAACTTGTTTCCCGATGCGAAGCGAGGGCTAGTCATGCCCTTTCTAATAATCGAGATCAAAGATATAAATAAAAGACTCGCAAACACAAAATTGCGAGCCATTCGTGTTAATGTAGCGCTCAACTTCTTGTTCCGTGACTTATGAGAACGCCGACTCACTATACACAAACGCGAGAGCGATGATACGTCTTCCCCCTTAATATCCGATACTAGCCACGCCCGTCTCAATGTCAACTGGGTCGAGATCAAGGACGGCCAAGTTGCTCGTTATTTTCTGCAACAGAGGCGGATGTGGCATCCACTGGTGCCTACGCATGGGATTCAAGATTCTCACTCAAGAACATTCTCGCTCCCTCAGGTCTTTTTTGTGAGAACACTGGCGCTTACTACATATACCCAATCCGAGAATCATGCAGCTCCAATCTAGCTATTCTTCAAAAGCCTGCTTCCGGCTTTCGAACGATGGTTCGTTGAATCACCATAACCCTATGGTTTCCTGTATTGTTGTCTTCGAAAATCACCCTACAACATAGGTAAACGAATAAAGTGTCAAAAGCAATAGCACTGAAACCATGTAAGCCTCTCAATCCCTGAAGTTACTCTACTTTAAAGATGAGGTCACAGCCCTTACAATCACGTGCTCACGTGAAGCCCACTAAGGTACCTCACCTCCACAACTGAATGCGTGCCTTCACCTCCCAAACCAAAAAAAAAAACTTCACTCCACACCCTCGCGTCCCTCACCGTAATGACCCAACCTCATCCCCCCACTCCACACCACACCCACGCTCTGCACCGTCTGCCAAACCTCCAACCTCGACAGCGCCGCCCGCACAAAATACCGATCCCAGCGCTGCCAACGGCGAGCCCCGCGGCGAGCACAGCGACAATACCATCGACAAAATAAAAACATCGATAAGGTGGCTACAACTGAAGCGTCGGCTACGTTTGCTACAGCAACTGGAGATGCTACTCTCGAGGCCTGCACCAAACCCGAGCCCCTTGCGCACGAGGCTGCGAAGGCTGTGGAGCGGCAAGGGAAGGCTGAGGCTGCGAAGGACAAGAACAAGGTGAGCAAGCGCAGAAGCCACGCCTCGCGGAAGGGGGTGCATCGAGGGGGATACGATGATGGGGATGAGGACGGGATGGGTGATTTCCAAGATCGGTTGCTGGGGGAGGCGGTGGAGGAGTATGCGGAGGGGATGTTTGGGATGAGGGGTATGGGTTGGAGAGGTTTGCGCCGGGGTTGAGCATGAGGATCTAGGATCTAGGACGGGCAGAGGTGGGCTGAGGTGGTTGATATAGTTGGAAGATGTTGCTGGTTGTTGTGGTTATCCTTCTTGCAGACTCCTTGGACCTATTCGAGGCATTCCTCAAGAGAAAGAGGGTTTGGGGCGTTGCCGCGACCAGGTGTCGAAAGCACGCTTTTGGGAGGATGGCTGGGTTGGAGCTGCGTATATCTCAGATTAGGTACACACGTAGTAAGCGCCAGTGTTCTTACCGAAAAGGGTCTGAAGGAGCGAAAACATCCTTCAGGTGCTGGACACCAAGTACGTGCTCGCAGAGGAAAGTGTTCTACACTACGGCTCTAGTCATATTTGCTTCTCGGATGGCTTGTCGGACCCTTTTCGGCTTCTGGACCATGTAGGACAGGCATGGGGTTGATTATTATCTTTGCGCATCTTCGAATGTTCCTTCGCAGTTGCCTCCAAGATCCCTGCCCTTTAGAGATATAAGTAATCAGCTAGGATTAGTGTTGAAGAACCATGATAACCAGGGACCGTGAGCATGGTTTATGGGTCGAAGATTTCTGCTCCAGACCACTTCAATATCCCACACCAGCACCCCAAAGCTACCAGTCCGAATCGCTGTGGAAGTTGTACTCGTAACCTGTTCCATCGGGTAGCATTCCCTCTCCAGACTTATATCCAAAGTTGGTGTTCATGAGCGTGGTCAACATGTTCCGCTCGTATTCACCGTGACCGGAGAGCAGGTCTTCCATGTCAGAATCGTCCATGCCGTCCCTGAAACCGAACTCGTCGGAGTCGTCGGAGTCATCGGAGTCATCGGAGTCGTCCATGTCTTCCCAGTCGGCGTCACCGTCGTCCGTTATGGCACCCTCGACATTCTCGGTGATCTTCTTGGCGCTAATCCCATTATTCAACTTCGGCGCTCCTCTGGTCACTATTATGGATCCAGACTCGGTCTTCTGTGCTGGCATTCGAGACTGCGGCTCTGGTACCACCCCTAAGCTGTTGGATGTTGTGCTCGAAGTCTTAGTCGCTGGTCTGGGGTCATTGGTCTCGGCAAAATCATTAGGTTTGGTATCTGGTGCTACATCAGTAAGTCGGCGGCTGAGAATAAGGAGATTCATCTGCACCTGAAGCACCAATCTTAGATGACTGAATCGCTGCTTTTCTTCCCTTGCGAGCTCTATTCCGGCACACTGTAGAACAGTATGAGATACCCCCAGCACACCTTGGCATTCTGTTACAGACGATACAGAGTGGTGATGCAGCATGCGGATTTAGCATTGGTGCGGGAGCCGTCTTCACCGGAGCGTTTTCGGTTTCTAGATTGGCGATACGGGATGTAGCTTTCCTCTCCTTGCGAGCTTGTCGCTGAGCTTTTTGCTGGCATTTCTCGGAGCAGTATTTGGTCTTTCCAGTGCCAATTGGTGTCGTCTTGCAGACTAGACAGTTTGGTCGTTCGGACGTAAAATCTAGCTCCACGGACGGCGACATCGTAAGATGTATATTGTAAGCTTTGAAGCAGAACCAAATACTCATGCGGAAATTTCATCCTAGCGCGACGCGTTCAGCGCGCCACGTCGGAACGATGCACGTGATTTTCAGAGACCACCAATGACCAAAGGCAAGTTACTCCGTGCGGTTGTTTTTAAGTAGCCGTAAGCGGCCCCGCAAATTTAGGTGAGAACTCACCAAGCCGCTTATGGCCACTTACTAAAAACCGCACGGAGTAAAGTACACTTCGGCTGAGAAACATGGGAGACCATTAAGCGATATCCATCTCGTGTCTTGGGCGAGAAATGGAGGGACACACCTTTCCACGCCCAATCCCCTCAAAGTGCTTTTCGTTATAAAATAGAGCAATATAAGCATACAGAAGGGGAAACGTTAACGTGGTAACGAAACTGAACGAAGTCGTGAAAGGAGATCATTCCGGACGTAAACTACTTGCGATAGATCGTTGGACTGGCGATCAAACGCTGGTCGAATATAATACAGTCATCGGAACCATGGCAGCGGCAAGGTTTGCCCTTAGATCCAAGTCCCAACACTCAGGCATAATGGTCGTTGGCTCTCAGAGCCAGTGTGCCTCAGGCTCAGCCCGACTCATCCACGTATCTCGCCTCCCAACCCCCAATCAATTCTTCAAAGCATGCCGTATCAACGTCTTATACCCCTTCACTGCAACGCTCAAATCCTCGAAATTCAAGTGCTCATGATCGGAATGCGCGACGATGATGGAGCCGGGCCCGTAAAGGTAGCGTTTGTGCGAGCCGCGGAGATTGGGGATATCGGTGCCGTAGTTGACTGTGATGGTCTCGAAACCTAGGTGGTTGGGATGAGTTGAGGTGTATTATCTTGGGCTGTGAAGGGGAAGGTGGAAGGGAAGAGCAGAGGTGGGGTCAAGAACTGTGTAGAGAGATTGGAAGGAGCGACGTTTCTAAGGAAAGGCGAGAGTGATGGTGGGTACGGCGAAAATAGACTGTATTCATGTAGTTTGTTCTTCGGCTTGGTGGCATCGAATGTCGGAGGCTGGCAACAAGCTGGTCCGGCGAAGCGCTATTGAAGTGGCAACGGCTTCTCCTGAAAGTGACAAGAAATATTTACAAGAATATAGGCAGGGCTGTTTAGATGCCGGCCGGTAACGTACTCCGGGGGGTGAAGGGCGGTCACGGTTGTGGTTCACAGCCAAGATAGAAACTGTACCAGCTGATAAAGGAGAATGTAGAACGAACCTTCAACGTCAGCATCAACATCCACCGGCCCATAGCCTTCTGACAAGAACATGACTTCAAGCCTGTGATCTACTTCCTTGATCGCGTGGAGTATGATCTGCTTCGTCATCTCAGCAGTCCCGTTGGCAAGCCGCACCGCGATTCCCGCCATCGCCGTTTCCGCAATAACGTTATTCGCAACACCCCCCTCCATTCGTCCGATATTCAGCGTCGTATTGCCATACTTCTTACTCCACGGCAGTGCCAGTGTTTCCAAGATTGACAATGCAGGTATCAGCATCGAGTTTGCGCTTTCACCAAGCCAAGGATATCCGCTATGCGCCGCTTTGCCAATCGCTTTGACCGTGAACTGCAGGAGGCCTTTATGCCCCGAAGCGAGCTTCAGCTCCGTGGGCTCGCCAAAGATGACTGTTTCCCAGAAAAGGCCAAGATCGTTGGCACGGCGCATGCCCTCGCCTCCCGTTTCCTCGCCAACGACGAAGAGCAGCGATACGTCCCCTGCTGCGACCTCACCAGAAGCGAGAAGCTTTTCGAGGGCGGTGATCTGAGTAGCTACGCAAGCCTTGGCGTCAACGCTGCCTCGGCCCCATATCTCATGCCCTCGGACTTCGTAGGGCCAGAAAGGAGGGACGGTGTCGATATGGGTGGAGAGGAGGACGCGGGTACTGCGCTTGTTCCCAGAATAGGCGAGTAGGTTGAATCTTGACTTCTGCTCGCCTGTTGATGTAACCTCTTGTGCTTCGACGGTGAAGTTGTGCTTAGACAAATACGATTGTAAGTATTTGGCGACTTCATGCTCATTACCCGTGATCGACGCAATCTCGACCAGATCGCGATGCAGTGTTAGCAATTGGTCGTCGCTAAGGTTCTTTTCAGCAAGGAGTAACTGTTGCTGGGGGATCTGCGGCGGAGTTGTGCAACGAACGGCAGTGGTCAAAGCCAGAAGCAAGCCCAGTAGCCATTGGACGGTCAGCATCTTTCATAGAAGAGAAGCAAGTGGCAGAGTCGGGACATGGCGGCAATCGATGGTTGTCCATCAATATTCAATCTCTTGTTGCTCCACTGCGTCACCGGCCCGCAGTACTGATGTTCCATCGGGTGCAATGAAATGGAGAGAGAGGGTCGCTACTTCTACCGGATCAGTGGGTCCGACGCTAGATCAGGAGTGGAAAGGCAGAAAGCCAAGACCTCGTAAGTTTTAAACACAATATTTGGGCGTTGCAGACCGGATCCAGGGGCCAACGAAGCGCTAGAGTCCGTGCTGACTGCTTCATCACCGACACCACCTCAGTGGAAGATTCGTCATCGTGTGCAACTTAGCATGTGAAAAGCAAGAGCAGCCAGACGCTTGTCGTGTCCATCTCCCACCATGTATCCTCAATAACGACATTCGTTTGATTCGTGTGCTGCGAATGCAATCGTCTCCTATTTCCTGAGATGGGCTCTTGCTAAGGAAAAGTAATAAGACAGAATCCCGAGATATCCTTGGCTAGCGGCAGATCTTGTTGTGGTCCTATTTTTAAGAAGCCGACTGGACGGCGGATGCTGGACGCTGCAACTCTTTCCTCCAATCCTCTCACTACCGCCCAGCCTCAACATTAGTAGTGACAACACTCGCTTTGCGCTGCTCCGGTCAACGACCAGACTTCGTCACTCGTCATTCTTCCTTCTTGCTCGCTGTCTTCCACACTGCCACTCGTTCAATTGCGTTTCAGCTGCTCCAGGAGCGCCTCCAACTCTCTGTCCGCTTCTCAGCCTCCTTCAGCGGGCCAGCATCCCCTTACACCTCCTGTCTGTAACCAACAGCGAAGTTTGACTACCAAGTCCTAATTTGATCTAGATTTCTCGCTCTCTGCAAACCGCCTCGTCCGCTCCCTGCTCTGCTCTAGACGCTCTACGCAGCCACTCGCCGCCTCCAACCCACCTACTACCTGTGCAGCCTCCCTGCACGAAGCCGCGTCCGCAGAGGATGCGCTAGGGGCTATACATCCTGCGGCCGCTACGAGAGCATAATAACACCTTCTGTTCAACGTTTCGTGAAGCGGAAGCGCTGGGTTGGAGACAGTACTGCTATTTAATTGGGGCACTGTTCTACGATTTATCCACCCCATCAGCCGCAGGCCTCGCATTACACCGAACTTCACGCCGCAAGCCTACAGAGCCAGCTTATCTCTGTGAGATTGGCCTTGTAGAGCAAGCGCTTAGCAGTCTTAATGCCCATCAAATTGCCCAAAACGTTCCCGCGTCGGAAGTCGTCTGGAAATGCTCTCGAAGAGGTCGAAAACCCTCCGGAACCATCATTCCGCGTCTTCGAACGGCCAGCTCACAAATCCTTCGATGGGGGCAATTCGCTCAAGCGGATGAGTCGGGCACGGCCCATGAGTGCAGGCTTTCCCTCGGACGAAAACATCTACAGTGACAGGCCTAATGTTAATCCTAATAATCGGTATGCTACGAACATCCTCGCTTTAATGACATCAGCATTGATTCAACCAAGGGGAAGTGGAGGAACAAACAACTCTACTTCTAGCAAATACGATAATTCTTCCTCCTCCGCGCGTTACAGCTCCACATCGACCCTTCCTTCCTCAACAGATATCCCCTTAGACGACGGATCGAGTCCGCATCCAAAAGACTCTGATAATATCCCCATACCAGCGATACCCAACTCAAGTCCTCTGTCTTTTCGTGCAGGAGGGAGAACGTTCTCCTTTGGAAGGAAAAAGGCTCAAACCTCGAGTGATACAGCACCACCGCCGCCGCAACATGTTTCAGACCCACCAGCATATACACCGGCAACGCGCGAGAGAGCCTTGACAGAGAGCAGCTACGCGAGTGGGAGTACTGCGACGCCGCCGATGCTCCTTGATACCGGCCTAGATTTTGGCCCATCAGATTTGGATGGATTTGGAAGCATGTTTGATAATGTAGGGAAAAGGGAAAGCCAGATTCAAGGCTCGAAGATGTCTCTAGGTGTTCCAAGGTCGGAAAGCCCTGTAAGGCCTCTCGATTGCAAAATCTTCCGAGCGTGCTTCTGATGAATTGCAGGAGAACATGTCTGCGGCCGGGTCGCGGATGCTGACGAAACCTTACGGCGACCGTTCGACAAACACCCCTTCACCAGTGCACATACGCCAATCCGGGTCCTCCCCCTACTCACACAGCAGCCGCAATTCGCAAGAGGGCTTAATGTCGTCTACTAGTCCAACGATACCGGGTGCTACATTTTCCTATCAAGATAGCCCCCCGGCGCCGAAACATATCCACCCTACACATTCGCAAACAATGCCACTACCTCACACCTCAGGCCCATCAAGTCGCCCCATTCAGGCAGACCCACGGCCTATCACGGGGTTGCGTAGAATTAGTGCACATGCCTCGAAGCGCGACTCCACGCCTTTAAAGGATGAGGACGCCCGACTTGTCATGGACTCAGTACGCGCCAGTCAAAGGCTCAATCGTTCCTCCAGAGATTTCGACTCATATAGAGATTCGTATGGGGAAGATGACGAAGGTTTCGTAAGACAGTCAACAACAACTCCAGCCACATCGTCAGCTTTGCCTTGGGATAGATCAAGACAACGGACGCCAGTGGAGCTCTACGATGGTGCGCACGGAGATGCTCCAATCACGACAAGGATGGAATCTACGGAAACCACTCCCCGGGCGAAGAAGCTGGCCATGGCACGGCCAGAGGAGGAAAGGTCGCTGTTTGACAAGTCCCCACCACGCGCGGTAACAATGGCACCTCCGCGTCGCAAACCCGTACCCACCGCGAATGCAAGCTCGCAGAATAAGGTCATGACGCCTGCTGAATTCGATCGATACCGGCAACAACAGGAGAGCATGCGTGGGGCTAGTGACGCCTCCAAGAGCGACGGTTCTGATGACGACTCTGACGACTACGACGATGACGATGAGGAGGAGCGAAAGACGCAGGTTGCGAAAGAGAGACGGAAACAGGAGGCACACCTGGCCGTATATCGGCAGCAAATGATGAAAGTCACAGGAGAGCAGCCATCGGATCTACCAAGCCTGCGGCCAGGCCTAGAGAAGTCCCAGACTGCGCCAGCAGGCCGACGCACTCCTACCTTCAGCTTCGACAAGCCTCCAGGATCGAAGGCCAGCGACGATGAAGACGACGAAGTTCCGCTTGGGATCCTAGCGGCTCATGGCTTTCCAGCTAAAAATCGACCCCCTAGCACGTCTCATCCCAACATCAAGTACCAGAGCGAGTCCTACCCACCACCACCCATGTCCTCAGCCGGCGCCTCCACAAGCGGCCGACCACTGCCTCCCTTCGCGAAGAACCTTCCTCCAGATCCTTACTACGGCGCCGGCCTGGTCAACTCTTCCACACGCGAATCCCTTGGCTTCAACCACAACCATGCAGGCTCCGCCCAGGGTGGCTCCCAAGGAACTGCCCATCCCGCCGGTCTAGTTGGTGTCATCGCAGGCGAAGAACGTGCTCGTGCCGCACGACGCGGCACTCCGAATGCCCAAGGCGGCTTCGGCAACTCAATGCCCCAAGGGATGATGCCGTCCATGATGGGCATGCCTCCCATGTTGACCCCTGGAGACGAGGCCCAGATCCACATGAGCCAGCAGATGGCGCAGATGATGCAGATGCAGATGCAGTGGATGCAACAGATGCAGACCATGATGGCATCGGGCATGCAGCCCCCTATGGCACCGCCGCACATGCAGATGGCCGGCGGTGGCATGCTTTCTCCTCAGATGATGCAGCAGCAGCAGCAGATGGGCAATGGCATGTTAAGCCCTGGACAGATACCCCGACCAATGAGCCATTCCGCGCCGGGCTCCCCGTCTGCAATTCCTAATATCGGCCCACGATCAATGAGCTTGATGACGCCCACCGCGCCACCAGCTTGGGGCAGGCAGTCCACTGTGCCGAGCATGATGAGCGGAGCCCTTCAACCGCAAGGGTACGCACCTAGCATTGCTCCCTCCGAACGCAGCAACGTGGGCATGCCTTCACGGTACAGACCGGTGTATATACCAGCTATCGACGAAGGAGTGTCAAGGCCGGCGAGCAGCTTGAGTATGAGCACGGCGGGAAAATTGGGTTCAACGGTGCGGCCGGTGAAGAAATCGAATGAAGAGGAGGACGAGGAGGAAGGATGGGAGGAGATGAAGAAGAAGCGGGATGCGAAGAAGAGCAACTGGAAGAATCGAAAGGAAGAGAAGGCGGGGGCGCTGGAGGGGATCTACTTCTCGCAGCAGTGAGTCGAGGCGTCAAAGAATGTGTGCATAGGGCATCTTCGTGGATATGGTCTGGAGAGTGAGTGCGGTTTTTTGTGTGGTAATACTCCCCGACTATATCGCCCATCCCTGTTTCTATTGATTTTGGGGAGACATTTTGGTGAGGGAGGGGGAGAGAAGTGGGAATATCTGCATGGACGGTTGGAAAAAGGGCAGCATTGGGTGAAGGAGGGACGAAGGGGGAGGGCAAAGTTCATAGCGGGAATCTCGGATACAATAATACATGCACCTTCCTCTTTATCCTCTATGTATCCACATATACTCACCGTTCATCAATATATTGATCTGGCCCAAATATTTCACATGTAGGAGCAACATCATCTGTTGTCCTTCCATCCCCTGCCCTTCCATCCCATCCCCTGCTGTTCATCCGATACCAAACCCAACAGCATACCCGTACCAAACGTGCTTTCGCCCCCGTCCATACTCTTCGTATAGCTAGCTTCTCCACCTGTCGTCTGCGCTAGATAGCTAGCGGGAAAAAAGGAACAAGGAACTTTTGGTATTTATGCTACCCCAATTGTTACTTGTTTTCTATTGTTATTTGAGAAGGGGCGTGGGGTGGGGGGGCTGGGGGGAGGGTTGGAGGTAGTGCAAGTAATCGTTGAAACGGCTGGTGCTGTTTGGGGTTGGGGAAAGGGGTTAAGGTGGCAGCCTGGGGAAGGGGATAGATCTCCCGGCGCTGGCTTTTGTTGCGGGGAGGGGAGGGGAGGGGTGGGATGTGGTTGGTGATTGGTGGGGAAGAGGGGAAGGGGAGTGTTGGGGTGTGGGGAGTGGTAGGGGGTTGATGCGGGAGGAGCGTGGAGAGAAAGATGGAGCGTGGAGAGGGTCGGGCAGAGTAGGTTTGGTAGGAGAGATGGAGGGATTTGCTAGGTGACGCCGGTGGAGAGGGAGAGGAAATGGAGAAAGAGCACAAGAGCTGCCGGATGGGCGGAGGTTGGGAGGGTAGTTGATTAAGGGATGAGGTGTGCGTGCATGTGGGTTTGTTCGAGGGGGTGGCGGGAAGGAAGAGGTTGTAGAGGATTCTGTGGCTGTTGTGGGTTCGGGGATGGGGATGGTGTGAGAGCTGATTTAAGAAGAGTAGAAACACAGACGGAGAAAACAACGATTTTATGATTGACGCAAACATGCTCTTCTTCTCTCTTTGAATTCAGCATACACGAAGTCTATGATTGAAACCCCCGCCTAAGACCCCCTATTGTTCAAGCGGAGACATTTTTCGCTATCCAGCATCTCTTTCTTCGGCGTTTCCCTAAGAAACGGCTTTGCCATGTAGAGTTGCCATTAGTTCACGCTTCAGCTGCAGTCTCGCATCAAGACCATCTAGATATCGCTCTAAGGCTGAGAGCATGTCGGGCTTTTGCCGCTTTGGTTGGGGAGGTGCGGAGGGCGCGAGTTCGATGGAAGCGGAGCTAGAGCTCAGGCTTGAAATCTGGCTGCTCGAGGAGGTCTTCGTAGTGTCAGTATAAACAAGCAAGTGCTGGTCAAGAAGGAATGAGGGTCAAAGAAATATTACCTTACGTTCTGAGCCCGCTACTTTGTCAGCGGTGTTGCACGATGCTCCGCCGTCTAGAGATGGGGCTCGGGACCGCTGAGCGAGCGCCTTATCGCCGGTAGTATGTTTTGCGGAGGAGAGAGCTGCTGGCGTAACTTGTGGCTTCTCCGCTTTGACTAGGAGCCCCTTGCGGTATATGTAAGGGCTATCTATGAAGAAGGGATAGGACAAGCCACCCTGACACGCCTTAGTGGAACGTTCTTGGTTGGAGAGCAACACCTTACAGGGGGCGTATTAATGACGGCTTCCTCGAAGTCAAGCTAGCAATGAGTTAGCGGTCTACCAAATTGTGAAACCCAGAAAGCTTACACGCTGATAGGCCTCAATTATGGGCTCGCCTTCGATATCAGGAAATTGTGAATTCAGAAAGGTGCGGTAGAGCTTAAGCAGGGTCTTGCTGGTCAGCTTTTCCGGCTCTTGAGGTTCCATCTGCATGTACGTTCGAGCAAAGGTGTTGAAGGAAAGTTCGTGGAGCGGCAGAGTAAAAGCTGTGGGAATCTTGTGGATGGCACCATCCATGAACACGGTCATCAGAGCTTTTTCTGGGGCTGACCGGTCTTGCTCAATTTCTTGGTCGCGTGACATGGTCTGCTGTTCCAAAGTAGCGTTGTCCTTATCAATTTCTTGGACTCCATCATCCAAGCTTGCTTCGGCCGCTTTGGCTGCATTCTCGGCTGCCGACGCCTTTGGTTCCTTGTCGAAACCATTCACTGGCACCTCGGCAAGATCGGCACCTGCATTGGCTTTTGTTTCTTTCTGTGTGACCCGGGACGTCATACTTAGGCGTTCACCTGATATTGGCCCTTTTTGTAACGGGTAGTCATTTTCGGTCACTACTTCTGTCCGAAATCGTCGTTCTTGGAAAGAGGAGGAGTTACATACAAGAATCCGCTCTAGAGCTGGAGGAGCCTTGTGAAAGATGATGCGGAGAATGCCTTTCGGACAGTCGAATCGGCCAAAGGTATAACTGGAAGAATAACCAGTTCCATCGAAGTGGTGATGCAGCGCGCTCGAAAGAGTTTCGGGCGTATCCTTGAAGCGGTAGGCAACGGTCCATGACACACAGAGTTTCGGTCCGCTCGGTTCTTCTGACCCGATCGACTGAACATCCTTCTTAGCTAATGTCTTGGAGCCTTTGGGGATGGCGTGAAGTGCTTTGTCGCGCTGAGCAGGTGTTCCGTATTCTACAACAAGGTCGAACCACCCGTACCAAACAGCACTGACTAATCCCTTGCCAGCAAATTGCTGGACATCAAAGACAACATCCAATTTCATAGCTTCAATGTGTCCCTTGAGTCGAGGGGCCTTTGGCTTAGGCACCGTGATAGACAGAAAACGATCCTCGGACCTTAATACCTGCAGCTGTTGCTCTGTCATCGAACGCGTCGATAATGTTCGGTTAGGGTCTGCGGTTGAAGCCACACGGCCCCATTGGCCAGAATATTCGACTTGTTTCACCTTCAAAGTTTCGGCTCTCATGATCCCCTGTGGGTTCTCGGCATTGAGGTTCTCCCAGATTATGGCCCAGTGTTGTCCCATCATCTCTCTCTCGTCTGAATGATCGAACTAGAGATGCGATTACTATCAGTAGGAACGCTGAGTATGCCTTGCTGTAAAGATAGTACCTGCTCGATTAAGCTCGTTACAAGCCCCGGGAAACCGGGGAATCCCTGACGTGCGAAGTTCTCCAGAGCTGCCTTAAGAAGGTCCACCTGAACCACATCAATATTCTGCTTATTGAGATGGATCCAAGCTCTCAAGAAGTGTTTGATATTCAAACCCTCTGAACCGAAGATCTGGTCATCCACTTGAGGGAGCTTGTAGATCGCTTCGGCATGTTCGAAAATTGGTGCAGATGCATTCAGTGGCATCTTGACAGCTTCGGGTGTGGGTACGACGGGTAACGAAAACCGCAATACTCTCTCGATGTATTCCCATTCTTCTGATGTCTTGTACAATTATATCGAATCAGCTGGTGAAGTCGGAATCAAGACTTTTGTTGCTGTACCTTCGTGTCGGAATTGTTGAACGGAGATGAAAGTGGCGTAGCCACGTTTCGAAAGCTTCGTATCGCAAGGTTGACAACCTCGGTGATGCTGCTGCGGTTGAAAGATGCCCACGACAGCTCCGGATTTCTCGTAAGAAGTTCTGCCATGAACTCGCAAGGAGACATGTACTCAACCTTCCCACGCTTTCGAAATCTTGGGACCACGAACGCGGTGCCATCAGCGGTCCTAACCATCTTGCAACCCATGTTCAAAATAGCTGATGGCACAAATGGCTAGTGAAGAGTCGTAGTGCGAGGAAGAGAGATGGGAATTAGGATTATTCTGTCATTCTCTTTGGCAGATGAAAGGCTGAAGTAGGGTTTCGCTTCAAGTAACCCTTGTTCCTATGTCAACACCGGTACTTGGTTGCTCATACTTCGTAGCCTAAAAGACAGCAGTCCATGTGAATAGTGTTTAAAAAATTTAGAACTCAAGCAAATCGTCTTTCAAAGAAAATCTCTGTTGATCACAGACAGGAGATGCCAATTTTCCCTTCAATTGGAAAGGCCAAGCCGCAGCTAGCCCTATTTGCTTGACCTATGTACAGTACATGATGGTAAGGCTTGTACAAGTAAGCGCTCTTGGTCGGGGCAGACAGCTCCGGAGACCCTGCAGTAAACACGATCGCGAGTCAGTGATCGGCAGGTCACGCATCAGCTCCACGGTTTCTCATTTACATCCTTCCCATTCAAGTCACAATATACATGCCCAAGCTTTGAGCAGTAATCAATACGGGACTCTTGGTGTCCATGAAGGTTCCATTTGGTCTTCCGGACAGCTAGAGAAGGTCTAAATCAAGTACATAGGGTCCTTCTGTGTGTATGGAAGTCTTGCTTCGACCGCTTCGCTTGAGTAGCATCTACAGACAGGCTTACCATTGTCATCCAGAGAACATTATGCAGATTTGGTCGACATAGTCTTGGAAAGCGCGCGGCTGAGGCGGCTAAACAGCCGAGGCCCCGCGACGCGAAAGATTGTGCGCAAGTCATTGATGTTCAGTGAGGCGATGCCTTCGCGTGCTAGGCCGATGAAGCCCCAGGATTAATCTATTACAGACTCCGTCTACCTGACTTCCCTGACGGCTGAGTTCACAGTCATTGCGCGGTCCTTTTCTATCTTCGCCGCAAGAGGACGTGTTCGATCCCTTCATCGAAGTATCATCGGCGGTCCCTGAGTTGGCGAGCCTGATTTCCTCCACTCAGCCAATGGTACGCAACCATGGCCGCATCTAAGTGGCCTAAATCGAGCTTCCAATATCCGGAGCGTTGGTCGCAGCACGCCGACATTCTCCAGGATGACTTCGACGCCCTCCACACCTACTTGGAATCCAACGAGGACAAGCATGTGCCCAAGTACTTGTTCAACATACTCCATGCGTCTTATTCTAGCCTTTCAGGAAAACTAGCCTGGGTGAAGACTGAGGGCGATCATGCTAAGAAAGGAGGAAGTGTAGTGCAGAAGGGTTGCATGAAGGAGGTGGTACCGGAGGCAGCAGTGAAGGTGGCAGCAGCTTCTCAAGATAACATCGAGGATTTCAGCCATAGTGAAGGCGAAAGCGACAGCGAAGATTATAGCGACAGCGAAGGCGACAGCGACAGTGCGAGCGAATCCGGAGGCGACAATCACGAGACCAAGGGAGTCGACGTTGACCCTGAGGCTTCAGAGGGGACTGATGTCTCAGGTGAAGAGTTGTCATCGGATGAGGCTGATTCGGCTGTCGACCCCAAGGCACTGTTGGCTCGCAGCTATGCATGCACACCAAAAACCGCACATCGCCTCATTATTCCAATCAGCAACCCATATCTCATTACCCACGTTAGAATGATGTCGTTGAGGGACATTCACCGGCAATGCACCAGCGCAATTCGTAGTACGAGCGCTGTATCAGATAAAGTCAGTGGTGGTGCACCGATCACCAAGGTCCAGCAGCGAAACGATGGCAACGTCCAAGTGTTTGTGCCGAATAAAGCGACGCTCCAGGCGTTAAATCAGAGCGATTTGTGGAGGACTAGGTTCTTGGTGGACGCGACCAGAACAATGGAAATCAACGGTGTGCTAGCATTCGTTGTGAGGAGTCGAAAGACTGTTTTAGATACCGAGAACAAGGATGCCCATATACTGAGGGTTGTCAGCGAAACTGCGCCACGTCTGACCGCTCTTACTGGACCTGGAGACATAATGAACATGACCTGGCTCCGTAAGAATCACAGAGGACGGCCTTCTTACTTACTGCTAAACTTCAGATCCCCGGTGCTCGCAAATCAAGTGATCAAGCATGGTTTCACTTGGGCCGGTGTGAATCACAAATGCCAACGTTTTGTACAGGAATCCGAAATGGAGCCTTGCGTCAATTGTTTGAAGTATGGGCACCAACGAGACCGGTGTAGCGCCGAGGCTCTATGTAGCAAGTGTGGTGGGAAGCACATTTCCTCTACATGCTCGTCTTCCCGGTCAACGTGCCCTTCATGCTCTATTCAGCACGGAATAGACTTCAAATGTGAAAAGAGGTCAACGGAGAAGAGGAATCATAGGTCAGCCATATTACAGCGGCGACCCTTGGGGCACGAATCTGGCAGACCCGGTAATACTCAGGTGGCTAAGCCAGACAATAACCTACGTCGAAGCCAAGTGGCTCCCGTAACGAATATCCAAGGAGGCAAAGTGGATCTTCGAAAACGAACGAATACTGGCGGTGCACATCCGGCAAATGAAAGGGCCTCAACTGCGGTAGAAGAACAGACCGCATCGTCGAGTTCTGAGAAAACTTCTGAGAGCGATTCGGAGCACGAAAATAGAGGTACGACGGGAAGGGACCATAATTCTGCGCGAGCAATTGCAGTGACCACTGCGCGGACCGATACCGATGCATCGGACTCTGAAAATAGTTCGGACAGCGAAGACACGTCTGAGACAACGGGCTTCCAGGCCCTTATGAATATGCGTGCTATCTCATCCCAAAGCAACAAGCAGACTAATACGTCAGAATCCGAGAAGCATTCCAAAGCTGAACCTAAGCACGGAGTATCACATGAAGCAAACCAGAATGAGAGCATTGGCTTACTGAATTCTGTGCCAACGACGCCAGCCGAGCAGACCCATCCGTCAGTAACAACCAAGCCTCTCGAGTCCGAGCCAGAACAGGAAGTTAGACATCATGAAACGGAGACTCAAACCACTATACCATCGAATGCACTTGCAGTCGCCTCTTCAAAGATTGGCGCCTCGAATGTAGATCTCGACTCAACTCCTTCGCCTGAGGATACGGAAGCTATTATCCGCCAGCTCGATAAGCTGAAAGCCATCGTACTAGCCCGAGCTCAAGTGCACATAGGATCTAAGCACCAATCAACCGGAGAGAAGAGAAAGGCTTCTGAGCCCCTCAGTGCTGTCAGTGAGAACTCTCGGTCCCTAACGGCAAAACGTTTGAAACATGACATGCCGGCGTAGGAGGACCCTGTGCATAGTCACATACCGGAGAACAACTGTATGCCATGACCTCCCGAAACCGCTACGAAGATCTCACGAACCTTCTTTAACCTGCCAACAAGCTCTACACGTCGAACCAAGATCTGCCAACTCCCAGCAGACGACGGAAGAAACATGTTTTCACCTTTGGCCGGTACTTACTAACAGGATGCAGAGGCTCGGAACGTTGTGGTCCTATCATGAGAGCCTCGAGTGCACTCGAATACCCATTAGATCTCCGATACTTTTCGTTTTGCGTCTCGGAAACGTTCTGCCGCCAACGCAGATCATTTCGTTGTACATCTTGAAAGCTGGCGGCCTTCCTTTGGTAACGTTCTACGGTCTGAAAGCCGCAAGGACGCCGGGATTGCAGAGAGCTGCCATTTGCTGGAACATAATCTGTGGACGTGGTGTGGGTACCAGGCTCTTTGCGAATGTGAAAGCTGGGCCCTGATCAGTTGGTCTGGCCTATTCTCGTATGTATTTTAGTTGATGGCTTGTTCATTTCATTAGATCAGTTGCATAGAGATACCCAATAGAAGCTTTATCGACACTGTGCAGCAAGTAGTCAATGTAATGGGTGCATTAGAGAGTGAGATCGGTTTTCCCACTGTACTCTCTCACCTTGCATGTCTCTGAAGCACCGTAGATGTAGCAGGAAGCTTTTTTACCACTTGATTGAAGCAGACAAACCGTCAAAGAGTTCATCTATCCGAGGTCCGAGCTTTCCCCATAGCTGGTGCGCCTTCCAAATTCACCACGACACCAATTGTCACCTTGTCACTAATTCTCATTCGGTCGTCTACTACATGTACATCATCAGATGATTTGCACTCTCTATCTGTCACAGCGGGAAACCGTACGAATCAAGCCAAAGCTACAGTACACTCTCGGTTTTCACATAGCAAGATGCCTACTTCCAGATGGCCGGATCTGAGGACGACGGACCCTACAAGTGCGTCCGAGCACCCCGCTGTTCTAGTACCCGACTTTGAGATACCATGTCCGTTCTCACAAGCGGGTCGGTCCTACACCGGGAGGGATAGGAGATCTCCTCCAGCTGGCCTTCAGATCGAAGCTGCGGATGCTTGGTCAGACGAGAATACTCTTTCAGACCTCAGTGAACCTACGGCCTTGGAGGGTTTCATTCATATAAAAACCTCCGAGGAACCTCGCGTAGGATCTCTTAAACAGAGCAAAAGTGCCTTTGACGACAGTCTAGGCATGGAAAATCGTTACACCTTCACCATCACGCTCGACGATCTTGTGGTGGCCGGCCACGTGGAAAGTATGGACAACGAGCAGAAGCGGCTGTTGGTATGCCAGGCCACGAAACGAGACCCTCACGAGATCGCGACCCATTCCGGCACACGGTGGATCAAAGGTGTACGACAAGAATCTTTGGATACTCTCAGGGTCTATTGTTACGATCTGCACGAACGCTTGTTGCTGCAACGAGCTGCAATATTGCCCCAGGACCTTGAGTCTATTGTGAATGCTGATATCGAGACGTTCGGAGTGCTCATGCTGAACGTACGATTACTTAGTCTCAATCTGCAGCCCGGTGTAAGAAATCATGCGGCGACACAGATGCTTGCTACCGCAAATGCACACTCTCTCCCAAGTCTTACCAATCTCAAAGACTTGTTGAGTGCTCGACGAGAAAAGGAAAGGCAAGGGAGCGTCGCAAACCTTGTGGTTGAGTTCGCCACGCCACAGCAGGCCAACGAAGCGATCCTACATGGCCTCATTTGGAACGATAAATCACATAGGTGTAGACGGCTTGTGGAAGACTCGGAGGTACAGAAGTGCAGCAACTGCCAGCGTTTTGGATATACGCTTAGTGAGTGTACGAATGAAACGAGATGTGAGCAATGCTTTGGATCTCACCCTAGCACAGACTGCTTCCATCGTCCGCAGACCTGTAACTGTTGTGGCAAGATGCATAATCGCGGCACGTTGTGCAGCTTCTATAGCGCGGAGAGACGCAAGGCCAAGGAGGTACTACAGTCTCAGCAGCCTCTATGGCCCGTCACACAAGGATCAAATACTAGTCTTCCACCGAGGTTTGGATCCGATCAATCAGTCGCCTCTAGCTCACCAATACCGAAGCCTTACCAACGAGCAGCTCTAATGGGCAGCGAGCAGATCAGACATCACGCCAACGTTCGCCCTCATTCGACTAATGGATCCACCCAATTGGCAGGCGCTACAGCGGCATCCACAAGAGGTACTGGCTTAGCCAGTATAGTCCCTACACCTGCTCATGTGGAAGCACACGCATCGGCAATGACTACTACGGTACAACTCGCGGGCTATTCGGGAGCTTCTGTCGTCGATACTCAGCACTCGGGACAAGGTCCTGAATCAGAACGATGTGCAGCATTAATTCGAGAGGTAAATCATCTCCGAAGCCTTGTCAACAAACAGGTACCCAGTTCCCCTATTCCTCTCCAGTCTTCGGCTCCTGCACCAGCCGTGACGCAACCTAAGAAACGCAAAGCCATCACGGCATCGCACGTCGAAACTGCAGATGAATCTCACTCATATGGCACCCACTCATATGGCAAGCGTGTCAAGCATACCCAAAGTCCGACGCCACCGATAGTGATGGCGCAGCTAGAAGATCCCGTGGCGACATACATCCGGGAAAACGGGTGCGTCACGGTCGAAGCAGGCGAGGGTCTGAGAAACGCTCTGGAGCGAGCTGGCATAGTCACCGAGCCGCCCCCTCGTGCAGAACCATGGCATCGTCGCCGTCGGTCTCCTGTTGTCGAGAGTACCTGGTACAAGTGGAGTCCTTATGAGAGGAAACAGCCCAACGCCTATCTTGAAGCATGCCCGCAGCCTCGCGACCTCAACTATGGAGGTAACCGCTCGATGACGGAACAACGTGGACATGGGTTGCCGGCTAGTCATCAGCTGCCATACTCCTATCGTTATGATGATCGCGCCGGAGTACGATATCCGGTTTTCGAATCGCATGGGGGGTTCATATAGCCTATCTTTCACGGCATGCCTTTCACTCGAATGAAGGCCAGACAGTCCCTCACACCATCCGAGACAATGTCTTCTGTGGCTCTCGGCGAATGTACTCGTCGACTTCAGATCCTTGGCCAGATGGGTGGTCTCGTTAAAGGTACTCCTGGACTTCCCACACTTGTTACGTCGGCACAGGGAAGCCTTTGCACTACTGTACAGGGCATTTCAGTGCAGCGGTTTTAGCATGGCCAGCAACAGATTCGACAGCATCTCCCTGTTCTCCATGTCCAGTCTATACTTTCCATCCCACAGCCAGCTTCATGCCATGGGTAGGCCCACAGATTTGGAGTCTCTGCGACAGAACCGGGTCTCTAGCTTGCTTCTAATGTGTAGTTATATCAGCTGCTTTAGTATAGACTACTCTAACATGAGCTATTCAAACAAAAAAGACTCTAATACAAGCTTTTACAGCAAGAAAAAATCATGCACCTCTTCCCCCAGTTCATATAACCATTCTTACATTACTCCAGCAAACCGAGTTAGCTGCTCACCCACGAACATGCCTTCCCACCCTGATGATCACCGAGGAATCCCTTTTCTTGGAAAGCCAAGGAGGACACCCCAGAACTCCCCACTACTCAGAGCACAACAATCGTAGCTAACAGCGATCCCCCTGAAGTCAACGATATGACTTCATCCCACCAACATATAACATTGCGTCGTAGGAAGGTAAGAAATTGTCTGCCGAGCCTTCAAGATTCCCGTTGATAGGACAAAGATAGGAAACGGTGGTTGTGAAAAGTACTCTAAAATCGGATCTCGCTATCCGAATGCTCTGCCTTCGTAACGCGCATGTGGAGGTTTGTGGAGATGGTGATGATGATAATTGGCCCTGCTACATGATATTTACTTTCGATATATAGCAGTAGTATATGTTTCCACAGCTCATAGCCCAACGAGTAGCGTATCAGTGCCTGGACACATAGTGGCTACCCATAATATTCTCAGTGTCAAATGCTCTAGAGCCATCTGTACAACTCTCCACCGTCCCCCCCGTCTTCCACATTCCCCCTATATCCTCCCCCCCAAAAACCCCCTCTCCATCTCCCCCACCAACCCACCCCCACTCAAGCTCCACTTCTCACTCACAAACCCCTCACTGACCACCTCCCGTACCAGCCCACTCCTCGCCCAATACTCCATCAGCCCCCTCGCTTCCTCCTTGCTCAGCCCCTTCACCTCCTGCACCTCCACCTTCCCTGGGTTACTATTTAGAAACACAGAGAGCACGCGCGGATCGTAGCTCGTGAAGGGGTTTCCCTGCAGAGAGATGGAATTATGGTGATTTGGTTCCGGGACGCCGAGGGTCGGTAGTTGTTGTGCCGAGGGGCGCTGGAGTTGCGAGAGGGCGAGATCGAGAGATGGGTTGCGCTGGGTGTTGGATGCGGAGGTGACGCCGAGGACGAGGCCTCCGTTGGGGAGTTTGGATCTCCCGGAGAGGAATCCCATGAAGGAGTCGACGACCGCGAGGTCGAGCGCATGGATGGGCTTGAAGCTTGCGGTGCGGTATGCTGTGTCCGGTTTCAGGGCGTGGGCGAGACTGTCCATTGAGATTAGGAGGGGCGGGCGGCGTTGGGAGGGAGGGAGGGAGGAGGGCGGGAGGGTGAGTTCGGAGAGGAGGAGGGAGAAGGTTTGGGGGGCGATGTCGGGGTCGGAACCTCCGAGGGAGGCGAGGCGCGAGAGGGCGATGTTGTCTGGGATGGGGATGGGGAAGTTGGAGGGTGGGGAGAAGAGGGTTAGGTTCTCGAGGTGGGGGTTGGCGCGGTGGAGGGCGGTGAGGAGGGAGGCGAGGTAGAGTTTTTGGGTGAAGAGCGGGGTGGAGGGCAGGGGGGCGTAGGGGGTGTGGCCTATGGTTAGTTCTTGCGCTATTTCAGCAGCACCGCAGTCAGCTATGCTATCTGGGTGAGAGGAGATCATGAAATGGAGAAGGATCCACCTTCAGGGATATTGATAACCGTCCACCCCTTCAAGAACCCCATCGTCATAGCCTGCAACGCCAGCAAACTCTTGCCACTCCCCTTCTCCCCAACCAACACCCTCCTCACCGTCCTCCTCTCTCTTTCTACCGTCTCCATCATCCTTCCCAATTCCACCGTCTCGTCCCGCACTAGCATCGCCGGCTTCCGGAAAAACCCCCACGCCTGCGTCGTCTTAAAGGCTTCTACCGCCCGCAATTGATCTATCACCGGATTCGATATCCCTAGTACTTGGCCCTTGAGTCCTTCGTGCCCGAGCTTATCGTTGGAGATTTCCGGCAGGCCCTGCACTTCTAGCGCATTTGTATTCGAGAGGACGATCCGCTTGCGGAGCGCTTTTCTCTCGCCGGGCGCGGGCCGTTTGGATCTATCCTCTTCGGCGAACTTCTTCTTCTTTTTGATGAAGGTCGTGCGAGCGCCGCGGACAGCAATGGTGGCTGTTTGGACACGGGAGAAGGGGGTGCTGCTGGTTGAGAAAGAGACGGTTGAGGCGGGAGTGAGAACGTGGGAGGTGGTAAGGGTGGTAGGGGCTCGCGGAGGAGGTATCGAGAGGCAGCGCCAGCACGGTTGGAGAGCCATCGTCTCGGTTATGGATAACCTCGAAAGCAGCGACGGGCTTATGCATGTCACGGCATACTTTAAGAGAGGTCGTGATGCTGTTTCAGCGTGCGGAAGCCTTCCGCTTTGCTAGCGTGGTTTTCAAAAAGTTGAAAGCCCAGAAGCTCTACTCTCAAACACAGCGCACCAAGACTATCATATTGGAGTTTGCGCACTAGTTCTCGTCGCAATGGCTACTGTCAGTGAGCCAGATACACTCAATAAATCTGTACCAGCCACAACGACGACCCCCACCACCTCCTCCACAGATCCGAAACCCGAGAAACCGTACTGCTTCCACTCCTAACCCCCCATTCCACCCCACCACTGAATTACTTGTCCAGCTCCGTCACAGTCACAAAACCCATACCCTACACCTTCGACCTCGGGAACCTCCTCTGCAACGACGCAAACCCCCTTCCCCCCTCTCCCTCCGAAGCCGTCCTCAAAGCTACCGCTCGCGACGTCGCCCAAGGCCTCATTAACCAGCTCCTCACCACCTGCCCCATAACATCCTCCCCCGCCAATGGCCTGTTAATGACCCTCCCACCGCCCACCACCGCTTTGCCCCGCGAGAAACCCCTCCCCGCCGAAAAGCAAGAGACGAAATGGGAGAAGTTCGCGAAGAAGAAGGGGATCAAGGATAAGAAGAGTGGGGAGGGGAAGATGGTATACGATGAGGCGAAGGGTGAGTGGATGCCAAAATGGGGGTACAAGGGGAGGAACAAGGACGGGGAGGGGGATTGGATCGTAGAGGTTGATGAGGGGAAGGAGCGAAAGTTGGGGAAAGGGGAGGAGGTCAGAGGGGAGGGCAGGAGGGAGAGGAAGGAGAAGGTAAGGAGGAACGAGAGGAAGGAGAGGGCCAATGAGAGAAAGGGCAGAAAGGGCCAGGGTGCGGATTGAGCGGTCGTGTGGAAGTTAGCATTGATGGCGTTGAAGGGGGGGTTGCATCAGCTCACGGAAGCAATGAAATCAGGTTCAACGGCTCCAAACGCTTGTTCGAGGAAACGGCAACTCCGTTTCGCATTCTCTAGCTCTTATCGTACAACCCACCACTGATGCTGATCCGCTGAAGAACGACAATATCGAGATACAATACATTATGGGCTAATCAGAGCTAGCCAATGGGTGCAAGAATACGCGAAATCGCGAATCATTTTCATGAAGCCTGAAATGTTCATCCAGCTGGGACATGGGGACGCTGTAACATGTGAGACCGTGGAAGCCGACGAGACAGGATGTTCTTGGGCCAATCAACTCAAAGGCCGATGGGCGACAAAGGCATCATAGGCTCCAGCTCTGGTGGTTGAGACTTCTTCCTTGTATGGCTGTTTGGATTTGCATCGGGAGTGGGGAGATGCTCTTCGCTCGGCTTGGTCAAGGAAAGCGGCGGAGGTTTGTTGCGGTCCTGATTGCGGCCAAAGAGCTTAGGTTTGTTGCTCTGTGAGGATCCCGCTGGCCGTTCTTCCATAACAATAGAACCTCCTGAACTATCACCTCCGCTTGACTGGAGACGATCGAGCATGTGGTATTCCTGCTGCAAGGCCTCCTTCTCGGTCCAACATCCTTGCCAGCAGCTGCGCCAGTCGCAGACTAGGAAATGGAAGCAGAAGTTGTCTATCCTTAATGCTGGTTGAAAACAGATCACTAGATTGTTGTAGTTCATCCTGTTTTTGTCCACATAGGCATGGAGGAGGCTGAGGTGGCAGGTGATTGCAAAAAGGAGGTAATAGTTCCACGGAGGGAGCATTGAGAGCTCGTCCTTGAGCATCTGAGGAACCTCCTTCGCGCCCACACATCCTCTGGCAATGCGGTTTTGCGTCTCCTTTGGTAGTATCTCACTGGGCAGGTCTCTTAGCCAGGCTTTGAACATTGAACCGATGATGTTGATGTCGTAAAGCTCAGACTCGTTGAACAGGTTGATATCGTGCTCTGCAAAAATCGTAAGCACAGTATCTCAATCATCCTCGTATTGAATTTACCTAAGTCGAACCGTCGCTGCCACTCTTTGACCTTCTGACCGCTGCCTGGCACTCGGTAAAGACCCTCCTCTTCGCAGCCTCTAAAATTCAGGTAGCTGAGGTTGTGTTAGTAGGGAATATGATAACACACTCAAAGTACTTACTCAATGCACCTCCACGGTAGAGCAGGCATCCAAAACTCTGTCTTGTCCTTTGAGTCTTCCAACCGCTTCGCTATGCGTGTTCGTCGAGTCTGCTCCACTAAGGGGAGGTTGATCGTGGTACACACATAAGGTTCATCGTCGGTCGTGTCTCTCGAATTGGTGCTTCCACTACGGGTGATTTTGTTCAAAAACCCTTTCCCCGCCTTTCCAAGCCCGTCTGTGGCGCGAGAAGATGTGTTCTTGATGTTCGTTAAGAGGTGAGCGCCGGCTCCTTCTCGAGATGAACCGGACTGCGAGGGTGCGAGTCCAAGGCTAGGCTCATTGTGGTTTCTCCGACTTGTCGAACCGCCTCGAGTGTGTCTTTGCGCAGGTTGACGGATTGGCGGAGGCTGGCGATCTGCGGAACGGTTACGGCTAGCCGAGCCCGTCGTATTTCCTATTGAACGATCTCTGTCTTGCGGCAAAGGGGCGCTCTTCAACGAGGAGTCGTCAGGATCATCTGCGTGGTAGAATTCGTCGGGATTCGTGGTTCGAATAGGAGTCGGAGGTTTTGATCTTCGACCGTTCTCGTCCATCCTCATTGACCGTGTTCTGGTGAGTAGTTGTGCGAATCGAGGCTTGGCATTTTGGTTGTTGTATCTTGACTGGCTCTCAACAATGGCGGCGTCCGATGGTACAGAGGGTCCTACTGGATGATGAGGTACATCGCCAAAGCCTTGAGACTCTGAATCTACTGGATGGGATCAATGTAAGAACCAGAAGATGAAGGATCGACTCACCGTCAGATGCATCAGCCGAAGCGTTGCCAAACTTCGACTTGCTCAAATCCGGGGTTGACCCTGGGCTTTTCCGCAACGAGTAGAGTATGTTCTCTTTGGGCTCGTTGAGACTCCGTGTAGTGCTCTGAGCAACAGGTCTGATGGTTGGTTCAATATTATGGATCTTGTTCGATGATTTCGAAGCCTTCAAATTCGCGAAGAAGGACTTAGACTGGTCCCGGCCGTGCTTAGGACTATTCTTTGGTGACGAGGGGAAAGGGGGAAGTGAGGTTAAAGTCGGGGATCCAGGATCAAGAGACGGCTCACGTTCATTGTATGGCTCAATCTCACTCTTTGATCTTGAGCTCAGGGAAGCTTTACGCACTTGTTGAGGAACGGGGCTGCTTGGCGACGGAGACCTGCTTCTTGGTTCGGTTTGGGACGTGATGACGCTACTGACTGCTGATGCAGTATTGGGGGTTGCCACAGATAATGTCTGCGGTATGGCCATAACGGCTGCCTTTATTGTATGTTCGCGGTCCCAACCATTGAATTGGTTTTGCTCAGGCTGTTGGAAACAGTCACTCCGTAATTCCGTGATTTCGTATCCCCACTCAAAGCAAATTCAACCGACACTCTTTAGATGGTGTTTGTACTGTTCGACTCTGTCGCCTTTCTGCTGGCAAGGGCTTCCCAGGGTAAGGAAAGGATGTTCCTGAATGGCGCATCTCACGACGAATCTTGGTAATGGTATATTTGCGAGGAACCGGTTAGGGGCTGTCTGTACCAGTCTTCGTCAGCTATAACCCCATTGACAAAGGGGCTCTTTCAGACTGCTGTCTCGATCCAGCAGCTGCGTACAAAAGTGACACTTCGACGATATCAGGCACAGTGATAACATGCAGGCTGCCCGACTGCAGCTGGCCCATACATTTTGACAAGTCGACGCCCATCGTATCAGCATAAGAAACAACCTACCCTTGCTAAGAATGCAGTATACGGCCACTAGGCCCAGACTACCACGATGCTTTAGAGCTTTTTGAAAATTGTATAGCTTAATGCGGAGGCCGGCTGCCAAAATCGCCTGAAGACCTTTGCTTTTCGTTCCACGAATATGACCAAGGAGCAATTGGCAGGAACAAGAGAAGAGGATGGACGACCGGCGTCGAGACGAAAGGCTTATACGATGTAAGGTAAGGCAAATGAATATAGACCCGTGGTAGCAGAGGCCTGAGTAAGTGAATCAAGCCGCAATGGTGAGATGAAGCAACAAAGACTGGAGTTTTCACTAGTGGAGGAAAGTCTTTGACAGCAAAGATAGAGCTACGCCGACGGCGTTTTTCCAAATTTAGATTGAAACGGTGGCAGAAGAGGAGGCCGGAAAAAGCGTCGATTTGGTCTGAGTGCTGAGAGGTTGAGTCTGCGTCGGTCAATCATGGGCCTCGCAGATGGCCTTCGGATCGACTGGTGGGGGGCACAACGTTCGGAATGTGCAACCCCCTGACGGTAACGCTTATGCAGGGCATAAAAGGCGCCAAGACTGGCGCTGCATCCTAAAACAGCCTGAATCCGGCTCGAAACACGGCTCGCTTTAACCGCCGGCACGTGCAGCTCTTGGCACTCAGGTACAAGCGAAGTACTCGTACAGAGTGGTGCTCCTGCTGCAACCACATATCGTCATCCCAAAGATCTTGCATCAATCGAAGCCCAGTCAGGCCTTCTCTTACAGACTGAATACACTCCTTTATCGCCCTCTATTTGAGTAATATAGGATTCATCTCTTGCGCCATGTCTTTGGTGTCTGGTCCAGGCAGAGGGGGCTCATCCGGCGTCGGTCTCCCAGAGGATCTGGAGCTGTACATCGACAAACACGTCAAGTATATTCAGAGCCTCGATACGGTTAGCCAGTATTTCGTGATTCAATGATGCTCGCTCATCTATAGATAGAGGAAAGATGAGCTGGAGTACTGGCTGACTGAGCACCTGCGCTTGAATGGCGTGTACTGGGGTCTGACAACGCTACATCTGCTTGGCCACCCTGAGGCACTACCACGTCAAGAGACCATCGACTTCGTCCTCTCATGTCAGCATGAGAATGGTGGCTTCGGGGCAGCTCCAGGCCACGATGCTCACATGCTTTATACCGTAAGCGCGGTTCAGATTTTAGCTACCGTGGATGCTTTCGATGAGTTGGAAATTCGAGGCAAAGGTGGCAAGTTTCGAGTTGGAGAATGTAAGCCGCCTCTGTACCAGGAGAAAGCCAAATCCTAGCATCTGACGTTGAAGACAAGTCATTGCCGGTCTGCAGAACAAGAATACTGGCTCCTTTGCTGGTGACGAATGGGGCGAGACCGATACCCGTTTCCTTTACGGAGCTTTGAACGCACTATCACTCTTACATCTGTCATCCCTTGTCGACGTGCAAAGAGCTATCTCTTATGTACAAGCGTGCGCTAATTCCGATGGGGGCTACGGAGTCAGTCCTGGCGCGGAGTCTCACGCAGGCCAAATCTTTACTTGTGTGGGAGCACTAGCTATAACGGGTCAGCTGCACCTCATCGACAAGGATCGACTAGGCGGCTGGCTGAGTGAGCGCCAGCTAAACAACGGCGGTCTCAATGGCAGACCTGAAAAACTTGAGGACGTGTGCTACAGTTGGTGGGTGATGAGCAGCTTAGCAATGATCGACCGAGTCCATTGGATCGATGGCACTAAGCTGGCCAAGTTCATTTTACAATGCCAGGTCTGGTTGTCCCGCCTCCATGTTTCGTATGCTGACGGCGATCAGGATGGCGAGGTAGGTGGCCTTGCCGACCGGCCAGGTGATATGGTCGATGTGTTTCATACGTTTTTCGGCATTGCAGGTTTGAGTCTACTTGGGCATGCAGGCTTGGAGAAAGTGGATCCAATATAGTAAGCTCCACAAACTTCGATTGACAGACGAGGCCCTTACTGACTACAGACAATAGTGGAATACCACTCGCTGTCACGAAGCGTATACTCAACGCCTAAAAGAAAGGGTACGTCATCGATGTCTCTGTTGGCCATCAACACTCATTATCCTCTTCCTATCTAATAGCCCACTTCACGCTACTTTGTTGCTGCTGGGATACAAGGCAAGAGAAGAGCAAACTCCCCCTATGGCTGCAGTAGTCCTCTATAAGTGCAACATTGTAGATGTGACCTGTAGATACTCGAGGTACACGCAGTGTAGAGGGTTCCGTTCCTATGAATTGACGGACACGTATGAATTAATCATCATGCTAGAGACTAGGGACCTGCGCTCAGACTGCGAGATCTAGGATAGTATCACGCTTTGCACAACGTGAAAGCTTTGACGAGTTGTCTCTCGCGGTAATACGACTCCGTCCTAGACAATAGGTACTACTGTTGTCTCTTCTCGGTTGCCGGTCGTACCTGCCCTGCATCGGAACGGATATCCGTTACTCCCTTCTAGCGAGACCGGCTTAGTTTTATACTTCCAAGTGCAACTTCTCTTCCTTCTTTATTCACTCGCACCCACTCCCAATCACCGCTGCTGTACGATTGGGAGGTGCATTGCAATTCCATGCAATCCTGAGCAAGGAGCACCGTCGTTCGCTTCATCATTGCTTCCTCGCTTCTGCACATTCTACCCTTGGGCTACTACCTGCTCCGATGGATCTCATCCCACTTCTTTGCAAGATCTGTCCAGAGGAACCCCATTTCAGCGACTTATCTCATCTTTTGACGCATGTTTCCTCCAAAGGCCATCTGTACCAATGCAAGAACGCTCAACTGCGAAGCCATCATGATGACACCTTCCATGAGCGGCTGGAAGCATACAACACATGGTACGATGTGAACCAGATTGAGAAGTTGCTAGCGCAGCGTATGGCCCAGAAGGACTCAAAGAGTGCCAAAGGTAAATCAAGGCACTTAAGAGACCGTTCATCAGTCGTTGTCAAAGCGGAAGAGCCTCAGCAAAAATCGAAAAGGAAACAGCCCATTGCACGACGACCAACTGCTAAGCCCACCACACAAGTTCCCATCGACCCGCAACTTTCCTTGTTCCTCGAGCCTGGTGATGGCCTTCATTGGTCTGGACATCGGTCTCCACGCCAAGAGCCGCGGCCACTCGAAACTGCACCGCTACACCGAACACACATCGTTCGTGCACGATCTCGAACGCCTGCCATTCTGCAGTATGATCTCGACTTCGAGCATGCCAATTGTCTTGGAGCTCGCAGCTTTATGATCAAGTCGGATGTGGACGAGGAAGGCGAGCTCCAATGGCCATACCCATCAAGCCCTCTTAAACCTTCATACCCCGATCCATCCACTCTTGCTGCCCATTCCGCTGTTGCACCCCATCCAACACCGATCATGAAGTCACGACAATCGAAGGCCAGCACTCCCAATCGAGGTTCCACTAACGGGCAAAGTCCACAGCTGAGCGAGGCCAGTGGGGCTCACCTTCTTAAACTTAAGGGACCGCATTATCCAGGGATGGCATTATTTGACTCAGCAAGCCCAAACTCGCAGCGGCTGCGCAACCAGAAAAAGGAGCATTCTCTGCTCGCGTCGATGGAACGTAACTCAGACATGGTCGAGCCCATTGAGCAGATATACTTTCCCGAATGGACACTGAAGAAGGCTCGAGTCATCACGGGGAATGTTGAGAGTAGCCCCATCCAGGAGGTCACTCCGAAGCCGAAACGTCGGCGGGCAAAGCTTGGCAAAATCGCTCTTGGTGAGCTAAGCACGAATATCCCGACCACAAAGGGTATCCCACGAGCTGCAAAAGCACCCATCCCCAGTCGGTCCCTTCAGGTAGCTGGACTTGAAGACCCCTTCACACGCGATGTGAGCAGACAGAAGGATGCTTCCGACTACAAGAATTTTCAAAACCGCCCCGAGGAAGCCGTTGAATGGTGTTTGAACATGGGTATGCCGAAGTTTACCTCTTCGCGAAAATTTGCCGTTTTTGAGGATTCTAGACCGCCCGGGCCCACCCATACCTCCCAGACCTTCGGAAATCAGCCGTCAGCGAATAATGATATCCTCACACAAAGTCAGTATACTGAACTTTCGAACACCACGTTCCTGGAGGCCCCGGCCCGTTCAAGGATGAATAAAGCGGCCGTTGGCCTAGGAGCATCCCTTTCGATTATGAAAGAGGGGAGTGGCGGAGCAGTGCAGCAAAAGCTCCCAGATCAACGATCCACAACATCCACATCACGAAGGATAGATCCGGAGAAGGAGAACACAGCGCCCATACTCAGTAGGAATGGTGACAACGTCAACGAAGCTAGGAGCGCAGAGCCAGAAAGGATAACGCAACGCTACTTTTCGGTGACTGGGAACGATCCACCCCAGTTCTTCAACAGCTTACCCCCACAGATGGACTTTGGTGGCCTTTCCGACCACAGGCTCTGGGGTTCGTCTGTCAATCCACTAAATCCTCAGAACCGGCAACAGCAACATGGATCGTACCTTCACATCTTTCAGCAATTGAATGCGTTCAAGGTTTCCCACAACGGCCCTGATCGCTATGATGGTCAATCACACCCTAATCTCCATACTCGTGGTCCTCCGACTGCGGCTTTGCCTAAGCCGAGCACCAAGCACACCCGATCAAGAAAGTAGTGAATCCATTGACTCAGCAGTGTTTTTCTGATACTCCTTCTTCCATCTATACGCATTTTTACGGTATCATCGCCATTACCAGCAGTAGGGCGGAGCATTAGAACAGGGGTTGAGGAGATGGAGAAAATGCTCTTCGGGCTGTTCTAGGGGCACAAAGATCATTCATCCCTTATTCCAGGCACTTAGATGCTTCAGTATTTTTGGCAACCAAAGCGTAGACATCATTTTTGGCTGTAGATTAGGGTGCAGGCATACAAGGGTGATGGGCTTTAGTTAGCATCGCTCGCTCTTTGTTGGCCCCCAGAATACATCGCGGTTATCAGAATGTACTGCGTAGTAAATCATCATCATGTTACAGCAGTAGTGTGGAGCATAGACATCACAAAATCACCATATTGCAGACCGGCTTCCGTTCTTTTTCAATCCCTTGTTAGACTTGACTCAATAAAACCCTAGCGCGGCGCTAGACGCGTGGGTACGCGAAATTCCTCGTTCTGACAGCCATCACAATTTCCATAGACAGGCACCAACAACGATCCTTGAATGATTTGGCCCCTGTGAGACGCCTTGAATATAGACCGATGGGCTGAGTATCCGCCTAGATATGGTAGGACTTTCCAAGTCTTCACAGACATTGCCGCCGGCCAAGAAGCAGCAGTCTATCTCTACTTTCTTTACCAAGAACGCCAGCACATCCAAGTCGCCCCCAGCTTTGACACCTGCAGCGTCATTCGCATCGAGGCAGGCCCCCAGCGACAAAGTAAGCTGTCATGACGGCAACGCTTCGCTGTTCATTGCCTTGGACGAGAAGGAGGAGAATACCTCCCAGTCCACAGGGCGGCTCTCACCTAAGCGAGGTTTTGAGGATGTTGACACCGAGGGCAGCCGACTGGGAAACGAGGAATCACATGCGAAAAGACGGCGTGTGTTGGATGAACACCGACAGGGGCCGCTGAATTCAAAACCAGAAGGGCATGATTCCGAAAGCTCGAAACTCATCTCGATCGCCTCAAATCAAGTGAAGAAGCCAAGGGTCACGGAGCGAACCTCGAAATACATATACTCTAGCTCGCCAAGAGGGAATGAGGAGAATAACGGAGTGGATGATGAAGAGACTGCCCAACGAAAAGAGAGATTACACCAAAGCTTCGTGAAAAAGCTTGGCCGGCCCGATAGTATTGCTGAGATAAAGAGACGCAATTGGCAGAATGTGGAGGACAATGGTGATGGCGAGCCCGACGCGAATGATGCTGAGGAGGCCGAAGAGGAGCAGTCGCCGAAACCCGTAACCAAGGGCAAGAAAGGCGCTGCCGCCAAGAAAGGAGCAAGCAAGTTAACACCGATGGAAAAACAATTCCTGGATATCAAACGAGCCAATATGGATACTGTGTTGATAGTTGAGGTTGGCTACAAGTTTAAATTCTTCGGCGAAGACGCAAGGATAGCTGCCAAGGAGCTCAGTATTGTCTGCATACCCGGCAAGATGAGGTACGATGAGCACGTCTCAGAAGCTCATCTTGACCGCTTTGCCTCGGCTAGCGTGCCAGTACACCGGCTTCATGTCCACGTCAAGCGGTTGGTGAATGCTGGACACAAGGTTGGCGTGGTGCGTCAGTTGGAAACAGCGGCCTTGAAAGCGGCTGGCGACAACCGCAATGCACCATTCGTTCGAAAGCTCACCAACCTCTACACTAAAGGGACCTATATTGATGACATTGAGGGTCTGGAGGGACCTACAAGCGCTCCTAGTGGCGGTGCTCCAGCCACTGGCTATCTGGTGTGCATTACGGAAACCAACGCCAAGGGTTGGGGAACGGACGAAAAGGTGCAGGTCGGTATCGTTGCAGTACAGCCAGCTACAGGGGACGTTATTTACGACGACTTCGAAGATGGTTTCATGCGGAGCGAGATCGAAACACGACTACTACATATCGCTCCTTGCGAGATACTAATAGTAGGAGACCTCTCCAGAGCAACAGATAAGTTGGTCCAGCATCTTTCTGGCAGCAAGATGAACGTCTTCGGGGACAAGGTTCGTGTCGAGCGGGTAGACAAGCCAAAGACCATGGCAGCTCAAGCGTACAGTCTCGTCTCGAACTTCTATGCTGGAAAGATGAAGCCCGCTAGTAGTCAAGAAGACGAGAAGGCTAACAGACTCCTTGATAAGGTTCTCAAACTTCCTGAAGATGTGACTATATGTTTGTCGGCAATGATCACTCATATGTCAGAGTATGGTCTGGAGCATGTCTTCGATCTCACCAAATATTTTCAATCCTTCAGTGCGCGATCACACATGCTACTCAATGGGACGACATTGACTAGTCTCGAGATCTACCAGAACCAGACAGATCACTCGGAAAGGGGCAGCTTGTTCTGGACCTTGGACCGAACAAAAACCCGTTTTGGACAGCGTCTCCTTCGCAAATGGGTAGGCCGGCCGCTGCTAGTGCAGGCTCAATTAGAAGAGCGGACATCGGCTGTGGAAGAGCTTCTCCATGGCGAGAGCACAGCCAAGGTTGACAAGATCAAGCACTTACTGGCTCAAATCAGAAGTGATCTCGAGAAAAGCTTGATCCGAATATACTATGGCAAGGTAGGTGACACGAAAGCCGTTTTGAGGACTGGACTGATAAGTAGCAGTGCACCAGGCCTGAGCTCTTGACCGTTCTGCAGACGATGCAACGTATCGGCAACGAATTTGCAGCTGTGAAGATACTCAAAGACGCTGGTTTCAAATCGGATGTACTCAATGAAGCCGTCTTTGCACTTCCCACAATCGTAGATTCTGTTATCACCTTTCTCGACAGAATCAACTCTGAAGCAGCCAAGACCGACGACAAATATGGGTTCTTCCGCGAGGAGGTCGAGAGTGAAGACATCACAGAACACAAACTTGGCATCGCCAGCGTAGAACACGAGCTGGACTCTCATCGAACTGTTGCCGCCACTAAGTTGGGGAAGAAGAAAGTCGACTTTGTGACGGTATCGTGTATAGAATACCTCATTGAGGTCGATAACACAATGACAAAGAAGGTGCCCGCTTCATGGGCCAAGATCAGTGGTACGAAGAAGCTGTCACGCTATCACACCCCAGAAGTCGTTCGACTCATTAGAGAACGGGACCAGCACAAGGAAGCATTGGCAGTCGCATGTGACATCGCGTTTTCTCAGCTTCTCTCCGATGTTTCTACTAAGTATCAATCCTTCCGAGATTGTATACAGGCTCTCGCAACCCTCGACTGCTTGCTGTCCCTTGCGGCCGTCGCTGGACAGCCTGGGTATGTAAAGCCGGAGTACACCGAAAAAGTCTGCATCTCAGTCAAACAAGGGAGACATCCCATGGTCGAGCAGCTCCTACTCGACGCATATGTACCGAACGACACCGGCTTGGCCTCCGACGCAACCCGGGCGCTACTCATCACAGGTCCGAACATGGGTGGTAAGTCGAGCTACGTGCGGCAAATAGCCCTCATCGCCATCATGGGCCAGATCGGCTCGTACGTCCCAGCAACCTCTGCCAAGCTAGGCATGCTCGATGCGGTTTTCACTCGGATGGGCGCCTTTGATAATATGATGGCCGGAGAATCCACGTTCATGGTGGAGCTCTCCGAGACATCGAACATCTTGAAGCAGGCATCGCCGAGATCGTTGATCATCCTCGATGAGCTGGGAAGAGGTACCTCGACTCATGACGGCGTGGCTATCGCGCAGGCTGTGCTTGACTATGTGGTTAGGGAGACAAAGAGCCTGACCTTGTTCATCACGCATTACCAGAACCTCAGTGCGCTTGCCAAAGGGTTTGAGAATGGCGAGTTGAAGAACGTCCATATGAAGTTTCATGAGAGTGGTGACAGTGGCCAAGATATCACCTTTCTGTACGAGATTGGAGAGGGCGTGGCTCACCGTTCCTATGGGTACGCTGGAAGTTGCTCTTAGACTTCGCGCTAAATGTAACTGACTATTTGTAGGCTCAACGTTGCGCGTCTAGCGAACATACCGGAACAAGTACTGGAAATCGCAGCGGTGAAGTCCAAAGAGCTGGAAGAGGAGGCTGAAAAGAAGAGCCTTGACTATCTGTGGGTACCCACGCTCCCTTTAGGCATGTTCATGTAATCTAACCACGGGTCAGATGTCGTTCGATACAGCGTCTGTTCCGAAGCGACACCAGTGACCAGCTAGACCAATTGGTGACTGGCATAGAGCAATTGCAGCATGTTTGAATTCGAGCTTAGTTCCTCACTTCTGGGGAGCAATGCACTTCCACATCTGCATCATAAATTAAATGCATGACCTCAAGGTACGTGGAATATTTTAGAACCTGTTCCACTGGCCACTATTTCCCTCCTGATGACTCAAAATAATGCTCAGTATGCATATGAGCGACCCTTTCAGGGATGCCATGATACCAATCTTCATAAGACCCTCTGAATGTAATTGCGTGGCTACAATCTGCCCTCGTTTTGCGAACAAAGGGCCTATACGCTGACAATCTAAAAGGGTGTCCAGCTATCAAACCCTTCAGCTTGTGTCATTATGTCCAGAATTCACCAGTGTCAGGTGCGGAAGATCAATCTTTTGACTCATTTATCCACCTATGATGACCCAAATATATGAAACCTTTCCTGAGCGACCGCATCAGCGGCGCATTGATGTCCATTTTAATTAGACTCTGAACCTTAATTATTCAACAACCGCTCGCTTGATACTGCGAAGTAAGGAACAGTCTGCTGATACGCGAATAGCATATCTAGGCAACGCTATCATCCGGCTTGCGACGAACAAGTCACATTGTCCGAGTCACCAGGGGTAAGCAAGACCATTTTCTTTCTACTCTTTCCACCTATATGATGAATCAACAAATGTCAGGAATGCTCAATGAGCGGTTGCAATAGCGCCGCCTTGATATCTTCATTTAATTAGACTCTGAACCCCCTTTTGCTCGCCACTGGTCTGAAACAAATTCTCGCGTACGAAGTCAGGCGCTGACGAGTGTACCGTTAGGGTGGACGAACGTCTTACTAGAACCATGGGACTGTGTTGTTCCCCAACTTGAAGATTGGTCTCCAGGATTATGAGCCACTAAGCATCACACATGCCCGCGGCACACTGATCCAATGGGGCCGAAAAGCTATTTGGGCTCCCTCGGTTTACCATAAAACAGCCGCTATTCTGTACAGAGCTCATACCCAGCACCGTCACGCATGAGTACCTGAAATTTCCTAGAAGGGGTGTTCTAGGGTGGCTATGTGGTAGAAAGGAATGAACAACTGGCTCTGCGGAAACATTTATCATGTATATTAAGGACGAGCATCCCGCAAATTTCATGGACAAGCAAAGTCTTCCAACTTGTTCCTGAACGAGCCATTCCCAATCGTCCAAGACCCTACAGATAGAATATACCCGCTCACTACCCGCTCACTACCCCTGCGATCCTCTCACTGCACACCCCTGTCTCAGCAATTCACACACATGGATTGTCGACAGCTTCCCAGTTTTTCCCGATGCAGATATCTGGTCAATCTCTCTTCTCTACTTAGATGGACAGTAGCACCACAAGACACGAAACCTATCACCCATACATTGGCTCGCCTGCCCTGCCTTGGCCGGCCCCCACCGCCCCGCTTCCGTTCCAACCCGGCCTAAGAGGTTATCTCTAAGCATCCAAATTCACTCTCCCTCTCTCCTTCCTATAAAAGTCAATTATCTAACCTCCTCGCTTCACTGCTCCCAATCCGTGGACTCATGACAGCTCGCTTCCAACCCCATTTCACCCCGTTACAAGAGTCTCATCATTATGTCTTTCGTACTAGATAGAGTGTCGGATCGAATTTGTAGTGGATCAGGTGAGGGAGGTCAGACACCCTAGGAATAAAGACATGAACAGACGGCGGCATAGAGCTGCTCGGAAACGTAGTCGGCTCTACGTACCCACAGAGTATAACGGCCGGAAGAATCGTGAGCTACTGAGCTCTGAAGGGTTAGCTACCTGAAACTGGGTATGGTGTTTAGTTGAATGACTGTCGGCTTGTGAGCGAGCCTTGATGTCGGGCGATGGTGGACGGTGGAGTGTTTTCCCAGGGAGGGAGGTGAAGTACGGGATGGGGAGAGGAGTGTATATTGAGGTCTGAAGTTTAGACTCGGAATACTGGCTGGAATAGGTAGCAGCCACAGGCTGGCTGGCGTTGTGGAAGATATGGCGAAGAGCGGAGAGGAGGTGGCGCAGGAGAAGGAATCAAGTAAGCAGGTAAGGTGGGCAGTTAGGTCTGGAGGTAGGTGTGCGATGTTGTGGGAGGAAGCTTTGGAGGTGAGGGAGAGGGATAGAGGCTTTCTTGGCATCGTAGTAGAGCAGGCAGTGACGATGCTGGTTTCTTGACTCGGGTGGGCTACTCACTTGCGGTGGATGGGGTTTGATGTCAGCATTGGATTTGTGCACAGAGGGTTGGGATGAGGAGGTTGTGGGCTACTGCCGTCCGTCAGTTTTGCGGAAGGTTGGGTGAATCAGTGATGGCTGCTGGTTCATATGTTCCTTGAGTGTATGTGTGCACTCTTCCAAAGCTCAAGAGGCGAAAAACATGAACAGATCGAGAATCTACGATGGGGGCAACGATCAAGATGTGGGAATAGTATTATTGTGAGACATGGCAGAAGGATTATTGTGCGATGAAAAGAGACACCTCAGTCCGGCCCAAAACCTACGTCTCGCAGTGGGTAGAGGTACACGGTGTAATCCAAGAAATGATCCCTACAAATTCAACGGCGAAGTATATGCCTTGTTGGAGCCGAATCACGCACCAGGAATTGCACCAGCTGCCGCTTTATCAAGCAACCTCAGTGTCACCGATATATAAACCTCCCCCGTCGCCTTCATCGCCCTAAAAGTCGCTTCATAAGACGAGGTGAACCCCTTCGCCGCGTATTCTGACATCTCAATCACAAAGTTCTGGATGAAATCCCAGGGCACAGTCTCCGCATAGGAGAAGAAGGTAAGCTGGAAGTTCCAGCGCTCGAAGGTGACCAAGTGCCGTGGGCTTACGGCGTTCCAATAACCGGTCTCGATCTTGAGCGCGATGTTATCGTAGAAGTCTTCGAGGTAGAGCGATGCCATGCTGATGGGGGTGATCATGGCGAGGAGTTGAAACTTGATGGGCAGGAGATGGGTATTGTTTGGGCCGCGGCGCGAAAGAATCGGAAAAGGTTTATTCCTGGGGAGGCCTGCGAACGAGCGTGGGTCGGGCTTGGAACGGTAGCTTCTTTTGTTTAGAGAGCGGTCATGTAGGACGGGAGATGAGTTCATCTTAGGTGACGCAGATGTTGAGCGCCTCGATGGCTTCGACGGTTGGAGAAGAGGCAAGCTGGCGTCTAGGATCCGCAAGGTTATTGCTATACGTGCACCCGTTAATTCGTTGCTGTAATAGACATCATAAACTGGAAGCCAGCCCTGGGATGTAAAGTCAACCATCCTCTGGCTACATGTATACAGCATTTCCATCGGAACAGCTCCGCCCAAGCAGGAAACGGTAAGTTCGAAAGCACCCTCTGAGATTGTAAACAAGGAGGAGGAAGGCGAAGGTTTCCACCGCTCATCGAATGCTTTGTTCATTACTGATTCGTAGAAGGCCTTGGTCATTTGAACCGCTAGCACATCTGGCATTATAATAGTCTTAAGTTCATAAGAATCCCACTCGAAGTTCATAAAGAATTGGGCTCGCTTGTCCAACGCTCGTCCCATGCGATAAGATTTGTACGGAGCGTGAGGTATTGCTGATGTGGATGAGCTGAGCGCGGCTTGGAAACCCTTGGGTGCGTTTGATCGCACCTCGAGTCCAGTTCTATGATCAACCACTCGTAGTGTAATAGTAACTATTTGGCCTATCTCTTGATCCGCATATATCATATTGTACGTGCCAGTGAAACCTAGAGCCGCCGTAATAAGCATTTTCTGTGAGAATCTGGTAACGAAATCCCAGGCAATTGGTGTGGCCGACGTCATCTGGAGACGCAGATTGCCCATGCTCAAAAAGACTTCTTCCAACGGTGCGTTTAATCTCCATTCACGTTGCACGAAGGCTATGAGGGCGCTGTAGAATAACTTGAGCCCTGGCACGGCGAGCTGAACCGGAATGATTTGCTTGACATGTTCCGCGTGGAACATGCGTAGTCCCTGTCGTTTGCGTAAGTTGTGCCGCCGAGCTGTAGCATACCCTCTGCTCTCTAGCACGGTATCAGATCTTGTAAATGTTGCCGATGACGAAGAACGATCGTCTATGCGTGTAAGGGCCGGAGTCCTAGGCGGTAATGCTGAATATTGTGGGCTTGCAACAGAGGGCAAAACAAGGGTGAGGGCGACCGCTGCCCAGAGCGCGAACGCCCCCAGAACCTTTGCCTGCATCGAGTGTAGGTGGAAACGGTCTCCAGTGTTGCAGAGCTCGACGCTCCAGGAGCTACGAAACTGCTGTACGAAGGTGACAGCCCATGTACTTAGAAAAAAGTGCCTTCTGCGGATCTATAAGTACCTGGATTTTGTTCAACATGACCTGTCCTATCTCTGGACCCGGATGCTTGGTAGCAGCATATATTGGCTGCGGGACCTGAAAATTTCTTCGGGCATCAACCTCCCTCTGCAGCAACAGTCGTGAACGGCCCCTTATACTGCCTGTTTTGAAGACGGGAGACATCCAACCAGCATCGGTAAATGCGCGAGGGTTTTTCCCCCATGCACATTTTGCTTGCACCCTGAAATCAGATTTACCCCTTTGCAGTGCGGTTGTCGCAAGTAGTAAGATGCGCAATCGACGCGGTCCATCGTCCGACGGGAATTCCACGTGGAGTCCGTCGTGTAGCTCATGCTGTAACCGTCTTGTAGAGATTTCCCCCAAGGTTCAGCGATGTGGCCGCGTTTTGTAGCGTGCCAATGGAGACCACTCGGGATGTAGTAGTACAAGTTTTGATTAGCCCAATCCAATGTTCCGACGCAGGGACAATCGTGGATGCGGCTGCCTCGCCGGTTGATCACGCTGAAGAGATTGGTGTTGTCTTGCGACCCATGATTACTTACTGTTGTTCGGTAGGTAATATGTTCGTGTCCTGTCGCAAGATACCCAACTTCGCAGACAAATTCAAAGCCTACCTTAGAACAAACAGCTGATACCGTTGGACCTGACTGGCATGCTCCACATTGCTACATGATCAGTAAACGCAATATCTGAGTACTATCTGAGGCGCTTATGGGAATGACACCTACTTGGTGGGTGACGGTCTCGACTGTACTAAGGTCTACCTGGGCTGGGAAGAGATAATAGTATGTGCTGTAACATCACGTGAGTACGCGCCGGTCTACTCTAATGCAGATAAGCGCGATGCTTATCGCCGAAATGGTAAATCCGAGCCGCCTACCAAGCATTCCATCGCTCCTTCCCCTCAATCGCAGCTCTACAGGCATATGGACACAGCAATGGGCTTCGTCTCGTCTCAGCGTCTGTGTGATGCAACCTAGACTGGCTCACAAGGTGGCTTGTTGTCTTCTACACTCTCCTTTCATCCTTCACCGCTCTTGCCTAGTCACTTCGAAGCAGCTGCCCATTTCTTCTTCTCGGCACCCATAAATCTCTCCTTACTCTCCAGAATTTCACGAGCCACTGTTCCTGACAAGTTCCACCACCATGCCTCCAACAGGTCATGCCTACAATGTCGACTGGATCTTCTCCAACAACTCCAATGTCCATGTAGCCAATCATCGAGACTGGTTCACATCCTTCACTGACTTCAACACTGCCCTCAATGGCGGCAGCCTGAAGGTCCTGGGTATTGGTGATGTGGCTCTGCCTGTGAAGACCTGCCCTCGCAAGACGGGTGCCGCTGCCCAGGGCACGATCGTGCTTCGCGATGTCTGCTACGCTCCCTCCGCGAATTGCAACATCTTCGGCTCTCCAATTATGGACGGTTACGGCGTTATGATCGACTATGGTGCCAATGGAGGAACCTTGACCGATTCGAAGACGGGTGCTAAAGCCGCCATTCTCGACACTGTAGTGCTTACAAGATTGAGACTGAAGGGGCGATCTCCGACGCAGACCAGCCTCGACAAGAATGCCATGTACATGATCCGCGCTGAGATGCCGGAGAAGGAGGAGATCCGTTGGCAGACGTACAAGAAGCAATTGGCAGGAAAAGGAAAGCCTGCGGAAGACACCCCGTACACGGCGGAGGAAAAGCGATGGCTCAAGGAGAACTGGACAGACGAGTTCCATTTCTTGATGGCTTATGAGTTGTCCATCTATGAAGAAGAAGACCGTGCTGAAGGGCGAAGCATCGTACGTGCCATGATGAAGGCCGATGCAGATGAAGAGGGTAGGCTGTACCTCCCCAAGATCTGATATCATACGCGTGAGTAAGTGGCTGATTCTCTGACTATCAGCACAGTCGGGTCAGATGACTCAGTTTCCAGATCGGATCCCGAATCCGACCCCGAAGACTTCCTACGCGAGCTGGAAGAAGACCCGTCATCGCACGCTGCAGATTACCCTTTTTCTGAAAAGGAGCTCAGGTGGGTCAAGAAGCATTACGGTAACGCGAGGAACTTCCTCGTCAGCTATGGTCTCAAATTCTATGACGACGAGGATTGCCAGGAGGGCAAAAGCATCCTGGAAGCGCTGATGGAGGACTAAATCTGGAGCAGGAAGGGGACAGATAAGAAGATCGACCATAACGATGTGGGGGAGAAGAGAATGGTACGAGCATTCTACAGCTGTAACGACATCGAGGGTATCTACTCAGTATGTTCTGAAATCGTTTCAGTACTCCATCCTCGCTCCTCTGCTCTCTCCTTTTCATTGAAGTTCCACCCCCACAACTTACGTTCCACCAAGATTAATGCAGCCCAGCCCGACTCACAATTACGACAGGACCGTATACCTTCATCACATGCAACCAGCTCTACAACATAGCCTGCCAAACAACCCAAGGGCAGTCTGCCATAGATTCGACAGCATAAGTCTACACCTTCACACCTCCTCATCTCCCATCTCCCCTTTCTTTCCACCCCACACTCATCAACTATACCCCCATTCGTCTGCCATCCTCGGACACACTCAACATGGCGAGAAGAAGAATACAGAGTTCATAGCAAAGAGACACTTTCTCTTCTTCCCAGTTCTATCGCCACCCATCGAACTTCATTCAGTATTCCATCCTCGTCTGGGAAGCGAGCGGAAGGGGGGCCGTGCATTGTATTCCCCTCTTCGATAATGGAGTCTGTTATTCAGGGGTTATTTCCCGGCACTTACGTTTATGGGGCTTGACGGAATGGTGCGACCATGCTGCTACGTGATTAGGTTTTCTCTTGAAGAGTGAGATTGCACCAGTAAGTAATAAGATCACGTTGTCACGGTTGATCTGCCATCTTGTTCGATATTTCGAGCGATCATGGGTGAGGCCACAGGTTTAGAAGAAGAATTTTTTTTGGACATCTGTTTGATCATTTGGGTCATTATAGCACTGAATCATTAATCGTAAGAATCCCTGATGAGATTTCCCGGGTTGATCTGTCCTATGATGTGAATGACTTGCAGACTGCGTGGTGGCTGATAGGGAGCTGGTAGGGGGCATTGAACATTCATGGACTGTGTTAAATGCGAATCTTGTGAAATGGCGAAACGCAAGCTGACCATCGCCAACATAGCCTCCACAACCACCTCATCTCCCTCGCCCGCCCCCCCAACACGTTCCCCCCCCCCCCACCTCCCCACTGACTCCCACCCTCCTCAAACCCCCCTTAAACCCTCCAACAGTATTCACTTCCCTCCCCCATCACACAGAAACCCTCATATCCCCTCCGGACCCACCCCATTCGCCCCCTCCCCCGAGACCATCTTCCGCAGCTCGTATTCCTTGGTGAATTCGCGGTTCATGGTGGCCAGGTCCTGGACGAGCT
>JAABUQ010001444.1_pt1 | contig 50937 bp, 42 predicted proteins | sample 5560001 | NCBI WGS metagenome assembly JAABUQ01 (sample SAMN10711888, study PRJNA513371) | rock metagenome | isolation source: Antarctica rocks | place: Antarctica: Victoria Land, Finger Mt nord | collected 2015-12-18
CGCCCGGTCCAAGGCGTACCTCCGGCTCCTGCCGCTGCTGTTCCTCAGCTACCTGATCGCCTATGTCGATCGGTCGAATGTGTCGATCCTCAAGCTGAGGATGATCGACGACCTGCCGGCCTTCAACAACGACGTCTTCGGCTTCGGCGCGGGCATCTTCTTCCTCGGGTACTGCCTGCTGGAGATCCCCGGCACGCTGATGGTGGAGCGCTGGAGCGCCCGGAAGTGGCTGAGCCGGATCATGGTCACCTGGGGGATCATGGCCGCCATGACGGCCTGGGTCCGCGAGCCCTGGCACTTCAACCTCGTCCGGTTCCTCCTGGGGATGGCCGAGGCGGGGTTCTACCCGGGGGTGATCGTCTACCTGACCCACTGGTTCCCCAAGCGCGACCGGTCGCGGGCCTTGGCCTACTTCTTCATGGCCGGCCCCCTGGCGCAGCTGATCAGCCCGAAGCTGACGAACCTGATGCTGCCGATCGGGACCGACCAGACCCTGGCCTCCGGCTTGGTGATCCACCACCCGAGCGTCTGGGGCCTGGTCGGCTGGCAGTGGGCCTACATCGCCTGGGGCATCCCGGCGGTGGTCCTGGGCGCCCTGGTCCTGGCCTTCCTGACCGACCGCCCGGCGCAGGCGAAGTGGCTCAAGGCCGACGAGCGCGAGGCCCTGGAGGCGGAGCTGGCCCGCGAGAAGGCCGAGCACTCCGCGAGCGGCCACATGACGCTCCGGCAGGCGTTCTCTCACCCCAAGGTCCTGACCCTCACCATCGCCTATTTCTTCGTGGTGACGGGGAACTACGGCGTCGAGTTCTTCATGCCGAGCATCCTCAAGCAGTGGTACCACCTGGAGATGAACGAGCTCACCTGGCTGGTGATCCTGCCGCCGATCGGCTCGCTGGCCGGCCAGTTCTTCGTCGGCTGGAGCTCCGACCGGACCGGCGAGCGCCGGTGGCATACGGTGGTGCCGATCTACGGCGGGGCCCTGGCGCTGGCGGTGATGGTCCTGGCCCCTTCGCCGCCGCTCTGGCTGGCCGTCGGGCTGTTCATCGCGGCGATGACCGGCCTGAAGGCGTACCTGCCCGCCTTCTGGTCGCTGCCGACCCTCTTCCTGACCCAGTCGGCCGCCGCCGGGAGCATCGGCCTGATCAACTCGGTCGGCAACCTCGGGGGCTGGATCGGCCCCTGGATGATGGGCAAGGTCGAGACCCTGACCGGCTCGTTCCGCGGCGGGCTGACCTACCTGGCCGTCTCGATGGCCGTCTCCGCCACGATCATCCTCCGCCTCGGCCTGGGCAAGCGCGCGGCCTCGCCCCAGGCCGAGGCCCGCGCGACCGAGCCGCCCGCGCCCCTTGAACCTATCGTCCGAGGGGCTTGATCAGTTAGGATGGAGGACCAAACGATCGTCGGAGGAGGAGCGATGGCGACCACATTCGATGCCCCAGTCCTGTTGGCCGAAGTCGGGGCTGGGCGGTTCCGGATCTATCGAGGGACGGGACTCCCGCCGGGCGTTCCGCTCAAGGCCCCCAAGGATCTCCCCCCTTACTATCAAATCTCCGGACCTTATGACGTCTACTACCGGCTTTCGCCGCCCGAATCGGAGCTTTCCCGGGAAGAGGTGCTTGCATGGCTCGCGAAGATCCAGCGGCTTGGTTGCGAGGTTAAACCCGGCGATTTCAACCGAGAAAGCCTACGGCGTTGACGGCAGGTCGACAGGCCATGGGAAGCCACAGTGGCCGATGTTGGCAAAATTCGCGTCCAGCGCACGAACCGTGTTGACGGTGCCGGCCATTTGTCCGGATTCGCTAAATGATGAGGCGAAGGCGCACATCTCGACTTCCCAACCTCGACGTTGAGCGACTCGAACGAGGGGGATGAAGTCGCGGTCGCCCGACGCGATCACCAGAGCCATCGGCTCCGCGGCGACGCAGATGATCTCCGTCCCTTGAGCGACCAATTCGGTATCGACCGCCTTCTCTTTGTTGTTCGCATCCCGATCATGCACGAAAACGTCAAAAAACTGCTCCGCCGCCCGCCAGACTCCATCGTTGGGCGGCGGGCGCGACCCGACGAGGATCGCCGCATGGATGGCTCGGCCGTTCGCCAGCACGGTCAAGAGGCCGCCGAAATCGATCCGCCAGGAAGGATCGCTCGGCTGCTTGCCACCCGGGAGGGCGAGGATGCCTTTCTGGATGGCCGAGAATTTCCTCCCCTGGATGAAGACGTTTGAATTGTCTACCAACACTATACATTTATTCATTGATAAGGTCCCTGCTCGGCCCCCTCGACCCGACCGATTGAAGCGACCATCGTACCGAAAACGGTGGCGTGTGGTGCGACTCCTTGCCCGGTCGCTCAAGGCCCCGGCGTGACCCGGAAGAGGGTGAAGGCCCGGTCGAACCGGGTCGAGGGGAATTGCCGGAGGGCCTCGACGCGGCCGAGGCGGGACAGGGCGGGGCGGTCGCGGTCGCGGGCCAGGAGGGCGTAGGGGCCGCTCGACGGCGGGCGGGCGGCGAGGTCGTCCACCCCCTGTCGCCAGCAGGCGGGCCGGCCGAGGTAGTAGAGGCGGACCGCCCAGTCGTGCGGGACGGGGCCGAAGGGCGTGTAATACGGCTTGCGGTCCCAATCCTCGTAGAGGAAGGCGAGCGGGTCCGAGGGGTCGAGCGTCCGGCCGATCGACCGGCAGTCGGCCCACTCCAGCCCCCGGCGGTCGAGCTTCGGGGCGACCAGCAGGTAGCCCAGGCCGCAGGCCAGGCCGGACCCGGCGAAGACGGCGACGCCGAGCCGGCGGACCCGACCCCGCGACCACCCCCGGGCCCCGAGCCGGGCCCCCACCCGGGCCAGGCCCAAGGCGGCCCAGACCGACCACGGGGGCAGGGCGTGGATCGCGTAGTGGGCGTTCTTGACCGTCGCCGCCGAGAGGACCAGCACGGGCAAGACCGCCCAGGCCCAGAGTAGGCGGTCGCCGCCGAGCCGGCCCCGGATCGCCCGTCGGGCCGAGGGCCAGGCCCCGAGCAGGGCCAGGGGGGTCCAGGGCATCGCCTGGAGCAGGACCGCCGGGCCGTAGTGCCACCAGGGGCCGCCGATGAAGTGCTCCGGGTGCGCGGCCAGGCGGTCGCTGACGTGCAAGGTCCAGAGCGACAACGCCTCGGGGTGCCTCCAGGCCGCGAGCGCCGGCCAGGCCAGGGCCAGGGCCGCCGCCAGGCACCAGCCCCGGATGCTCAAGCCCACCTTGAGGAGCGCCCGGTCCCGATCCCAGATCGCCACCGCCACCGCCGCCGACCCGACCAGGGCCGCGCCGAAGCCGACCCCCTTGACCAGGGCCGACGCCCCCAGGAGCCCGAAGAACGCCCACCGCCAGGCGATGACCGGGGCGGGGGGGGCCTCGGGGGTCGAGGGCCCGGGGTCGAGCCGGAGGCCGGCGATCGATTCGAGCGGGGCCAAGCTGGCTTTGGCGATCGATGGCGAGGCCGTCCCCCCCACCCCAACCCTCCCCCACGGGGTGGGGAGGGGACCAGAAGCGAGGGAGACGGAGGGAGGAACCAGGTCGAGGGCGAATTCTGACTCCCTCCCCCCTCGTGGGGGAGGGCCGGGGTGGGGGGGCATCGCCGCTCGGGTCGACCAGGACCAGGCCCTCGGCCGGAGGTGCGGCCCCTCGAATCCCACCCTCGGCCCCGCCTCGGCCATCCGGAGCCGGTCGAGGGCGACCATGGCCCAGGTGACGAGGCAGGCCAGGAGGATGTCGGCCTCGGCGAGCCGCCCACGCATGATCGTCCAGGCGGTGGTGACCTGGATCAACCCGGCCAGGGCCCCGACCGTCGGTCCGAACCGCCGGCTCGCGAAGGCCGCCACGCCCAGGGCCAGCGCGGTCGCGGCCAGGGCCGAGGGGAGCCTGGCGGCGAACTCGCTCACCCCGCCGAAGGCCCGGCCGGAGGTCGCCGCCAGCCAGACGGCCAGGGGGGGCTTCTCCAGCCAGGGCAGGCCGTCGACCGTCGGGACGACCACGTCCCCGCTCGCGATCATCTCCGAGGCCGTCCGGGCGACGAACGCCTCGTGGTACGTCAAGCGGCCCGACGAGCCCAGGCCCATCCCGATCGTCAGGGCCGCGAGCCCGACGATGCTCGCCGCCCGGGCCGGCCCTAGCCGCGTCTCGCCGATCACCATCCGGCCCTCCCCGGCCATTCCGGCCGGGGGCGATGGACCCCCGGCGCGGCGGGATCTTACCCGAAGGGCCGCGAACGGGCGAGGCGAACCCTCCGGTGGTCGCCGAGTTCGGCTACTCCTCGGCGGCGAGGCGGCGGGACCGGGCGCGATCCCCGACGTAGCGGTCGAGGTGGGCGACGTTCTCGGTCAGGATCTGCCAGTCGTCCGACTCGAAGCAGAATTCCAGGGCCTGCGCCGCCAGGATCACGTCGGCGTCGAGCGCCTTCTTGCCGGCCGTCGGCTTCCCCCGGCGACGGACCTCGGCCCAGAGCCCGGTGGCCCGCCGCATCGCGGCCGTGGTGATCGGCAGGTAGCGGACCGAGGATTTGTAAAGGGCATCGAGCCTGGCGAGGCTCGCCGAAGCATCGGCCAGCGTGAGCGCCCGGCGCACCTCGTAATCGACGATCTCGGGAATGACGATGAGGGCGCCGGCGGCCAATTCCTCCTTCATCCAGTCTTGAAGGCGCCCGGCATCCCGCTTGTCGCGCGAATGACAAGCCAACCAGGCGGGGTCGGAGTCGAAAATCGAGATCCGGGCCATCGCTCACCGGCCCTCGCGGATATATCGCAAGGCTTCTTCCATCACCCCCGGGGGGTCGGGCGGGATGGCCGCGAACGCCCTCATCGCCGGGATTTGCTTCACCAGCCACCGCCATTGCTTGGGCGAATAGTGGCCCCCGTAGAAGGACTCGATCGGCTCGAAGCCGGCGGGCTCGATCTCCTCCTCATGGCGGAACAGCCGGTATTGTTTCGGGTCATCCTTGTGGCGGCCGAGCGCCGGGTAGGACCGCCTTTCGAGCCCGTCCGGGAAATCCTCGAGGCCCGGCGGGACGGCGACCGTCGCGCCTTCCTCGACGAGGTCCAGTTCGCCCCGGTCGTCGGGGAGTTCGTCCAGCCAGTAGAGCGTGTCCAGCCCTCGGATCGTCACGACTCCATGCATCGGGGGTTCTCCCTTTCCGGCTCAGGACAGGAGGAATTCGAGGTCGTCGCGGGTGAGGGTGCCGATGACGTTGCGGTTCTCGTTGAGGATGGCGTCGGCCAGGTCGCGCTTCTTCTGCTGGAGTTCGAGGATCTTCTGCTCGACGGTGTCGCGGCAGATCAGGCGGTAGGCGAAGACCTGCTGGGTCTGGCCGATCCGGTGCGACCGGTCGATCGCCTGGGCCTCGATGGCCGGGTTCCACCAGGGGTCGAGCAGGTAGACGTAGCCGGCGGCGGTGAGGTTCAGGCCCAGCCCGCCGGCCTTCAGGCTGATCAGGAACAGGGGGATGGATGGGTCGGTCTGGAACCGCTCGACGCGCTCGGCCCGGTTCCGGGTCCGGCCGTCGAGGTATTCATATTTGAGCCCCTCGGCGTCGAGCCGGTCGCGGACCAGGCCGAGGAACTTGGTGAACTGCGAGAAGACGAGGATCTTGTGCCCCTCGGCGGCCACCTCGGCGAGCTGGGGCAGGAGCATGTCGAGCTTGGCGCTGGGGTCGCCGGAGCGCTCCGGGTCGATCAGGCCGGGGTGGCAGGCGGCCTGGCGGAGCCTGAGCAGGGCCTCCAACACCTCGATCTTGTTCTGGCCCAGCTCGGGCGATTCCTTGCGGAGCAGGGCCTGGCGGTAGTGGGCCTTCAGATCCTCGTAGATCTGCCGCTGGGCCGGCTCGAGGTCGCAGACCAGGGTCTGCTCGAACTTCTCGGGCAGGTCCTGGACGACCTGGGACTTGGTCCGGCGGAGGATGAAGGGGCGCAGCGCCCTGGCCAGGAGCGAGCGGGCCCCCTCGTCGGCCGAGGAGGCGCCTGTGGCGTACTTCTTGAAGACCGAGGCGGTGCCGAGCATGCCCGGGTTGAGGAACTCGAAGATCGACCAGAGCTCGCCGAGGTGGTTCTCGATCGGCGTGCCGCTCATGGCCAGGCGGTGCCTGGCCTTGAGCAGCCGGGCCGCCTTGGCCGCCTGGCTGTCGGCGTTCTTGATCGCCTGGGCCTCGTCGAGGATCACGTAATCGAACGTGATCTGGCTGAGGTCGACGATGTCGGTCCGCAGGGTCCCGAAGGTGGTGACGATCAGGTCGTAGTCGGGGAAGTCCTCGCGGAGGGCGTGGCGGTTGGGCCCGGTGTAGTCGAGGACCCGGAGCCTCGGGCAGAACTTCTCGGCCTCCTGGACCCAGTTGAAGACCAGCGACCGCGGGACGACGATCAGGCTCGGCCCCCGCGACTGGCGGCGGGCCCGCCGGCTCTGGAGCAGGGCGAGCACCTGCACGGTCTTACCCAGGCCCATGTCGTCGGCCAGGATGCCGCCGAAGTCGAACTTCTGGAGGTATTCGAGCCAGCCGAGCCCTTCGCACTGGTAGGGGCGCAGCTCCCCCCGGAAGCCGGGCGGGGCGTCCTTGGGATGGACCCCGTCGAACCGGGGCAGGGCCTGGCGGACCTTGCCGAAGCCGAGGTCGAGCTTGATCTCGGGCTGCGAGGCGAGCAGGGCGTCGAGCAGGCCGGCCTGGGCCTTGCCGAAGCGGATCGGCCCGGACTCGTCCTCGGCGGTGCCGAGGTCGGCGAGCATCCCGTACTTCCGGAGCCAGTCCTCGGGGAGCATCCCCATCGACCCGTCGCCGAGGGTGACCATCGTCTCCCCCCGCCTGGCCGCCGCCAGCAGGTCGGGCAGCTCGACCGCCTGGCCGCCGAAGTCGACCTGGCCGCCGAGCTCGAACCAGTCGATCCCGGTGGTCACGGCGAGCTTGAACTCGCCGGCCGGCCGGATCAGCTTCCCCTCGGCCTCGACCCGCCACCCGGCGCCCACCAGTTCCTTGGTGACCTGCGGGACCCGCTTGGCCGGCAGCTCCAGGCTCCCCGGGTCGAGCAGGTGGTCCTTGGCGTCCTTGAAGCCCAGCTCGTAGAGCTGGATGCCGGCGGCCTGCTCCAGCGCGACATTGCGGTGGACGACGAGGTTGAGGTCGGTCCGGACCGCCATGTTGCCCGCCCGGATGATCGGCACGTAGGCCCCGGCGTAGTCGAAGCCGAGCTCGGCGATCAGGCGGTCGGTCCCCCAGTTCTGGCGGGGGGTCCGCAAGGTCAGGCAAGGTTGGGGGACGTCGGACACCTCGCGGGGCTTGAGCGTCTCGGAGTCGATCAGCTCGGAGGCCGGGAAGGAGCAATCCGGCAGGAGCTTCTCGAGCATCAGGTCCTGCGCCGACGAGTCGGGGAAGGCCATCTCCTTCTCGTGCCGGACCCGCATCACCCAGAGGAAGAGGGCGGGGTCGACGTCGAACCGGGCGACCTTGCCGACCCCCTGGATCACCAGGCCGGGCAGCAGGGCCAGGGGCTCGGCCAGGTCCATCCGCTCGGCCCCCCCTCGGCCGTCGGGCCGCCTGAGCATCCCCCGCCACGACCAGCGCTTGCCGGTGGGGTCGGACCGGACGTCGAGGCCGAACCGCCAGGGCTGCCCCTCGTCCCAGCGGACCAGGGGGGGGTCGTCTTCCCCCTCGGCCCGGCGGACCCTGAGCCGGCCGGACCGGGCCAGTCGCTCGACGACCGCCCCTTGGGCCTCGGCCTTGAGCGGGAACCGGCGCGTGCCGGCGGCCTCGCCGTGGCCGTTGGCGTTGACCGCCGAGGCCGAGGCCGACGACCCCTGGGCCTCGACGAGGTCGGCCAGGAGCTCGCGGTCCTCCGGGTCGTAGCGGACCACGGGGAGGTTCGGGGTGTGCCACCAGGGCTTGAGCGGCCCCCAGTCGCCGTTGGGTCGCCTGGCCCGGCGGGCCAGGTCGATGACGACCTGGTTGGCCGCCAGGGTGGCCGGGACGTCGAGGATGTACGCCAGGAGCCGCTTGGCCTTCTGCTGGGCCGCCGCCGCCGCCCGGGCGGCCCTGGCCTGCGCCTTGGCCTGCTGCTGCTGGGCGTGGAGGTGGGCATGGCTCTGGTGCTGCGGGTGGGCACCCTGGGGGTTGATGTTGCCGTTGACCCCCTCGCCGATCGCCCCCCGGACCCTCCGGTCCTTGGGGTTGGGCCGCCCCTGGCCGGGACCCTGGCCGGGGCCCATGCCGGGCCGCTGGGGGCCGGGGCGCTGCGGCCCTTGGCCGTTCGGGCCCCGGGCCTGCGGGCCATATCCGGGCGGATAGGGGCGCTGGCCCTGGCCGGGGGCCGGGCCCGGCCCCTGGTTGTTCGGGCCGTATCCCGGCCCAGGGCCGCGCTGAGGAGGCCCGTAGTTCGCCCCGGCCCCGCGCTGGGGGGGACCTTGAGATCCGCGCTGGGGCGGCCCCTGGCGCTGCCCTTGGCCGCGCCCCTGGTTCGGCCCTGGGCCATGACCGGGGCCGTAGCCGGGGCCATGACCGGGGCCGGGGCCTCGGGGCGGCGGGCCGTTCCTGGCCGGGCCGAAGCCGGCCGACGCCTCGGGGAACGGCCTCGGCTGGGGATGAGGCTGGGCCTGCGGGGCGGGGCCGTACCCCTCGCCGCCCCCGTTCTCGTCGCGCAGGGCTTCCGGTGGGGCGGCGGGCCGGGCGACCTGGTCGGTGATCAGGCGGAGCGGCCGGACCAGCGCCGAGGGGAGCAACCCCCGGGCGTCGACGGCCAGGAGGGTCGCCCAGAGGTGCTTGCACGGGGCGCCCGCCGGGCCGAAGTAGGGGCACGAGCACTGCGCGATCAGCTTGATCCCGCGGAGCCTGAGCCGGACCTTGTACTTCTCGGTCCCCTTGACCCGGGCGACGACCTCGCCGGCCGACGCCGCGGTGATCGCGACCCGGTTCTTGGCGAAGTACGACTGGCCGCGGGAGCGCACCGCTTCATTGAACTCGCGGGCTAGTTTCTGGGCGATCCCCATCATCACTTCCCATCCGGGGCGGCTGATACCGACGACGTCCGGGGGACCGCCCCCGCCGCCACCACCGCGAACCCCTCGGGCCGGGATGGGCCGCCGCTGCTGCTGGCGCCCGCCCATCCCTCGTCGGCCGACGACGGTTGTCTGCTCAAAGCCCAAGCTCCGATCCGGCCCCGCCGGCTTCCCTCTGGAAACGCTGCCTCATCCGCCTGCCCGCCCGATCCGACCATCACCGGGCGCCCCGAGGGGCAACGCGGCCGGCCGGACCCTTCCCGCCCCGGGCTCACTCATGCGAAGGCGATGCCCGGCCGACCCCTCGGCCCTCGGCAAGTCGCGACGGCTTGCGGCGACCCCTCGATCGGGCGATCGCCCCGGGGGCGATCCCGCCCCGCGATCCCGCCCCGCGATCCGCTCGGCTCCTCCCCGGGCCGACGCGCATCCGGCCCGGCCCGACTCCCATCCCCGCTCACGGCACGATCCGATATCCGACCCCCTAGCCCGGGGGAGATTCTACGACGCCGGGCCCGCCTTCGGGTCAGACGTCGAGATTCTTGACCTCCAGGGCGTGCTTCTCGATGAACTCGCGGCGGGGCTCGACGTCGTCCCCCATCAGGGTCGTGAACAGGTCGTTGGCGGCGGCGACGTCGTCGAGCTGGACCCGCATCAGCGTCCGCCGGGTGGGGTCCATGGTGGTGTCCCAGAGCTGGTCGGCGTCCATCTCGCCGAGCCCCTTGAACCGGGTGATCTTCATCCCCTTCTCGCCGAGGTGGCGGATCGTCGCGACCAGCGAGCGGAGGTCGAGCAGCGGGTGCTCCTCGCCGTCCCGGTGGAGGACGAAGCGGGGGGGCGGGTCGTCGCCGGTGACCTCGATCGCCAGGAGGACGTCGGCCCTCAGGCCGAACTCGTCGCGGAGCCGGGCCAGGTGCTTGTTCAGGGTCCGGACCTCGTGCAGCTCGGTCACCCGGGTGTCATCGTCCTTGGGCTCGGACCCGGCCCGGCCGTCGCCGTCGCCGTCGGGCCCGGCTTCGAGGCTCGGGGGGCCGGCGTGGGCCTGCTGGTACGACTCCAGCTCCTCGGCGGTGTAGGGCCAGGCGTCGGGCGTCCCGGCCGCCCCCTGGACGTGGTAGAGGGGCAGCAGGCCGGTCTCGGCGTGGGCCATCGCCAGGAACGAGCGGAGCGGCAGGTTCCGCCGGCCGAACGCCCGGAGCGCCGAGTCGAGGCCGGCGACGACGTCGAGCAGCCCTTTGAGCCGGTCCCCCTCGACCGTCGGGGTCGGGTCGGACCAGGTCGAGGCGGCGGGCTCGAGCCGGGCCTCGTGGAGGCCGACCTCGTTGAGGATCGCCTGCATCTCGGGCTCGGTCTGGACATACCGGCGCTGCTTCTTCTGGGTCAGCATGTAGAGCGGGGGCTGGGCGACGTACAGGTGCCCCTCGGCGACCAGTCGGGGCATCTGGCGGTAGAAGAAGGTCATCAGGAGGGTCCGGATGTGCGAGCCGTCGACGTCGGCGTCGGACATCATGACGATCTTGCCGTACCGCCGCTTGGCGGGGTCCTCCTCGTCGCCGATCCCGTTGCCGACGGCGGTGATGATGTTGCGGACCTCCTCGTTGCCCAGGACCCGGTCGAGCCTGGCCCGTTCGACGTTGAGGATCTTGCCCCGGAGGGGCAAGATCGCCTGATAGAGCCGGTCGCGGCCCCCCTCGGCGGTCCCGCCGGCGGAGTCGCCTTCGACGAGGAAGAGTTCGCTGGAGTCCTGGTCGTGGGTGGTGCAGTCCATCAGCTTGCCGGGCAGGCCGCCGCCGGAGAGGACCCCCTTGCGGTTCCGGACGAGGTCGCGGGCCTTGCGGGCCGCCTCGCGGGCCTCGGCCGCCAGCTGGGCCTTGGCGATCACCTTCTTGGCCGCCTGCGGGTTCTGCTCGAGGAACTCGGAGAGCTTGTCGTTGACGACCTTGGCCACGATCCCCTCGACCTCGCCGTTGCCCAGCTTGGTCTTGGTCTGCCCTTCGAACTGCGGGTCGGGCACGCGGACGCTGATGATCGCGGCGAGGCCTTCCTTGAAGTCCTCCCCCTTGATCTCCAGGTCCTTGTTCCGGGCCGGGGCGGCCGCCTTGGCGTAGAGGTTCAGGGTCCGGGTCAGGGCCGACCGGAAGCCGGTCAGGTGCGTCCCGCCCTCGACGGTGTTGATGTTGTTGCAGTACGACACCAGCGTCTCGCCGATCGACTCGTTGTACTGCAACGCGACCTCGACTTCAACGCCCCGCTCCTCGTCTTTGCCGGAAAGCAGCACCGGCGGGTGGATCGGCGTCTGGGCCCGGTTGAGGTAGGCGACGAACTCGACCAGGCCGCCGGAGGAGAAGAACTCGTCCCGCTTCGGCTCGTCCCCGCGCTCGTCGACCAGGGCGATCCGGATGCCCTTGTTGAGGTAGGCCAGCTCGCGGAGCCGCTTCTCGAGGATGTCGTGGTCGAAATCGATCCGGGGGAAGATCGCCCCGTCCGGGAGGAACTGGATCTTGGTCCCGGTGGTCTTGGCCGGGCCGACCTCGCGGACCGGGCCGCAGGGCTCTCCTTGCTTGAAGTCCTGCTTCCAGACCTTGCCGTCGCGGTGGACCTCGGCCTCGAGCCACTCCGAGAGGGCGTTGACGACCGTCACGCCGACGCCGTGGAGCCCGCCGGAGACCTTGTACGTGTCGTGGTCGAACTTGCCCCCGGCGTGGGCCTTGGTCAGGACCACCTCCAGCGTGCTCTGGTCGGCGAACTGGTGGTGCGGGCCGACGGGGATGCCTCGGCCGTCGTCGACGACCGAGGCCGAGCCGTCGCCGTGGACGGTGACGGTGATGTTCCGGCAATGGCCGGCCATCGCCTCGTCGATCGAGTTGTCCACGACCTCGTAGACCAGGTGGTGCAGGCCCCTGAGGGTGGTGTCGCCGATGTACATCCCCGGGCGCTTCCGCATCGCCTCGATCCCTTCGAGGACGCGGATGTTGGCCTCGGTGTAGTCGGTCCGGCCGTTGCCGCCGTCGGCGTTGCGTTCGAGGACTTCGGCCGTCGCGTTCGCGTTCTCGGGGTTGCTCAAGGCCATCGCGGATGCACCTCGGTCGGGTCGAGTCGTTCGGGAGGAGGGGCGGAGTCCGGGCCCAGGGGGCGGCCCGTCAGCCCCGGGGCTTGGCGGGGGGCGGCGGGTCGATCGGGCCGACGCGGAACCGGATGTCGTGGATCGGGGTGCCGGGCGCCTCGCGGCGGAGCGTCGCCAGCAGGTCGGGCTTCCGGGACGACAGGTCTTCGTTCAGGATCGGATGGGCCACGGTCACGTTGAGGACCCCGGAGCGGACCCCGCCGACCCTGGTCTGGCGGGCCACCTCCGGCCCGGCCGCGGCCAGCCAGGCCGAGTCCAGCTCGCCCACCGCCTGGAGCCGCCCATACCCTCGCGAGGCGAACAGGTGCCCCAGGATCTCCCCCAGGGGCTTCGGCCCCCTCGGCTTCGGGCTCGGAGGAATCGACACGCCCACCCCCTCGTCGGCCCGGCCTGACGCCGGCAACATGAACGTTTTATCATTATACGCTTCGGGCCTGAACCCCGCAACCCTCGGTCCGGGGCGGCGGGCCAGGGATCATTCAGGCCCGGCCGCCGGGTCGACCGGCGGTTCTTGCACAGGCCTGGCGACGATCAGCCGGCCTTTGATCTTGGCGACGGTCATGCCGACGGAGGTCCGGGTTTTCAGCCAGTAGGCGAACATGATGATGCCCGCGAGCAAGCAGTTCAGGCACGCGATCAGGTAGCCGTAAAATAAGCGATTGGATTCGATCGTGGTCGTGGTGAGCGTCAGGACCAGGGAAACGCCGATCGAAGTCAAAGCTACGGCGAAGTTGAAGGCAAGGTTGGCCGGAGATCCGGCCGCGATAACGTCCAACTCGTGCTCATATACGGTATACGCGATCAATTTACCGAGCGGGGCGACCTGCACCAGCGAGAATTGTTGCGTATGATCCGTCGACTTCCTGGTGGTCATGCTGTCGACTCGACCCCCTGATCGCGAAAGATCCGGACCACGGCCTGGACGCTCCCGGGATACCCGCCGAGGTCGACGACCACGTGCCAGGTCCCGGGGCGTGGGGGCGACAGTCGGACCGGGCTGGTCTCCGCGTGACCGCCGTGGTAGCGATACGAGAGGCCGCTTTCGTAGTCCGAGAAATTGGCCGGGTCGAGGAGCAGCACGTTCGCGGGGGCGTCCAGCGTCACCTCGACGATATCCCCGGCCTGAAGGTCGAATGCTTGGTGCAGAAAGTTCGATTGTTGCTTCGAGGAAGTCATCTCATCCGCTCCAAGATGGCCGGTTCGCCCCGATCCCGGGGCGGAATCGTCCCAGGAGGCCCGGGCTCGGGGTCATCGCAACCTTGTCACCCCGCCACTCCTTGTCTCGGAGCGTCAATGGGCTCCCCGATCGGAGGAACACCCGGCTTCATGACGATGCCCGTGATCGTGAGCATAGGGACGCCAGTCGCTTCGAGCCTCTTGGCACCATCTGTGAACCGATGACCCTTCGCCGGACCCATCGCGCCCGTCTTCAGGTTGACTGCCGTGGCTCCCTGCTCGGTGAGGCTTCTGAGTCGCTTGGCGATCTTCTTCCATACGGCAATGGACTCGGGGTCCTCCGTCCGTGACGAGAGCCACGACTCCGCTAGCCCTCCTTCACATAGGGTGCCGACGTCCAACCGCAAACTGCCCGGGTTTTTATCGCCGAAGTCCAACTCGTTTGCGGCGGGCAGGGTGAACTTTCCGAGCGCGAAATGAAGGCGCTTGTGAAGGGACTCGACCGAGAAGCAGTCGTTCAACCGGCTCTCAGATGGCTCATGGGCGTCGAATGGACGGTACCGAAGAGCAACGACGGATAGGCCGAAATCGGCGACGAACCCTCGGACAAACGACAGGAGTTCCTCAGGCAACGCGTGGAACTGAATCGAGATATCGGCCATAGCTGATCACCTGTCATCCCAAGATCAGGGCCAGGCCCGTGGCGATCATCAAGATGCCCAGCGCGAAGTTGCTCGTCATCGCCGACGCTTCGCCCCGAACATCAACGGTCCCGCGTCAGGGGCATGACGACGTAGGTATACGAGTCCTCGGTCTTGAAGACGGCGGCGTTCTTGTGGTCGATCAGCTCGGCGGTGATCATGGCGTCGTCGTCGATGGTCTTCAGGGCGTCGGTGAGGTAGCGGGGGTCGAAGGTGATGTCGACCTCCTTGCCCTCGTAGTGGATCGGCATGGTGACCTGGGAACTGCCGACGTCGGCGGCCTGGCTGGAGAGGGTCAGGGTCTCGCCGGCGAAGCGGAAGTCGACCCCCCGGCTCTCGTCGCTGGTGACGATCGAGGCCTGCTCGACGGCCTGGCGGAGCAGGGCGACGTCGAGGGGGATCTTGACCTCGACCTCGGCGGGGAAGACGTCCTGGTAGCGGGGGAAGCGGCCCTCGACCAATCGGGTGTAGATCACGGCCCCCTGGTCGGAGGTCCGGATCAGGACGGCCGAGCCCGCCTGGACGGCGATGTGGACCGAGAGGCCGGGGTCGTCGAGGTTGCGGTCGATCAGCTTGAGGGCCTTGACCGGGATCACCGGGCTGCCCGAAGGGGGCAAAGCGCCGTTCTCGGCCTCGGCGGGGGCCGACATCTTGGCCAGGCGGCGGCCGTCGGTGCCGACCATGGTGATCGTGTCGGCGGTCAGCTCGACGAGGACGCCGCCGAGGGCGTAGCGGGTGCTCTCGACGTCGGTGGCGAACATGGTCCGGCGGATGAGCTTACGCAGGTCGGACGCCGCGACGACGTGATAGCTGGTCGCCGCGAAGTCGGGCACCTCGGGGTATAAGCTCGCGTCTTCACTCGGCAGGCGGAAGCGGGCGTAAAGGCCGTTGACCAGGAGGTGATCGCCCTCGGTCTCGATGTCGAGCTCGTCGTCGCGGCTGGTCGAGAGGATCGACTGCATCTTGTTCGTCGGCAGGATGACCGAGCCGGGCTCATACGCGGTGACACCGAGCACTCGGTGGCGGATGCCAACTTCCAGATCGGTCGCCATCAGGATCGTGCCGGCGTCCGGGTCGCACACGAGCTTGACGTTCTGGAGGATCGGCTTTGGGCTCCGCGAAGGGACGACCCCGCTGACCATCCCGAACGCGGCGAGCAATTCCTTTCGCTTGCAACGGGCCTTCATTCGCTCTCCCCGCCTGGGACCTGCGCGGGCCGATCGGGCCGGGAATCTCCCGAGCCGCGTCGCGGCCTTCTTCTGGATGGATAGAAAGGGAATAACTCCCCTTCTTCATCTTCGAAGGGGCGACGATCGGGCGTGGATAAGTCCGCGCCGACTCGGTCAAATCTCATGATACCAAAGAACTTACCCGGCCACAACGCCCATTCCGGGCCGGGGGAAAACCCGTCGATAACCCTGTCGCGCACCCCGGCATGCGCCGTCACCCCGGCGCACGCTTTCGCCCCCATCCTCCGAGCCAGGCCCAACCCTGCCGGCCCATGACCCGGGGCGCGACAACTTATCGACGGGTTTTCCCCCGCCGGTTGTTGACGGATCGGGACCCCCGGGCGATGGTGGACCTGACGGTCGCGCCGGTCGCGGCGGGCCCGGGCTCGGCCGGGACCGTGGTCCCGGTCTCCGGGTTTTCGATCGCCGGTCCGCCGCTCATCGGGCTCGAATCCGCCCTATGGGCGAGGGCGACCGATCGATCCGGGCATCGATCGATCTGTTGCGTAAGCGGCGTAGCCGTTTTCTCCTTACGTCCTGTCCGTCCTGTCGGAGGCTCGAACGATGCGATTCGCCCGATCGGGTGTGCTGATGATCGCCGGGCTGGTGGCCTCGGCCGTCGCCCGAGGGGGGGAGGGGCCCCGGGTCGTGGTCGCCGGCCCCCTGACGATCGAGGTCCACGTCTCCGAGACCGCGCACCTGTTCCACGTCGTCGACCAGCTCTCGGGCTGGAGCCCTTATTGCCACGCCCAGTACCGCCGGGCCTTCGAGGGGGCGGCGATGGGCGGCCTGTCCGGCGAGGACCGGGCGATGCTCCGCCGGCATGCCGAGGTCCGGGGCGTCCGGGGGTGGGGTGGGGGCCTGGAGCAGGCGTTCTACACCGACCTCGGCCTCGAACTCGCGCTCAAGGCGGGCGTCGCCGCCGGCCACCTGTCGCCCGAGCAGGCCGAGGTCGAGCGGGCCGTCTTCGACCACTTCCGCGACCGGGTCGCCCGCCTGATCCGCGAGCAGGCCTCGACCCTCGACCGGTTCCGCGACCGGATCGAGGCCGACCGCGAACCCCTGGCCGCCTTCGCCGCTTGGGCCTCGCGGTTCTTCGGCGGGGCCAAGGTCGTCGTCCCGGTCTACCTGATCGCCAACCCGTCCGAGGACGACATCGGCGGCGGCTTCAACGGCGGCCGGCTGACCCTGGAGGTCCCCACCAGGGGGGATGCTTATCCGTCCTTCCTCCACGAGCTGTTCCACGCCTTCACCGCGACCGCCGGCGACGACCTCCGGAGGGCGGCCGAGGGGGTGGCCGGCCTCGACGCCGAGACCTTGAACGAAGGCTTGGCCTACGCCTTGGCCCCCGGCCTCCGCCACGCCGGCGGCAAGGACGCCGACCCGCTCAGGGCCCGGGTCGCGGCCGACCTCGCCGCCGGGAGGCCGTTGTCGGATCGCTATGCCCGGTACAACCGCTTCGGCCTGGCGCTCCGGCCCTTGCTCCGCGAGGCGCTCGACGACCCGTCCCGGACGATCGGGACGTTCCTGCCTAGGGCCGTCGACGCCTGGAAGTCGCTCGCGGAGCTGAGCCTCGCCGTCGGGGCCCAGGCCAGCCCGGCTCGCCCCGCCATCTACAGCTTCGGGCCGGGCTGGGAGGCCCTGAGTCGCCGGTTGATCAAGAACGGCGGGCCCGACCTGTTCGGCCGCCGGCATGACCCGCTCGAATACCGGAAGTTCCTCGCCCGGGCCAAGGCCGGCGAGACCCTGGTCTTCCTCTTCGTCGCCGGCGACCCGGACGCGATCCGGCCCGAACCTTTGGGCGACCTCCTGCCCACTTCCTGGGCCGAGGTCGAGGCGAAGGTCGGGCCGGGCCGGCCGCTCGAGCTGGCCAGGGAGGCGCGGGGGCTCCGGGTCGTGATCCTCGGCGCGGCCACTTTGGCCGAGCTCGACGCGCTGATCGGCCGGGCCAAGTCGCTCGACTGATCCCGAAAGGCCCGGCCCCGGGTGGTTCCGGTGCAATGCTTGTTCGGGGCCCCGGCGGGCCTTACGATGGATCCGGTGGGGTCCGCGAGGCGATCGATCGGGGCGGCCGGGCTTGGCCCGAAGGGGGTTGGCATGCGAGCTCGGCGTGAACTCGGGTCGAAGGCGAGGGCGGCGGTCTCCGCCCTGGCCCTGCTGGTGGCCGGCGCGGTGGTGGCCCAGGACCCGCCCCCGCCTCCGGCCCCCGACGCCGCCAAGGGGGCGGCACCCAACCCCAAGGAAAAGGACGCCAACCCCAAGGGGAAGGTCGCCAAAAAGCGGGGGGTCCGGCTCCCGAGGCGCGAGCCGGGCAAGGGGGTCCCGAAGGGGGGTGACCCCCTGATCGGCCCGGCGGCCGCGGTGGACGCCAACGGCAAGCCCCTGCCGCTCGGCTCGTACCACTACAAGTTCAAGGTCGCCGTCAACAACGCCGACCCGCTGGCCATGACCTACTACCCGTCCAAGCTGGGCGACACCGCCGCGGCGGTCGTCCTGGTCCACGAGCGGGAGCGGTCGGGCAAGGACTTCACCGAGGAGGAGATCGCCGACCTGAAGAACCTGACGCTGGCCGAGGAGCTCCAGAAGCTCGGCTACGCCGTCCTCGTGCTCGACCTCCGGGGGCACGGCGGCAACAGCCGACGGGCGGTCCCCAAGGCGGAATGGCCCTCGGTCCCCGCCGACGTCCAGGTGGCGTATTACTGCCTGCTGGACCGCCACAACCGGGGGGAGCTGAACCTGGCCAAGCTCGGCGTGGTGGCCCTGGGCGAGGGGGCCAACGTGGCCTCGGCCTGGGCCGCCGGGGGAGGGGGGGTCTCCTCCGAGGGGAGGACCAGCGACCTCGGCGCCCTCGTCGCGATCTCGCCGATGGTCGACGCCCAGAGCCAGGGCGTCAAGGCGGGCCCGGCGCTGGCGGCCCTGGCCGCCAGGGTGCCGATCGACCTGCTCTACGGCGAGCGCGACACCGCCACGCTCGAAGTGGTCGACTCGGTCAAGGCGATCCTCAAGCGGTATCGCTCCAACCAGGTCGAGCCGTTCCCCTCGGCCCTCCACGGCTACCGCCTGCTCCGGCTCGAGCCCAACCTGACCGGCGCGATCACCAAGTTCCTCGACGCCACGATCAAGGCCAAGGCCGACGAGTGGGAAGGCCGGTACCTGCTCAACCCGCTGACCTACACCGAGATCAAGGTCATCCCCAACCCCGTCCGGGTCGACCCGGCGACCAAGAAGGCCGCCCGTTGAGGGCCGAGGGCCGGTCGGGGCGGTCGTCCGGCCTGGCCCCGATCTGCCGGCTGTGACCGGGGCGCCGGCAATGAGCCCGGGTCGGCCCGACGATCGCTCGCCCCCGGGGCCGGGATCGGCCGAAACCTGATATCGAGGCCGGTGGAATCCGGCCCGATGACGACCTCGAGGTGTGAAGCCTCGAAGTCGGCGTCGATCGGTGGCGAGGATGGGGCCGAACCGATGAGATGGCGAAGCCTGGGCACCCGGACTCTGGCGGCGGTCCTGGCCGTCGCGGTGCCTCCCGGGGCGGCGAAAGCCGAGAATCTCGCTCAAGCCTGGGGCATCGCCCTGAACGTCAACCAGGGGCTCCAGGCGCAGCAGCAGACCTCGGTCTCCGCCGGGTTCGACGTCAAGGCGGCCGAGTCGGCCCGCTACGTCACGGTCCGCTCCTACAACCTCAACACCTTCCTCACCAACTCGCCGACCACCCGGGCGACCCTCGCCCAGAACTCGGCCACCGGGACGGGCACGGGCACGGGGACGGGGACGGGCACGACCACCGGGACCGGCACGGGCTCGCTGGTGGCGAACGGGGCCCTCCCTCGGGTGTACATCCTGGGCACGAACCAGACGTTCCTGCCGATCTCGCTGACCACGGCGAGCTTCCCGATCTACACCGGCGGCCGGCTGGTCAAGACCGTCGAGTCCGCGCAGCACCAGTTCAACGCCCAGAGGACCGAGGAGGCCCGGACGGCGATCGACCTGAAGCTGACCGTGGCCGAGGCCTACGTCGGCGTGCTCCGGGCGAGGCGGAATTTGGAGACCACCCGGAGCAACGTCGAGCAGCTCACCTCGTTCGCCCGGGACGTCCGGAACCGGCTCGACCAGGGCCTGGCGATCCGGAGCGACGACCTCGCCGCGCAGGTCTCCTTGGCCAACGCCCAGCTCAACGAGATCACCGCCAGGACCGCGCTCGAGTCGGCCTACGCGACGTACAACCGCTATCTCTGCCGGCCGCTCGACGCCTACGTCGAGCTCGAGGAGATCAGCAACATCCCCGGCGACGCCAACTGGCGGGAGATGGCGGCCCAGGCGGTCCGGAGCCGGGCCGAGTTCGCCGGCGCCAACGACGCCGAGGCCCGCGAGCTGACCGGCAAGGCGATCCAAGGCCGGCCCGAGCTGAGGGGCCTGGGCGAGCAGTCCCGCTCGCTGGCCGCGCAGGTCGAGGCGACCAAGGCCAACATCCGGCCCCAGGTCTCGATCAACGGCGGGTTCCTCTTCACCGGGGCCGAGAACTTCATCCCGCAAGGGAACGGCTTCGCCACCTTCATCGTCGACTGGACCTTCACCGACTCGGGCAAGACCCGCCGCCAGGCCGAGTCGCTCCGGGCCCAGAGCCGGGCCACCGGGAAGCGGCGTGCCGACCTCGCGGCCGACGTGTCGCTCCAGGTCCGGACGCGATGGCTCGACGTCCAGACGGCCAGGCAGCGGGTGCCGATCGCCCGGTTCGCCGTGACCCAGGCCGACGAGAACGTCAAGGTCGTCACCGATCGCTACCGCCAGCAGTTGGCCACGTACACCGAGGTCCTCGACGCCGAGACCCGGCGGATCACCAGCCTGAACAGCTTCTACAACGCCGTGTATGACGAGAACCTGGCCGTCTTCCGGCTCCGGCGGGCCGTCGGCGACATCTGACCTCGGCCTACCCATCGGGCCGGTTCGGGGCTATGATGGGCGGCGATTCGCGCCCCGGAGGGCGCCCCGAAGGGCCGCGAGGAAGGACTCCGTTGAGCACCGCCAGCATGCCCGCGCCGGCCGAAGCCCCGCCTCCTCCCTCGATCCTGGGCCGGGTCATGCGGGGGACATTCTGGCTGGCCTTGAAGACGCCGGTCCAGGTGGTCATCGCCCTCTGGAGCATCCCGCTCACGCAGAAGTACATCGGCCCCAGTGCCAACGGGGCCTACGTCTTCGCCTGGGGCTTCGGCTACATCCAGTTCCTCCTCGAATTCGGGATGGGCTCGGCCCTCCAGCGGCAGATGGTCGACGCCTACAGCCGAGGGGACCGCGACGGGGTCAACCGGACCATCGCCTGCGGGATGAACTTTTATACCGGCGTGGCCCTGATCCAGATGGCCATCCTGGCGGCGATCGCCCACGGCGGCCTGCTGCCCGAGCAGTTCCGGGGCAACGGCCTGGTCCTGGGATTGCTCTGGGTCCAGATCCTCACCACGCCGTTCTTCGGGGTCTCGACGGTCGTCGGCGGCGTCCTCCAGGCGGCCAGGCGGTACGACTTCATCCCCAGGCTCGAGCTGGCGATCGTCGCGCTCCGCTTCGGCATCCTCTGGGTCGGCTACTGGACCGGCGCCCCGTTCCTGGCGGTGGTCCTGGCCCAGCTCGCCGTCCAGATCGGCCTCTCGCTGATCCCCGCGCTCTGGGTCATGGTCCGGGAGCTGGGCTACCTGCCCCACTTCGGCGGGGCCCGGCGGTCGGACTACTCGGCGATGATGCAGATCAGCGTCTACCTCGCCCTGATGCAGTGGAGCGTGGTCCTGGCCGACAAGGTCGACACCACCGTCCTCGGCTACGCCCTCCGGGGTCCCGACCTCGAATACCTGCTCACGGTCTATCAGAATGTGAGCAAGCCGTTCCTCCAGATCCGCCAGACCGGCTGGACCCTGGCCTACCTGGTGATGCCCGCCGTGGTGAGCCTGGCCGTCGGCGGCGACTCGACCGGCCTGGAGCGGGTCAAGTACGACGGGACCCGGATCTTGACCGCGCTGCTGACGCCGGTGACGCTCCTGGCCGGGATCTACGCCGCGCCGTTCTTGTCGCTCTGGGTCGGCCCGCGGTACGCCCCGTATGCCCCCTTGCTCCAGCTCTTCCTGGTGGCCACGATCCCCCTGGTCCTGTCGGTGGCGGTGCAGATGGCGATCGGCATGGGCAAGATCCGCCTGATCGCGATCTCGAACCTGATCGGGGCGCTGGTGAACCTGCCCTTGAGCTTCTACCTGACGAGAGAACTGGGCGTCTCCGGGGTGATCTGGGGGACGGTCCTGACGACCCTGGTCTCGAACCTGCTGGTCCCCGGGATCTACATCTTTCGGGTCCTGGAGATCAGGCCCTCGACGTTCCTGGCCCGGTCGCTCGGGCCTCCTTTGGTCGGGTCGGCGGCCCTGGTGGCGGCCTGCTGGGCGTTCGGCCTGGCGGTGAGGCCCGACCCGGTCGACCTGCCCGGCCTGGCCAGGGCCCTGCCGTTCCTGGCGAGCCTGGCCGTCGGCAGCCTCGCCTATGTCGCCGGGTACGCCAGCACCCCGATCGGCCGGGGGGACCTGGAAGCGGTCCTCCGCAAGGCCCTGCGCCGGCCCGCCCGGGCGTCCTGAGCCGGCCTCCCCCGACACGTCGAGGCCTCCGGGCCCTATCGATGACCTAGGCTTTCGCGGGATGGCCCCCGGGTTGCACGCTAGGGCCGGCGATCCCACCCGACAACCTCCCGATCCCGCGGGCCCGAAGGCGGCGCGAGTCCACCATGATCCACTCCTTCCAGTTCGACCCCGGCGCGATCCTCGGCGTCTCCTCGACCGCCTCGCTCAAGGAGATCCGCGACGCCTACCACCAGAAGTCGCTCAAGCACCACCCCGACAAGGGGGGGGACGAGTGGGCCTTCCGCCTGGTGGTCCGGTCCTACGAGATCCTCTCCAACGCCCGGGTCGTCGGCCGGGCCGCCGAGGAGGAGGCCAGCTTCCACTCGGGCGGCTACAACCGCCGCCCGACCCCCCCCCCGCCCTCGCCCGAGCCGACCCCCCGCCGCTCGACCTGGGCCGACGAGTTCGCCGCCCGATCGGCCGCCGCCCGGCCCTCGGGCGGCAATCCCAAGGGGGATTCGGACTCCTCGGCGACCAACGTCTCGGGCTGGGGGAGCGCCCCGAGGTCGCACGCCGGGGAGGACCCGGCCAAGGTCGCCCGGATCATCGCCGCCGAGCTGCTGATCCTCCGGTTCGAGCTCGAAGCCTCGATCGACCTGTTCGCCAGGAGCCCCGAGGACCGCAACCTGAGCTGCACCCTGCACATCACCTGGCCCCTGGAGGCCCTGGCCGACACCGCCGAATCCCTCCCCGACGCCGCCCGGACCCTCCGCAAGGTCGGCGAGGCGTTCAAGGCCCGAGGGGTCCGCAAGCACGCCCTGACCAAGCGGGTCGAGGTCGAAGGGGGCCGCTTCGACGGCTGGCTCACCTACGCGACCGCCGTCATGGCCTCCGAGGCCCTCGAAGCCTTCCGCGAGGCCATCGCCGCCAACGGCCTGGAGCTGGAGAAGCAGACCCGAGAGATGGCCATCCCCCGCCAATGGGGCTGACCTGCCCCGCCGCCATCGACTTGCCAGAGATCCGGATCGGGCCGGGCCGAGCCGCAACGAAGGGTCGCCGACGATGCCGAACAAGCCCGACCGCCGCTGGCGGCTCGACCCCCTGGCCCGGCAGGCCGAAGCGGCGGACGGCGCCGAGGCCGGGCCCGAGCCGGCCGCCGACCCGAACCCCCCGCGACCGGGCGGCTCCGGCCGGCTCGCGGTCGTCGCCCTCGTCCTGGCCGTGCTCACGCTCTGGGGGGGCCTCGAACTCGCCTTCCGCGCCTGGAAGGGCCGCTACGAGGCCCGCGCCGCCCTCGGAGCCCGCAAGCTCGCCCCCGCCGTCGACCCCCTCGACCGCCTCACCCCGCCCGACGTCGACCCCGCCACCTGGGCCCGGGCCGTGGCCGACACCCACGCCATGCTCCTCGCCCTCGCCGGCTCCGGGGTCCTCGACGAAACCCGGATCGAGGCCCTCCACCGCCGGATCGCCGCCGAGGTCGCCGCCGCCCGCCCCGAGACCGCCCGAGCCACCCTAGCCGCCCTCTGGGACGACCTCCAGCGCCAGGCCGGCCCCGTCATCGCCCCCGACCTAGCCCCGCCGCCCCCCAACTCCCGCCACGCCGCCCGCCACCCCCGCCCCCCCCGGCCCGCGATCCTCGGGCCCGGCCCCCGGCCCCCGACCGATCGACCCGAAGGCTGATCCCGCCCGAAACGATCAAATAAAAGTGTAGGGTGGCGTCGAGCGAAGCGAGGCCCGCCATCAACACTTCCTCATGCCCGGCCTCCTACCCGCGAACCTCGCCGGAAGGGATACACCTGCATGGAAACCCCGCCTCGCTACCTCAGGGCCAGAGGCAATCCGATAAAAGCATCGGCGTGTCGGACCAAAGTGTGCAAGACGCTGGCTGGTAATCCAACCGAACAGGTGCGGCCCGCGAATGATCCACCCTGTCGATCAACCGGTCTGTGTGTCTCTGGCTACGCCCGCAAGAGCCGCAATGAGCCGCTTACTGGAAGAGCAGGAGCGTGTGATAAACGTCTACCGGCCGGGATAACGAAGGACGATCGTGCTGCGTCAGAAATGTGTGGCAAAGCTCTTCCGTGATGATCGACTGCCGCCAGCAGGAGCCGTTCAGCAGGCAATGGGTCGCACCATCGCCCATGATCTTCTTTTCGATCTTGATTCCCCAAACGTCGCAAGTGCCGGTCTGGACGTATCCGAGCATCCCAGCGTCATCGTGGTCGCGGGCGTAATCGGCGTGGATGATGCAGCCCAGACCCTTTCGCCCGACATACTGCCCTACAGGGCATCCCTTGCCTAAGCGCTTTGCTTCGAAGTGGAACTGCGGATGCGTCCCGGCGCGAACGTTTGTGATCTCTACATCCACACGCGGCCGATGCTTCCCCGATTTCTTGGGATGGCTGACGGGCAGATTATCGACGGCACGGTATCTGTGCATCCACGACTCGGCGCCGGGCGACTGGATCGCGGCGTTTATCGCCTCGACCAGCTTTTCCGTGATGACCTCTTCTATGATCCCCTTGAAGGAGCCCGGTGTCATGCGTGCATATCCTCGCGCGACAAGTCGGTGCGTGTCGCGAAGGAAGCTGGCTCTGTAATCCAGCCGGTTCGAGCTCGACCCCGCCTTCTTCGCGGCCTTAGACGCGATCGACATTGACCTGGTCGCTCCCTAAGATCGTCTCTCCGATGATCGAATCCGCGTCATTCAGGGCCTGGGCCGGGGTCCAGTGGAAGCGCTGGAGGGGCTTGAGCAGCATCGTCCTCTCGCCCTCCAATACGATCAGCTTGCGATCGAAATAGACCCACTGACTGACCTCGTGGCGGGTAAGCTCCCTCAGCTTCGATAGGGATTCTGCCGTGAGCCGATCGGCGGTTTCGATGGATAGCGAGGCATGATCAGCCGAGCGGGGAGCGATCCAGGTCTCGACCATGCCCGAGACGCCGTCATGCAGAATTCTCACCGCATGCGTCCGGTCAGGGTCGCCGAGGAAGGCGTCCAACTCACCCGCTAGCGCATGGGCGTAAAAACGCAACTCAGTTTCTTCGGGGCAGCCCACAGCGGCCGGGTCGAGCTTACCTTCGTCAAGCTCGATGCGGACCCTCGCCAGATCTGCGACGAGGCAGATTTCCTGGGGTGTGAGCCCCAGGGCAGAGTATGTCAATTGGTTGAGCTTACTGTCGATCTCAGAGGGACTCATCCCCGACCCTTCGTCTACATCATCGAAGAGCGTGCGATGTGGCTTCCACTCGCGGATCGCATGCGAGTGCAGCTCAACCCAAGAGACTAGGTCGGTCTCGCTCATTCCCACGAACGGGATGGGCATCTCCTTCAGCGAGCGGATCGTCGCAAGCTCTCGCTTCACACCCCAAGCAGGCGAGGTGAAAAACTGGTAGTACGTCGCGAAATCGGAAGCCAAGAAGAGCGACAGGGCCTTGAGTAGGCTTCGATGGTGCTTCTTGCCAGAAATACCTACCCAGTTAGGCGGAACGACTAAGAAATCGTCCGAGTACACCGCGAATCGCCTTGATTCGTCGACGATCACGTGGGGCGGGTGGTTTACCAGTAGCCCTTTCCTGCCCCCCCGTGTCCGAAGATATGCGTTCCTGCGGTCGATGGTCCCGATCGCCTCTTTCGGAAACACGAATATTCGGCCCCTGCCACGAAGGGCCTTCTTGCGGATCACTTTTCTATCGACGAGATCCTGAACTAGCTCGGTGTCCTTCGTGCCTTCCGGGCGAAGCTGAACGCCCTCCTGAATCTCCACGCCGATGTCGCGGAGCGTCGACAGCGCCGGGAAGCGGTTCCTCACCGACCGGATGAGCCTCTCATCCCTCGGCGAGCCCCACATTGCGACCTTCCAGGTGAGGAGGTCACCGCGGGCGGAATCCGCAGCCCCAATTCTCCTAATCTCGCCGGCATTGATGACGATGTTCCAGGTGTCTTTCCGCGTATTGGGGTCTACCGGCCGGTTCGCCTCTTGGTTGGCGACGAACGGAGAATAGATGTATGTGTCCTGAGGCTCATCGACACCATGGAGTGAGAAGTAGAAGGCGGCGGCCGGGACGCGGGACCTTCCGGCGAAGAGCACTTCGGTGAGGTTGGAGAAATTTGCCACGCTCCAAACGTGGAACCGCTTAAACAGCGCCTGCCGGAAACGCTGCGCCTCATACGAGAACAAGATCTTGGCCGGGAGTAGCAAGGCGGCGCAGCCGTCTTCCCTCAGCAATTCGCCAAGCCGCCAGACGAAGGCGTGAGCCGCCTGATTGCCGCCCGTAGGGTGCGAGTCCGCCTTCCTTACGATCCAGCGCCGGACGTAACGGTCGAGGTCTTCCTTCTCCTTCTCGGGTTCGTCATCTGGGGGGCGCTTCACTTCGACCCACGGTGGATTGCCCACAACCCAATCGAATCTGTCGCTCTCGTTGCCGGTCCTGATCGGACACTTTGGGGAGAAGAAGTCACTCCTGAAGATATTGCTGTTGTGGAGCTTTGGGATCTTGAATGACGGGTTCTTGCGCAAATCGGGCGGGTCGATATAGTCGAGCAGCGTCAGCACCAAGCTCAACTCGGCCACGCGGCAGGCGTCCTTATCGCGATCGACCCCGAAAATGCTCTCGGTCAACAGCTGGCGAAGCTCGCCGGGCTTCAGCTCGTCGCCGGTCTCCCTCACCCTTCGCTCGATCAACCTCCGGTAGCACTGGACCAGGAATGCGCCGGAGCCACATGAGCCGTCCAGAACCTTCATGCCCGGCCTGAGCGGCAGCCGGTCCTCAAGCTCCTGGAGCATGAAATTGACGATCGGAACGGGCGTGTAGTAGGCCCCAGCATCCTTTCCCCTTCCTTCTGCGTGCAAGAACTGCTCGTAGATGACGGAGAGCGTCTCGATCGGGATGTGAGAGAAATCGTAGGGCTGGAAGTCGAGATGGAGCTGGCCGGTGATGGGGTCGTCGCCCATGAAGGCGCCCGCCACCCGCTCGATATGCTTCGGCGAGGGCGCGCGGGTCCCCGCGAGCTTGATAGGGAAGACCGAGCCGTTCAGCCAATCTTCGAGCCGCCGGATGACAGAGCGCAGCCCAGTGATCGTGGCGCGGCGGCTGAAGACAGTGTCTGGGTCGAGGCCCCATTCCTCGAACTTGAGCAGCGAGAGGATGCCCCGATCGCGCAAATATTTTAGGTACACATATTTGCCGATCAAGGCATGAGCCATATTCTTCTGCAACCCCTGGGATCGCAGCCAGACCCCGAGCTTGCTGAGATTTCCCAGCAGCCTCCAATCGACCCGACCGCGCGGGTCGATCTTCCGCTCCCAAGTTCGCCAAACCTCACCGCGGTCGATCCCCTCCGCTCGCAGGCTGCTCAGCTGCTCGGCCACATGTTTGTAAGCAACAGCCCCGCTCAGCACGCCCTCGCGCCCGGCGTCGGGGTCCGTCCCTGGAGTGGCCGCGCCGTAATTGAAGCCCGAATAGAGACGCACCACGTCGCGGGAGGCAACGAGGATGAAGGGGACGACGTTTTGGTTCCAGGCGAGCCGATGGATCTCGTGCGGAAGCGTGGTTCCGTCGCCTTGGCAAATGTACACTAGCGGCACGATACTCGGGTCTTTCTCGCTCCCCGTGTCCTTGAGGGCGTAGATGCCCTTCAGCTGGCACTTCTGGGTTGCCCGCTGGAACAGGTGCGAATAGCCCGGAACGTCCCCGAACTCTTTCGATCGGACGAAGTTGGGCGATTCTTGGTAGCCAAGTGCTTCAATTATCGCTTCTACTGACATGGCAGAGTTTTGACCATCGCGATCCCCGGGCTTTATCTCGACGCTCTAGAATACACGACGGGTGGGCCGCAGTCAGTTCCGTTCCCCCGCACCGGCCAAATGTTCAGTAAATTAATCGGTGCCACCGTCCCCAAAAGACACGACAACCGAAGTTGCCGCCGGATGCGTCGGCCCAATCGACCGACGCATCCGGCGGCACGAGCGGTGCCGCGACGTCAACGGCTGCTCCCTGATAGCTTCACCAATTGGTGTGCCGGGCTTGGTCGGGCTCTGTGTGGTGCGTCGCGAGACGAACCCAGATCGATCGGATTGCCAAAGGTGCCGGGCATGCTCGCGAGCGGGGCGCGACCCTTCACCGTAAGACGGTGGGGGCGTCGGGTCAACTTGCCTCGGGGTTTTCTTCGGATTTCTTGGGGGCGGATTTCCGAGGGGGCTTCATGACCTCCTTCTGGCCGTGGGGGCAGAGGTCGAGGACGACGCACTTCTCGCATCTGGGGTTCTTGGGGAAGCAGACCTGCTGGCCGTGGAGCATCAGGATTTCGTGGTTGTCGTAGACGTGCTGGGCCGTGGAGTCGGGCGGGAGCTGGGCTTCGAGCAGGGCGTGGGCGGGGCCGACGGCGACCCCTTCGGGGATCAGTTCGAGGCGGGCGGCGACCCGGTGGTGGTGGCTGTCGACGGGTAATGCCGGCCGGCGGAGGTTGCTGAACAGGAGGACCGCGGCGCTGGTCTTGGGGCCGATCCCGGGCAGGCTTTCGAGCCAGGCGCGGGCCTCGACGACCGACAGGGCCGCGAGGTGGTCGAGCGAGAGATTGCCGCCGTGGTGGGCGGTGATGGCCGCCAGGATCTGCTGAATCCGCGGGGCCTTTTGTTCGGGCCAGGTGCAGGGGGCGATGGCGGCCTCGACCTCGGCGGTCGGGGCGTCGCGGACGGCGGCCCAGTCGGGGAACCGGGCCCGGAGCTGCTTGAAGGCCCGGCCGGAGTCGGCGTTCCTCGTCCGGTGCGAGAGGAGCGAGGAGACCAATTCGCTGATCGGGTCGAGGTCGTGGAAGAACGGGATCGGGCAGCGATATTCCCGGCAGAGCCGCTCGTGGACCTCGGCGGCCTTGGCCTTGAGGTCGTCCGGGACGGCGATCCCCGGGCCCTTGGGTTTCGTCCTGGTGGGCATCGTCGGTGCCTCGTCGAAAGGGGCCGAGGGCGGTCTGTCCCCCTCCCATCCGCACGCGGCATGCCGATCAGTCGGCGACCAGGAACGGCGCCAGGATGAATCGGGGGACGCCGATGTCGACGACCGCGACGGCGCCGGTGTAGGCCGAGGCCCCGGGGGCGGCGAAGCCGAGCTTGGGGGCGACGAAGGTGGCGGTGGCCTCGGCCCGGACCGCGTCGCCGAGGGGGAGGCCGGTGTCGGCGTCGAGGCCCGAGGGGAGGTCGAGGGCCAGGATCGGCTTGCCCGAGCGGTTCAGGGCCGCGATTGCCCGGGCCATCAGCCCCTCGACCGGGCGGTCCAGGCCGGTCCCGAGCAGGGCGTCGACCAGCCAGTCGGCGTCCTCGAAGCGGGGGGCGATGGCGTCCGGTTCGGCGGCTTCGGGGACGACGGCGGACTCGATCCCCGAGCGGCCGAGGATGGCCGCCTGGGCGGCGGCGTCCCCCTTGAGCCGGCCGGGTTGGGCGAACCAGAGGACCCGGACGGCGAAGCCCCAGGCGTCGAGGTGGCGGGCGACGACGCCGCCGTCGCCGCCGTTGTTGCCGGGGCCGCAGAGGATCGCCACCCGAGGCGGGCGGCCCGGGGCGGGCGGGCCGGACTCCAAGCGCCCCCGGAGCCAGGCGGCGGCGCCCCGGCCGGCGTTCTCCATCAGGATCAGGCCGGGCAGGCCGAGGTCCTCGAGCGCCCGGGCGTCGATCGACCGGACCTCGGCGCGGGACAGCGGGCGGACCTTCACGGGCGGGCGCTCCGGCGAGGGAAAGGGCAGGGGGCTCGGATCAGGCCGGGATCGTCGACGAGGCCGAGGCGACGGGTTGGCCGGCCCCCTGGGCGAGGATCGAGGCCCAGCCTCGCGAGCCCGACCAGGCCAGGATCATCGGCAGGACGGCGAAGAACCGGGCGTAGAGGTAGACCGGCTTCTGGGCGTAGACCACGAGGAAGAAGGTCGAGGCGGCGACCAGGAAGAACGCCAGCTCGAACCGGGCCGCGGCGTCCTTGCGGGCGAGCCAGGCCGAGGCCAGCAGGCCCGCCGCCATCGCCAGCCCGAGGCCCGGCCGGAGCAGCCCCTTGGCCCAGGTCCGGCGGACGCCCGGCTCGATCCCGTCGTTGTCGAAGGCGAGCCCCCCGAGGCACTCGGCCATGTTCTCCAAAATCCAGCCGGCGCCGACGGGGGTGGGGTTCTTCTGGGTGAGGATGAAGAGGAACTTGGGCAAGAGCCCCGCCTGGGCCGCCGCCGCGCCCAAGGCCCCGAGGGTCAGGGCGACCAGGAAGGCGTCGAACCGGAGCGGCGTCCGGACCCCGATGATCCCCCGGCCGGAGCGGGCGTCGAGCTTGAGCAGGGCGAGGAAGGCCAGCTCCGCCCCGGCGAGGATCACGAACCAGAGGTGCAGGGTGCAGGCGGCGGCCAGGGTCGCCGCGAACCAGAATCCCGAGCGGCGGTCGGCCCGCGTCACGAACCGCTCGAAGAAGTGGAAGTGGGCGACCGCCGCGAGCATCAGCAGGCTGTACGACCGCCCCTGCATCCCGGCCATGACGCAGTCGGGCCAGAGGGCCAGGGCCAGGCCGAGGGCCGTCGCCCCCCCTCGGCCGAACCGCTTCGAGGCGTAACGGTAGGCGACGACCGGCAGGAGCATCGCCCCCACCAGCGCCGGGAGGCGGACGCTGGCCGGCGAGTCGCCGAAGGCCCGGATGCTGGCCCAGGCCAGGACCGAGAAGCCGAGCTGATTGTTGGCCCCGCCCATGGTGGTCAGGGTCCCCCCGAGCGGGAGCTTGAGGTGCTGGTCGTAGTTCTCCAGCTCGTCCCCCCGGTGCGGCCGGCCCATGGGAGGGCCCACCTGCGCCAGGACCAAGGCGGCCAGGGCGAGCGGGACCAGCCGGTCGGCCAAGGGGCGGGGGCGCCGGCCCCGGGCGTCGTCCCGGCCTCGGGTTGGTCCGGGCTCGGGGGGTTGGGGTTCGGCCGGCTCGATCGAGCGGACCAAGCGGCCGAGGGCGGCCACCGCCAGGAGGGCGACGCCGATCCTGGCCAGGATCGGCGGCAGGCCGGCCAGGGCGTCGCGGATCTTCCGCTTGTTCACCCGCTCGGCATTCGGGGCGTTGGGCGCCGGGGCGACCGCCGAGACTCGTTCGGCCCAGGCCCCCCCGTGGAACACCTTCAGGGCGCCCGCCGAGGCCAGGACCACCACGCCCCCCAGGGCGTAGGCCAGCACGACCCTGCCGGCCATCCAGGCCGCCGACCTCCCCATCGCGTCGCTCGCCATCGCGTGGTGCCTTTCCCAAAGGTGCATGCCCGGATGATCGGGCGGCGGGCCCGACCATCAGGTCCCTTCGAAATCCGCCGCCCGGGGGCGACGCCGGCCTCAATCCGCGAGCGCATACCGGACGATGCAGTAGAGGGCCTGGACGCCGTCCTTCCAGCCGATCTTCTTCCCCTCGTTGTAATCCCGCCCGCTGTAGCTGACCGGGATCTCGAAGATCCGGCACCGCCGGGCCGGCCGGCCTCCGAGCGGGGGGACCTGGAACCGCGCCACCTTCGCCGTCACCTCGGGCTCGAAGCCGAACCGGTCGCTCTTGAGCGTGATTCCCTGGATCACCTCGCGGCGGAAGACCTTGTAGCAGACCTCCATGTCGGTCAGATTCAGGTCGGTGAACATGTTCGAGAGGATCGTCAGGAACCGGTTGCCCATCGAGTGCCAGAAGTGGAGGACCCGGTGCGACTCGCCGATGAAGCGGGAGCCGTAGACGACGTCGGCCTTCCCTTCGACGATCGGCTGGAGCAGCCTGGGGTACTCGCTCGGGTCGTACTCGAGGTCGGCGTCCTGGACGATGACGACCTGCCCGGTCGCGTGCCCGAAGCCGGTCCGGAGCGCCGCGCCTTTGCCTCGGTTCTTGTCGTGGAACCGGATCGTCAGGTCGGGCTGGGTCTCGACCCACCCCCGGAGGACGTCGGTGGTCCCGTCCTTGGAGCAGTCGTCGACGAGGATGATCTGCTTGCGGATCGGCACGGCGCGGACCCGGTCGACGAGCTTGGCGATCGTGTTCCGCTCGTCGTAGACCGGGATCACGACCGAGAGGACCAGGTCGTCGGGGATCGGGTAGAGGCCGAGCTGGCGGCAGGTCGGCTCGCCCAGGGTCCGGGCCAGCCACTCCCGAGCGGCTGCGGGGGTCGGCTCGGTCGCCCGGGGGGCGGCCTCGGGCCCTGGGTCGGGGTCGGCGGGTGGGGTCATCGAGGGGGGAGCTTCGGGCCCCGGTCCTTCGGAGGTCGGTCGGCCCCGGGGTCCGCCCCCGAAGGTCGCGGACCATCCTAGGCGCGTCCCTCGGCCGATGGCAAGGGGCCCGAGGGCCGGCCTCGGGGCGCTTTGGATCGAATTATGCCTATTCGATCGCGCGCACCGGGGGCCCGGGCCCACCCGGGCCGACCCTCCCGCTTGCGTCCGAACCGCCCCTGCCGCTCAGGCAGACGCCGTTTTCGCCCGCTTTGGTCTCATTTTGGGGCTTCCGGCCCGATCGGACCGGGTCGAGACGCCCGCCGGACGCCCCGATGGGGGTTCCGCGACGGCCGGCTCGGGCTCGGGCTCGGCCGCCGGGGCTTCGGGCAAAAACGAACCCAAATCTCCCGAAACGGCCGCCGGATCTTCGGTTGCGTCGAGGGTCGGGCCGGGCTCGGCGATGGCGGCGGCGGCCTCGACCTCGCGAAACTCGCGGAGGGTCCGGAACAGGCTCCGCTCGGTCGCAGCCTCGTACTTCCGGGCGAGGATCGCCTCGCGCGAGTCGTCGAACAGCGCCCGGTCGGCCGCGCCGGCCCTGGCCCGCTCGGCGGCGGCCTTGTCGAAGTGGCCTCCCGCCAGGACCGTCGCGAGGACCTCGATCCGCCCGTCGATGATCGCCGCCAACTTCCCTCGGGCGTGCTCGTACTTGCCCTGCTCGTTGAGGTCCGACGCCTCGCCCGGGTCGAACCCCGAGAAGTCGTACCACATCGCCCGGCTCAACGCGCCGATCCGAGAGCGGGGCAGGTCGTGAGGCCGCCGGCCCATCAGGTTCTCGGCCCGCTCCAGGTGGCCGGCGGTCCAGAGCTTGCGGTCGGGGTCGGTCAGGTCCAACTTGAGATCCTCCCAGACCTTGATCGTGTACGCGACCCCTTCCGGCGTCTGCTGCAAGCGGCGGGCGTTGGTGCTCGGGTCGTCGCGGAGCCCGTCCATCAGCCCTTCGATCGCCGTGAGCCGCCCGTCGTCATAAGCCTTCGGTGCCGAGTCGACCGCCAGGGCCAGGGACGCCGCCTCGTGCCGGTAGGACCGCTCCAGCCGGACCGTGAGCATCGTCGCCCGGAGGGCCAATGCCTGGCCCAACTCCGTCTTCGCCCCCAGCTCCGCCTCCATCGCCGAGAACCGCCGGGCCACCTCCGCCGCATCCTCGTCCGGCAGGGCCACCCCGTCGCCCGACAGGCCATGCTTCAGGCTGTTCCGCCGCGACTGCTCCTTCCCCTCCGCCGTCCTCGGGCCCGTCGACAACAAAGCATTGGCCCGATTCGCCGCCAAGCGTTCCGGAGAGCAGGTCACGCGAAGATCCCCCAGCCCAAAGGTCCGACGAGGACCCCGGGCGAAGCCAAAGCCCCCCGACCCGCTCGGGAAGCCAACCCCCGCGCCCGCGCAGCCCCGTCCCCCTTACATTCACCCCCGAGGCCGGCCGATAGCACACTTTCCGCCCGGGTCGCCGAAGTTTCCCTTTTTCCGACGGGAGAATGATGCTAGTGTTCAGATAAGCTGGGCAGGGGACATGGCGTTCGGGCGGGGTGGCCATCGACGATGGATCTGAGCAGCAGCGAGAAGGCCGAGATCAAGGCTTTGATCGACGCGGGGAAGCCGCTGCCGGCGAAGTACCGCCTGCTCCTCTTCGCCGACGCCCCCGAGACCGAGCTGATCTGGAAGGGGAAGTCGGCCGAGGTGACCTCCGCCGTGCTCCCGTTCCAGTCGATCGAGCAGATCGACGAGCCCCGGGCCAAGGCGGGCGAGTACCAGTCGCTCTTCCCCGTCGACGACCGCTCCGGCCGCCAGTCCGGCGGCTGGACCAACAAGCTGATCTGGGGCGACAACAAGCTCGTCCTCTCCTCGCTCAAGAACGGCCCCTTGCGCCGCGAGATCGACAAGGCCGGCGGCCTCAAGCTGATCTACATCGACCCCCCCTTCGACGTCGGCGCCGACTTCTCCGTCGAGATCGAGGTCGGCGACGGCGAGACGCTCACCAAGGAACCTTCCGTCATTGAGGAACTTGCGTATCGCGATACGTGGGGGGGGGGGGACGGATAGTTGCCTTTGTATGATCTATGAGCGTTTGCGGCTGATGCGGGATCTATTGGCGGACGATGGGAGCATTTACGTCCATGTGGGCAAGCAGGTCAGCCATTCGGTGAAGGTTATATTGAGCGAAATATTTGGGGGTAACGGTTTTCGAGGAGAAATCATTTGGAAAAGAACATCAGCACATGGTGATACAAATTCATTCGGTCATGTGATTGACCAAATCTTCTATTTTGTGAACGATTCTCACAATTCGATATTCAATAAAAGCCAAGTTCCTCTTGGTGAATCGTATGTGGCTTCCGAATATCGATTCAAAGATACTGATGGACGAATGTTCCGACGAGGCGACTTGACAGGTGCAGGAATTAGGAATGGAGCTACGGGCCAAGTTTGGAGGGGTATCGATCCGAACAAAGTCAGGCGCCATTGGATCAGACCACCAGCCGAATTGGATCGCCTGGACGAAGAGGGTAAACTTTATTGGCCAGAAAAGGGCAAATGGCCCCATCTCAAGCTCTATCTTGACGAAAGCATTGGCACGCCGTTATCCAATTTGTGGATTGATATTCCTCCTTTGAACAACGTTATTGCGGAAAATGCGGGTTATGCCACGCAAAAGCCAGAAGCACTTATCGAACGCATTATCAAGGCTTCGTCCAACGAAGGCGACCTCGTCGCCGACTTCTTCTGCGGCTCGGGGACGACGCTGGCGGTGGCGGAGAAGCTGGGGCGGAAGTGGATCGGGTGCGACCTGGGGCGGTTCGCGATCCACACGAGCCGGAAGCGGCTGATCGGGGTGCAGCGGGAGGCGCGGAAGGAGTCGAGGCCGTATCGGTCGTTCGAGATCCTCAACCTCGGCAAGTACGAGCGGATGTACTTCGTCGGGATCGACCCGAACCTGGCCGAGCCCCAGCGCCGCGAGCAGTCGGTCCGCCGCGAGGAGCATTACCTCAACCTGATCCTGTCGGCGTACAAGGCCGAGCGGGCGTTCCAGGCCCCGCCGTTCCACGGCAAGAAGGGGCGGACGTGGGTGGTCGTCGGGCCGATCGATGCGCCGGTGACGCAGTCGCAGTTCCGCGAGGTCGTGGCCGAATGCCGCAAGCGGAAGGCCACCGCCGTGGACATCCTCGGCTTCGAGTTCGAGATGGGCCTGCACCCCAACCTCACCGACGAGGCGAAGATGCAGGGCGTCAACGTCGCCCTCCGCTACATCCCCAAGGACGTCTTCGACAAGCGGGCCGTCGACGCCGGGCAGGTCCAGTTCCCCGACCTCGCCTACGTCGAGGTGAAGGCCCAGGTCCAGGGGCTCACCGCGCGGGTGACGCTGGCCGACTTCAGCGTCTATTATCGCCAGGAGGACGTCGACGCCCTCGGCCTGAAGCTCAAGCCGGGCGGGAGCAAGGTGACCGTCGCCAACGGCCAGGTGCTCAAGATCGCCAAGGACAAGAAGGGGATCGTCGCGACCGAGGTCCTCACCAAGGTCTGGACCGACTGGGTCGATTACTGGGCCGTCGACTTCGATTACGAGAGCACGCCCGAGCTGCTGACCGAGGTCGTCGACGGGATGGAGATCCGCCGGACCACCGGCAGCTTCCTCTTCGAGAACGAGTGGCAATCGTTCCGGACCCGCAAGGACCGGACGCTCGAACTGACCAGCGCCGGCCACACGTACCCGAAGAAGGGCCGGTACAAGGTCGCCGTGAAGGTGATCGACATCTTCGGCAATGACACCACGAAAGTCGTGGGGGTGACGATCTGATGGGGCTCCCGCACGACTTTCCCACCGACCCGCACGCGATCCTCGACCCCGACCTCCGCTGGTATCCCGGCGACGAGGAGCGCGGCGGCCGGGCCCTGGAAGTCCTCCTGCCCCCCCTGGTGGACCGAATCCGCCGAGGGGTGAAGGAGTGGCGCGACTCCGGCTACGCCGGGGCCAGCCCGACGACCCGGGCCTTGCTCCGCCACTGGTTCGAGGGCGAACACCTCGTCCTCGACGGCGACGGCGCCCCTCGGCCGTTCCGCTACTACTTCGGCCAGCGCGAGGCGGTCGAGTCGGCCATCTGGCTCTACGAGGTCGAGCAGGCCCGCGACCCGCACGCGCTCCTGAAATACGACGCCGCCGGCGGCCTGGCGCGGCGCCAGTTCCCGGAGCACTGGACCCGCTACGTCCTCAAGCTGGCCACCGGGACGGGCAAGACCAAGGTCATGTCGCTCTTGATCGCCTGGGCCTACTTCCACCGGAAGTACGAGCCGGGCTCGGACCTGTCGACCAACTTCCTCCTGATCGCGCCCAACATCATCGTGCTCGACCGGCTTCGCGTCGACTTCGACGGGCTCCGGATCTTCCGCGACGACCCGGTCCTGCCCGAAGACGGCTACGAAGGGCAGCACTGGTCGACCGACTTCCAGATGACCTTGCACATCCAGGATGAGATCGGGCCGTTGTCGGATGCCGGGAACCTCTTCCTCTCCAACATCCACCGCGTGTTCCTCAACGACGTCGAGCCGTCGATCGACGACGAGGACGCGACCGAGTTCCTCCTCGGCAGGCGTCCCAAGGGCAAGGCGGCCGACTCGGGCATGGACCTCGGCGAGATCATCCGCCGGGTGCCGGACCTGGTGATCCTCAACGACGAGGCCCACCACATCCACGACACCGGCCTGGCCTGGTTCAAGAACATCGAGGAGATCGCCTCCGGCCTCAGGCTCCGCGACAGCCGCCTGTCCGCCCAGTTCGACCTGACGGCCACCCCTCGCCACGCGACGAACAAGGCGATCTTCCCGCAGACGATCTGCGACTACCCGCTCGTCGAGGCGATCCGCCAGCGCGTGGTCAAGTCGCCGGTCCTGCCCGACGCCGAGAGCCAGATCAAGCTCACGGTCCGGCCGAGCGACCAGTACGTCGAGCAATACGGCGACTACCTCCGGCTCGGCTACGAGGAGTGGAAGAAGGCGACCGAGGCGCTGGCACCGACCGGCAAGAAGCCGCTCCTCTTCGTGATGACCGACGACACCAGGCATTGCGACGAGGTGGGCGAGTTTCTGGAACGGTCGTTCCCCGAGCTGCAAGGCGCCGTGCTGGTCATCCACACCAACAAGAGCGGGGATATCTCCGAGTCGGCCCAGGCCAAGAACAAGAAGGAGCTGGACAAGCTCCGCCGCGAGAGCCGGGAGATCGACTCTCCCGAGAGCCCCTACAAGGCGATCGTCTCGGTGATGGTGCTCCGCGAAGGTTGGGACGTCCGCAACGTCGTCGCGATTGTCGGCCTCCGCGCCTTCGAGGCGCCCAACGAGATCCTGCCCGAGCAGACCTTGGGGCGGGGGCTCCGGCGGATGTTCCCCGGCGAAGGGGAGAACGAGCGGGTGAGCGTCATCGGCACCCCGAATTTCGTCAGCTTCGTCGAGCGAATCCGGGGCGAAGGGGTCGAACTCGAATACGTGCCGATGGGCGAGCGGCGCCAGGTGCCGCCGCCCTTGCTGGTCGAGGTCGATCGCGCCAACGCGGCCAAGGACATCGACCGGCTCGACATCAAATTGCCGGTCCTCACGCCGCGAATCCATCGCGAGTACGACGCGCTGGCGGGGATGGACCCGTCGACCTGGACCTTTCAGCCGATCACGCTCCGCGACTTCTCGCCGGCCGAGCGTCGCGACATCGACTTCAAGGACATCGACCGCGACGCCTTCAGCCACACCACCACGCTCGGCGAGCACGACCCCCCGACGATCCAGAACGTCATCGGCTTCTTCGCCGACAAGGTCAAGCGCGACAACCACCTGATCGGCGGCTATGCGGTCCTCCACGGGAAGATCAAGGATTTCGTCGCGAACAACCTCTTCGGCCGGGTCGTGGACCTCGACGATCCCAACGTGCTCGCGAATCTCGCGGATGTCGCGGCGCGCAACACGATCCTCGAAGCGACCAAGCGGGCGGTCAACGCCGCGACGATCCGGGACCGCGAGGCGGTCGAGCCCACCAGGACGATGTCGTTCGCGCGAGAGATCCGCCCGCACGTCGTCGCCATGCAAGATCAAGTTCGGCCGAGGAGGTCGATCCTCAACCGGATCGTGGGCGACAGCCATTTCGAGCTGGAGTTCGCCGCTTTCCTCGACGATTGCCAGGATATCATCTCGTTCCTGAAAAACAGCCAAAGCACACATTTTCACATTGAATACGAAACGGCCGATGGAGGTATCGCGAATTATTATCCCGACTTCGTCGTGAAGGTTTCCGACCGGGAGATTTATCTCATCGAGACGAAAGGGCGAGAAGACCTCGACGATCCTCGGAAGTGGCGACGTCTCGAAGCCTGGTGCGAGGACGCGAGCCGAGTCGACCCCGCGGCGAGCTATCGAGCCTTGTTCGTTCGGCAGGAAAAGTGGGATTCGCATCCTCCGCGCAACTTTCGCGAGCTGCGCGACGGATTCGGTCGTTGAGCCGAAAAATTATCCGGGCGAAGCCAGGCCCCCCGACCCGCTCGGGAAGCCAACCCCCGCGCCCGCGCAGCCCCGTCCCCCTTACATTCACCCCCGAGGCCGGCCGATAGCACACTTTCCGCCGAACCTGGCCCGATCCGCGGCCCCGCCGGCCGGCCGCGACCTGGCACCCATCACCATCCGTGGTATAGTGGCCGTCGGGAGGCCCAGGCCATGACGACGCTCCAGATTTCCGTGCCCGACGAGTTGAGGGCGTTCATCGAGGCCCAGGTGTCGCGCGATGGCTACGCCTCCGCCGACGAATTCCTCCTCGCCCTCATCCGCGACGAGCAGAGGCGGAGGGCCAAGCGGGCCTTGGAGGCCAAATTCCAGGAGGCCGTGGAAAGCGGCCCCGCCGAGCCGATGACGGCGGAGACCTGGGCCACCCTGCGGCGAGAGGCGGTGGACGGGACGGGTCCCGACGCCCGCGCCGCGGTCGAAGCGATGAAGGAATTCCGCAAGGGTCGCTCCCTTGGCGGCCTCTCGACCCGCGAGATGATCGAAGAAGGCCGGCGATTCTAGCGAGGCAAGCGGCATGGATGCGACCGGTGCTTTCGTCCTGGACGGTTCGGTGACCCTGGTCTGGGGCTTCGACGACGAGGCCGACGATTACGCCGCCGCCCTCCTCGACCGGATGCCCGGGCTGCAAACCATCGTGCCCGGCGTCTGGCCCCTGGAAGTGGCCAACGCCCTGCTGGTGGGCGAGCGCCGCCGCCGCATCACCCCCGCCGACGGGGCCCGCTTCCTGGCGATCCTCGCGACCTTCCCGATCACCGTCGACGGCGAGTCGGCAGCCCACGCCTGGCACGAGACGACCCATTTGGCCCGCGCCCACGGGCTCTCCGCCTACGACGCCGCCTACCTCGAACTGGCGATCCGCCTCGGCCTGCCGATCGCCACCCTCGACAACAAGCTCAAATCCGCCGCCCTCGCGGTCGGCGTGCCACTCTTTCCGGTCTGATGGCCCGAAACTCGCCCGACCGGGTCGGCCCGATTCGCCATCCAACACCGGCCCCGGTTTCGATAAGATCGCACCCACCGGATTCGGGACCAGGCACGGCGGAAGGATGCGATCATGGACCACGACGAAGCCACCCCCGAGGGTTCGCCCCACCTCCTCGACCGGATGCTCGACCCGCTGAGCCGATGCTTCGACGCCGAGTCCGCGAGGAGGCTGATCGCCCTCCCGATGGACCCGGCCGTCCAGGCCCGGGTCGACGAGCTCGCCGAGAAGGCCAACGAGGGACGGCTCACCCCCGCCGAGCGGGGCGAGTACGAGGCTTACATCAACGCCGATGATTTCATCGCCACCCTGCAACTCAAGGCCAGGCGCCACCTCGCGACGATCGGCGCGGCCTGATGGCGGCGTTCTCGGACCCGTCGGCCCTGGGGGATCACCTGGACTTCGCCGCGTTCATCGCCTCGGCCCGCGAGGTCCGGGAGTCGCGAGGGCTGTCGATCTCCGAGGTGGCGTCGGGCATGGGGGTGGACCACGCGGCGGTGTCGCGGCTGGAGTCGGGCAAGCAGGCCAACCCGACGGTCAACACGGTGATGCGGTACGTCGAGGCGATCGGCCTGCGGGTGGCCTGGGCCTTGGCCGAGCGGGACGACGCCCCGATCCCCCGAGGGGACGGCCGCATCCGCCGCCGTCGGTCCGCCCCGAAGGGCGGCGGATGACCCGCGAGGCGGGCCGGGACGAGGCTCGGCCGCCGCTCGAAGCCGGGCCTTGCCCGGAGGCAAGGGGCCCCCGTGATGGACGGCCGGCCCCGCGACCTCGGGTCGAAACCCGAGTCTGACGGCCGAAAGCCGCATCTCTGCCCGATGCGGGGGGATCATGGGGCCGCCTCGCTAGTCCGGCAGGATGGCGACCACCCGTGCCGGCCCGGCGCTGCCGCCCTGGACCTTCAGGGGGAAGCAGGACACCTGGAATCCGGACGGCGGCAACGAACCGAGGTTGACCAGCCGCTCGACCTGCGAGTACGGCAGGTCGCACTGGTGGGCCGCCCAGAAGATCCCCGCCTCCTGCCGGGCCAGGGCCTCCCGGGCCTGGCGGTCGAGGGGGCCGTCCCAGCCCCAGGCGTCGATCCCCATGACCCTCACGCCCCGCTCGTGGAGCCACCGGGTCGCCCCGGGCGTCACCGCGCAGCCCTGGAACGGGTAGTCGGGCCGGCCGTAGGAGGCGTCGCGGCCGGTCCGCACGAGCACGATGTCCAGGGGCTTGAGCGTGTGGCCGGCCGAGGCCAGGGCGGCCTCCACTTCGGCGGCCTCGACCTTCTCGCCGTCGGCCTTGTGCGTCATGTCGAGGACCACGCCGTCGGAGAAGAACCATTCCAGGGGCAACTCGTCGATCGTCGCCGCCTTGCGGCCCTGGATTTGGCTGTTGTAGTGCCAGGGGGCGTCGACGTGGGTGACGCTGTGGGTGCCCAGTTTCGTGAACTCCTCGATCGCCCACCCTTCCCCGTCCCGGAGCAGGTTGGGCGGGACTCCGAGCAAGGCCCGGGCCTGGGCGGCACCCTCGGCGTGGGAGGTGGGCCTGATCTCGACCCGCTCGAACGGTGCGGCGTCGGGCTCGCTCTGGGCGATCGAGGCCGACAGGTCGATGATGCGCATTCGGGCTGGCTCCGGTAAGTCGTACGGGCTCGGGACGCTCGTCGGACGGCTCGTCCATCCGCCATCACATGGCCCGCCCCCCACACATATATCAGGGAAACCCGGTGCCCGTCCCGATTTTCCAGGCCGAGGAGGTCAGAGGACGAGGCCGCTGCGACCGCTCGACAACCCCATGCCTTCTCGGACCTGGGCGAGCAGGTCGTAGGGGTATCCCAGGTGGGGCCGGCTCGCCTCGTCGAGTCGGTGGAAGAGGGGATCGGGGAGGCGGACCTCGGCGGCGGCGAGGTTGGCCGCGAGTTGGGCTCGGGTCCTTGGCCCGATGATGGGGGTGGGGCCCTTCCGGATCAGCCAGGCCAGGGCGACGGTCGCGGGCTCGGACCCGAGTTCGGCGGCCACTTCGTGCAGCGCTTCGAGGACCGAGTCGTCGGTCATCCCCGAGACCCGGCCGGGCCCCGACGGGGGCGCCTGCCCTTCTTGGCGCGGCTTGCCGAGGCGGCCTCCGGCGAGCGGGGCCCAGGCCATCAGGCCGAGCCCTCGGGCCGCGGCCAGGGGGAGGTGCTCTCGGTCGGCGGTGCGCTCCAGGAGGTTGTACTGGAACTGGAGGACGGCGACCGGGGCCCAGCCGCGCAGGTCGGCGAGCATCGCGGCGGAGGCGGCCCGCCAGGCGGGGAAGTTGGAGAGGCCGACGTGGACGATCTTGCCGGCGTCGACCAGGTTCTCGAATCCGCGCATCAGCTCGTCGACCGGGGTGATCCCGTCGTCGAGGTGGGCGAAATAGAGGTCGATGCGGTCGGTCCCGAGTCGCCTCAGGCTCCCCTCGACCTCGGCGAGCATCGCCTTGCGGTGGTTCCCGACCGACGCCTTGGAGGGCTCGCGGCTCGCGGTCCGGCCGAACTTCGAGGCCACCACGAAATTGTCGCGGCCCGCCCGGGCGAGGAATTCGCCGACGACCTCCTCGGCGCGGCCGAACTGGTAGGCGCTGGCGACGTCGACGAAGTTGCCGCCCGCCTCGGCGTAGGCCTGGAGGACGCTCGACGCTTCGTCCGGCCCGGAGTCGGCCCCCGTGCCCAGCCGCCCGGTGCCGAGGGCGATCTCGGAGACTCGCAGGCCCGTCCGCCCTCCCAGAAATCGGTATTCCATCCGGTCCCCCTTGCCAGGCTCGCTTCGATCCCGCAAGGTGACTCAACCACAGGGAGCCAGGCGATGCCAAGAACGCACAAGCAGGTGGGCGACGCACCCCGGAGTACGCACCCCTGCCTCGGCCCCGGCGGCGCGGCCGACCGGGTGCAGGTCGCATTCCGGATGATCGAGGGCCGCTGGAAGCTGGACATCATCTTCCGGCTGCTGGGCTCGCCGGTGCTCCGCTACTCCGAGCTGGACCGCGACCTGCCGGGGGTCTCGCAGAAGGTGCTCACCCAGCAGCTCCGCGAGCTGGAGCGCGACGGGATCGTCCGCCGGGCCGTGCACGCCGAGGTCCCGCCGAGGGTCGAATACAGCCTGACCGAGCGGGGGAAGGAGCTTCGGCCGGCGCTCAAGCTCCTGGCGGAATGGGGCGGATCGGGGGAACCGAAGTCTTCATCGATGGATCTGGAGACTTGAAGGGATCTTGCCCTCAAGGCTGGTGCACGTGAATCGATGCCGGGCTTCGTCGGGATCAGGAGGAGTCCGGGCCCGGCCGCTTCTCCCAACTGACCGACGTGACGCCCGGCTCGATGTTCACCCGGCTCATGATGTCCTGCATCGCCCGGTCGGCGCGCTGGACGGAGAAGACCTCGGCGACCACCGCCGCCTGGTCGGCCCGCTCGGCGTCCTGGGTGGAGATCCGCTGGATCGTCATCCTCGGGTCCGAGTTGACGTGGCGCATCAGGATCGTGCGGATCACGACCTCCTGCGCGGCCTGGCAGACCACCCGGATGCGATACACCGTCTCCACGTCGACGGCCGTCTTGAGCCGGGCGTCGATCCGCAGCGAGATCGGGCGCAGCCCCAGGTGGAGGGCCAGGACCGTCGCCGTCCCGAGCAGCCCGTGCAGCGGGAAGCCGGCCCCGGCCAGCACCCCGACGGCGGCGCTGCACCAGAGGGTCGCCGCCGTGTTCATCCCCTTGACGGTCAGCCCCTCCCGGAGGATGACGCCGCCGCCGAGGAAGCCGATGCCGCTGACGACCTGCGCGGCGATCCGGGTCGGGCTGTCGTCGGGGGAGGCGATCCGCGACAGCGAGACGAACAGCGCCGCGCCGACGCAGACCAGGGCGTTGGTCCGCAAGCCCGCCGGGTGCTGGCGGAACTGCCGCTCCAGGCCGATCGCCACGCCCATCAGGAAGGCAGCCCCGACGTTCAGGGCGAAGTGGAGAAAATCCATGGGCTGCCCTGAAACATGACGGTGGCCGGCGTGACCCTCCCGGGCTTGCGGGAGGAGCGTCCGAGGACCCTCGGGCGAACCGCGACCGTGGACGCCTCGCCATGCGGCCCGGTCAATATGACGAGGAGCCGGCATCCGGGTCAAGGCTGCCGACATCCGGCCGGGCCGGGGAGCTTCGTCAGGGCTGGTCGGGCAGGGGAGGACCGGGGGGCTCGGGGGCCGGGCCGGTCGATCGGGTGCCATCAAGATTTCCAGGGATTTCCCCGATGATTTCCTTGCTCCGTGTTTGCATGGAGGCTACGATGTCCGGACGTGGGTCGCTTCGGCGGACGTGGTAGGGGTTAGGGAGGTCAGGGCCATGACTCTCGCTTTCATCTATGCCGGCTTGATCGCGACGACCCCGATGGCCGACCCGGGCCCGACGCCCGACGCCGCCCCCGGCTATCAGGAGGCCAAGGCGGGGGCGGGGCGGTCGCCCGAGGGGCAGGTCCGGCTGGCGCTCTGGTGCGAGGCTCATGGGCTGCCGGCGGAGCGGCTCAAGCACCTGGCCTTGGCCGTCCTGGCGGACCCGGGGAATGCGACGGCCCGAGGGCTGATGGGCCTGATCGAGCACGACGGCCGCTGGCGGCGGCCCGAGGCCGTCGCCGAGGAGGCCAGGGCCGACGCCGGACTCGCCGCCAGGCTGGCCGAGTACAACGCCCGGCGGGCGAGGACCCCGGACTCCGCCGACGCCCAGTGGAAGCTGGCGCTCTGGTGCGAGGAGAACGGCCTGAGGGCCGAGGCGACGGCCCACCTCACCGCGGTCGTCCGGCTCGACCCCTCGCGCGAGAACGCCTGGAAGCGGCTGGGCTGCAAGAAACACGAAGGCCGGTGGCTCAACGACCGGGCCATCGCCCTGGAGAAGGCCGACGCCGAGGCCCAGAAGGCCGCCGACAAGAAGTGGAAGCCGCTCCTGGAGAAGTACCGCGACGCCCTCCGGGGCCGGGACCAGGCCAAACGCGACGAGGCCGAGAAGGCGCTCGACGAGCTGGCCGACCCCCGGGCCGTGAAGTTCGTCTGGTCGGCGTTCGCGACCTCGGGCCCCTGGGGCCAGCCGATCGCGGTCCGGGTGCTCGGCCAGGTCGACGCCCCGGCGGCGTCGAGGGCCCTGGCGGTCCTGTCGGTCCTCGGCGAGACATCCGAGACCCGCCGGGCGGCGACCGAGACCCTCAAGCTCCGCGACCCCCGCGAGTACGCCGGCCTGCTCGTCGCCCTGATCCGCGACGAGATCAAGTACGAGGTCCGCCCCGTCAACGGCCCCGGCTCGCCCGGCGTCCTGCTCGTCCAGGGAAAGCAATTCGACGTCCGCCGGCTGTATTCGCCCCCCTCGGTGCCCGAGCAACTGGCCCAACTGGCCCAGTGGGGCGAAATCGGCCCCGATGGCATGCCCGTGCTCCGGTACAACTCGCGCCCCTTCACCACCGGCCGCGTCAACGTCCTGGAGGGAGCCACCCTCGCTTTCAACGATTTCATGCGTTACCGGCCGAGCGATCCCGGGCTCGCCGCCGCGGTGGAGCAGGCCAAGCGGGACGCGCCGGAGACCCTTCGCAGCTTCTTGGAACTCCCGAACAATCGCGCCGCCGCGTTCAACAATCCCCTCCGCTTCGGCCCTCAACACTTCAATCCCCATCACATTGCCCCCAACTACGTCAATCCCAACTACCTCGCCGAAGATTACGGCTATTCGGCCTACAAGCTGGAGACGTTCAAGATCCCGACCGTGGCGACGACGACGATCCCCGTCGGCCAGATGATCGTCGAGTACCAGAAGTCGGCGATGGCCGCCCAGCAGCAGTTGGCCGGCGACGTCGCCGCGGTGGACCGGAGTAACGCCGAGGTGAAGCGGTCCAACGACCGGGTCACGCAGGTCCTCCGGGCCGTCTCCGGCCGCGATCACGGGGCCGACCGCGAGCGCTGGAAGGCGTGGTACATCGACCTCAGGGGCTACGCCTACACCCCCGCGCCGGAGCAAGCCCGGCCGACGGTCGACCAGGCCGTGCCGCTGGCCTATCAGCCTCAGGCGGTCCCCATCTTCCAAGGGACCCAGAACGTCGGGCCGGCGGACCGGTCGATCTCCTACTCCGTGACGCCCTACTCGAAGATCCCCAGTTGCTTCGGCTCCGGGACTCCGGTCCGGACCTTGACCGGCCCTCGGGCGATCGAGTCCCTCCGGGTGGGCGATCAGGTTTTGACGCAGAGCACGGCGACGGGGGCCCTGGGGTATCGGCCGGTCGTCGGCGTGCACCACAACCCGCCGAGCCCGACGTTCCTGATCAAGGTGGCCGGCGACACGATCGTCAGCAGCCCGTTCCACCGGTTCTGGAAGGCGGGCCGGGGCTGGGTGATGGCCCGCGAGATCCGCCCCGGCGACCGCCTCCGGTTGCTCGACGGCGTCTCCGAGGTCGCCGGGGTCGAGGAGGGCAAGGTCCAGCTCGTCTACAACCTCGACATCGCCGAGGACGCCGACTTCTTCGCCGGCAACGCCGCGGCCCTGGTCCACGACAACACCCTGCCCGACCCCCGGCTCGCCCCCTTCGACGGGGCCCCGAGCCCGGCGCCCGCCGTCGCCAAGGTCGCGAAGTGAGATGACGGGGCCGGCCGGAGTGGTTCAGGCCGGGATGATCCGGTCGGCCCGGAGGCGGGCGAAGAGGTCGAAGAAGGAGTCGGGGGTGGATTGGTAGTCGAGGAAGCCGGCCAGGCGGCTCTTGGTCATGTCGGTGATGACCTCCATCGGGCGGCCGAGGTCCAGGTCGGTATGCCAGGCGGAGGCGAGCTTGGTGAGGTCGGGCTCGGCGAGGCCGTGCCTGGCGGCGATCTCGGCCCAGGTCGGGGCGAGCGCGGCCATCTGGGGTTCGAGGGGCGAGGCGTGGCCGGGGTAGGGGGCGGCCTCCAGGCCGAAGGGGGCGGCCAGCCTCGGCCAGAGCCAGCTCCAGCGGAAGACGTCGCCGTTGACGACGTTGAAGGCCTGATCGCGGGCGGCCTCGGAAGTGGCGGCCCAGGCCAGGTGGCGGGCCAGGAGCCGCGCGTCGGTCACGTCGGCCAGGCCCTCCCACTGCTGGGGCGAGCCGGGGTAGACGAAGGGGCGCCCGGTCTCCCGGCAGATCGAGGCGTACACGGCCAGGGTGACGCCCATGTTCATCGCGTTGCCCAAGGCGTAACCGATGATCGTGTGCGGCCGGTGCACGCTCCAGGAGAAGCCTTGCCGCCGGGCCGCCTCGTAGACCTCGTCCTCCTGGACGTAGTAGAAGTTCTCGACCGGCTGGCGGGGCATCTCCTCGCGGAACGGCGTCACCGGCTTCGCCCGGGCGTAGGCCTCGAAGGGGCCGAGGTAGTGCTTCAGGCCGGTGACGAGCGCGACGTGCCGGAGGCTGCCCGAGGGCTCGACGGCGGCGAGCAGGTTCCGGACCATCGCCCCGTTCACCGCGCAGTTCTCGGCCTCGGTGGCCTGGCGGAGCCAGGTCGCGAAGAAGACGTGGGTGGGGTTGATCCCGGCGACGGCGGACCGCAGGCCCTCGGGGTCGAGCAGGTCGGCCGCGACCGGGTGGACGCCCGCGATGTTGGCCGGCGGCCTCCGGGCCAAGCCGTGGACCACCCAGCCGTCGGAGGCCAGGCGAGCGGCGAGGTTGTTGCCGACGATGCCGCTCGCCCCGGCGATGATCGCGCGTCGTTCCATGTCCGTCCCTTCGACAAGAAGCAGGGTCGTGGTGGGGTCGGCGGCCCGGGGTGCCCGCTCGCGATGCCATGCCCGGGACTGCCGCCAATCCCATGCCGGCCGGACTCCGGGTCGACGGACGGGACTCGCCGGGGCGGGTCGGTTAGGATGGCGGGCCATCCCGATCCGTCCCTCGGCCCGCAAGGTGCCCGGCATGTTCTCTGGCCCGATGTTCCGGTGGGAGCGGCAGGTGGCGACCCGGGGGCGGAGGCCGTTCCTGGTCCGGACGGTGCTCGCGGTCGTGCTCGTCGCGGTGGCCTTGCTGATCGGCTACCTGATCTCCAGGGCGGCGATCGGGGACGACTCCGGGGCCAGGCGGCTCCTGTTCGGGCGGTCGTTGCTGATCGCCTCGATCGTGATCGAGCTGCTGTACCTGGTCTTCTTCGTCCCGGCGTATGCGGGCGGGGCGATCGCCGAGGAGCGGGAGAAGGACACCCTGCCGCTGCTCCTGCTGACCCGGCTGACGCCGGTCGAGATCGTGCTGACGAAGGCGGCGGCCCGGTGTCTCCCGGCGCTCAACCTGGTCCTGGCCGGCCTGCCGGTGCTGGCGGCGGGGGCCTGGCTGGCGAACCTGGAACTCGAAGGGGCCCTGGCGGTGCTCGTCCTGGCCTCCAGCTCCGCGTTCATGACGACGCTGGCGGTCCTGGCCTCGGCCCAGAGCGAGCAGGCGGGCGCGGCCCGGGCCAAGGCGATGGCCTGGATCTTCGGCTGGCTGATCGGGCCGCCCGGGGTGTCGATCATGCCGATCGCGACCGGGTCGCTCTGGGGCGACCTGCTGGCCGAGCTGAAGCGCCTCTGCGAGCTCGTCGCCCCTTCGAGCCCGCTGTCGCTCCTGACCGATCGGGCCTGGTACTTCCGGTCGACCGCCGTCACCCTGGAAGGGCGGGTCGCGCTGATGATCGGCCTCCAGGCGCTGTTCGGGATGCTGGCGGTCGGCCTCGCCTCGGGCCGGCTCAAGGCCCGGGAGAAGAATCCGAACTGGCTCGACCCGACGCGCGGGCATCGCCCGCCTTGCGGCGACGACCCGATCTACTGGCGCGAGTTCGAGCTGCCGATCCGCCGGGGGTCCGGGCCGCTCGTGCTGATCCGCCTGCGTTATGCCTGGATCTGCATCCAGGCGGCCCTGATCAACATCCTCGGCCTCGTGGGGGTGGCGCTGTTCCTGGCGGTGCCGATCGGGCTGCTGGTCTCGGCCATCTATTACGGGCTCGCGGCGTTCCGGGAACTCTGGGAGCACGGGTACGGAGGGGCCGGGCCGTACGAGGCACGGGCCTACTTCAACCTGCTCGTCCGGGCGGGGACGGGGATGCTGGCCCTCCTGCCCGCGCTGGGGGCGGGCTCGATGGTTGCCGGCCGGATCGTGACGGAGCGGGACAAGAAGACCTGGGACGCCTTCCTGACGACGCCATTGACCGGCGGGGAGATCCTCCGGTCGAAGGCACGCGTCGCCGTCCGGAGCCTCTGGCAGACCGCCCGCCCCTTGCCGGCGCTCTGGGCGTTGGGGCTGGCCTGCGGCGTGGTGACGCCGCTCGGGGTCGCGCTGGCGGCGGTCGACCTGGTGCTGGTGGCCTGGGCCAACGTGGCCCTCGGCCTCTACCTGGCGCTCCGGCCGGGCAAGACGGCCGCCGCGTCGAGCCGGGCGGCGACGTCCATGTTCGCCTTCCTGGCGTTCCACGCCCCGATCCTCTACGTCATGCTCGCCTCCCCCCGCGAGCTGGCGACGGCCGCGAATTGGGACCCTCGCCCGTGGTGGGCCCTGGTCCTGGCCGCCTTGATCGTCCCGACCCTGACCGGCCTCCTCGCCTGGGCCTTGACCCGGCGGACGCTCCGGAAGTTCGACGAATGGGCGGGCCGGCCGATCCCCGCCGCTGCCCCCGGGGCGAACCCGGAACCCTCGGCCCGACCCGTACTCGCGCCGGCCGCGCGAGAAGCCTCCTGATCCCGATCGACGACCTTTCCCGGGAGCTTCGCCATGCTCGGCGCGATCGCTGGCGACATGATCGGCTCGGCCTACGAGGGGAGGAAGTCCTGGCAGAAGGACCGGCGGCCCGACTTCGAGCCGCTGTTCCACCCCAGGGCCCGGTTCACCGACGACACCGTGCTGACCGTGGCGGTGGCCGAGAGCATCCTCGGCGGCGGCGACCTCGTCGACCTGCTCAAGGAGTACGCCCGCGCCTACCCCGACGCCGGCTACGGCGGGACCTTCGCCCTCTGGGCCGAGTCCGACGTCCGCGAGCCCTATTCGAGCTGGGGCAACGGGTCGGCGATGCGGGTCAGCCCGGTCGGGTTCGCCTACGACCTGCTCGACGAGGTGATGATCCGGGCCCGCTGGACCGCCGAGGTCACCCACAACCACCCCGAGGGGATCAAGGGGGCCCAGGCGACCGCCTCGGCCGTCTACCTCGCCCGGACCGGCCGCGACAAGGGGGCGATCCGCGACCACGTCGAGCGGAAGTTCGCCTACGACCTCGGCCCCACGATCGACGAGATCCGCCCCACCTTCCGCTTCGACGTCTCCTGCCGGGGGACCGTGCCCCCCGCCCTCATCGCCTTCCTCGAATCCCACGACTACGAGTCCGCCGTGCGCCTGGCCGTCTCCCTCGGCGGCGACGCCGACACCCTCGCCTGCATCACCGGGGGAGTCGCCCACGCCTACTACGGCCCCCTCCCCGAATCCATCCGCGCGGCGACCCTGGAACGCCTCGACCGCCGCTTGCGCGGGGTCCTCGAGGAGTTCGAGCGGCGATTCCCGCTGGGCCGATCGATTTGATAAACTGGCGCGGGTCGGCCATCGCCGAAAGGAATAACAAAATTATATTAAAAACATATGAAAACTCATTTTTACGTTCCGGATCAGTCCGGCCTCGGGGCTATGTCGAGGGAAAACTGAATTGACACCAATTTCCCCGCCGAGACTATTCGGGCAATCAATCTACTTCGTCGGCGGGATCGAAGAAATCGGATAACTCATCGATGAACTCGGGTTTCAGGAAGCGGAGGACGTTCTTGGCCTCTTCAACCCGCTCGCAAAGTTTCGAGTAGGGCAGGAACCCGCACAGCGTATGGAGCGGCTTGGGTCGCGAGGCGAAGGTTGGACGGGCGACTTCGCGGGCGAACTTGGCGAAGCGGTCGTCGGGGCCGACGAGGTAGAGGTTGATGTCCAGGTTCGGCTGCATGGTCAACAGGTCGGACATGCGGAGGAGACCCGAGTAGACCGTCGTGGTGTGCTCGACCTCGAACGCTGCGACGATGGCCGCCCCCTTGAGCCAGAGGACGTCGATGTTCTCGACCGTCTTGGTCGTCCCCTCGTCGAACGACGTCGGCAATTTGTCCAGCAGCTTCGGGACGGCCCCAACGGGCTTCCCGTCCCAAGCCTTGCCCCGGTCGGCCTTCGGTGCCCAGACGTTGAGGCCCATCTGGGAGCCCAAATCGAGGAGCCGCCACTGAATCTCCGTGTGCGACGGACCCTTCTCCTCGGAGGGAGCCTCCTCGACGAGCAGTTCTTCCTCCTTGGACGGGATGCTGACCAACGTCTCGATGACCTCATCTCCTGCCCTGGCCTTTAGGCCGTGTAGACAAATCTAGTGTCCCGAGTTAGAAATTCGCTCACAAACCTTCTTGACCCGGTCCAGGATCAGATCCGCCCCGGCGGTCCACACAAAGGGCTTGGGATTCTCG
>JAABUQ010001445.1_pt1 | contig 50910 bp, 65 predicted proteins | sample 5560001 | NCBI WGS metagenome assembly JAABUQ01 (sample SAMN10711888, study PRJNA513371) | rock metagenome | isolation source: Antarctica rocks | place: Antarctica: Victoria Land, Finger Mt nord | collected 2015-12-18
AAAGGCTACAACTGATGGTTTCAAGAGGTGACAACTAATGAGCGACTTCCTGGTTTGTCCACTTTCAACGCGCCGTCTTCCGCCTGGATTCGCGGAAGACGGCTTCGACGGTGATGTCGGCTTCACGCCCGCCTTTGACGACCGAGACGGTCAATACGGCATTAAGGGCCTCGACCTGGTGTTCTGGCTGCGCGGCCCCAAAGACGGCGCAGGACACGCCTTCGCCGCCGTGTCGTGGGTGCTGATGACGGGATGCTTCCTGCCGAAGACGCAGACCGAGTGGCTGGACCCGCTGGGCTATAACACCAACGAGTCGACGGCGGGGGCGCTGGACTTTCATTCCAGCTCGCCCACCGAAGGAATCTACATGCCGTGCTTTGACTGCACCCTCTTTGGGCCGGGCCGGGCCTGCTACGGCGACTCGCAATACCTCTTGGGCGACAAGGCTTATGAGGCCCTCGTGACAGGCGGAGAGACGGCGCTGTGGGTGTTTCTACGAGAGATGTACGACCTCCGGTTCACAGTAAAGGGGAGCGACCAATGACCACGCGGAAACCACCACAAAAATTCGCGAGCGGAACGACGCTGACGCAGGAACACACCATCGGCCAGATCCGCACGACGCTCCGCAGATATGGAGCGGTGGAGGGGTTCGTGACCGGGGACGAGCCGGGCCGGGCGATCATCGGCATTAAAAAGTCTTCAGAGCAGGGAGGGCGGCTCTACCGCTTTGATTTGCCGATGCCTCAGATCGAGGAGTACCGCCTGACAAAAACCGGCGTCAAGCGCAGCGACTCGCTGATCGTTCAGAGCTGGCAGAACGAGTGCAACCGCCGCTTTCGGGCTTTGCTCGCAACCATCAAGGGCCGGCTGATCGCGGTGGACGAGGGCATCTCCACGTTCGAGGAAGAGTTCGCTATGGAGACGGTGCTGCCCGACGGCAAGACGACGGTCCGCGAATATATGCTTCCGCAGATCGAGGTTGCCTACCGCGAGAATAAGATGCCGGCACTGCTCCCTGGCGGACGTTCTTGATTTTGAGTTTCGGCGATTTGTGCAGTTCTGATAACTTCATAAGTTATCAGAACTGCACCTTCGAAGACTTAGGTTTGACAGAGCCAACTGAAAGGGGGGATTTTATCACAGAACCCAAACATGGTACATCGCCGCGCCGGTCCGTAACTGCCGGCGCGGCCCACTTATTTTTCACGCCTCATTCTGAGGATTTAATTAACGCAGACACACAAGGAAAGAAACAATGCCAGACACGACAACAGAGACAATGGTTGCGCCGGTTCAAAGCCCGGATTTCAATAGTGCTTTGGTGAGCTTCTTCGGGGCGCTCACCGCTCACGAGAACGTGGAGACGGCTCAGATTCAGGCCGCCGCCGCGCAGCACGCCCAGGACCAGCAGACGATCACAGCAGGGCAGGCAACAATTACCAGTGACCAGACGGCCTTGACCGCGGCGCAGGCCAACGCGGTCAACCCGGCGATCATTTCCAGCATTGATGCCGCGACGAATGCGCTCAACAGCGGTCAGCCGCTGCCGGCGTTCCCCGGTGCCCCGACGCCGGAGCCGATCCCCGTGCCGGTGGGGGTGCCTATCGGCACCGGCACGGGGATCGGCTCCTAGCCCCTCTCTCCTCGCACCTCTTCTGCCGGCAGCGCACAGCGGACTCCACGCAAAGGACGCTGCCGGCAGGACGGGAGGGACCCCCACCATGGAAATGATCCTCGTCGAATCGTCCAACGTCCAGGCCATTGGCTATTCACCGGGGCCGGACGGCAAGCCCGGCAACTGCTACGTTGACTTTGGCCCCTCGAAGCGGAGCGGGGTGAACAGCGGCGCCCGCTACTGCTATGTGGATGTGCCGGCGGAGATCCGGCAGCAGTTTTTGGACGCGCCCAGCAAAGGCGCGTGCTGCGGGACACCTACAAGTACTTCAAAGCCGAGCGATGAAGCAAGGCCAATAACAGGAAGTGAGGCCGGACAACAAAAACGCCTCCAGGAGCGCGCGCGTGGGAGCGTCCCTGGAGGCGTTGCGCTCGCGGCGCCGTATCAAATCAGGTTCTGGACGATGTAGTCGTGAACCGCATCCATGAACTTTAACTTGAAGTTGTGACACGAACTCCCCGGACAGTCTTTGTGAGTTGTATTCACATCTTCGCGATGGTCCCGCATTGTGTGGCTGTCAATGCCGGCGAAGTGCGAGAGTACGGCAATCGCGGCCACCGCGTTCTGCTGCACCGCCAGGCCGCGCCCGGAGTTGTAGTCTTCGCTGCCGAACTCGCCGAGCTGCTCGACGCCAAACGACACGCCGTTCCAGCTTGGGCTGTGGACGCCGGGATGCAGCAAGGACGAGAAGACTGAGATGTTGTGGTCGTCGACAAATAAATGAGGGCCGGCGTGCCAGCCGAGGCCCTCATAATAGCTTTGCAGGTTCAGCAAATGCTGCGGAGCCAGTCCGTTCGGGCGCTGGGCCAGTGTCGGCGAACTCGTGTTGTGGCGAACGACGAACTGAGGCGTCCAGCCGGCGCTGCCAAGTTTCAGACCTTCCACATATTTGGCGAAGGCGGCAGGCGTAAATTGTGTTCCGGCGATGATCATTGGTTGCCTCCAGTCGATACGATAGCGGGGTCAGACGCCACCACCCCCGCTGGCCCCTGCGGCAGCGGGGTAGGCAGCGACACGCCGAGCTGATCCGGCGTGAAGCCCCCAGTCAAGTGCTTCCACTCGTCCAGTTTCTTTACCACGAGCTGCTCCAATAGGACGGCGTTGTCTCTGTCTCGTTGGGTCGCCTGCGCCTCAGCTTCCGCCGCTTTAGCGCCCGCGATGATGGATGGCCCCGCGACCAGCGTTGCCCACAGCTCCGGCAGGACCTGAACGAGCGGCGTCTTCTGGCCGTAGGCCGCTGAGAGGACGCCGGCCGCTTTGTTCGCACGCGGGAGAAACGCACCGGCGGCCGCACAGAGGCCCGCGATGAGTAGTCCTGTCTGTCCGGGGATGAGATGGGCAAACGGAGCCGCGCCGGCCAGAACGCCGGCGAGGGCAACGACGCCGGAGGCGAGGCGGTCGTAGCGGACACCCTTCGCCTGGGCGAGGATGACCACTAGTTTTTGTTTCAGTAGGTTCAAGTGAGGATTTCCTTTCAAGTCGAATCACAAATCAAGTCGAATGACAGCGACTGCGAAAGTCAAATCACAGCGACTGCGAGTGGACAATGTTTTGGCTGAGGAAATTCGCCAGCAGTGTCTGACGGGAGAGGTCCAGCGTGGACTGGCCGGTGATCACCTGGCCGGCGGCGGCGGTCAGCGCCTGCTCGGTCGTTTGGAGGCCGACTTGCCCCGCCAGTTTGTCATGGGTGAGATGCGCGGCCGCGACCTGAGCCAAAGACCCCGCGAGGGCATTTAGGGCCGGCACAGCGGCATTCCCGGCTGTTTTGCCGAGTGACTGCCGCGCGGCCCAGAGACCGGCCTTTTGAATCTGGGGATACAGCATTTGCTGCAGCAGCGGTGCGAAAAGGGAGCTGAAGTTCATGCGGTGACGCCTTCCTGGATGCTGAATGTCTCGTGGATGCTGAATGTCTCGTGGATGCTGGAAATGTGCTGAAGTTCATCTTGAATGGTTTGACGGGCCGATTGCAGGCCGCCTTCGGCCCGCTCCTGCCCCAAGATGGCGGCATTGGCTAGGGCGTTGGCCTGGTCCAGCTTTTCGGTTAGGTCTGCGTTCTGGTGCCGCATCCCGTCGATTTTCGCCTGCAGCGTCTTGTCTTTCGCGGCCGACGCATCGCATTCCGATTGGTGCTGCGTTTCCGCCAGCTCAATGGACTGTCGCAGCTTTTGGTTGGCTTCCCACTGGGCGCTGATTTCAGCCCGCAGGCTTTTGTTGTCCGCCGAGAGCTTGGTGTTGCGCTCCGATTCGGCCAGGCTCTCCGCCGTGTCCGCCGCCCGCCTGCCGAGCCGGAAGTCCCTTTCAGTTTTCCACAAGACTCCCAGCACGCCAATGAGGCCCGCGATGATGATGGCAGCCGCGCTCAGGAGGCCTAAGAGGATAGGCTGGGGCATGGTGACTCCCCCTTATTTTTGTCCCAGCCGGTCTGCTGTTTGCGCCGTGTTCGGTGGTCGATGTACCAGAGCTTGACCAGGTGGGTGGCGACGATCATGCAGTCCGCCGCAAGGCTGAGATAGATGCCGACGCCGGTGCTTCGGGGCAGACCGTGGATGTGCGGCGAGTCCGCCCAGAACATGCCGGCGAAAAAGGCCCACAGGGCGCTGAAGCAGACCAGCGTCCCGACCCGCAGCCACACCCGGCCTATGCAGGCGCCGGTAATTTGAAGGACGAGCATCGCGCCCAGCACGACCTGCCACTGCCCTTCCGGCCCGAAGTGGGCCAAACCGCTAAACGCGCCATTGACCGCGAAAAGGTGCAGGCAGGGCGCGATGACCCACCAGAGCGCCGAGCGCAAGCAGAACCACTCGGTCGTTTCGGGGGACGGCCAGTGCAGTACGGAAAACAGCCAGCCGGTCAGCACCGAGGGTTTAGCCCGCAAAGGCGTGATTGATTTCATGGCAATAGATCTTTAAGGCAAGGAAAAAGACCCTTGCCTTCCGGCAGGGTCTTAAAAGAAGTGAGAAAGAAGGCGTTAGCCGCCGGTCCAGGACAAAACAATGGCTGGAATGCCGCCGGCGAGGCTGGGCGCGGCCATCAATGTCAGGGGCAGCGCCTGGGCAAACGTGAAGTACGCGGAGCGCCCGGCTCCGGCGACGTGCGCGGCTCCCGGCTGGGTGTCATACAGCGCGACCCAGGTGCCGTACTGACTGCCGCTGTTGATCGCCTGCATCGCGGCGAGAGTCGGCATCGTGACCGTGAGCGTGTTGGCAGCGGGGTCGTAGGCGACCGCGCAGCCGCGCGGCTGGCTGTCGCTGGCGTCGTCATAGGTAAAGTCTACAAACTGCCCGGTCGGGCAGTACACTAGGTCCCATGTTTCGCCCGACACGGGCTGACCGGGATTGCCGGGAAATAGTCCGCCATCGACAGGCAGTACCGCTGGCATATTGGGGATGAGTGTCTTCATTGCGGCGGTTTCAGTTTCTGGTGTTATTTATGGTTCTGGTGTTATAATCAGTTTATAATCGGTCAGGAGAAAACAATGCTCGGTTTCTTTAAAAAGGGTCAGCCGGACCCGTCTTCGCCTTCTCAGGAGCTGCGGCAAGCCTGCCTGGATTTGCTGGCCGCGCACGAAACATTGTCGCGCTTCGTGGACCGGGATTCGGACGCCGCGAAGGGCGTGGACTGGGTTGAAGTCGACTTCGCCAAAACGAACGCTGAGTACGTCGTGGAAAGGCTGACCGAGCATTGAAAGCCATCCTCAAAAGAGTTGTTAAAAAATTTGTTAAGCGCATCGCCCTGGGTGCCCTGCGCCGCCGTAGGATGGAGATCGTGCCTCTGCCCGATCTGACCCGCGACTATTCAAGCCTCGGAGAGCAGGCCGTCATTCAGGACTACCTGAAGCGGCTCCCCGGAGAGAGCCGCTTCTTTGTAGACATCGGCGCGTCCTGGGGACTGGAGCTGTCAAACACGGTAAGCCTCGCGCAGCAAGGTTGGGCGGGCCTTGCCGCTGAGTACGACCCTGACAAGTTCGCCCGCCTTGCCCGAAACTGGAAAGACTTTGACGTGGCGCTGCACCGGGGACGGGTGACGCCGGACACCGTTGTTGCGGTGCTTGAGGCCGCCGAGGCGCCAAAAGAGTTTGGGTTCCTGTCGCTCGACATTGACAGCTACGATGCCTTTGTCCTCACGCGCCTGCTGCAAGAGTTTCGCCCGCGCCTTATCTGCGCCGAAGTCAACGAGACGATCCCGCCGCCGGTCAAGTTCTCGGTCTGTTTCAGCGACGCCCCGCTCTGGCAAGGCGGCAACTTCATGGGGGCGAGCGTCTCCTATATGGCGGAGGTCGCGCACCAGGCGGGATACGTTCTGCTTCGGCAGCACTACAACAACGCGTTTTTCGCGCCGCAGGAGTGCGGCCTGCCCGGCGTGTCCCCCGAACTCGCCTATACGGCGGGCTACCGGGACCAGCCCGACCGGGATGCAAAGTTTCCGTACAATGCCTGGATGTCGGAGCTTTGGGGCATGGAGCCGGCGGCGCTTCTTGCCTCGGTCCAGGAGCGTTTTGACAGCCAGGCGACGCCGTTCCATTTGAGTCTCTGAGACCCGCCCACTTTTAGATGCCGTACTGCGCCTTCAGGTAGCCTTCCACGTTTTGCCGGTCCGCCTGCGACAGTGCTGCCGAATACGCGATGATCTCGGAGATGTCGCCGAGCAGGTACGCGGTGTTGGCCGCGCAGTTGCTGTGTCCAATCAGGTGGTTTGTGCCGGGCGCAAACGTGCTGGACAAGGCCACATTGTTCACCTGGTTGACCCACACCTCAAACGAGGAAGGCCCGGAGACCAAGCTGAAGAGATTGGAGCCTGTGGACGGCATCGGGCCGAACTGGGCCGTGCGCGGTGTGCGGAACTGGCTGAAATAGCCGCCGCCGTTACTTTGGAAGTACGAATAGTCATCGCCGGTCTGGCTGGCGCTGTCGTAGGGACTCGTGCTGTAAAGGCACTGGTTCTGGAGACCGTTGTAAGTGGCGACAATAAAGAGGCTTGCCGCCGCCGGGAACAGCCCGGATAGGTCGCCGAGCGTGAGGTACTGCGACGACCCGTTGAACCGCAGGGCTGGCTTCCCGTTCAGCCCGCTCGCCTTGTAAATGGGCTGAGCGGCAGCGGTTGCCTGCGTCGCCGCGTGTCCGTTGCCGCTGCTGTCCGGCCAGGAGGCGACCGCCGCGCCGTCGGCGAGGCCCGTGACGGCGCTGCCTTTGAGCCAGTAGGCCAGGCCCGCGACCTGGGCGGGGCTGGTGATGCCGCCGCCCGCACTGGTGCCGCCGCTGATTCCCAGCGCTTGCAGCAGGCACTTGTTTGTGTTCAGTGTCCCCCGCGCCGCCGCCGCGTTTCTCGCTTGCAGTACGAGGGTTCTGCCCGCCGCCGCGCCCGCGACGTACTTAGACAGCGCGATCTGCCCCCGCTTCCCCGCCGGGATGGTGGAGACGTGCCGCTCCGAGTAGGGGATGGCCGCGCCGGCAATCGTATCGAATAATTGCAGGTACAGGTCATCGCCGCCGTTTGCCGCGTCCGCGACGATCTCGACCAGTGCGTCCGCATCCACCGCCGCGTTCGCCCCGACACTGATGCTGATGCCCGGAACGCTTTGATAGACCGCCGTGAGGGAGAGGTCGCTTCCGCTGCCGAGGCTTTCCGTCAAGGAAAGTCCGGGACCGCCAGCGGTCGGCGTCTGCCACTGCACCGCGAGCGGCGAGACGGCGGTGACGACCGGCACCTGGCCGACCGCCGGCGTTCCGGCGACGACGAGCCGGGCTGCAAGGTCTGCCGCAAGGCTAGTGATCTCGCTTTCGGGGATCGCCGCGCCTGCCACCATCTTCCCCGCGAGGTCAGACAGCAGGCCGCTGATTTCGCTTTCGGGCAGCGCGGTTCCGGCGGCGATCTTCCCCGCGAGGTCGCTCACCAGGCCGGAGATCTCGCTTTCGGGCAAAGAGGTGCCCGCCGTGATTTTCCCCGCGAGGTCCGACAAAAGGCCAGTGATTTCACTTTCCGCCAGCGTTGCCCCGACGCTGATTTTCCCTGCTAGAAGCGTGTCTGTCGCGGCCCGGGTGTAGACCAAGCTGTCCAGCGTGGTCTTGGTGTAAACGACGGAGCCGCCGGACTCGGTGATGTCGGTTTTGACGGTGCCAAGCGCCGCCGCCGTCGCGGGAGTGGCCGCGCCGCCCCCCGGCTGCGGCGCAAGCTGCTGGTCCACGAGAGAAGCCAGGGGTCCGCCGACCCCGGTGCAAGTGAAGCCGGAGTTTCCCGCCCCGCCGTCGTTGTCCTGAAAGAATTGGAACGAGAGGACGTTACGACCCTTTGTCAGCGTTAGGCTGATCGTGAGGGGATTGCCGAGCGATCCCGGCCCGCCAACCGAGTCGCCGAAATTGCTGCCAACAGCCGCGCCGTTCAGGTAGCACTGCGCCGTGTTGTCTGCCGTGCACTGGACCTGGATGGCCTTCGCCGTAAGCACCGTCAGCTCGGTCGTGTAGTAGGCTTTCTGGCCCCAGCACGTTGTGCGGCTGGCCCTAGAGGCGTTGAGGTCCACGAGGTCGCCGCTTGTGGTGAACAGCGGCAGCGAGATGGCCGGCGTGAAAGCCGTCATGTCCGGCGCGACGCCCACGCCCGGTTCGATGTTCAGCTTCTGGTACAGCCAGCTCGGCACTTCCGGAATGCCGCCGCCGCCGCCGCCGGCCGCTGGCGCAATCCACGACCGCACCCCCGCCTTCGTCGACGACGAAACGTAGCCGTCCGCAGGGGGATTGCCCAGCGCCGGCTCTGCGCCCACATCGCCCGCTCCCAGCACGACGGCGCCGATTTTGGCGTTGACGCTCGTGACCGGCGCGGCGGCGGGCGTCGAGGTGCCGCCTCCTCCGCCTCCGGCGACCGCCGCAATGGCGCCGGCGCTCCCGCCGCCTCCTGCCGCGCCGATGTTTAGCAGCAGCTTGGCCCAGGTCGGGCGCGTGCTGTCCAAATCCAGCGAAACGGACAGCTTCATTTTGGCCCAGGCATAGGCGGCTTTCGCGCACCAGTCCTGAATCCCCTGGGCATCGGGGCGGAGGCCCGACACGCGGACCTGCTTGCCGCTGCCCGGCGACGGCATCTGCACCGGCTCGTGGTCGAGCTGCACCTGGGGCCGGTCAACCGGCACGGCGACGCGCCCGAAGTACGCCGCCGCCCACTGAACGCTATCCGGGTTCCAGCCTACGACCTGGTCGTTTTTGACGACGCCTTCCTGCCGCCCGTAGAGCGAGGCGGAGGCCGAAGCGAGGGCGTCCGCCGCGCTGCCACTGGTGCAAACCTGCTCGGCGGTGACGTAGATCTCAAAGTCCGCGCCGCGCAGAAACGTCTGGACGCCGAGCGGGTCGGACGGCGCCCCTCCTTCGCCGGCCTGCGCGTCGCGGGCGGTGAAGCCGTCGAAGTCGTACCATCCCGAAGCGGCAATCGTCGCCTGGGTGGTTGCCGTGTCCGCATCCCCGTGGGCAGAGATGTCGAGAAAGCAGAAGTGCCACTGGCCGTCATTCGGGACCGTGAACGGCTGCGACTGGAACTGCGTTTCATGTCCGTCCGCCGCCCACTCGCGGTACTCGGCAAACACGTTTCCTGAACCACCGCTGAGGCCGGGGGACATCCGCACCCGGAAGCCGGTCCGAAGGTTTTGCTGCGGGCCAGGCTTGTAGTGAAACCCGTTCCCGCTGGTCTGGTCGCCGGGCGCGGGTGCGATGGCCGGCCTGTCCGTGCCGTCCGCGAGGACATTGACGCGCAGTCCGTAGAAGCCCTCCCAGGCCGCCGCGCGGCAGGCCCAGTCCACCGACAGAAACTTGTTTGCACCGCTTCCCGGATTTTGGAGATGCGTGCTCCAGCCGGTCTGGCCGACCGCCGAGGCGTCGGCGAACGTCACGTCATCCACCACCAGCCCCTGCGTGTTGCCCCCGACCCCAGATCCATTCAGGCCCGCGACAAGGCGAATGCGGGCTTTCGTCGTGCCGGCGCTGGCAAAGGAAATGTTTAAGGATAAGCCGTCGCTGGACAGCGTGGTCGTCGGCTGCCCGCCGGTCCAGGCGGTGGAGGCCGGCATGAGGGGCAGGGAGTAGGTTTCCAGCACCGCGCCGGACGCGCTGCGGCCTTCGACAATGAGCGTGCCCTGCGCTGCAAAGCTGCCCTTTTCGCGGGCGCAAAAAAGCGATGCGCAGTAGGTGACTGCCCCAGGCGTGACGGCGACTTCCTGCCAAACTTCTTTGCCGGCTTGGTCCAGGAGGACGTACCAGTTGCCGGTGTGCGCCGAAGAGTTGTGATTGGTGCCGGGATCATGTGCGTTCCGGGTCGCGCCGCCGGCGCAGGACCAGGCGAGAATGTCCTGGTTGCCGCCGGCGGAGTCGCCGCTGTTGGGATCAACCGAGCCGTGCGTGCCGCTTTCAAAGCCGCCGTTCAAGAGGAGTGATCCCGTCGCGCTATCGGGCAGGCTCGGCACCTCAAACGACGGGTTGGTCATCAGCTGCGGGTACTTCGCCGGACCGCCTTCGATTTTCATGGCGTTGACGATGCCTTGCAGCTCCGACGGCGAAGAGACAAGCTTGACATTGCCGCCGGCAAAGAACTGGCTGCCGGCCACGCTGACTTTCGGACGCAGATAAAAGCGGTCGAGGCCCGTCTGCGGGTCAATGTCCCAGCCCCACACAACGTTCCCACCGCTCTGGGCCTGCAACGCATCCACCCCGGCACGGGCGGTCGTGTCCGTCTGGTCGAGGCGCTCTAGAAAGACGCCGGTGGTTTGGATGTCCCGCACAAACCGCAGGCCGGGCCGGCGCTTTGCGTAGTCGTCGGCGATCTGGCCGGCAAAGTAGGCGAGGTCCGCGCCGCCCGGCTGGAGCAGGATGCGGTCGAAGAGGACATGGTTCATGTCTTCCATGCGCCCGTAGCCGGTCAGGAGAAACTTCTCGGTCCTGTCCAGCGTCTTGTCGTAATGGCCCACGCTGCCCCGGCAGCGCGGCACGGTCTCGCCGGTCCCCAGCACCCAGATTTCCAGAATATCGCCGCCCTGCACCGGCCACGCGAGGTCGTCGAAGGCGTGGGCCAGCTCGCAGGTGATCTGGCCGGCGCCGCCCGACTCCACCAGCTCCCACGCGAGCGACAGCGTTTCGTCCGGGTTTACCGCCAGGCGCAGGCCGGTCGCCCGCGAAAAGAACCGGGCTTCGCAATCGAGATACTGAGGAGAAGGCATGGTAAAATCTAAGTGGAGAATACGATTATGGAAAAACAAGCAGCCGGCAAACCGCCCGTTTTAGTCGCTTCCGGGCAGCCCGTTATGAACCCAGCAGGGCAAGCCGTTGTCGGTTGGGACTCGGCTCCGCAGGCAAGCGCGTCACGGGCGAGTGTGTCGCGGGACGGTGTTCACTGGAATGACTTGGGCCGTGCCACCGTCGACGTCTCCATTTCGTTCCGCCCTAATGAAGAGGTTATTAACCAAGTCCGTGAGTTCACCTCGGCGGTCCAGGCCATCTCTATTTCGTTCCAGGCTGTCAGCGTGTCCGTGCATCCGCTGATGCTTTGCCTCGTGAACCTCGGCAATTCTTTGACGGCGCTTCTGCTTCGACTGAAGGGAAAATCATTGCCTACGGGTACCGGCAGAATTCTTTACATCGCCGACGATGCGGGGAATGTGCATGTCGGCGGCTATGTCGAGAACCTGGAATGGCTGCACGGCCTGCTGGAGTTGCGCTACGGCGCCGCGCTCGTGTCTGCGATTGACGAGGGGCCGGTGCGCTTCTTTGTGTTCCAGAAACAAGAAGCCTGGCAGAAAAACTCGCGCTGGTCCATGTATACGCAAATTCCTGAAACTGGAGACCCGCAGCTTTGGGAAACAGGGTATCACTCGCAGAGTTAAGCCCAGCCAAGAGATTTTAAGCCCATCTCAACCCCGTGAGTTAGGCCCAGCCAACAGATTTAGGCCCAGCGCGGCGTGTAGGTCGCGCTGAACGCGCTGACGGTGGACGTGCCGCCTGCCGTGAGTGAGATCGTGTTGGGGTCCGGCACGATCATGGGGATGCGCCCGGACAGCAGCGCGAAGTTCGGCAACCCGTTCTGCGTGACCGTGTAGCCATCGCGGGTGAGAACAATAACGTCGCCGGCGGCAAACGGCCCCGAAAGGGTGCAAGCTTCGAGCGTCGCTGCGTTCGAGAGCGTCAGCGGCCCGGTCCCTGCTGCGCCGATAGTAATTGACCAGGCCGGCAACACCCGCACGTTGGCGTCGCCGTCCGGGTCAATAATCCAGGTTTCCACTGGTGTGGAACCCGAAGGCGAGCCGCCGGCTGGGAAATTCACCGTGTCGGGCGCGTTCGCCAGCGCAAACGGCGAGGCGGCTTTGAAGCCGATGGAGAGGGTCGCCACGCTGCCCCACAGCAGGCCGTCGGTGTAGGCTTCTGAGTAGCTTTCCACTTGCGCGTTGTAGAAGCGGTCGTCGCGCCCGAAATACAGCTTGCCGGCGGTGCCTCTGGCGCAGCAGCCCCGCAAGAGGTCCAGCCCCGTCCACAGTTCCCCCGGCGTGTCGCCCTGGATGTCTCCGGTAATCTTCAGGGTCCGGCTTTTCGTGCGTCCGACCTGGGTGACGGAGCCGTCCTGCCGGGGCAGCTCCGACTCGCCGAGGTCCACATCCACCGAACCGCCGTCCGGGCGCAGCGTGGCCGGAAAGACATAATTGCCGAAAGACAATTTATAGTTACTTGGCATGTTATAGTTACTTGGCATGATCTATGTTCCCGGCGTGGTGACCGGCAGTTGCTGCTTGATCTGCATCGCCACGTCCCTGTGGAAGCGCTCGCCGTCTTCGTGATTGTTGACATCGCCGTTGTGCGTGACGTGGATCTGGATGCCGCCGCCCCGCATCGCCAGAGAATGACGCTCCGAAGAATGATCGCCCCGCTCGCCGAGGGCTTCGCGCACGACCTGAGCGCCGGCCTTCGGAAGCACCATCTCGCCGGGCGTCAGCATCGCCGGCACCGTGTCCCCGGAGCCGCTGCCAGGAACGGACCAGGTGCCGCGTGCGAAGTGAAACAGCTTCTTGATGCCCTTGAAGACCTTGCCGAGCGGATTGCCCAGCACGGAGTTTAGCATCAAGCCGCCACCAAGCCACGGCAGGAACTTTGCAATGCCGCCCAGTCCCCCTTTGCCGAGCATCCCCAGCAGGCCGACCGGCGAGCTTCCGCCGCCGGCACTCATGCCCGGATCGCCGCCGGCCGCGACGGTGGAGTAGGGATTGCCGGGAATGTAGCCCTTGTGACCGGCGCCGAACAACCCGCCGAAGAAAGAGCTGAGGTTCATGCCTCCCAGCCCGCCACTGATCATGTTTTTTAGCAGGGACGCCAGCCCTTTGGTCAGGCCGCTTTCCAGGCTCCCCATCAGGTCCGTCTGCATGGACTTGAAGAGGGATTTCCGGTCTTTCGGATGCAGCAGGGCCGTCAGGAAGTGGCTGCCGCCCTCGGCGGCGGAGTCGGTGAGGTCTTTCCAGAAGCCCTCGCCGCCAATGGCCTCTTTGTCGCTGGCCCTTTTTTCCTTGCCGTCGAGATGCGCGAGCCTGTCATCAATGCCCGCTTTCTCGTCCGGCGAGGCCGTTTTGGGCAGCGTCGCTTCCAGCGCCCTCATCTGGGTGATGTAGTCCTTCAGGTCCAGCAGCCCCGAGTCGAACTTCTGCTTCAGCGCGTCTTCCTGTTGCTTCCAAAGCTGGAGATCGATGTCGTTCAAAGAGCCGCTGATCTGCACCCATTCCGCGCTGTACTCTTTATAATCACCCAGCCGGGTTTTGAGGTAGTCCTGATACTCCGAAAGCGTGACCCCTTGCGTTGCCAGCAGGTACTGCTGCTTGCGGTCCTCCGCCTGCTTCCCGTCCTCGGCCTCTTCTTTGTCGATTGCGGCCAGCCGCAGGCGCAAATCTTCGGCGACTTTGGCCGGATCGGCTCCCGCCTTGACCGCCGTGCCGGCTGGGTCCAGCTCTTGATGCGCTTTGTCTCGCTGGAAGCCGTAAGGATGCTTGTCCTGAGCCGCTTTGTCGTTTTGGCGGTCAATGTCGTCCTGGACGCCCCCGGTCGCTGCCTGCGTTTTCGCGTCCTGGTCACTCTGGATTTTGCCGAGCGTTTTGCCGAGAAGTGCGGCCGCCTGGTCTTTGCCGGCAAGCTGGCTCTGGCTATACGGGCCGAACTGGCCGAAGCCGAGCGCTTGCCCGTTCCGCTGGAACTCGTTCCAGGCGGCATCGCGCTTTTTGTCTGCGGTCAACTCTTGCGGCGTGTCGGTAAGCTCCGCGAGCTTCGCGGCCATTCTCTCCCGCGTCTGCGCCAGAAGGGCCGTTGTTTTCGCCGCCATCTCCTCCGCCCGGCCATTCGCCTTTGTCTGCTGCTCTCTTTCCCGCTCGGCCCGCTTCTCCTGTGCGGCGGCGGCTTTTGCGCTCCGACCGCTTCGGCCCGTGCCGGAAAGCTGCGCGTGGGCGCTTTCCCGAAAATCCGCGACATCGGACGCACTCATGCCGCCGGCCCGCAGGCTGCGGGCTTCGTGGTCAATCAAGAAGCTCGCTTTTTTCGGATTGGCTTCCTTGAGCGCCGCTTCGACGACGCCGCGCATGGCCGCCGTGACTTGGCTCTTGCCGGCAGTGATGCCTTCGGCGAGGCCCTGCGCGGTGTTTCGCCCGACCTCGTGCATGACGCGCGACGGCGAGTGGATGGCGAGCTTGTTCTTGATGGCATCGATGGCGACCCCGCCGAGGCCCGTGACGGCGAGGCCGACGTCTCCGACATGGCTTTTGATGCCTTGAACGATCCCGGAGACGATGGAGCCGCCCAGATGGAGAGCGGCGTCTGTAAACCGTTTCTCCATGTCGAAAATCAGCGACACGATCAGCATCAGTGCGTTGCCGATCATCTTTGCGCCGTTTTGGAACAAAGAGCGGACGACGGCCCAGAGGTTCGTGACGATGACGCCCACGTCTTTGGCCGCCGCCCCCCAGTGGCCGGTGATCACGTCCATCGCCAGCTTGACGACGGCGCCGAGGATATGGAGCGCCGCCGAAAAGACGGTTTTGATGATGGCCCACATCGGGCCGAGGATGGCAAGGATGCGCTGGCCGTGATCATGCCAGAACTGCTGAATGGCGGCCAGAACCGTTCGCACCGTCTCCCGGATCAGCGGCATATTCGCGCGGAACCAGCGGACGACATAGCCGAACTGAGAGTTCACAAAGCTCTTGACTTCCGCCCCGACTTTCGCCGTGACTTCGCGAATGTGCCCAAAATCGGTAGCCCAGGCGACCGCAAGCAGAGCGACGCCGGCGGCGACCAGCGCAATCGGCCCTGCCAGCGCCCCCAGCCCTTCCAGCACCGTCGCGCCTTCGCCGAGGCCCGCCAGCTTCGTGATCAGTCCCCCGACGCCTTCGCCGAGACCGAGCAGCGGGTTGCCCAGGGCGACGGTGGCGAGCTTCATCACTCCGAGTCCGACGATGGCCTCCTGCACCGGCAGCGGCAGCTTGCCGAGAAAACCCACGACGCGCTGCACCTGGCCGGCGAACATCTTCAGCACCGGCACGGCGGCGGTCAGGAGCGGGACGAAGCTTTTGCCGATCTCGATGGAGTCGGCCTTCATTTCCCCTTGCAGGCGCTTGACCTGCTGCTGGGGCGTCTTCTGCATCTGGTTATAGCGCTCTTCGACAGGCTTAATTTTGCCTTCCCAAGCGGCGCGATTGCCATTTTTTGGGTTGTTGAGCTGGTTCCCGTAGTCTTTGCGGCCCGGTCCGGTGGCAAGCAGCGCCGCGAAGCCGCCTTGCTTGTTGGCAAAGATGTCCATCAGCTTGGCTTTGTTGCCGCCGAGCGTTTCATTGGTATGCTGCAAAATGCCGTAGGCGCCGTAGGTGTGAAGCGCCTCCGGCCCGAAATAATTTTGCAGTCCTGCTTTGTCGATGGCTTTCTGCGCTTTGGCGGTCGGGTGCGTGATCTGCCAAGACAAACCGCCGAGGTTCGTCGCCGCCTGCGGGATCCGCATGTTCTGCTTCGTCATCGCCGTTAAAAACGCAAGCGAGTCCACGGGTGAATTGCCGAGCGAGTAGGCTTTGCCGACAGCGGGAGCGCCATACTTGTTGTAAAGCTCCATGTCCAGGTCGCCGGACGCGGTTGCCTGATGCTGGAGGTTCGCGGCGCGGCTGACATTGGCCGGCGTTGCCTTCATCTTGGCTTGATGCAAGAAGGCAGACAGCACCTGTCCCGACTTTTCCATGTCTGCGCCAGTGCCGACATTGATTTTCACGGCATAGTCCTGAATCGTATCGGCTTCCTGACCAGAGAAGTCATGGTTCGCGATGTGCATGTAAGAGCGCATCGCTTTTTCGCCGTCGGCGCCGAGGCGCATCGCTCGCAGGCCGCTCTGGTACATCCGCTGCTGGTCTGCCGGGGCCATGTTGGTATTGCCGGCGACTTGCTGGGCCTGACCGCTGTATTCGACGTAGTTTTTGAGGTCTATGCCGGCGATGACGGTGGCCCCAGCGGCGACGTTCGCCGCGCCGCTCGCCAGCATCCCGCCGCCGCTGGCGAGGGCCGCTCCCGCCCCGCCCCGCCGCCGTCCATTCGCGCCGGAAACGCCGGTCATTGCCGGGGACATCCGCAGCGAGTTCCGAACGCCCTGCGCGGCCAGGCGCAGGCGCGTGAGAGCGCCGATCCCCTCGTCCGCGCCGGCGACAACGCCGGCGGGGTCAAATTTGGTCAGGCTAAGGGCGTCCAGCTTCGGCACGGTCAGACCGGCGGCGCGTCCAAGCGCCGACACGCTTGTTTTTGCGGCGGTCGCGCCGTCCGCGAGGGTTTCCAGCCCCGCCCCGCTATCCAGACCCGCTTTCCCGACATCGCCCACCGCCGCCGCAGTCGCCCCCGAAGTGGTCCCAAGAGCGCCGACCGTCTTTTCCGCGCCGCCGGCGGCGGTGCCGAGGCTGCGGAGCGCGGCTTTTGCTTCGGTGAACTTCGCCGACAGGTCTAGCACCCGCTGCGAAGTGAGGCCCGCTCTTTCGGCCAGCTCGCCCAGCGCCCGCGTCGCCTGGTCTGCGCCGCGCAGGATGCCAGTGGCTTTGAATTCCGCTTTACTGAGCTTCGCCAGGGCCGTCTCGGCGCGGGCGATGTTCTTGGTCAGGCCCGCGAAGCTCTTGCCCGCTCCGTCCGCGCCCGCCACGAGCTTCGCCGGGTCGAATTTTAGGCCGTCCAGCTTCTCCTGAAGCTCTTTGATCTTCCCTATGGCTGCGCTCCACGACTTATTGAAGCCGTCTAGGCGCAGTTCTGCGGTGCTGTATACTGTGCCAAGCGAGACGGCTTCAGGCATGGAAATATCTACCTCACGAAAAGGATCGGGGAGTCAGGATCACGGAAGCTCGATGCCGCCGAACTTGCCCACGAGGGCTTCTTCGCGGGTGCGCGGCTGAGGCGGGGCGGCTGCTTTTCGGGGATCTGGCTTCTTGCCGCCGAAAAGCGACGAAACGATGTCCAGGATGCCGGAGAGCAGCTCGCGGTGGCCGTCCACATGCTCGAATTCGGCGACCAGGCAGCGGTACTCCGGCAGCGTTGTCTTCAGCACCTCCGCCCGGCTCAGGCCGCAGCGGAGGCGCAGAAACGCAATCATTCGGCGGTAGGGGTAGCGGGGGTCGCCGGGACTAAGGGATCGGGGACTGCCGGCTTGTTCCGCCGGCCCCCGCGTGCCTTTTTTGGGACTTGGTCCTGTTTTGCCGGACTATCCTTTGCCGGCGCTTCGGCATCGTCCGCGTTCTCTTCGTCGGTGGCGGTGAGGCCCGCAGCGGTGATGACCTGGTTCATAAACTCGGCGGCGGCCAGGCCGTCCCCGGTGAGCGTGAACAAGGCACGGGTTTCGCGGGGCGTGAGCATGTACTGACACAAATCACGCTGGCTTTCGGTCAACGACGGATCGGCTTTCCGCAGCATCAGCCACAGCACCGACGTCGGCGAGATGTCCACGGCATTCCCGCTCTGGACCAGGCCCAGCGCTTCCGCATCGGCGAGGTCAAGAAACGTCAGCGGCTCCAGGTTCCAGACCTGGCCCTGAAACGTGACGGCTTCGCCGAGTCCGAGAGCTTTTCGTATTCCAGCTTTTTGATTTTCCACAAGGTGATCCTTTATATTTAGGCGGCGAACACTCAGCGTCGCCGTTGGCGGCAAACGTCGCCGTTGGCGGCAAACTTCCAGGCTTAGACGGCGAACTTCCAGGTGGCGACGACGCCGGCGGCATCCTCATCGGCGACCATCGTGAAGTCAGGGTAAACGTAGTCTTCCAGCTTGAACGGCAGAGTGACGCCCGGCGCATGGACCTTGCCGCAGGTGACGCTGACCAGGTTGCCGGACTCGTCCTGGGTCTGGAAGACGGCGGAGAAGGCCGGCAGGACCGCGATCCGCCCCACGGTCATCACGCCGGGGACAGCGGCGGTGGGCGGCTGCGCGGCGGGGTTTGCGGGGACCGCCGGCGTGTTGACGCCGGCGACGAGGATCCGCAGCGCATCGGCCCGGACTTCCGCGTTTTTGGCCTTCATCGTCATCTTGCCGCCGTAGAAGGCCCGCGCCTCGGCGAACATGTTCAGCCACGGGGCTGTCCGCAGCTCTTTTTCCTGGAAGGGCATTTCCCAGGAGATTTCTTGCAGCACGGCCAGCTCGATGGGGCCGCCGCCGGTGTCCACAAAGAGCTGGCCGGTCGAGAAAATGCGTGTCATGTCGGTGTCTTTCGCGTGCGCCTGCGCCGGCGGGCTGGGGAACACGGCGGAGACTTCGGGGGAGGTCTCCAGGGTGCCGCCCGCCGCTTCAGCCGGAGTATATTTGGTCAGCGTGTAGTAGTAAGTGACGCCGGGCAGCCCGGTGGTGTCCGCGAACGGCGGGGCCGTCAGACCCATCGCAATCGGCGACGGGAAGCGGGAGCTGGGCTGGACCGCACGCCAGAGCGTATACACGGCCCCTGCCGGCTGGATGTCTGCTGCTTCCTGGAAGCCCTGCTCCGCTACATCAGCCATAAAGTCTCCTCAGTCCTAAAATCTTCTCAGGCTTATGCGGAGAAGATGTAGTCGATGACTTTGTTCGCGTTAACCCCAGTTTCCCGCGTCGGGTCCGCCTGGCCATTGAAGGATGGCATCACGAAGTCGTCCAATTTGAACGCGGTCGTGAGGTTCGGCGAGGAGAAGCGGTAGGCAACGATGGTGACGGCGATGCCGGTGTCCGGGTCCACGGTGTCGATCTCCACTTTGAAAAAGCCGGGCCGAGACTGCTTGCCGATGGTGAACGTGAGCTGGTCAGTCGTGACGGCCCCAATGGCGCGTGTCAGCAGCGCCTTGTTGAAGTCGCCGACGGTGGCCTTGATCTCCGCTTTGCCGCCGTAAAACGCACGGGTCTCGGCGAACATGTTGTTCTGGGCCGCATCCCGCATCTCTTTTTCCTGGTAGGTAACGGCAAGCTCGATGTCCTGAAGGTCGCCGATGACGGTTATGGCCGCGCTGGCCGCGCCGATGTCGCCGATTTTAAGCGTGCCGGTCGAGAAAAGACGTGTGACTGTAGACATGGGTAGTAATCCTTTGGAAGTAATCTTTTGGAAGAAGCGTAGGGAGACGCCGCTGGGAGTAATCTTTTTAAGAAAGTTAGCCGTCCGTGCGGACGACACGCAGCTGGAACGAAAAGAGGCTGAACTGGCTGTTGAGCTTGTCGTCGTAGTCCGCGAGGCTTGCGGTCAGGCAGCTCCCCTTGAACACGCGGGCGATCTGAGTGCCGCTGGCGTCGTTGATCGGCCACGCCTGGTTATCGAGGAGCGCCATCAGCCGCTCGAAGATAGCTTCGCCCACCGCGCCGGAGCGCTTCAGCGTCCAGGCTTCCAGGTCCACGCGGAAATCGAAGATCGGTGAGGTGGAAGGCGCGGCGGGCGGGCCGCCAGCGTCCCCGTAAGGCGACAGCGCCGGCAGCGCGGGCCGGAACCGCTTGTCCGGCGTGAGCGTGGTGAGGCGGTAGGTCAGGCAGGTAATCGGCGGCGGCGCGGTGCCGAGGTGCGCGTAGAGAATAGCCGGGCGCGGCGTGTCCGGCACGTTGGGGTCCCGGTCGAGCATTCCGGCGAGCGCTGCGTCGGCAGACAGCCGGGCTTCCAAAGCATAGCGAGTTTCAGTGATCATAGCGAGTTAAGGCAATCCCGCCATTCGTTTGCAGGCATTCCGGGGCCGGCCTGGTCACGATGTCTGCGACTGCGGCGTTCACACAGATGTCGCTTTCCACCTGAACGCCGCCGACGGTGATCGTTGCGGTTGCGAAGTTATCGACTTGCATGTCCAGCACGACGCGCTGGACATGCGGGAGGACCTCGCCGGTGTCGGCGTTCTCGACCACGACGCTAAAGCCCACGGACTGAGACGTGTCCCCGGTGGCACTCTCGATTGGCTGGGTTCGAATTCTGAGTTTCATTTTTTTCTTCCTGGCTCCAGGCTGCCGGCATCCACGATAATCTGCAAGATTTCGTCTTTGTGCGCCATCATCGCCGGCCATAAAAAACTCCATTTTCCTGCTCTGACCAAGCTGAGGAAAACGTCATAGGACATTCCGGCAGAGACGACGCCCACGACCTTCTGCGCCGTCGCCTCGTAAAGCCCGCCTTCGGTCGTCAGCTCGGTGTTGCCGGTGCGACGGGTGTAGAGGTGCTCGGTGCGGGCGTAGTAGGCCACCAGCTCCATCGCCTGCTGCATGCCGCGCGTCATGCCGGCGATCTGCGTCATCTGCACGGCGCGGGCGCGGGCGATCACTTTGTCGGCGCTCGAAGCCATTGCGTGTTCCTCTGCCCCTAGTGCTAATGTCTCGAAATGACGTGGTAGTAGACCGTCGCCACGTTGGGCCGGGCCGTGTCGGTGTCGGTCAGGGTACCGGGCGGATCGGTGCGGAAGACGGTGTAGCTTACGCCATCCGTGCTGCGCTCTTCGAGGTACAGAGTCGCCAGCGGATCGGCCACCCAGGTCAGAATGGGCTGATTGCTGGCATTGTGCGTGATGGTGAGGGCAAGAGCGACCGGCGCAGCCGGCGCAGCCGGATACCCTCCTGCCGGGAGGGTCACTGCCCCGACGTCCGCCACGGGCTGAAGTGGAGCCGAGTGGAAATCGTCCGTCGGCGCAGCTGCACCCAATCCCGAATAGGCGATGCCAAGCAGTGAGTACGGCACTCCTGCGCCGACTGTCGCGCTGGTCGGCGTGAGGTCATACAGCCGCAGCGAGCTGGGCGAAGTGACTCCCGGCCCCATGACCGTCGGCGGAGCGTCGTAGGCCGTGGAAACCCAGCCGGGCGAAGCGACCCGGCTCGTATCCGCGCCGCTTAATGTCTCATAGCCATACGCCGTGCGAAAGCCTTGCAGCGTCGTCTGGGTCGCCTGGCCGCTGATGACGGCGTTGAACGGCGAGCCGTCCGGTGAATAGTAATCGTTGCCCAGGAAGCGAATCTGGCTGGGGCCAACCGTGAACGCCGACTGCAAGTTCAAGAGGATTGCGTTGCTCTTGTAAACAAACAGGTTGTTGGCGAACAGGCCGGTAATGCCTACGTTGCCACTGAAAATGAGCGGAGCCGTGCTTCTGTTTTGGACGATTGTGTTGTTATAGACCGCAAAGCTTGTGTCAGTGCCGTCAAACTGGACAGAGCCGTTGTGCTGTATCGCGTCGTCAATACTGATATTGTGATGGATGGTGTTTCCTGTGTTTGTAAATCCTGTAAAGTTACACAGAAACAGGCCCGCCCCGCCGTTGTTATGACTGTAGTTATACGCGATCTCGCTATACTGGCAGCCGCCATCCAGGTCAAACGCACAACCATCAGCGTTTCCGGTGCGCCAGCCGTAGGCTTCGTTGTCGCGGATCCGCGAGTAATTGTAATTGACGCAAACAGTCGCTCCCGGCCCAGCAGTAAGGTTATTGCCGCTGCCACTGTCATGGAGCAGGTTATGTTCAATGGTGGAATAACGCTGGTCAGTCGCGATGATGCCGCACCCGCTGGTGTCTCCATCTACGCCCTGGTCGTTTGAAGCAAAGTGTACGCCGGGAATGTTGTAAACAGTGTTATACGCGATTGAAGATGTTCCTGGTGTTCCCCCCGTCCCTTCCACGCCGCGCACGATGATACCGTTCCCAGGGCAGTCGTGAACCGTGTTTCCAGTGACGCTTGTGCCGAGGTAAGCCGCGTTATTGCCTTTGGCCCAAATAGACATTCCAACGTCAAAACCTGTTACGATGCAGTTTTGGACACTCACTCCCGACACGCTTCCGGGCTGTCCCCCCGGCAGGTTGAACCGAATTCCGTGTGTCCAGACGCCGGTGTTGGTGATGGTCGCGGGCGTCTCCGGGCCGGTGAAGACCAGGCTGGAAACTGTGCAGCCGCCAAACCCAACGACGCTGAGGCCATCTGCGCCGGCAGGGGCGGAAATCGTGGCGTTTCCTGTGCCGTAACTTGTCACGAGCGTTGGCGGCTGACCTGAAAAAGCAAGAGAGCCGGAAAGCGTCGTACCGCCTTTGATAAAGAGCTGGTCGCCGGAAACGTAGGAAAATGACGCGGCCTTCGATGCCGATAGCCAGGGGCCATGTCCTCCTGCCGCTGTACCTGAAAGACCGTCGTTGCTATCTGACCCGCCCACCGGGTCAACATAAAACGAAGTGGCGGCTGCCCGCGCCGAAGCCGGAACAGTCGCCTGGAAATTGAGGAGATGCAGCCCGCCCGTTGCCGTCGCCGCCAGATAGGAATAAGTGCCGACTCCAACAGGGCCATTGACGGTGTAAGTGCTGTCCGCCGCGCTGGAAACCGTCGTATAAGCGCCGGTGTAGGGATAGGCTGTCAGGCCGGTCTGCGCCGGGCCGACCCGGAGCGTTTCCGCGCCGGGAGCGAGGCTATACTGGATATGGTAGTAGGAGCCTGCTGTCAGTACCGGCGTTGTGTTTGTCCCAATGCCTGGCGTCGCCGAGGCGCTGTCTACTCTGACCTGCTCCCAGTGAGCATTCGCGGCGGTCGTCTCATAATACAAAGAACCCTTGTAGCCATGCTCCTGCCCGCTGCTGTCATAGGCATCAAGAGACAGGCCGTTGCCATTCGCGGAGGCAAGCGTCCCGGCGACGTAAACATCCGCCTCCAGCGTGACTGTGCCGCTGGTTGAGACAGGCAGTTTGTAAGTGCCGAACACATTGCCGCCGCCTGGATACACGCCGCCGTTGCCGTCAAGCAGCAGGGAGTTCGGAAAGGCCATGTCCTTTGTCCAAGTGCCGCCGGTGGCTGCTGCCGTGCCGCTGAGGTCTGCGCCTGCCGCACCAGGGAAGCTGGACTGCGCGACGACGGTTTGGGCCTGCGCCGCAGCACTCCCCGTCATCCCCAGCAGCAGCCCCAAGCAAAGTGTTTTGAGTGTGCTTAATTTGAGTGTGCTTAATTTGAGTGTTCGCGTCATGGGAGAAGTTTCCTTAGTTGTGCGCCGTCCCCGTCCAGTAGTTCGAATTCGCGTAGACCGCCGTGTCTGCAATCTCGTGTCCCGTGATGGTTAAAACCGTCTGTCCGCTTCGGTCCATCTCCAAAATCTGCGTGTTCCCTGCCTGGTTCGGAATGCGGAGGAACGACTGACCCGCCGGCGCAAACAGCGCCGTCACACGGGGCGCAGGCGGCAAAGCAGGCACCGTCGCCCCCTGTGCGTACAGCGTCCCCTGCCCGCCCCTCAAATGGTTTGTCCCTGGCACCCGGTCAATCTTCATAAAAATCTGCGGGCCGATTCCCGCTTCTGAGTAGCCATAGGCATAGGCAATAATGGTATAGGTTCCCGGCATCCACCCCTCACCAAAGGTAACTTGTAACTGTTGCCCAACTTCGTTGCCTGTAAAGGGGTGCACCGAGTCGTAGATAATCAGGTTGTCATTGGCCGTTTGCAGATTGACATGACTGGCGGGGGGAGCCTGCGCTGAGGTCAGCCGCAGCGTTGCCGACGACGCGAGGCGGCAGGTGACATAGGTCAGCGCCGGAGCCTCTGCCGCCGGATGGTAGCCGTTCTCGTCCACATATGCTGCCAGCGGCCCCTTCGGGTCCCCGGTGGGCGCGGCCATCGCCGCGCCGGTCTGCACCTGGTAGGACACGCAGAGCATGTCGCTTGTGATGACGGGCCGGGTGCCGGTCTTCAGCTCTTGGACATAGTACGAGTTGTCTGCAATTCTGCCGAGCACCGGCTGGGCAAAGTCCGCCCCCTGGTCCGGCGTGTAGACTGCCGGGTCCCAGCCAAAAAGAAAGTTGCTTTGCTCGCTTGTGGCGGCGTCGTCTGCCGTGGTGCCTTGTACGCCCAGGTACAGCGGCCCAAGAAGCCGCGCGATGGTGTCAATCTGTGAGCGCCACTGTGCGCTGAGGCCCTCTCCGCCGCGCATCTCCACCCAGTTCCTCTGGAAAGCATAGCCGGGGAACACCGACCCTTGAAACGCCAGCCCGGCTGCCTTTGCCGCCTGTGCATAAGTTTCCTGCCGCGAAATGCTGCTGCTCAGGCCGAGAGGAGAACTATTGGTCGCGCCATACGACCAAACGGCGTCGGCAAACGTCTTGACGCAGCCGCTGCACCAGGCGGTCAGCGAGGAAAGAGACCCGTCTGAGGCGCTGCCGTCCGGGTTTGTCGGCTCCCCGCCCCAGATGCCGTAGGGCTGAATGCCCTGCCCTTGAAGCTGCGTTTTCATTGCCCCGAAGGTGTCAAGAAGAAACGCCCAGGACCTGCTGCCCCCGCCCTGGTAGCACGACCAGACCGGCTTTCCGCCGATAGTCAGGTTTGCCGGGTCTTTCAAGGTGACGGAGAGGATGGAGACAAGCGTTGCCGCGCTCTCAAGGCTGCCATTCGAGAAATCAAACCCCTCGTAGAGGCTGAACTTGCCAACGCCAAAGGCATTGACCGTGCCGTTCGTCTGCCCCGGCCCCCAGCCCGCATCCGCGTTTACCTGATTGCAGGCTGCGTAGATATTGGTTCGAGACGCCGTGTAATTGGCGTCCGGCCCGCCGCCGTCGTCCAAGAAGAGAAAGTCTGCTCCTGCCGCTTTCGCCTCAGCGATGAGCGTTTTGTATCCAGCGACAGAGCCAACGACCTGCCAGGGGACACCGCCGTAGCCGATGTCCGACAGCTGGTGGTGCAGTCCAAACAAGCGCCCAGTCGTGTTGACATAGGGCTTCCCGAAGAGAGCGGGCGTCAGAACCGTGACCTCAGTGCTGAGCGCCGCAACCTCCGTTCCGAGCACGGCGATTCGGGTGTTTTGCGCGGCAATCTGGGCAGCGAGAGCCGCCACCTGCTGGGTTTGGTCATGCTGCTGGGTTTGGTCATGAGTCATTTGGGTGTCCACTGCGTCTGAGTAGCCCTGCTCGGCCACATCCTGGTCCGGGGCGGTGTCCACCGCTTCCGGGAGGCCCTGCTCGGCGATGTCCGCTTGCAGGCCCGGCGGCAGGTCGCCTTCCGCGCCGGTTTCGAGGTCGTATTGGCACCGGTCCGAGTAGCGCCGGACCCGCACGACTTTAGCGCGCAGGAATGTTCCCGCCGGCAACGGCAGAAACGCGAGGTCGTTCACGCGGACAGGACAGGCCGGGTCTTTGACGCTGAACCGCTGCATCTCGTCGAGCGGAGCGATGCCGGATGCGGCTTCATCGTCGGTCGTCGTCTTCTGCAAAGTGCGATACACGCAGGCCAGGAAAGGCGAGCCGGCAATGGCCGTCTCAACTTCCGCATAATCGCCACCGCCGAGGTGCGTTTTGACGCTTCGCACGACGATCACGCTGACGAGGTTAAGGGGCATGGAACGACCTTTAAAGTAGGGAAAACCAAGAGTAGGGAAGGTCAGAAGAAGCCGGGACCACCGCCAGCATCTACGCCGGAGCCGGCCAGCATCGAGCGCCGGTCGCCGCCCCAGCCTGCTGGCAGCAGGGAGGCGAGAATAGTCGCCAGGGTATAGCGGCCGTAAGTTTCGCGGGTGCGGGTGCGTCCGCTGACCATCATCACGTTGAGGTTTAAAGCGATCTGGACCCGCGCGTTCTGCACGCACAAGATCAATCCAGCCGCCTCGGCCAGCTCGCTTTCCCAGCGCCGCTCCTCGGCCCCGTCCGGCGGCGCAAAGGTTTCTTCCTCGTCGCCGGCTTTGCGCTTTGTGAGACCGTCGTTGACCTGGGCAAGCGCCGCGCCGCGCAGCCGGATGGCCGCAAGAACGCCGGTGGCGGTGTCGAACCAGCCCTGATCCGCCGGCGAAAGCGCGGTATAGTCGCCGATGCAGCGCAGCTTGGTTCGCAGGGCCAGCGCGGACCGTCCGACTTCGGCGACCAGGTCACGGCCCAGATCGGTGGACGGCTGCTCGGCGCCGGTGACATCCGCCAGCAGCGAATCGTCCAGGTAGGGACGCAGGCGGGTGACAGCCAGATCGAGAGCGGCTTGGCCGTAGGTAGCGCTGCTCATTACGGCTTGCCTTGCAGGCCCTGGTGGACTTTGAGGATATCGTCAATCAGCACGTCTTTTGCCTCATCGCCCGCTACGGTCAGACCCAGCGACGCTGCGAGTTCCTGGAGCTGCACGAGGTTCTGCACGTCCAGGTTGTCTTGCAGGGAGTCGTGATGATCTGGTTCCGGGTCACCGGGAACGGTATCGCCGCCGGCGCGAATGGCGAAGTCCAAGTGCTCCTTGTTGAGAGCAGAACGGCCCTGAATGGAAAGCATCTCGCCGTTTTTGAGGGTCTTCAGGTGACCCTCATAGGTTTCTTGATCCATGAATTTTCTCCGGCAGCAGACTGCCTGCTCTCCTGCCAATTTGTTAATTGCTGGTGGTGCCCTTGATCAGCACTTCCGGGCGGTGACACATGGCAAGCGGGTTGCTCTGCGCTTCGAGCTGGACGAACTTGTTGAAGCCGCTGGGGTCGCCGGCGATCTTCATGTAACGCGGCCGGCCCTCGGTGTTGGCCGTCTCGAAGTAGTCGGCAGGCGCGTAGTAAACCTTGTATAGATCCGGCACGTTCAGGGGGAAGAAGTTCGCTTCGCCACTCGCGACAAAGGCCACGCCGCCCACGTTGCCGCGATACTGCCAGAAGGTAATGCCGCCGAACCTGAAGCCGACGTAACGCAGATCCTGCTGCAGCGGGTTCATGCCCATGACGGTCGTCTCGTAGTATTTGTAGGCTTCGCGGACAAGCGGGTGGCTGATGAACTCTTCGAACCACTGCGCCCCGCAGAAGCACCCGACTTCCAGATCGTCGCCACCGTCCTGGCCGAGCGCATCCTGGATGTAGCCGCGCACAGTGGTGCAGGCGCCGAGGACGTTCGCGCCCGCGTTGCCCAGCGTGAAGTCCAGGGACTGCTGCACGACGCCAAACTCGTTGAACAGGTTGTAAATGACGGTGGTGCCGTTCGAGTCCAGGATGCGGCCCTGCAGAGCGCCGATCTTTTGAAACTCGGTGGTGGCGTCGAGGGCGCGGGCCATCTTCACCTGCCGCTTGGCGACTTCGGCTTCGGCGACTTCCTGATCGTTTTCACGGCCAAACGCCCGCTTGTTCTGAATCTCGTCGGCCATGATGCGGTCGCGCACCGGCAGGTGCGTGGTCTTAAAGTAGCGGACCAGGCGCTGATCACGGCTGTTTTGGAGCGCCGGAGCGCCGCGCGGCGTGTTCGGCACCAGGTAGAGCGTGCCGTTTCGCAGCTCGACTTCAAGTGCGGTGGTGGTGATGCCTTCCTCGCCGAAGATGCCGAGCTTGCCGGCCTGACCGGGCAGGAAGGGGACCTTGTCGATGGAGGCGGTCAGGCTCATCAACGAAAAGGCAGGGTTGTTGAGAAAAATATCTAATGACGGCATGGGGTTTCCTCAGAAATGAAACTCTCAGGCGAAGCCACGCCTTCCTGAGATCAGGAAGGCGCGGCGTGTTTGTCTGTAGAGATAAGGGTGCCGGCTAAACGCTGCCAGCCCGGACGATGATGGCGCTGGCGGCAAGCTGCGCGTTGATCGCAAGGATTTGCGCGGGGGTCGCGCCGGCGGGATAAGTGATCTCCGCACCATTAACTTCCGTCTCGCGAGACGTCACCGTGACGAGCTTGTCACCGGCGGTGGCATCCACATTGCTGTAGAGGATCTTCGCGGCGGTCTGGGAGCCGTCGCCAGCGGCGAGGCTAACCGGCGTCACTTTGCCGGAGGCGGTGATGATGCCGAGGACGGTGCCGGCGGGCACGACCGCGGCCTGCTGGATCAGCATGGCGACGTCGCGGCTTAGCTCGCCATTGGCTTCGCTGGCGATGTACTCGCCGGCGTACTTGCCTTCAATGAAAACAGTGGGCATGGAAGAGTTCCTTATAAAGTACCAAGTAGGGACGAGGCAGGATTGATGCGAAGTGCGGACGGCTCAGGTTGCGAATGGTTAAAGGGCTGCGGAGCCGCGCCGAGATTCACCGGCACGCCGGGCAAACAGCGCCGAGTTCGACTCAAGCTTCGGAGCCGTGTCCGGGCTGCGCGCGCCGGTGTCCGCGTCTATTGCCTGGCTGCCGAAGGCCGGCGGTGCGCTCGTGCGCCGTCCCCCTTCCGGCGGTGCGATCTTGGCAGCTGCGTCTTTGGCCTGGGCTTCCAGCTCGTCAAAGAGCGGGCCTTCGGGCGCGTCGTCCAGCAGCTTGCCAAAGCGGGCGGCTTTCACATCGTCAAAGCCGATGACGGCCAGCTTTTTCGCTTCCTGCCGGCGTCCGGCAAAAGCCGCGTCGTGGAGATCGGCCTTGCGACGGAACTCCGCGACAGCGGGATCGGCGAGGGTCGAAGTCTGATTTAAGTGGGCCGGCTGTGCGCCGTCCACATCGATGTCGTGATCCTTGAATGCGGCTTTGATTTGGTCCCAGAGGCTCGGCTTGGGCGTCTGCGGCGCGTTCGGAGTCGGTATGGGCATAGGTTTTGTCTCCAGTGAAGCGGTTGAAAGTGAAGAAAGGTTGGGTTTTGTCGCGAATGCGGCCAGGCTCATCAGCGCGGCCCGCTCGATTTGCGGGTTCAAGACGAGGTCGACTTTCGGAATGGACATCTTGCCGGCGGCGTCGCGGGAAATCTCCACGGACACGCGGCGGGGTCCTGGGGGGATGAGTGCATCCAGCCCTTTCGGGATGGCGACGTCGCCGAACAGCCGGCGTCCGGTGTGGTCCAGCCAGACGGCGCGAATGTCGCCGCAGGCGTCCCCCAGCACGGTGTCCAGATGCTCCAGGCCCATCGTCGCGCCGCTGAAGCTGCGAGCAATGTCCGCGAGGTCCTGCTTGGTCACCGTGATGCCCTGGTTAGGGAAATGCTCGGAGTCGGTCTGGATCTCAAACAGCAGCGAGTTCGGGTAGACGTTGACCGCGCCGCTGGTGGCGGGTACTTTCGACCCCAGGCTGAAGGCGCTCATCTTGACAGGCTCGTAGACGGTCCGCCCAATCACCGCTTCCGGGGTGCCGAAGGTCACGGTGTAGTCGTCGGCGATGGCATAGGTCACCTTGTAGCAGCCGCCTTCATCGTAGTCGTAGTAGACCAGATAGGTATCGTAGACTTCGCGCAGGTAGCAGTCGTACTCGCCCACTTCTTTTGAGAGGGCGCGGGACAGAAGCTGGGAGCGGTCATCCATCGAGAGGTCGGACAATGCGAACTTGGGCATGGTAGAATAGTCCTATGTATCAAAGGAATGTGTCAAAACTCCGAATGTCTTCTGCCACACTGGAAGGTGTTTGTCGTGAGGCAAAGGAAAAAGCCGGCATAGAACCGTCTCAAGACTTGCTTCCACCGGGCGTCGTTGCAATGCTCCACGGGATCGAGTTTTATATCTCAGAGGATTTAGCCGAGGGCGCCCTTGAAACGTTTCAGAACGGTCAGTGGCGTTTCTGGGGAAGTGCGTCCGAAATCAGGTGGAATGAGCCGCCGCCGTGGGCAGTTTAGGACGACTTTTGTACTGCCCCTTTTTCCTCAGACGTGCTGCCGGCCGGCAAAGCGGGCTTCGTCGGGTCACCGCCCGCCGCCTGAGCTTGCGGCGGTGCGGCCAGAGACGCGGACATTGCTTCGATCCGGGCCGCGACCAGGTCCGCCATCTCCGGCGGGATGCCGGAGCCGGTCAGCTTCATGGAGGCTTGCTCCGGCGTGATAAAGCCCCACGCGAGGAGCGCGAAGACGTTGTTCTGCTCGTACTGCTGCGTCTGCGCTTCGACCAGGGCATCGGTGACGCGGATCGGCTTCACTTCGGCGCGGCCGGTCAGCGTGGACCCCAGCAGCTTCAGGTGCCGGTTCGCCGCCCGCACTAAAAGAGACACCACATCGTCGCGCAAATCTTCCAAAAGCTGCGCCTGCACAGCCCAGGCGACGCTGCCGAAGTTGAAGCTCGGCCCGTCCACGCCCATCATCGTCGGCGCGTCCCCGTAGGCCTGAATGGCCTGATTGACCAGGTGCTTCAAAATTGGCTCGATGCCGACGAGGTTCGCTCCGTCAATCGTGTCGACGCCGCCGCCTTCCCCGCCGTCCACGCTCATGTTGTCATCGGGCTTTAGGTCGCCGAGGTACGACGAAATCCGGCCGACCTGGCTCTCGACCCACGCCGAGGCCGGGTACTCGGTAATCGGTTCGCCCTGAAGATCAAAGAGCAGTTCACCCGTGTTCGGGTCCACCGACTGCCTGCTTTCGGGCAGTTTCAACACATCGATGGCGATTTCATACAGCTGCTTCAGCGAGTATTTGTAGACCAGCCGCTTCCACGCCGAGTTGTGGACGCTGTCGGAGACGTCCTGGTCCATCGCCATTTTGCGGAGGATCGTCGGCAGCGCGGCCGCGTCTTTCGCCCGGCCATACGGGTCGTCCACGGACTGGTCGGCGGCGACGTAGAAGACGAAGGCCGGGTCCAGCCGCACGTCGCCGGTGCTTTGCATCTGCCACAGCTCGGCCCGAAGGGTCTGTTCGCACCGCTTGAACACGCAGGTCAGCGGGTCCACCGGCCAGATCTCGGCGATGCCGGTTCCGGTCGGACCGGGAACACATTCGATGATCGCCATGCCCGTCGTTTTCAGGGACTTCGTCAGGCTTTTGCGGATGCCCTTCAGGCCCCCGACTTCCGGCGGCAGGTTTTCCCACAGCACGTCAAGCGTTGCGGTCCATCCGGCATCCACGCTGTCGTCGCCGGCGCCGGTCTGGCTGGCTTTGTCGACAACGATCTGCACGTCGCCAGGGGCGCAGGTCAGCGACAGGGTATTGGCCTGGCTTTTCGCGGCGAGCGGGTCGATGTCCGGCAGCAGCGCCAGAACGCGCAGCGGGCTTGCGTGACACGACGCCCGGAGCTGATCGGCACTGGCGACCGCCGGGGTCCAGGTGCCGTTCCGAATGTCCCAGCGGCGCGGGATGACCTGCACGCCGCCGCCTTTGTAGGGGTTCCAGCCTTCAGGCCGGGAGGAGCGCCCGGCCGAAGCCGGCGTCATATTGGGCGTTTGTTTTGGGTCAGACATGGTTAAAGTGATCAGCGTTAAAGTGATCAGCGTTAAAGTGATCAGCAGCGAGGTTATGAGCGCCGGCTGCCGCCGAAGGTGCCAAGCGCAATGCCCGGTGCGATGGGGGTGTGCTGGCGCAGCAGCGGCGCTCGCCAGTCATCCATTACGCCGTACCGAAACGCATCATAAAAGTCATCGCCCCCGTTGCCGTCCTCGTCGCAGTCCACTTTTAGCACGTCTTCCGGTCGGTTTGGGTTATGCTGCAAGGAGGGCAGGCATTCGGTGAGGCGGACGCAGCGCTCGGAAATGAACAGCTTGGGCAGGATTGGCCTGGGCGCCTCGGCATCCCCTAGTCGAATGAGGATTTCGCCCGCGCCGTTGATGCGGTCGTCGTTCGCCGGCGTCAGATCGATGCCGAGGTTTTTGTACTTTTCGGCAATCGTGATGCCGTCGCCTTTCACCGACCACACATCGGCACCGGCGACAAACTTAGTCAGGCGCGGAACACTCAGGCCATTTCGCATGAGCATCGCGAGGATGGCTGGCACATGGCGCTGCGGCAGCCACTGACGCTCGGCGTGCTCGTCCACCACAAATACGTTTCCATCGCTGTCTTTGGCGAGCAGATAGACCACCGTGTAATGGGTGAAGCCATAGTCCAGGGCGCACCAAAATCGCCAGTTCCGGGCAAGCGTTTGGGCCGGAGTGACATGCAGATCAGCGCGAAAGTTGGTGAAGAACTGGCCGGCGGCGATGTCCCAGTCCCCGTAGCGCCAGGCTTTGAGCTGCCAACCGCTCAGGCCGGCGAGGATCTTCTCGTAGTCGGCGTTGATGAAGGCGTTGTCATCCACCGTTGAGGGAATAAAACGGGTGTTGGTTTCTTTGCCGAGCCGGAACGGCAGAATGTAGAGCGCCTTGAACCAGGCATGGCCAAGGTTGCCGGGGTTCGTCGTGTCGTACATGCGCGGCCGCCAGCCGGTCTTGCTGGTCCGGTTACACGTCTCAATCGCCCGGTGCTTTGACTGGGTCAGCGTCGTCGCTTCTTCCACGCCGATCACATCGTATTCGAGGCCGAGGTAGGCATCAATGTCCGACTCGCGCTGGAAATGACCCAGAATGACCTGGCTGCCGTTTTCCATCTCCAGCACGTTTCGGGTGGGAACGTAGCGGTAGGGAACGCCGGCAAGCGCTTTTCGCAGCAGATCCTCAAAGTTCTCTTTGAGCGCCTTGCCGACCTTCCGCAGCATCAGGCACTTCAGGCCGGGATACCGCTGGCAGTCGTCGGCGACCATCTGCGCCAGCATCCAGTGGGACTTGCCGCCGCCGCGAGCGCCGCCGAACCCGATCTTGTTCGGTCCGCCGGGGTGATCGCACTGCCGCGCGGCCGCCGAGGCTTCAAGTTGTTTGGGCTGCAGCACGACGCCGCCCCGCAGGAAGTTTGCAGTCTGGTCCGGCGGACAGCCCGCCCTCTGGGCCTGCCGAACGTAGGCCTCAGCCGCCGCCTGCTGGGCTTTATTTCCCTGCTGCTGCCGGCTCGCTGCCCGGACTGTCGAGATCTCCTGGAATGCCATAAATCTTGGTCAGCGCCCCGCCAAAGGCTTCAATCAGGGCATCGCCGACGTCCGACTTGATCTCGGCTTCGACGGACGCGGTCGGCTTGCCCATGATGCGGTCCGCGAGATAAATGTTCGCGGCCCGATCAGGCGCGAGTATCTCAACCGCTTCCTCGACGCACACCATCTTTTTGGCGTCAAGGCCGGGGAACACAAGCACTTTGCAGCGGATCGGCTCGCCGCTCGACTGAAAATACGGGGTGCCGGAGTCGTCGCGCAGAATTCCGTCTACAAAGATCAGGCCCGCCGGCTCATACTTCTTGGTGATCCTCTTTTTGCCGCCATTCGCCAGCTCTTGTAGGGTATGCAGGCGCGTCAGCAAGCGGTCCGCGAGGTGATCTTCCGCCGCCGTGATCTGCGGCTCATATTTTTCGGCTTTGGGCTTTCGGCCTGCGCCGGCTCTGGCCCCGCCGTGCGTGTTCGACATAGTTGTTAATGTTTGAATTTCTCGTGCGAGAATTCAAGTTTTCAAGCGGAGTTGCTCGAAAAGCGCAGTCCTCCAGAGCAGGCCGTGCGGCGTGGCGAAAGCATAAGGATCAAATCGTCATCGTCCAGATCATCATCTCTCAGACGCATCCGGGAGGCCAGAATATGGCCAGATGACAGCAGGTAGACGAAGATCGGCGCAGTGGTTGCGTAGGGCGCAAGAAGTGCGGGCAGGTCGTCGAGGCGCACCGGCTGAGTGACGTTTGGGAGCATGGCGTAACCCTGGGCAGTTGCAGGAAACAAAGCTTGTCAGGCGTGGACATGCTGACGAAACACAAAAAACAGCGATGTCCACTGGACATGCTGTTTCGGCCTGGGCATAAAGGTTTTGTCGTCAAATTATAGTTCCATCGCTTAATTAAGCGATGGAACTACTGATGCACACCCGGAAGGGTAGTCCGCGCGGCTTCTTGCGGGTACAGCTTTTGCACGGTATTCAGGAGAATCTGTTTCAGTTCGTCGCCGTAGCCGAACCGGGCTTGGTTCTTGTCAAGGGAGGAAAGAATTTGACCGTCTGGGCTTCTCTGACACGCCGCCATCCAGTCACAAAGCATCTCCGCGAGGTCCATCAGGCACATGCCGCGAATGCCCTCGCTGTAATGTTCGGGATGGTGAGAGTTGACGGCGTAGTGATGGGCAAGCGCGGGCCTCAGAGCCGCAAGGCCCGCGCGGTACTCCTCAGAGTCATAAGCGCACCCCGCGAGGCGGTGGGCGGCCTGGTCGAAGCCAGCGACTTCTGGGTCTTCAAGCTTCGACTGGTCGTGGAGAAGAGAGCGCTGCGCCAAGCTCCGCAGCATCTTCCCGATCAGCCGCCGCACCTCCGCGATATGGGCAAGCGTTCCGGGGCGGGAGTTGTTGACAGTGGGCTGAGGCATGTAAGGGTCCACATAGCCTGGGGGCAGGCGCATTCCTTGCCCAGCTTCCCGCGTGCGGCGAGCAGCTTCGCGGACAAACATCCGGTGCTGCGCCGCAGACCAGCGCGGATTCTTAGAGATTTCCTTGACGGAGGTGTTCATTGCGGCATTCATACTGACATTTTACACGAAAAAAGGCGGATTGGGTAGACAGGCTTCAAACCACTCTACGGTAGGCGCAGCGTGGATTGTCGCCGAGGCTCTCCCAACATTCAAATATGATCAAGTAGCCGCGCCCGCCGACATAGTAGCAGTTGCTGACCAGCTCCGAGCCGCACTGGGGACAGACGCCGCGCACCCACTCCGGGCGGGGATGATCACTCGTGCCGTCGTACACTTGTCTGACGCTCTCAACGGCGGCATTTGTTTCCAAGAATGTCAGATTGGTGTCCAAGAATGTCGGATTAGTGTCCAGGATGGTGTTCATGAAATCTGTTGTTTACATGAAATCTGTTGTTTACAAACAGATTAAAACCGAACGAGTTTGAGCGTGTTGCGCCGCCGCGCCTGCCTAATTTCCCGAAGCGCTTCCAGCGGTGTCACGCAGATTTCTTGCTTCCAGAGAATGTCAACCGCCTGCATCGGACTTAAGGCCAGGGCCGCGTAGACCTCCCAGATCATGTCTGTTTTGGCCGGCTTGGCCTCCGTCGTCATTCCTGTCGTCAAGTGATCTTTCGTCATTTTCGGCCCCGTCTCATCACGCGCGGCGGCCAGCAGCGGCTGGGGGCCGTCTGTCCTTTTCCCGCGCCCAGTCGCCGGCGAGCCGCCGTCATCTCTTCGGCGATCTCGGCCTCAAAATAGCCCGGCAGCAGGCCGGCCACTTCCGCCGGGGAGACGCCGAGCAAAACCAGCGACTCCCAGAAGGCAAAGGAGTAGCGCTTGCGGCGCGCGCCGGCTGAGGCGCCTCGCTGAAGCACCGGAGCGGTGTGACGCCGCAAGTCACCGGGGAGATCGGGGGTGTGGGGGAAGAGTGGCATCGGGAAAGTTTAGCAAGGCGGGCCGTTTACCGGCGCAGGAACGGGGCGGGGTCATTTTTGGCGGCTTCGATACCGGCGGGGAACTGGCGGGCGAGCATCTGCCGGTCGCGGTCGCGGACCGGCGCTTCCAGAGAGTTCAGGCCCCGGACGCTCTCGCGGCCGATTTTGTCGGCCAGTTCCTGGATGTCGGTCGGCCAGGCGGCAAGCTCGGTTTTGTTCGGCGCGGCCTGCGCCGCAACTTGCGTGAGCTGACGCAGCAGGTACTGGTCGGTTTGCAGCGCGGCCAGTCGCCGCCGCATCCGGGCAAGCTCGGCGCGGGCGCGTTTTGCGGCGTACTTCGACTGCACGGCGGCGCGGGCCAGGCGGGCGGTGAGCGACGGGTGAGCGATGCGGTGGGCGACGGGCGGAGACGCTTCGGGCATGGGAAACCTCAAGGTCAGCAAAACTGAATAGGTATGTCCGCAAAACTGAATAGGTATGTCCGCAAAAAAACCGCCCAGGCCATGAGCGGCGAAGGAGGCGGCAGGATCGAACGGTTTTTTGCGGACAGTGACGGAAGTTTCACGCGCAGCAGCAGCTAGGCGCTGCCAGTGTAGCTATCAGCGACGTATAAGGACGCATCGCCGGACGGAATATAAAGGGTTAGAAAAGAGGGTTAGAAGCCCGCATCAAGAAAGACTTTCCATCTTGACACAGGCCGGTCAAGTTTCATTATAGGCAGGGGGAGTCCGAAACTTTAGGGCTGCGCGAAAATGGTGCCATCTGCATCTTCTCGGTGCCAGTAGCGAGCGGGAGTTGGTGCATTCGGCGGCGACTAAGTATCTCGCTCGGAAGGATTGAGTATTTGAGCCGCGCCGACTGATGCCGGGTATCTTACTCCAAGAAACAGCGGTTATCAGGAGTAGTTGACACCCGTAAAATTATCAGGTAGAGTCTCTGTGATGAACGATAATTCGCCCGTTCCCACCGCCCGCCCTGCTCCATTATCTGTTGCGCCGGCAGTCCAGCAAAAGGAAATCTTTAATAAGGAAATCTTTAATGGAGCCGCACCGCGCCTGAATTACTTCAGCTTGCTGATCATGGGCAAGATGTCCCAGCAGACGCAGCGGGCCTATACCCAGAACCTGAAGCGCTTCTTCTTGGACGAGTACCAGTCGGAGCCGGACCCGGACACCGTGCTGCTGTTTCTCGCCCAGGACCGCGCGGCCATGAGTATGCAGCTCGCCCTGTACCGAAACCGCATCAGCTCGGAAGGCGGACCGGCGGGTACGGGCCTGTCCTCGGCATCGGTGAAGCTGCGCCTGGCGGCGATCAACGCGCTGGTGGATCTCGGCCATGATTACCGCGTCTGCGGCCATGACAGCAAAGGCCTTGTGCAAAGTCCGACGGCGCGGGGGTACCGGGACACGCGCGGCCCCGGCCTCGACAACGTGCGCCGCCTGCTGGCCCTGCCCGACCGGACGACGCTGAGGGGGAAGCGCGACTATGCCCTGCTGCGCCTCTTGTGTGACAATGCGCTCCGCCGGGCAGAGGTGTGCGCTCTTCAGGTCGCCGACTTCCAGCCGGCGGAGCGCCGCGCGGCCGTCGTCGGCAAAGGCTACTCCGACAAGATCTTCGTGACGCTGCACCCGAAAACGATTGAGGCGATCTTGGGGTATCTTGCGGTCGCCGGACACGATGGCGGCGCTCTGTTTAGGAACTGCGCCCACCGCCCAAGCGCCAGAGGCGCAGCGCTCTCCCCGGACGGACTGGACGACGTGGTGCGAACCTACGGCGCGAAGATCGGGCTAAAGATCTCGCCGCACAAGTTCCGCCACTTCGCGATCACCGCCGCGCTGGACCAGGCCGGGAGCGACGTGCGAAAAGTCCAGAAGTTTTCCCGGCACAAGAAAATCGAGACCGTTATCACCTACGACGACAACCGCAGCGACATCCAGGGCGAGATCACGATGCTTCTGGGGGACTTGCTGGATGGATAAAGGTGATCTTGACTCCTGGAAACGTGTTCGCCTGAAGGCGCGAGTCAAAGCGGCAGTCCAGTACAAGTCGGCAGTACCGCGCGGACTTCGCCGGTGTGAGTGCTGCCACTGGCGACCGCCTGCACCCCTGCTTCGGCGGAACACGCGCTTGTCTCTGTTGCGTCATCCCGGTCAGTCAGGGCGGAAGCGACGAGGAAGCCAACCTGGTCCTGCTTTGCGCGAACTGTCACGAGATCGCGGATTACCTCAGCGGCACCAATGTTGGCACCCCGCCGATCAGAACGCGCGACGAGCTGAAGCGTCATCTGATTTTGCTGACGACAGACCCTGAAGGTTGGGAGGCGAAGCAGCAAGCCTGGTCCCGGCAGGCTCAGGACGCTCTGAGCCGGATGCTGGCTGAGCGCCATGGCGAATGAACCCGCTTGTCAGTGCGTCCAGCCCAGCACCCGCCGAAGGCGTTCCCACTGGTCCTCGTCGCACTCAATCGCAAGCTCTTCCAGCCACCGGTCCACCAGCCACGGGCTATACAGCCAGTGCCGGCGGACACGGGGCAGGAGCCACAAGTAGCGTACTGGCGTCATTTGGCTCATCATTGCAGTGATCTCCCGCCGGGGCTTTGACAATCTGGCGGTTAATGATAAAGCGGCTAATGGCCTGGCGAATGAGGTCCTGCTTGGTGACGCCCTCCAGCGCGGCCCAAGCCGCGAGGCTGTCGTCATCGTCCTCATGCAGCGGGACTAGGATGCGGCGGGCGAACCGCTGCCGCTCTTAGCCGGCGGCCCAACCTTCTTGCCGTTCTTGGCGGCGGCGAGCCGGGTGTCGCCGCCGCGCTTTTTCGCAGGAAGCTCAGTCATAAGGGAGACACCTCCCAGGCTTCGGAAAACTCCTGGTCAGCAAACATCTCCGCCAAGCCCCCAATTTGTTTGAGTCGCAGCACTTCGTCCGCATCCATGCCCAGCTCACGGGCGATCTTGGCTTCGGTCCAGTTGCGCCGCGCCAACTCCTGCACGATTTCGCTCATCGCTTGGACCTGATGACGGCCCCGCGCCCGGTTATGGCGGATGGTGGCCGCGATCCGATCCTCCCGCGCCTCGCGCCCGGCATTAATCACTGTCACAGGCAGATACCCAGCGGTTTGCTCGCGCACGTCAGAACACTCCTTACCAACCCGGTTGCGATGAAAGCCGTCAATGACAGTGTATTCGCTGCCTTCCGCGACTGTGACAATCGGCTGGGTGTAGCCATCCTCGCGAATGCTATGCTCCAGCAGACGCATTTCCGGCGAAGCCACCGTGTTGGGATTATAGTCATTAGCCTCCACTTTGTCCTGGAGTACCCAGAGGACGCAATCGACCGGCTCCTGTGCGAACGGACTCACGCTGTGCAGAGCCTGCCGGATTTGATTGAGCGCCTCGACTTGGTCCTCCAGCGCAAGCCCAGAGACCCGATGCGCCAGTGCTTTTCCTTCCGCCACCGCCGCAGCAAGGCAATCTTTTGACGTCACGGGCGGACCTCCATCAGTGTATAGGCACCCTTTGTGCCGGCGATATTAAATCCTGCCGCCGTCAACAAAGCGACAGCCCGACCTTTTGCCGTTGCCCGAACACGCAAGCTGCCTGTCGAAAACAAATACTGCAGCGCCGTCAGCGCGGCTTCCACGCCGGCGGCGTCCGCGCCTGGCTCGGCAAAAACCTCTCGCAGCACGGCATCCTCCCCGACGTCGGCAGAGGCAAAACTCTTCGCGGCCACAACACAGTCGGATTGGCCCGCCGCAGACACGACCCATAGCCGGCCCGCTCGGTCCGACAGAAACGGCATCTCCCGACGCAGCTTCTCGGAAGCAAAATGCGGACCAAGGAGCGTCCAAAACTCTGCCGGACGGGCATCATCAAAAATCAAAAAATCCGCCATTGCTTCCTCCGATTTTTCATGACTTTCCTGTAGCTCTCGTAAGCAGCACTCTTTTGCTGGGTAAAGGACAGTCCCTTGCACCAGTAATCGTTGCGGAGAAGAGCCTTGCAGATGCGCCGCCAGGAGGGCGCTCTCTTCGCGGCCTCGTCTTCGGGCGCAGCTTCGTCCGGGATGCCATTCGGGTACCCACGCACGGCCCACCAGTGCAGAAAAACCGCAATTTTGTTCTCGAAATGCTCACGGGTCTGCGGCGGCTGGCTGGCGAGCAGCATCCGGGCGAACGACTCCCAGGTATGACCCGCAGGCCGCGTAATAGACCGAACACCGTTGATGTTACCGCTCTCCTGAGCGTACAGCGCACCGCCATTCGCGCCGCTGACGCGGCTGACCACGCGCGCCCAGGTTTCCGGCTCGATGAGGTGAAAGAGCCACAAGCCCTTGCGCTGGTCGTCGCCGTAGGGCTGGCAGATCCGCATCTGCGGAAGCGAAAGACCCGCCTGGTGCATCCGGTCATACAGCCGGTTGTAGCCCGCGCCGAAGCGGCCTGCATAGACCCAGATGTCCTGCACGTTCCAGTCGTAGATCGGGTACACATTATAAAGACCGCCGCCGCACCACGTCGTCCACGCCCGACCCCCGAAGCTGCTTTTCCACCCACTGCCGTTGACGGTGCGGTAGCGATTTAGGCTCTCGTCGGCGCGGATTCCGACAAGGCACGCTGCCGGACGGCTATCCCCGTACCACTGCCCAAACGCCGGCACAAACTCTTCGAACTCCATGCCGGCGCGGAAGAATGGAAAGCGGCGCACGTCCGTGATCGCAGAAGAGGGTGCAGGCCGAACCCAATCCGCCTGCCGGCCCGGCTCCCAGCACGTCCAGTGCGGCTCGAACACGCTTACCGCATTTCGCAAGTGGATCGGCAGAGCCACCCAGAACGGCTCAACGCAGTCCGCATATAGCGCCAGCATCTCCTGGACGTGCGCGATAGTCAGCGCATACTGGGCTTCAAGGTCCACAAACAGGACGCCAATTTTGCGGTTTTGGCACCGGGCTTCGGCGGCGGCCAGGTGCAGCAGAACACTGGAGTCTTTGCCGCCGGAGAACGAAACATACACGCACGGGAAGGTCTTCAGCGTCCATGCGATCCGCTGCTGCGCCGCTTCCAAGACGCTCACACCAAGACCCTGCTTCTGTCGTTTTTCTTCTACCGTTTGTTTTTGAGCCATTCGGTCGCCTCTTGTTCCGTGATTTCCGCCACTTCGCCGCCAAAGCAGCGGGCGAAATAAGTCCGCTCGCTCTTCCAGGAAAGCTTCCGGTGAACCTGGTAGACTCCGGGGGATAAGAGGAAACGCAGATAAACGCCGCGTGATCCCATGGAGTTAGCCTGCGAGTAATCTTTCTGTCCGCGCAGGAAGTTGCGGCGGAACTTGCCGGAAGTATATATACCGAGAATCTGCGCCACCCAGGGCTGCCGATTGGGGCCAAGGTCGAACAATCGGCCTGCGGTCGCCCCTCCGAAACAACGCGCCATTTGCTGCGCGTCCCGGAGGCGGGCGTTAGTGTTGTCGCCGATGACCTCCATCGAAAGAAGTCCGTGTGGGCCTTCGGGGGCCGCTTCGGCGTCCCCGGCAAACGGATCAACATTATCTTCGGGCAAAGAAGCCTCCATTAGCTGTTGAATTCCTTATAGGGCAGGTCGGCTTCGGGCGGGCTGACCAGGGCGCGGGCAACGCACTCGACAGCAGCGTGGCCGACCAGACCATCCAGGGTAAACCCCTTGTCACAGTCCCAGCCGATGTGGACCCGTGCATCCTGATGGGTGAGCATGAGATGTCCATCGGTCACGCCGTAGGGGTCAGCGATGAGCGAAATGAATTCTTCCAGTTTCTCGAACGTCGCCATCTGCATCGAGCCGGCCCAGACCGGGTAGTTCGCCTGAAATGCAAAGGCGGCTTCTGGTTTCTCGCCGCACAGCTCAATGGCGGCGTCGAAGGTCAGTGGGTTGCCGACGGCGTTGAGCCTATTGTAAGTCGGGCCTTGCGGGGTGATCGGGATCGGCATGGTCGTTGTCTCCGTGTAAGCGTCAGCGCCTTTACGTCTACTCACCTTCGCAGCCGCAGTAGCCGGGCTTGGCCCACTGCTCGTCATAGCGTACTTGCTGACCGCAAACGCGGCAGCGGCCCGGCTTGTGCGACGCAGCTTTCGGAGCGTCAATGCCGCCGAGGGCTTTAATTTCTTCGGCGGTCAACTCAATAAACTTGTCGCCCCAGGCGATGACAGTCACGGGCTTGGCAGTGCGGGAGGTGTTGCCGACTTTGATTGTCTTCGGCCCGGCATTGACCCCGCCGCTCACGCCGTCCACAAAAACCTCAAAACGCTGGGCTAGGGGCGCGGTGTTGATGTAAAAGATTTCAGCCGTCTTGCCGGAGGGCGTCGTTTTCGTGAGTTGCAGGTTTCCAGTGCTGGTCATGGTATTTATTCTCCTCGGTCTTGATTGCTTACGAGGTTATTATACTCTACTGTAGATACAATGTCAATACATCACGGAGAGATTTTCGCAGTTTTTTTCAGGCTTGCATTCAGCGCCGCCCGGCCAAGAAAATATCTTTGAAAGACGCGGCGCGGATGTGCCTGCGGACCATTCTTGTGGCGTCCTGTCTTGCCTGCTTTTGTTGCAAGCGAGGCAGCAAGGCGCGATATTTTCAGGCAGCAAGGCGCGATATTTTCAGGCGTATTCTCGGAGCGAGGGGCAAAATGTGGTCTGGCGACGGATCGGCGTCAGAAGCGCAGTAAGCACGCCTGTTGTCGTGAGCAGCCTTGATTGCCAGCCAGTCAGCTCGTGTCAACGTGCTTTTGACGCCTTTATTGCGCTTGATTATAGACCGCCGTTTTTTCCTTTTGTGTTGCCATTGACGGCTTCCCTGTTCAGCTTGCGCGACTTCGCCATTTCCTTGATTGCAGATTCTATAACGCCGGTGCGAGTGGTAAGCTCAACAGACGCGAGTTCGTCTATGAGCCTGTCAACTTCCGGGTGTAGCCGGAACGTTTTTGGCTTGAGTTTCATTGCTTGCCTCCACTCTGATTATAGCACACTGTATATACAGTGTGCTATAATCAGAACTAATACCGCACTATTCTTGTTATGATATATTTATCTAATAAATTTTGTTATCTCTAAACCAAACGTCAAATGCGGCTCTTGCCTCCTGGTCACTGCCGGCGTTGCAAAATAGCCAGCCAGGCCCTAGCGGCTCGCCGGCGAGCTTCATGTCGTATACCTGAGCGCCCTGGCTAGCATCCAGTCCCTTGAGCGAGAGCACCAATTTCAGCCGCTCAGTCCAGGTGATCGGACGGCGAAGGGCACGCGGCAGGCCGGGCATTTCGGAGACTTCGAGCGCAGATAAAAATTCGAGCGCAGATAAAAACACGACTTGGTTCACGTCGCTCTACCCTTCCTTGCTTTCTCGATGGCTTCCAGCAGTTTGGCCGCTCCCATCCGGTAGGTCTTGAAGGGGCGGTCGGCCTCCGGCTCCTCTTCTGGACTGTTCCGCTCGGAAAACAGCGAAGCGGAAAAACCCTCTTCTTTTTCTTCAAGTTCTGATGAGTCTATAGGAGTCTCCGCAGAGGTGCGGAGTGGTAGTCCGCAAAGCCGCGGAGACCGAATCCGCAGATCTGCGGAGCGGGTCTCCGCGCTTTCGCGGGAGCGTTTTGCCGCTCCGCGAATCTGCGGAGCGGCTTTGGCAAGCATCGGCAGTGGGACCGGCTTTTTGCCGGCCGGACGCTCTTCAGGATGGTCCTGGTAGTAGCACTCGTTAAGGCACGCGCGGAGCTGGCGGAAGTCATACTGAGCGCTCGTGAACTTGCCGAAGTCGCCGCGCGTGTAGGTGATCTTGAGAAGCTTCTTTTTTTCGAGGCTCGCTAGGAGCGCGTGGACCCGGTCCACCGAGCGGCCAAACCGCGCGGCCAGATCGTTCTGGTGAGGGCCGTCATCGCTCGGCGTCCATTTGTAGTCGAGGATGTGGCAGATGAGGTAGCCTTCCGCTGGGTCAATGCCGAGCCGCACACCGTACCGCAGCAGGGCGGACGGCACCTGCGCGTGTCCCATCTTCGTGAACGGGTCGTCGCCCCACTTCTGGGAAAACGTGTAGGTCTTAAGATTGGATGGTTTGACGGGTTTTGTCATTTTGCCGCCTCGCTAATCTTCTGCGTTCAGGCCGGCAATGTAGCGCTGCACGTCGCTCTCTTTCCAGGTCCGGCGCCGAACCGGGGCGACGTAGCGCGACACGCTTCGCGGTTTGCAGGCCAGCAGATCAGCGGCCTGCTCGGCGGTCAGCAGGCGGTCCGGCATGGCAGGCGCAGGTGCTGGAGTACCGGCGAGCATTTTGCGGTCGGCCCGCATCCCCTGGGTCTCGCCGGCAAGGTCCTTCAAAGTGTTGCTGAGGTCCTTCAGCACGGCGGTGATCGGTGCAAGGATGCCGGACAGGAGCCGGGTCGCAAAGCCAATCTGCGTCTCATCGCTGGGAGAATTGCCGGTTTGCGCTGGATTGCCGGTTTGCGTTTTTTCGGCAATAGCCCGCTGGTCGCCTTTTACCATCTGGCCGTCTTCGGCAGGCTGAGTGCCCTTGTTGATTTTCAGCCAGGCGACCGCTGTGGCCGGCGTGACTTCGTTTGCGGTGGACGCCGCCAGCATCCGGCGGAAGATGTCCGCTGAGCGCGGCTCGTAGCGGACGCCTTTCGCGCCCGGCACGTTGACGGCTCCCAGCAGCTCGCCGATCCCCGGTGCGTCCGCGAACCGGCGCAGCCGTCCGTAAAACCCGGCGCTGCCGTCGCCGAGCTGCGCTTCTAGGTCTCTCAGGGACAAGAGGCCAGCATTTCCTTCGCGGATGCCGGCGGGCAGGGATGCTGTGCCGGCAAGAAGTTCACTGCTGCGCGTATCGGCGCTGGGGAAGAGGCCGTTGCTGAATTGGTGCGGATTGCTGGATTGCGTTTTTTCGTCAATCATATTCTTGCCTCCCTGAAATTGAACTGCCGCCTTGAATTGCTGGATTGCGTTTTTTCGGCAATTAGATTGAAGGCATCATAGCACGGGCAATGGAGAAGAGTCAAGAGGGTGGGGGATTATTTTGGGATTCGCCCCCGGCGCCGGGCTGGGGACCGGGCTTTTGGGCGAAACCGCTACGCCCGCTGGCGCGGAGACGGCTACGCCCGCTGGCGCGGAGACGGCTAGGTCCACCACTTCGCCCCGGATGGCAAGGACGGTGACGACGGTTTCGCCGTGGCGCGGATCGCAGATGCAGAGGACCGACTTGTCGCCGGCTTACGGCGAAGGACAAGCATGGCCTATTGCCCGTTTTCGGTGGGCCGGTCGCCTTCCGCTTTCGCCCCGGCCTCACTGATGTATTTGCCTTCCTGCGTGTTCCCATACCAGCGCTCACCGGGATAGTGGTATACGCTCGTTTTGGTGTTGACCCAGACGCGAGTGGAGTTGTCGGCGACGGCGACTCGCGCGTGGTGGGGTGCAGAATGATGGGAATGGTGGTGGTGGTAGGTGCGGGCCTGGGCTGGGGTGAGGGTAACCGCCAGCAGAAGGCCAGCTAAAAGAGTGGTGATCGTCTTCATTTTGTCTCCTGAGTTGCTGCTTCTGGGTTATTTTATTTCCTGCGTTTGTCGCACGGTTCGGCTCAGGCGCATATTGGCGTAATCTTCGATGTCGTCAATGAGCGCATCCATCTGTTCCGTAGTCAGGTCAATCTCCTCGCGATTAGCAAGACTGTCCAACTTCTCGCGCACGAGCTGCGCTGCTGGACCGCCGGCAGGAACGCGGCCAAGAGCCGCATGGAGGTCTTGGATCGGTATCCCCAGCGCATCCGCAACCAGCGCAAGGAACTCATCGTCTGGAACACTTCCGCGAGCCGAGCCAGGCCGCATGTAAGCCCGCTCTATGTCGCTGTATTGGCCCTGCGTCCTGCCGATCATCTCCGCCACTTCTTCTTGGCTTAACTTTTTCCCGGTTCGGGCATCTCTGAGAAGTCGCCCAAGCCGTTTAAGCATCTCCTGATTAACCATATCCTTATTGTATCACTTTTTACGATAATTGAACTCCGTAAAAATACGGGTCTCCTGCATTGACAATTAACGTGTTTTGCGATATAATGGGCGCATGGCGTTTAAAGGCAACACAAGATGCAAAAACCGCGTTCGCCAGCTCCGAATCAATCGAGGGCTGGAACAGAAGGACTTGTGCCAGATTTTAGACATCAAGCAGTCTTCTCTCTCTGAAATTGAGCTGAACTCAAACAAGCCAGGGGACGAAATACTGGTTCGGATGTATGATCGTCTCGGCTGGACGCCGGGCGACATCCTCTATATTGAGCCTGAATCGGCCTAAAAATAATCGAAAAAAACGGTAAATTATATTGACTTATATCGTATTATACGATATAATATCCTCAGTAACCACTACTAAGGAGACAGTCAATGCAAACAATCACGGCGCAGCAAACGATTTCTACGGCCATTCGGCAGGAGCGGACCCGGCAGGCGATTGAAGACGGGGCTTCGGCGTTCATGGCGCGGCAGGCGCAGGTCGCGGCCATTGCCGAGACCATCGTGCGGGACGGCCAGCCGGAGCTGCACGAAGACAGCACGGCTTTAAGCAGCCATTTTAAGCTCCGGAAGGGGTTTCTGCCGAGCGGAGACGGAACAGGGATGGACGCGGTGGAAGCGCTGGTCTACCAGCACGCGGCGGGGAACGTAGTGCGGCTGTGGATTTACGGGGCGGACTTCTCGGTTAAGGTGCGGGACTTGATTTTCCTTCGCACGGACGAGGCGAAAGGATTTGACACCTGGCTGGACACAACGGCGGACGGGCCGGACGGGCGGCTGTTTCCGCACTCCGGCAAGTATTTGATGCCGGGCATGAAAATACTCTCGCATTGCCTCCTGGGGCGGTGACAAATTTAAAGGCTTCGATAAGCATTCACTTATCGAAGCCCCGATCTCAAAACCTGGGGAGGTTTGTGATGTCCATTATAACGATTTCAGGCCGGCGTGTCAAGCGGCCTTCCGTCATTTTGATTTCGGGTCGCAGCATTTGGACCCGGCAGGCCAAAGCCCTCGCGCCGTGGGCCGGCCCTGGCTACCGCCTGACAGAGATCGGCGCGGACGTGTTGGCGGAGACCCGCGTGCAGCCGCCGGAAGCCGGCGAGATGCTGCATCTGACCGCGGACATCGAGTACCTGCTGCAATGGTGGGATGCTTTTCCGTCTGCTGCTCAACAAGACGCTTACGACCGGGAGAGGCTAAATGCCTGCTGCGAGTGCGGCGGAGACGGATGGGTTTATGCGCCGGCGGGGTCTGCCGACGAGCGGATGGGCTGCCCAGAATGCAGCCGGGGTACGACCAAGACTGACCAGGAGAAGTTTGAGCGCCGGCAGGCGGCGTACCGGGCGCTGGGGATGCACGCGGGGGCAGACGTGCGGGAAATCCGCCGCCGATACATGGTCAGCAGCGGGCGCGGAGAGGCCGAGCAGGCGTATGTCGCCTTCGATGCCGGCACGAGTTTCCGGGCAAGGCCGGACGGCTCGCTGTACGACGACTCGGTAACGGTGGTGACAACTGGCGATACGGATGACCCGTATGCGTGCGTTTACCGCGGATCGGACGTTTCTCTGCCGGCAGAAGCATTTGAGCTGGCCGCGCAGCTTTGGCTGGCGATCCAAAGCGAGGTAATAGTCCAAGACGGAGCAATGGTCCAAAGTCAGATTACTCCCCAAAGCGGGACGCGGCAGCTGGATGAAAACGGGGAGGCCCGATGAAAGAAGGTTTGAGAGGAAGGGCCGTGACCACCAAAAACTAGACGCCGCCCAGTTTCACATCCAGGCGGCGGTGGACTTGTACCGCGAAATTGACCTTGCCCAAGACGCCGAGTATGCGTTTCAAGCGCCGGAGTGGCGGGAGGGGGCATCGGGGCAGAGAAACTGCCGGATCAGCGCTGCGCTGAAGGAGCGCATCGAGCGGCTCAGGACGCTGCCGGGCGCGGAGGAGCTGGGATGACCCAAGCTGAGGGCAATGACCTGGCGGTAAAAGCGGGGCTGCTCGGCTATGGATGGGTCGTCAAGCAGGTTCACCGGACCGGCTCCGATTTGGTCCAAACGTACCGGCTGTACCTGGTCCGGTTGGACGGGCGCTGGAGCTTTGCCGACGATGAGGACTGTCTTCAGTATGTGCGGTCCCGGCCCCGCATTTGGGGCAGCGCCGAGACCTGCCCCGCATTTTTGCGCGACGCCCTGCCTGCATTTGGCATTTAGGATTGGAAACAGCGCAAGCGGGCGCGAAACTTGCAGGCGGCGATGCTGACATGGGAGAGGGTGATGAGCAGTCGAAATCAGTACCTGGATTATCTCGCAGTCAGCAACCGAGGGACAGACTCGGATTTATCGGATTTAGTGGCGCAGCTTAACGACGCGATTGCCCACGCGACGCTGCCCGGCATGGAGGAAAATGTCACATGAACCCAGCCGAGCAGGCCCGCGCCGCGTATGCTGCCAAAAGCGGCCAGTACCCCGACTTTTGGAACATCGTGACAGACCCGGAAATCGGCGTCTGGTACGACTTCTACGATCTGGAAACGGGCAAGTGCGGACAGTGCCTGAAAATCGCCGGTGGGGCGTGGCATCAAAAGCCGCTGGGCATCAGCCCGACTATTCTGGACTATCTGGACCTCGCGGAGAGGCGGCGGGTGACACGCCTCAAGAAGAAGGAAGCCTAAGATGCCCCGCCGAAAGCAAAAAACGCTTGAAGTGTCCTACGGCTGCGGATGCTGCGGGCGCACGTCTACCAGGTCCGCGTTTGTCAACAACGACGGCTTTTGCCGGGACTGCGCCGGCCATGTCGCGCAGGACAACCGCCCGCCCTGGGACCGGGTATACCAAGCAATTACCGGGCAGCCGTGTCCGTTTGATTTGGTCGAGCAGGTCGCCCACGAAAATGAGGCGGCCAGGGCAACTGCGGCCGGCACAAGCAGCACATTGCCGAAAAAAAAGGAATTGCCGGATTGCCACTATTCGGCAATCGCTCATTTTTTAGCAACAGAACAGTAACAGAAAGGTGGCAGGCAGCGGAACGCCCCCCGCTGCCTGCCGTGATCAGGATGCAAAACACGTATCGGCTACGCGATTACTGCGTATCAAACACGCACCCCAACCAAAATGGTGAACTTCTTCCCGTCGTGGGAATGATTTCTCACCAAACCGATTTTACCACGCAACGCCTCATATCAGGCGATTTTGCGTCGCTGGCTGCGCTTTCGCGGCTGAAATTCTCATCAAGTGAGACAAATCTGAATGTGAGTGAGACAAAAGCAGCCGCGACTTGTACCCCCCCCCCCGCATTTTTCGCCAATCGGGGCGCAGGAATGAGGGATAGCCTCCGATGACCCACACTCTCTGCCTCACCGGCCTGCGTCACGATCTGCGCCTTACCCGGCAGCTGAACGCCTTCGAGCTGCGCCACTTTCTCCTCACGCTCGACTTCGCCGGCGGCCTGCGGGACCGCACGTTCATCCCCGCGAAGAAGCGAGAGGAGCTGCGCCTCACGCTCGGTTTCGGCAGCAGCGACCAGGCCCGCGAAAAGATGGACAAGCGGCTGCGGCGCTACCATGACCTCGAACTCCTCCGGCTTTACGACGACGGCTCGCTTCTCCTGACCTATCTGCTCGACCAGGATGCCGAAGAAGACAACTTACTTTCATATCCTGTTTCGGATACTGCATATCCTATTTCAGATCCTGTCCGCTCCGCCGGCAACGGGTCGGCTCACGGCTCGGCGAATGGCTCGGCGAATGGCGCCGGTGGGGAGCGCCGGTCCAGCCCGGAGCGCCGGCAGCCTGGCCGGATATTGTCGCAGAACCCCGAAGCTGTCCGTAAGCGCAATGAATACTGGGCGACTAAAGACGCCGAGAACGGGATTACCGCTTTGGGAGCAGGCGTCGCGGCGCCGGAGACTCCTGGAGAAAACCTCCGGGTTTTTGCAAGTAAACCTCCGGCCATGAGCGGAGAATTCGCATCGGATGGCACTCAAAACCTCCGGCTCGAAACCTCCGAAAACCTCCCCTCAGAGGCGGAGGTTTCTCACACGGGCGTCGGATCGAATTCGAATCTCGAATCCGGAGAAAGAGAATTTATAAATTATTCTTCTTCCGGAATCGAATTCGAATTCGAAGCGGAGAAAAACCTCCAAGCCGAAACCTCCGGCGAAGCAATGAAAACCTCCGGAGAAAGACCTCCGGCCCCCACGGATTCTCCGGCAGGCTTATCTCATTCTCCGGCGGCCTCATCCCCGCCCCGCCCCGAACCCCCGAACTTTAATGAACCCCCGGCGCTTGCGGCGGAGATGGTCAAGGTAAAACGCGCCGAGGCGGTCAAGGCGGTCCTTGCGCTGACAAGCGATCCGCCCGTCAACCGGCACCTGTGGCTCAAATACTGGGACATCTGCCATCTGAGCGGCAATCTGCCGGCCTGGGACGAGGCGCAGGACCGGCTGCGAAAGGCCGTGATGGAACGCAGTGAGGGGATCGGCGTCAGAGCGGCTTGGCTCACGACAGCGCTGCGCCGTCTCCTGGAAGAAAGCGACCGGCAGGTGTTTATTCCGACCAAAGCTCAGATCGCGGAAAACTCGCAAGAAGACATCCGGGCGCTGCTGGCGCAGAGCTTCCCACCGGCAGACGGCGCAGCGCCGGAGCCTGTGGTAGCCGCCCCCGCGCCTGTGGTAGCCGCCCCCGCGCCGAACGTGTACCAGAGGTCTCAGGGCCGGATCACGCCGCTGGAAGACCGGAGTGCAGAACTGGACGCCCTGCCGGACTATTCGGAGGAGGAGCCATGAAGTGCCTCCTGTGTCGCGCGGAACTGCTGCCCGGCGGCTCGGATAACTCGCCGCGCGTGATCATCGGCGCGGGCGTCTACGGAGCCTGCCCGGAGCATTTTCCCTCCAAGCGGCAGTTCCCGGAAGCGCATGAGGCTGCGTTTCGCGGGTTCGCCAAAGTCGCCGAAGCCGTGGCCGAGAAGCGCCCGTCGTCTGCGGTCCAAATCGCGGCGGTGGAAGGGCTGCTGGCACAGTTCTGTTCGCCGCTGGAGCCGGAAGAAAAGAAACAGAGAAAGCAAAAGAAACGGAGAAAGCAATGAATAAAGACGCTACAACACCACCAGAGATTGGAATGCAGTGCATTTTTTGCCACGCGGACATCCCGCCGCTGACCGGCCCCTCGGGTCAAAGCCCCCGGAGCGGGGTAGACGGCTCCGATACCCGCCTCGTCTCGGTCGACGGCGTGTCGTTTGCCGCCTGCCGGGAACACTTCCCGCCGGACGGGGCCAGCGCGGCGGAGTATGAAGCGACCTATTACCGCTTTATCCGCCGCGCCGTGCAGGCGATGGAGGATCTCGTTCCCGGTGCTTCTCTATTCACGGTTACTCCGGACACCGGACCGGGACATGGGGAGAGCTGATGGCAAGTGTAGTGATCACGCTGACCGATGAGCAAGAAGACGGAGACGGCGACGTGAACCTTCAGCTTGCCTTTGACCCGCCACTGACAAAAGGCAGCAACACCGCCGCGCATCAGATGGCAAACTGGGTGCTGCTGCGGCTTCGTCAAGAGTTTCTAACGGAACTTATTCAGGTGAAAGGACCGGCGGAATGAACGACCGCAACGATAATGAATGACCGCAGCGATCACGTCGCATGGTGCAAAGAGCGAGCGCTGCTGGAACTGGACGCACCGGACAGAACCGAAGCGGATGCAAGCGTCAACGCTTTCGCTTCAATGGTCAGCGACCTCAGCAAGCACCCGGACACCGAAGATCACCCGGCGAACTCGCTGGGGATGCAGCTCCTGATCGCCGGCCACCTAAGCACGCGGGCCGAGATGCGCCGCTGGATCAAAGGCTACAACT
>JAABUQ010001446.1_pt1 | contig 50899 bp, 45 predicted proteins | sample 5560001 | NCBI WGS metagenome assembly JAABUQ01 (sample SAMN10711888, study PRJNA513371) | rock metagenome | isolation source: Antarctica rocks | place: Antarctica: Victoria Land, Finger Mt nord | collected 2015-12-18
CGTTTCTCGACTATTGAGTGTGGTAACCCAATCGTCTCGAGAAGCGGGCCGTCAGCTCACTGCGACACGCCCAAGCCAGGGCTCATCTCAACGGTCCTGCGCCCCAGTTCTGAATAAGCCTCCATGCATTCAGGTGATTCACGTGGCATTACGAATGGTACGTCCTTTATCCATCGGAATCTGCACCTATCTCGGCCGACCATCACCTTTATCATCCGAACTCTCTGGGATGGTGGCAGAGGAATGATCTATGAACCAGGCGGGCTGGCGATCGATCCAGCCGTCGATAAGGTCGAACTGAAGCAACTCGAGTTCCTCGAAGGCCTACTACGACTCGGCGCCAACGTTCAACCTTGGCCCTACCTTGAGCAGTTGGCGTCAGAGGCTTCCACCGCTTCGATGGCTTACCGGCTCGGCAACGTCTATCTACGAAAAACTCAGCGATGGGACCAGCTTGACGAGATTTTGCAGCTGGTCAGCCCTCACTTTTCCGGACAGCTCGAACAGCTTAGAACCATTTATTTGAATGGGCGCGAGTAACTTTTAGTTATTAGCGGTCGACCGACCGTACGTCCGTACTTCACGGACAAAGACCAGTGCCCACCGGCACAATCAGAAGGGGAAGCTCTCATGAGCACTTTCGACCCGACGTTCGAAGTCACCGCAATGGGTCCAGGCTGGCCTCGCCACACGTCTGACGACTTTGTGCCCAGCGGCCACACCGCTGCTCAGTCGGACAACGACAGCCAGGACACCGCGGCCCCGAGCGAGCCGATCAAGCACGCCGCGAGCTGATCGGCAAATTTTCACTTGTCGGTCGTGCGAGCATCCGTGCTCGCACGACCGACAACCGCGCAACAAAGGGGAGACCATGGCAGTTGTAGACGTCGGCTGGCCACAAGCCCGTTCGAGATCTGACCAAGCCGATCTAGGCGCCTTACCTGTCTACGCCGGCCCTACCCATGTCGACCTAGATCTTACGAATGCATGCAATCTCTTTTGTTCACACTGCGACGTATCGTCGGGTAAGCCCTTGCCCAAAGAAGTCGAGACATCGCGAATGCTTGCGCTGGTTGATGACCTTTACTCCCTGGGCGTAATGGAGCTGACAATTGCCGGCGGTGAACCCCTACTGCGCCCTGATGCCTTGTCGATCATCCAGCACGCATGTTCCTACGATGGCTGGATCGTAACAGTCATCACCAATGGCACCTATTTCTCGGATACTACAGTTGAGTACCTCGCAACAAACTGTCCAGATCTGAACATCAACGTTAGTATCGATGGCTCCACTCCCGATCGTTTTGACGTGCTCCGACACACTCGAAGGCGGTCACCTGAAGCGCGCACCAAATTGTTCGACTCTGTCATCTCCGGGACACAGCGAGCGGTCAAGGGGGGCCTTAACGTCCACGTTAACTTTGCGCTGACCCACTCAACAGCTTATGACTTGCAAGAGACCTACGACCTCGCAATTGGCCTGGGCGCGCGTAATATGCTAGCTATTAAGTACTTCTCGGGCGGGCGCGGTTTAGACCACCTTGACTCAATGGAGTTCTCGTACCCTGACTGGTCCGCTTTACTGGTCCAACTGACCAACGCCAAACTTGGTGGACAACTGCCCCACCTAGCCGTCTCCGTCCCGAGCCCTTGGGAATTCTATTTGCCCATGATCGACGGTGGGCTCGAGCGTGCTGTGGCCGAGACTGTCTGGTCGTACCGCGCTCCGCGCCGCTCCGAATTTTACGCTCGAACCCAACACATCGGGGACACTAGCGGGATTACAGATCTAAATGTGGTTGCCAACGGCGACGTTTACCCACTCACCCTTATGAGCGGAGACAAAACCGCGCGAGCTGGTAACTTCGGCAATGACTCGTTGGTGGATATCTGGAACAACTCGGGAGTGCTACAAGGACTTCGGGCGATGAAGACCACCAGTTTGCCAGCACCCTGCCAAGCCTGCTCGATCGAAGAAACTTGCGGAGGTGGCTCTCGGGCGCGGGCTTTAGCTTTGACCGGCTCGCTACAAGGGGCTGACCTGCTATGTCCCCGAATCCAGGCCGCGTCCGGGAACCTCCAGTAAATTGAACTCTTTGGTCATCAAAACGCCATCGGGACCCATACGAATCCTCGACCGAGAGACCTCCTGCGAGCTGCGGTACAACGGCCTCATTATTGTCGGAAACGGCGATTTTCGAGATATTTTTATAAACTTTTATTTTTCTGGCAATGACCTTCGCTGTCGCGAGCTCTTTGCTATAGGGAAAGGTCTATCAGTTAACCTGATTGATGCGTCGATTACTCATCTCATATCATCCCTGAATGACCTGGGCGTCCCGGTACCTGACCCTACATGGCTAAGCGACGATACGACCCGCATTGCCTTCGATGCGACATCTAGTGGCTGAGTCGTACCGCCTTTCGGATGCCATCGGCTCATGCGGTTCAACTTTTCATCGTCTCCCGTCAGGCGTGCTTACTTCGACGCACACTACGGTCCTCAGCGCCCGAGATCTTGGAGGCCCTTGGCAGCTTCACAGGGTCGTCAATGGGGTATGTCAAGCCCTAACCCATGACGCTTGGTCCATTACAACCGTCGCAGTCGAGGCAACGTCAGGTCACACGATCGCTTAGAAATCAAAAGACGATGCTCGAGCGGGCGCCTGGGTACCAGTAACAAAGGTCGAAAGAATGCAAGCAGGGCTAAGTATTTTCGGAACCTCGTGTCGCGGCGCAACTCGAGCTTCAGGACACCTACTATTGGGCGTCGAGTCCTCGGCTGGGAGGCTGTCCGTAAGTCAACTCAGCCATGACGGACAATTAGTTGAAGAAGTCAGCCTTGCCGGGGACGTTTATGGTTTGCTACCAATGGCCGGAAGCACTCCAGCAGACATGAACTTATTCGTTGTAAGAACGGGGTCTACGAGTCTAGATCACGGTGCCGCGGTTTACTGCTATGACGTTTCGGCCAAGCACGCTGTGGCTCTAGCTGCCGTTTCTGAATTCACGCCATTGGCTTGGATGCCGGCTGCACACGGTCCGATACCTCCCGCTCTAATGGGTCAGACTATCGACCAGTTCGGCTACCGCCGTCCAAGCATTTGGTATTTGGGCAACCCAAAGCCGTCGCTTTATGATATCCCTTTGGCAGGAAATCTGGCGGCGATCCCCTTGGATTCCAAGACACTTTTGGTGACCCAACAGTTGGAGTCGCGCCGGAAACTGTTCGGGTTTGATACAGAAAGTGGTCGTCTATCTGACCTAGGCCCCCGTGAGGGAAGCATCGTGGGGCTATTTACGCACAAGGACGGAACAGTATACGTAGGTAAGTGTTCGGCGACGTCACCTGGCACGGTACATAAACTTGTTAGAGATAGTAGGCCTGCGCCTTTACCACTGGCCTTCCGGTCCCCGAGTCGCGCACCGGACGCAGCAGTGGATGTCGGCACGCGAGTCGAGCGAGCAGTCGCCCCATGGGGACCGATACCTTACGTGCTGACGGTTCCCGCCATTAACCAGGTTGGGACTGCCTTTTGTATCCACGGGGGACCCTATGCCGTAGACCTTGATGAGTTTGACGCGTTGTCCCAGCGACTTGCCGCCAAGGGGTTCGTGGTAGTCCGCGTTAATTACCGGGGATCGGTTGGCTTTGGACATGATTGGATGCTGGCCAACCGCACAGACCCCGGATGGGCGGAACTCGAAGATATTAACTTTGTCCGAAGCCAACTCGTCGCTCGATCCGCGTTGCCAAATCTTCCTATGGTAATTTGCGGGTCGTCCTGGGGCGGTTACATCGCGCTATTGGCGGCGGGGCTTGATGGTAATAACTGGAGTGGAGTCTCGGCCCGGTCACCCATTGGGGATTACCTAGCTTGTTATTCAGGCGAACATGAGGGTGCGCGAGAGTTCGATCGCTTCCTCTTTGGCGGTCCGCCCAGCGAACTGAGAGATAAGTACATCCGCGCCAGCCCAAGCACTTATTGCTCACTCGTGACGGCGCCGGTGCAAATCATGACGGGCACTGAAGACCGCGGATGTCCTGTTGAGCAAGTCCGAAAATATGTGCGGACGCTGACTGAATGTGGTAACGTGCCTGTGGACTATCAAGAATACCCAATGGGTCACGGAACCGCTGACGATGATCTTTTGAATCGGCAGATCTCATCACAGGTCGCTTTCCTTGAGCAGTGCGTGATGACAACGACTGGGGCGAGCCGATGAAGCTTTTGGTAGGTCGTGAGGTGAGACTACTTGTGGTCGCTAACTTCCTGATAGCTGTGGGCGACTCGCTTCTTGCGATTGTCTTAGCCGTCTGGACTAAGGACCTCACGGGATCGAATTCACTCGCGGGCGGAATCTACGTAGCGCTACTAATACCGTCGCTCGCGGGACCTGCGGCTGGACCGATGATTGATACGTTCCCTGCTCGCCGCATCCTCGTGTGTGCTAACGCAATCACGATCGCGGCTTTAGCGCCCATGATGTTGGGGAGTCAAACGCCTGGTGTTTGGCTTCTGTTTGCAGTAGCACTCGTATATGGAGCTCTTGCGGTTATTTACCAGGGTTGTCGAACGGTCATCGTCGTGCAGGTCGTACCGCCCAATCAGGTGAGCCGAGTCAATAGCGTCCTCCGTACAAGTCGTGTGATGCTGTCACTAGTAGGACCTGTCATCGGAGTCGCGATATATTCGTCCTTCGGCGGTCCAATCGTAGCCACGGTTGCAGCCATTACCCTAGGGGGCTCTATTGTCTGCCTAATGTATATGCCAACGCGCAAGGCGAGCCAACATCCTGATGGTGTCCTGGACCGCAGATTCTCTGCTGGCGCTCGCTATATTGTTGCTTCAAGAGGTTTGCGGCTATTTCTTGGTGGAATTGTTTTGGCGCTCTCGGTGGTTGGGTTATTTTCGGTAGTTGAATTACCTGTGCTCGACCACCTCGGACTGTCCGCGACTTACTTGGGGCCGCTTACCGGGCTTGAAGGGCTCGGCGCCTTGGGCGGTGGCGTCCTCGCTCCTAGGCTCTGCGACTCCGTCGGTGAAGTCCGACTAGTCGCTATCGGTTGTGTCCTTCAAGCGACTGCAGGCCTACTTCTGGTAACGGGATCTTTGGTTCCGCTCTTGGTAGCAGTTATTCTATATGGCGCCGGATTGCCAATGACGCTTATCGGTATGGACACGATGTTCATGAATCGAACGCCGATCCACCTCCAGGGCCGAGTGAGTACGGCGGTCGAAGCCTTGACCGGTATTCCTTTGGTATTCTCGTTCGCGGTGGCAAGCGGTGCTGTTGCCTTCATTAACTTCCGTCTGATCGCCTTGGTGATGGCCGTTGGGACTCTTCTTGCACTTCCTCTTATGATGAAGGCCAGGTTGCACGATGGCGAGAGCCCTTCGGCTAGTCCATTTAGTGAAGGAGCTACTTCGATCGAATCATCGTGAGTGTTTGGTGGCTTGGAACTATGTAAGATCATAAAGTCGCTTCGGTTCGCGCGGCAATCGGGCCTAAAGACTCGCGTCTGAAGGTGTAAGGCGTGGATGGATCGGGGAGTTCACGTGTCGGGCGGGGCATAGCGCCTGAATTGCTCGCGACGCCGGTGGTGAGGGTGGGGGAGCGGGGTCGGCGGGACGGCCGAGCCCGGAGACTGCGGTCGAACTTGCCGGCACCCTGCAGTTCACCCTCGTCGCCGGGCCGGTCAATGTCTCCGTGCACCGACGTTGACCACCGAGGGCGTGGTGTACGGGCTCACCGTCACTTCCGACTCTGCTTCTGCTAGCCGCGGGCGAACCTCTGTCGCCGACCCCAGTCAGCGTGCGAGCGGCCGTGATTGCGGCTGGCGGGTGCGGTCTCGGGATGACCACCCCGCGCCGGCCGCCAGGGTGGGTCGAGCGGCCCGGCACGCGGTAGGTGGGCGGCCACGGAAACCAGGGCAGGCTTGCCTGCAGGGTGGCCAGGCCGTGCAACCCGACCCAGACCCGGATGGTGGCCTGAAGGGGCGACGTCTCGGTGCTGGCGCCGGAGCCGGTGCAGTCCTGCACGGCGTCCAACAGCACCCCGAAGGCGTCGGCTCCGACCATGGGACTGGACGCCGGTGTCGCTCGGGGTGGTGGGCTGTTGGAGGCATCCCCGCACTGATCCGCATCCGAACCCCCACCGCCCGCATCCGGTGGCGCTCGAACAGGACCCGGTACAGGTGGGGACGGGTGGCGGGGAAGTCCAAGTAGGCCCGGCAGACCGCCTGGACTCGGAGCACCGGTGACTGCACGCCCTGTGCGGCCGGGCGCAGGTGGGCGGTGAGCTCGCTACACGTGGTTACGCATGACCGGTCTCCGAAAGTGCGAGAGGCCGCCGCCGAAAGCCGCGTCACAGGAGAACTCGGCCTGCTAATGGCGGACCACAGGTCGGATTGGCCGTTCTGCGCTGTCCGGTGACGCCGTTTCGTAAGGTCATCTGCTGCGCTGGACAATCTCCTGCGGATCCTCATAAGGGAACAGGTAGCCGTCTACGCTCAGCCCGCGGGCAAGGTCACGGAGGAGTGCCTGGACCACCGTGGAGGTGCGGTCAGCCAGATCACTGGCCGTCGCAGTGGTCGTACGCAGGTAGGTATCGGCCTGGAAGGCCGCGGCGCCGCGTGAATCAGCGAAACCGTCGCTCAAGCTTTGGGCCGAGACGTGTCCGGCAAGACCTTCCAAGTAGATTCCAGCACGCCACGGGCCGCCGTAGGCCAGGTAGGTGCTTCCGAGCTGGGTGGCGAGTTGCAAGAGTTGATGCACCAGTTCCATGAGGTGGTTGACCGAAATACACATCCGAAGACGGTCGTGGCCGTACCCGGATAGAGCGGGGGTGAGCGCCCGCAGTCGGCCGTCGTCGGCGATCAGCAGGTGGAGCAGGTGGGCTTCCTCGTCGGTCGCGGGCTGATCGTAGGACGCTGCCGCTACTCCGTCCGGATGCGGGCGTGGGTACCTCAGCGAGAGCAAGCTCGGGGACCACTGCGGCCGGAATGTGAGCGCGCTGGTGACCAATTGCAGCGGGTGCAGACCCTGGGGGATAGCGGCGTTGAGAGGGCCAGTCAGGTTGCGGGCGGTGGGCTCAACGAGGACCTGCAGCCAACCCATACGCCGCGGCTGCACCCAGGAGTAGGTCAGTTCCGGGGGAGGAATGCGCAGCCGCTGTTCGAAGTCATCGCGAGCGCCGCGGCGTTCCGCCCAGAGCCGGCTGGCTTCAGCGTCGGTCAAGGGCCGCTTGCCGGTGGCACCACGGCCCCAATACTTTCCGTCGACCATGTGGGGGCTGTCGGTGAGGCCGGAACATCGACGAGCAGCACGTGGCGTGCCGGGTCGCCGGGGCACTCGATCGCGCTGAGCTGGACGTGCAAAGGCGGCTGGATTCGAGTGGACCCGGCGACCTGATCGACCCGGGTCTTCAGTCCCTCGAGTGGATCGGTGGTACCGACGACGGTGTCGGCGGTGTCGCCTGGGTCGCGGACTCCGATGATCAGTACACCGCCGTCGACGCTGAGGGAGGTGAGGTCGCGGCCGAATTCCAGGTTCGCCTTCGCGGCCGCCTCAGGCAACGCCGCCTTCAGCTCTACCCACTGGGTTTCGGCAAGTACGCCGACCCGAGCGGCGTTGACCAGCTGTGCCCACCCTTTGACGCGTAGACGAGGGCGTCCCGGCCCGGTGTAGAAGGAGCTCGTAGTCATCGTCGTCCACTCTGCCAGCGCTCTCTGTCTAACCGGTCGATGGCCGCCCGCCGGAGGCGCGCCGAGCGCATCCCCGGGACCCAAGTTCCGAGGCGACCTCCCAGGTGAGCCGAGAGGACCGGCACACGGCAGAAAGGCTCGCCAACCGTGGTGGACAATCACGGCTATGCACTGACGTCCTCACTGTGCACCTCACCGGTGGTGGCCGGTGCGCTCACAGTTCGGCTCTGACCTGGGTGGTCGCGGCGACGAGGTTGGTCAGGGTGGCGCGGACTTCGGGGTAGCCGCGGGTCTTGAGTCCGCAGTCGGGGTTGACCCAGAGGCGTTGCGCGGGGAAGGCCGCGGTCGCGATGTGGAGGTGGTCGACGATCTCGGCGACCGAGGGGACCCGGGGGGAGTGGATGTCCCACACGCCGGGGCCGACCTCGTTGGGGTAGCCGCTGCGGGCGAGGTCGGTGACGATGGCCATCTTCGACCGGGCGGCTTCCAGGCTGGTCACGTCGGCGTCCATGTCGATGATCGCCTGCAGTACGTCACCGAACTCGGCGTAGCACATGTGGGTGTGGATCTGGGTGTCGTCGCGGACCCCGCAGGTGGTGACCTTGAAGGCCTCGACCGCCCACCCGAGGTACTCGGCCCGATCGGATCGGTGCAGCGGGAGGGTCTCCCGCAGTGCGGGTTCGTCGACCTGGATGACCCTGATGCCGGCCGCTTCGAGGTCGGCCACCTCGTCCCGGAGGGCGAGGGCGACCTGGCGGGCGGTGTCCCCGCGGGGCTGGTCGTCGCGGACGAAGGACCAGGCGAGCATGGTGACGGGTCCGGTCAGCATCCCCTTGACCGGCCGGTCGGTGAGGCTCTGGGCGTAGGTTGCCCACTCCACGGTCATGGGCGCGGGCCGGGACACGTCCCCGAGGATGATCGGCGGCCGGACGTAGCGGGTGCCGTAGGACTGCACCCAGCCGTGGGTGGTGGCCAGGAACCCGGTCAGCTGCTCGGCGAAGTACTGGACCATGTCGTTGCGTTCGGGTTCGCCGTGGACGACCACGTCGAGGCCGAGGCGTTCCTGCTCGGCGATGACGTCGCGGATCTCGGCCTGCATCGCGGCGGTGTAACCCTGCTCGGTGAGGGTCCCGGTGCGCACGCCGGCGCGGGCCTGGCGCACCTCGGTGGTCTGCGGGAACGACCCGATCGTGGTGGTCGGCAGCAGCGGCAGCTTGAGGCCCTCCTGCTGGGCCAGGTGCCGGGTGCGGTAGGGACTGACCCGGTGCCGGTCGTGGTCGCCGACCGCGGCCGCGCGGGCCCGTACCGACTCGGTGTGGACGATCGGGGACGCCGCCCGGGTGGCACGGCGGGTGGCGTTGACGGTCAGCTCCCCGGCGATCGCGGCCCGTCCGGCGGTCAGACCGGTGGTGAGGGTGACGATCTCGTCGAGTTTCTGCCGGGCGAAGGAGAACCAGCCGGCCAGCTGGGGGTCCAGGCGGCGTTCCAGGCGCACATCGAGGGGGACGTGGAGCAGGGAGCAGGACGCGGACACATCGACGGTGTCGGCCAGGCCGACCAGCGTGCCCAGCGTGGCTAACGCCGCCGGGAGGTCCGCGGCCCAGATGTTGTGACCGGGCACGACCCCGGCGACCAGGCGTTTGCCGCCGAGACCGCCGATCGCGGCGAGGTCGTCGAGGTTGGCCGTCGCGGGACCGGTGAAGTCCAGGGCCAGGCCGTCGACGGCGCAGCCGGCAAGGACCGGGAGGGCGTCACCGAGGCGGTCGAAGTAGGAGGCCACCAGGATCTTCGGGCGCCCCGGGCGCGCAGACAGCAGGTCGTAGGCGCGGCGCACCTCCTCGAGCACGGCCGGCGGCTGGTCGGTGACCAGCGCCGGTTCGTCGAGCTGGACCCACTGCGCGCCGGCGCGGTGCAACGTCTGCAGCAGCTCGCCGTAGAGGGGCAGCACCCGATCCAGCAGGGTCAGCGGGTCGAAGGCCGCCGGCTGGTCGGGGTCGGCCTTGGCGAGCAGCAGGAAGCTGACCGGGCCGAGGAGCACCGGGCGGGTGATCACCCCGGCGTCCCTCGCCTCGCCGAACTCGGCCACCGCCTTGGTGGCGTCGAGGGTGAAAGCGGTGTCAGGGCCGAGCTCGGGCACCAGGTAGTGGTAGTTGGTGTCGAACCACTTCGTCATCTCCAGCGGCGGCGCGTCCGCGGTTCCCCGCGCCATCGCGAAGTAGCGGTCCAGGCGGCCGGCCGGGGTACTGGCGTCCGGGACCGCGGCGAGGTGGCGGGCCGGGACCGCGCCGAGCATCACGGCCGTGTCCAGGACGTGGTCGTAGAGGGAGAAGTCGTTGCTCGGGATCTCCCCGATCCCGGCGGCGACCAGCTGGGTGAGCCGATGGGCCCTCAGCCGGCGCGCGGCCTCGAGCAGGTCCTCGGCGCTGCTGCGGTGGTCCCAGTAGGCCTCGACCGCCTTCTTCAGCTCACGGTTCTCCCCCTGGCGGGGGTAGCCGTACACCGTGCTCCGACTCGACGATCGAGTGGCAGCTGCTGAGGCGGGACGGGCTGACGTCACGGGGCTCTCCTTCACGGGTTCTCAGGTGACCTGCGGGACCGGGCCATCGACACAGACAACCCGAGGGCCGTTCCCGGCGACTGTCGCTGCCACCGGGCTGGCTGCTCTGCCCGCTCTGCACAGCCCCGTTCCAGCGCGTCCGACGGCAACGCTTCTGCTCCGAGGCCTGCCGAAAGACAGCCTGGTCCCGCAACCACCAACCGGCCACACCACCCGCCCCCCCATCCCGCCGGCACGCCGGAGACGCGACGTCACCGTCCATTTCTGCCCGTCCTGCCAGGAACGCTTCCACGGCCAGCAGTGGTGCCACGAGTGCAACCAGCCCTGCACCCGGACCGGGCTCGGCGGGCTCTGCCCGCACTGCGACCAACCCGTCGCTCACGCCGATCTCAGCGTGTCCTAGTTGACCAACCGAGGAGACACGATGACCACCACCACACGACCAAGGTGGTCCCTAGGCCGTGGCAACGCCCTGGTCCCATCACGGTGGTGAGCGACAGGCGCGAGCGGTCCTGGTGCCGGGGGCCCGACCGGGTGGAAGGGTGGAACCCGTTCAGCAGGTGCGCCGGTCCCGGGTACAGGTTGGTGACGCCGCCCCCAGCCCTGAGCCGGATCAGCGGCGCCCAAGCCGCGGTCGCGGCGGACACCAGGATCATCCGGCGGGGGACCGCCCTACCAGTGGTGGATAATACGAATTATGCTTGACGAACGGGCGAGACTTCCCCGTGGGCTGCTTGCATCGCGCGCTGCGCCCGTTGGATTTTCGTGCTTCCGGAGTCTTAGGCCACTCGCCTGACTCGTCGATCACGGCGGCACCTGCGGCCTACCGGCGGCTGCCGCTCCGGTAAATCGCCGACGGTCGACGACCTCAACGAGTCCTTCGGGACGGGACCGCCACTGGTGGCCGACACCGTCATCAGCCTCACCGCCGAAGGCGCCGAAGGACCGCCTGGCACGCCCGAGTGGCGAACCGCACGTACGTCCGCGCTTGAAGTGGCGACAAACTCTTATCGAGACGCTCAATCACGGTTCCCGATCGTCCCTTTGCGGGCTGGGCGCGCCGCCACGGCCAGTCCCCGGTGTTCCGGGCCGCCCCCAGCGCGCCGCAGCACGCTGGGACCGGTCCGGCTCTACCCGGTCAGCTGGCCGGATTAGCCCGCCGCACGCTTCGCTGTACTTGCAGTCGCCGGTGACCACGCGGCTTGCCGCTTCGCGTGCGCGGTGAGCACGGCCGCGGTCGCGCTGGGATAGACGATCCGGAAGCCGTCGTAGTCCCCGTACAAGGTTCCGTCGTCGGTGCGGGCGGTGACGATCCACGCACTGTCGCCCGCGCCACCAGCGGATTCCACGGCAGCTGTCCAGTCGGTGTAGGTCGCCACCTGCTCCGCCTCGGAGTAGCCCTTGGTCTGCGTCGCGTCGGGAAGCCCGAACTCCTCGATCACCACCGGCTTGCCAAGCGTCTTCCCATCCCGGATGTGGTCGGTGATCCAGGTGTGACCCCACGCCTGCGGGTCGGCGCTTTCGCCCCAGCCGACGGGGTAGAGATGGACGGTCCCGTAGTCGACGTCGGGCAGCGACACCAGCCGCTTCCAGGCGACCCCCTCGTAAGCGGTGTACGGGTAGTCAGTGGCCGCGGGGTCACCGAAGAAGCCCTCGTCCCCAACGCTGACCAGTTGGCGAGGGGCGAATCGGGAGACGTAGCGGCTCATCTCATCAGCCCAGGACACGAGGGTGTCGCCGCTGGTGTCCGAGGAGCAGCGCGGCTCGTTCGCCAGCTCCCACGTCATGATCGTAGGGTCGGCGTTGTATGCCAGGCCGGTGTACCGGTTGGTCCGGTTGAGAACGTGCTTCGCGTAGGCCCGGTACGCCTTGCGGATCTGCCGGTTCGTGTAGAAGTCGTCGTGGCCCGCGGCGGAGAACCACTTTACGTACTGGTTCATCCCGCCGAAGTCGTCCCAGTTGTTCGTCAGGACCAGCACGAGGCGCAGACCCAGCTGACCGGCCTTGTAGACGGCGTAGTCCAGGTGCTCGAAGCCGTTTTCGTCGTACACATAGGGCTTCGCCTGCAGGACGACGCCGTTCGAGGCGTTGCCATCGAGAAAGGCCCACGCGCGGACGGTCTTCAGCTGCATCGCGGCGATGTCGTTCAGGACGCTGTCGATCATGTAATGCGAGGAGTAGTGCAGGTAGTAGTTGTTGGTGCCGGCCCAGCGCCACGGGGCGCCGTCGAGGACGAACTCACCACCTCGGCGCGTGACGAAGGTGCGCGGCTGAAGCGGGAACGGGCCAGGTGCCCGGCGGGCCGCGGAGCTCGGTGCGGCAGCTGCGGTCGCGTCGCCGCCGGCAACCGCGGCGGCCAGGCCGCCCGTCGCCGCGGCAGCGCCCGCGAGCATGGCGCGGCGGGACGGTCGAACCGGGCGGGCAGAGCCGCCTTGTGGCTCGGTCATGGTTCCTCCTGGAATTGGACGCCGGTGTCCACCGCGTCGACCGTGACGGGGGCTCCACCCTCCATAGCTCCACACGACGGTGTCAAGCCGAACCGGTTAAGGTTCTCCGCAGAGCGCCCGGCCGGCTGGCGTCGAGCGCTTCCGGTGGCGCTCAGGAGGAGCCTGCTCGCACACCAACCCCCTGGTCCGCCACCGAGCGCAAGACCGGCGCGCTGGCGAGGGCCGCCTCGTCCAGCGGTACCGGGCTGGTCACAACGAACTCTGCGGTCTCACCGGGGAACAGGGTGACGATCATGTCGTCCACCTCTGCGTCGGGATGCAGGCGATCGACGAAAAGCGCGACGTCCCGAACGAACGTCCGAGCGGTCACCCGGACGCGGTACCCGCCGGCGACGGCTTCCACCCCGGCGTCGACGACCGGCTCCGGCAGCGCGAGCGCGATGTCCTCCGCCCACACCCACAGTGCCCGGGTACCGCCGATCTCGGCGGTCAGCAGCTCCGTCGCGGGATCGCCGGCCACGGCCAGGCCGCCAGGCACGTCGACGGCACCGGTCGACCGTGCCGGAACAGAGAGCGGTTGTCCCGCCCGGTCCAGGACGCTTCCGTCCAGCCCCCGTCGCTGCAGCTCGACGGTCCCGGACCATGGCTCGTCGGTGTCATTGACGGCAACGACCGCCAGCTCGCCGCCGCGCGGCTGGACGGTCAGCAACCGGTCGGCGTACGCGCGCTTCATCGCGTACCACAACGGCTTGCGCCGGCCGTCGCCGTCGATCGCCGCCCACGAGGTGACCGGCCAACAGTCGTTGAGCTGCCACACCACGGTTCCCGCACACGCCGGGGACAGGGATCGGAAGTGCTCGATGCCGAAGGCCATCGCCCGCGCCTGGTTCAGCTGGGTCAGCCAGAGCCAGTCGTCGAACTCGTGCTCACCTGACCGTGGCGCCGGCAGGTGTGTCTTCATCCCGCTGGCCAGCTTGTCCTGTCCGCCCTCGGCCTTCTGGTGGTGCAGCATCGTTGGCGAGTCCGGCACCAGGACCGGATCGGACACCGCGCGGCGGATCGTCGCGTAGGTCGCGGGGGCCTGGAAGCCGAACTCGGAGACGAACCGCGGGTGCCGGTCCCGGTAGTGGGTGTAGTCGACCCGGTTCCACACTTCCCACTCGTGCACCACACCGTCGCTGTCGTCGTTGGGGTGCTGCTCGAAGGTGGCCGACGACGGGCTGCCGGGGACGTAGGGCCGGCCGGGGTCCACCTCGGCGACGATGCGCGGCAGCACCTCGTAGTAGAACGTCTTTCCCCAGCTGAGGTCCCCGAGCCGGTCCTGCCACCCCCAGTCGTACCAGCCCCAAACGTTCTCGTTGTTGCCGTTCCAGACGGCCAGGCTGGCGTGTGGCATCAACCGCGCCACGTTCTCCCGTGCCTCGGCAGCGACCTCCGACGCGAACGGTTCCTCCTCCGGGTAGGCCGCACAGGCGAACAGGAAGTCCTGCCACACCAGCACGCCCGCCTCGTCGCAGGCGTCGTAGAAGTCCTCGTTCTCGTACAGGCCGCCGCCCCAAACACGCAGGAAGTCGATGTTCGCGTCGGTGGCCTGCCGGATCCGCGTCCGGTACCGGGCGCGATCCACCCGGGTCGGGAAGCAGTCGTCGGGGATCCAGTCCGCGCCGCGGGCGAAGATCTGGCGGCCGTTGACGACGAGGGCGAACCGGGAACCGTCAGGCAGCGGCGAGGTGTCGATCGTGATGGTCCGGAAGCCGATCCGCCGAGTCCAGGAGTCCAGCTCGGTGGCAGCGCCGCCGGACTGGGCGGTGAGCCGGACGGCCAGGTCGTACAGCGGCTGGTCGCCGTGACCGTGCGGCCACCATCGGGCCACGGTGGGAACCGACAGGTGGAGCACTGCACTCGTCGACCCGGACTCGACGGTCCCGGACGCGGTGACGCCGCCGACCTCGGCAACCAGCAAGAGCTCCCCGTCGTCGCCGACCCCCGACCGCTCGACGTCGACGAACACCTGCACGTGCCCGGTGCCGTCGGCGTCCACGTCGACCAGCGGTCGCACCCGCGACAACCGGGCGTCGTTCCACCGGTCCACACCGATCGGGCGCCAGATCCCGGAGGTGACCAGCGTCGGACCCCAGTCCCAGCCGTAGTTGCAGGCCATCTTGCGGATCATGTTGATCGGCTCGTCCACCGCGGCCGGCCGGGCGCCGAGTTCAGCGATCCGCTGGTCGGTGTAGCCGTAGGGCGAGGCGAAGGTGACCACCAGGTCGTTGTCGCCGTCGCGGACGGACGCCCGCAGGTCGAAGCGATAGGACCGGTGCATGTTCGCCGTCTCGCCGACCACGTTCCCGTTGATGGTCACCCGGGCGACGGTGTCCAGTCCCGCGCACACCAGGTCGACCCGCTCGGTCGCCGGCCCGTCGACCCGGAAGGTCGTCCGGTAGGTCCAGTCGCTGCGTCCGATCCAGGAGAGCTCGAGCTCATTGCGGTCAAGGTACGGGTCCGGGATGAGGTCTGCGGTCAGCAGATCCGTGTGCACGCTGCCCGGCACGGTCGCCGGGACCGTGGTCCCGGCGAGGGTGGACGGCGCGCCGTGCCCACCGCGGGCGAGTTCCAACGTCCAACCCTCGTGCAGCTGTGCGGTCCTCATGGGATTTGATCCTTCCGCGCTCGAGCGAGCAGGTGGTCGTGTGGACCGGGGGCGGGAGTGTCGGTCAGACGGACACGGCGTCGGGCAGGTCCACAACGGCGGGCCAGCGACCGGGGTCGGTCGACTTCCCGCGCATGCCCTCGACGACGAGCCCGGCCACGGCGCGCGTCTCCAGGGCGTGCCGGAACTGGGCGGGGTCCGGCGCCCCACCCCAGCTGACCTCGCAGTCCCGGAGGGTGACATCGGTCGCGTTCTCGACGAAGAAACCGGAGGTCGGGTGTTCGCGGATCCCCAGCGTCCGCGACGGCCGCAGGTCCTGGGTGTTGCCCGCCCAATGCGTCCACCGGGCGAGCTCCACCCGTACCCCCTGGAGGAGGAGGCCCTGGATGTGGTCGGGTGTGTCGCCGTGCACGACGACGCCGTTCTCGCTGCGGGCGAGGATGTCGACGAACCGCACGTTGCGCAGTCGCCCGACGTCCTGGTGCCACGGGCGGACCGCGACGTACACGGGCTCGCCGTGGCCCCACCAGCCGTCGCCGAACCGCCGGGTCTCGCAGATGATGTGCGAGAAGAGGATGTTCTCGAAGTCGCCGGCCTGGCCGAGGTTGACCGACAACCCGCGGTTGCTCGAGCGGATGACGCAGTTGGTGACCACCACATTGCGGATGGGGGCGACCGCGTCGACCCCGACGACGACCGCGCTGGACGTCGAGGTGATCGTGCAGGTACTGATGACGACGTTCTCGCACGGCCCCCAGTCCGGGAACTCCTCACACGTCTTCAGCGAGATGCCGTCGTCCCCGGCCACGATGTCGCAGTCGCTGATGCGCACGTCGCGGCACCGGTCCAGGTCGATCCCGTCGCTGTTGGGCAGCCGCAGGTCGTTGCGGATCCGCAGCCCCGACACGAGAACGTCCGCGCAGCCGGAGAGGCGCAGCGTCCACAAGGCGCCGTCGCGCAGGGTCACGTCCCGGACGGTGACGTTCGTGCAGTGGCGCAGGAACACCGTGAACGGCCGCTGGGCGGTCATCGTGTGGATGCTGCCGTCCTCGACGGTGCCGGTGACGAAGGACCGGCCCGCGCCGTCGATGACCCCGCCGCCGGTGATGGCGACCTGCTCGGCGTCCAGCGCCGTCAGCAGCATCCCGGACTCCAGCGACTGATCCGTGAGCTCCCCCCCGGACAGCGCGCTGACCGGGATACGGCCGGTGTAATCGGCCCAGTCCCCGCTGCCCTGGAGCACCGCTCCGCGTTCGACGTGGAACTCCACGTGGGAGCGCAGGGTGATCGTGCCCGACAGGTAGGTGCCCCCGGCCGGGAGGACCACGATCCCGCCGCCTGCCGCGGCACACGCCTCCACCGCCGCCTGGATCGCGGCCGTGTCCAGGGTCGTGCCGTCCCCGGTCGCGCCGTGCTCGCGGACGTCGATACGGCTCATCGTCGAACCTCCTCGTGGTGCGGTCGGACATCTCGGGACGCCGGAGCGCGGCGCTGTCCGTCGCCCGGCGTCCCGAGCGACAACCCGTCCGGGACCCGCACCGATCGCGGGCCGACGGGATGGTTGCGATCGACGCCCGGGGCCTGTGAGCATCGGTCACGGTCACGGTCCCCGCCCGCGCACGTGTGGCGGTCCGGCACGGACGGGTGTGCCCATCCAGCATCATTCCACTGAACCGGTCAAGGCAGGAGCGTCAGTGGCACCCACCAAGCGCCCGACGATCGCGGATGTCGCGCGGTCGGCCGGAGTGTCCAAGGGGGCGGTCTCCTACGCCCTGAACGGACTGCCCGGGGTGTCGGAGCTGACGCGCGCGCGCATCCTCGGCGTGGCCGGCGACCTGGGCTGGCAGCCCAGCTCCGTCGCGAGGGCGCTGGCGGCCTCGCGCGCGGGCGCCGTCGGCCTGGTCATCGCCCGGCCGGCCAGCACCCTCGGGGTGGAGATGTTCTACATGCAGCTGATCTCCGGCATCGAGGCCGAGCTGGCCGGTCGGTCGGTCGCCCTCCTGCTCCAGGTCGTCGCCGACCTCGACGCCGAGATCGAGACCTACCACCGCTGGTCGGCTCAGCACCGCGTCGACGGCGTGTTCCTCACCGACATCCGCGAGGTGGATCCCCGGGTGGGCGTGCTCGAGGAGCTGGGCCTGCCCGCGGTCGTTGTGGGCGGCAAGGGGCGGCACGGGTCGCTGCCCCGGATCTGGAGCGATGACGCCCTGGCGATGGGGACGGTCGTCCGCTACCTGGCCGCGCTCGACCACCGGCGGATCGCCCGGGTCGCCGGACGTCCGGACTTCCTGCACACGCAGATCCGGACGGAGGCCTTCCACGAGGTGTGCGCGTCGCTGGGGATCACCGAACGCACTGTGGCCACCGACTTCTCCGGCGACCAGGGCGCTGACGCGACCCGCGACCTGCTGAGCAGGACGCCGCGGCCGACCGCGCTCGTGTTCGACAACGACGTCATGGCGGTGGCGGGGTCCGCGGTCGCCCACGAGATGGGCTTCGCTGTCCCACGCGACGTGTCGATCGTCGCGTGGGACGACTCGGTCCTGTGCCGGCTCGTCCACCCACCACTGACGGCCCTCGCTCGGGACATCTCCGCCTTCGGCCGGCACGCCGCACAGCTGCTGCTGACCCGCTCCGTCTCCGGTGTCGCCGGCGACCGCGAGGACCCGCCGCCGCGGTTGGTCCCGCGCGGCAGCACCGCGGTCGCCCCGCCTGAGGACGGCCACCGGACGGGGGCCGTCGCGGTGCCGCCCGTCCTGCTCCGGAACCGAGTCGTGTCCGCCCCTTGACGACTGAACCGGTTGAGTGCATGCTCGGCGAACCGGGGGCAGTACACGGCTCCCCGACCGACGACTCGACGACGAGGCGGGGGGCACGGTGTCGACCGACGCGCGGATGCCATCGGTGGAGACCTCCCCGTCGTTGCGCCGCAAGTTCCGCCCGCCGTCGCTCCACCCGGTACGGCGGGGACCACCGGACACACCGGGCCCCCCGGCCAGCAGCCACTGAGCACCTCGCCAGTTCCCGGGACCGCGAGCGCCACGACCACGCGGCCGCCACGCTCCCCCGTCGACCCGACGTCGTCCCGACAGGAGTACTCCCGATGACCACCTCCCCGTCCCGTCGCGCTGTCCTAGCGACTGGGAGCGCCGCTCTCGCGGCTGCCTTCGTCGCGTCCTGCAGCGGCTCGTCGGCCAAGACCACGCCCGGGAGCACCTCCGGTGCCGGTGGCGGCGGCTCGAAGACCCCGCTCGTGTTCTACGGCGGCGGCACCGGCTCGTTCACCGCGAACTTCAATCCGTTCTCGTCGACGTTCAACAACGGCGCGCGTGGGATGGTCTACGAGCCGCTGATGTTCTTCAACCAGCTCAAGCCCAACGACGTCGAGCCCTGGTTGGCCAAGGGCTACAAGCTCTCCGCCGACGGCAGGACGATCACCTTCGACCTGCAGACTGGCGTCACCTGGTCCGACGGCCAGCCACTGACCGCCGCGGACGTCGTCTACACGTTCGACCTGCTGCGTAAGACCCCGGCGCTGAACACCAATGGGCTGAAGATCGTGTCGGCGAAGGCGACCGACGACCACACGGTCGTCCTGCAGATGGGCCAGGCGGCGTACACCGACATCTGGTACATCGCCGGCGGCACCTACATCGTCCCGCAGCACATCTGGTCGAAGAAGACGGACCCGGCGACGGACCAGGACTCGAAGCCGGTCGGCAGCGGCGCCTACGTGCTGTCCACCTTCAGTCCCCAGTCGTACCTGATGACCCCGAACGCCAAGTACTTCCAGGGCGCGCCGCAGGTCACCGGCATCCGGTTCGTCAACTACAGCGGAAACACCGCGGCCCTGCAGGCGCTGCAGGCGGGGACGGTGGACTGGGCGAGCGCGTTCATCCCCCAGGTGGACAAGCAGTACTCCGCACGGAACAAGGATTTCCACGCAAACCTGCTCCCGGCCACGGGGACCACCTACCTGACGCCGAACCTCAAGAGGTTCCCGACGTCGGAGTTGCCGGTCCGCCAGGCGATGCAGTACGCGCTGGACCTGGCGACCATCAAGACGCAGGCGTTCTCCGGGGTGGCGCTGCCGCCTGCCAAGGCCTACGTGGTGACCCCGCGTGACGACGCCTACGTGGACCCGCGGTTCGCAGGTTCCCCCGAGTACTCGACGGCCAAGGCCACCGCAGCCCTGGAGTCGGCCGGGTACAAGAAGGGCTCCGACGGCATCTACGCCAGCCCCGACGGCAAGCGGGTCTCGATGACCTGCCAGGTGATCACCGGCTACGCCGACTACATCTCCGCCCTGCAGCTGATCCAGGAGCAGTACAAGGCGGCAGGGATCGACTTCAAGATCAGTCAGGTCGCGTTCGCGGCGTTCGGCGTCGCCCGCGCCCAGGGCAACTTCGACGTGCTGATCGACGCTGTGTACGGCGGGCCGGGCCCCTTCTACCTCTACAACGCGATGTTCAACTCGGCGCTCAGCGCACCGATCGGCGGCACCGCGTCGGCAGACTTCGTGCGGTACTCCGACCCGGCCGTCGACAAGCTGCTCAACCAGCTCGGCACGACCAACCAGACGGACCAGGCCGCGGTGAAGAGCATGTGTGCCCAGATCCAGGCCAAGGTCGTGCCCGCCCTGCCCTACATCGCCGTGGCCCAGCGCGTGGACATGTCGGAGTACTCGACCAAGAAGGTCAGCGGCTTCCCCACCACCTCCGACCTGTACGCGTCCTCCAACGTGTGGGCGAACCCGGATATCGGGATCGTCACCCGCAAGCTCAAGCAGGCGTGACCGGCACTGCCGTGACACGTGGTCCAGGAAGTGCCGGGCAACGCGGAACAGCCCGGACCGCGGCGACGTCCCTTCGCGGGGCGTCGTTCGCGGTACCGGTCCCCGGCGAGGAGGCCGCCCGGTGAAGTACGTCGTCCGAAGACTCGGCTTCTACGTGATCGCCGTGTTCGTCGCTGTCACGTTGAACTTCCTCATCCCGCGGCTGCTCCCGGGGAACCCGGTGGACGCGATCCTCGCCAAGACGCAATCGACGGCCCCGCTGCCGCCGTCGGCCCGCCAGGCGCTGGAGATCCAGTTCGGCGTGAGTCACGACGCGCTGCCCGTCCAGTACTGGCACTACCTCGGGAACCTCGTCCACGGCCAGTTCGGCATCTCGGTGTCGTTCTACCCGACCCCGGTATCGACGATCGTCCTGCAGGCACTGCCGTGGACGCTTGCACTGGTCGGGCTGTCGACGCTGATCAGCTTCGTCCTGGGGATCGCTCTCGGGGCGCTGGCCGGCTGGAAGCGGGGGAGCTGGCTGGACTCGCTCGTCCCGGCGACGACGCTGTTCGCTGCGATCCCCTACTTCTGGCTCGCGCTGCTGCTCGTGTACTTCCTCGCCCTCAAGCTCGGGGCCTTTCCGCTTTCATTGGGGTACGACCTGAACCTGAACCCCAGCTTCAAGCGGGACTTCATCGGGTCGGCGATCTACCATGGCGCGCTGCCCGCGCTGACGCTCGTTCTCTCCCAGATCGCGGGCTGGCTGCTCGGGATGCGCAACATGATGGTGTCGACGATGTTCGAGGATTACGTCCTCACCGCAGAGGCCAAGGGCCTGAGCACGTCGCGGGTCATGATCCGGTACGCGGCACGCAACGCAGTGCTCCCCAGCGTCACCGGGTTCGCCATCTCGATCGGCTTCATCGTCACCGGCTCGATCGTCACCGAGTCGGTCTTCTCCTACCCGGGGCTCGGGTTCAACCTGCTCACCGCGGTCCAGAACTCCGACTACCCCCTGATGCAGGCGCTGTTCCTCGCCATCACCCTCGGCGTGCTCGGCGCCAACCTCGTGGTGGACCTGCTCAACGGGTTCATCGACCCCCGCACCCGGCAGAACGGCTGAGCCGCGATGACCGCAGCACTGCTCGAGTCCCCCGCCACGACCACCCGCCGTCGTCGACTCCGGCTCCCGCGCTCGCGCAAGCTCCTGGTGGGTCTGGTGATCCTCGGTGTGTTCGTCATCGTGGGGATCATCGGTCCGATCGTCTTTCCCGGGGCCAACGCCACCTCGCCTGACGCGTTCGCGTCACCGAGCCGGGCGCACCTGCTCGGGACGACCAACCTCGGCCAGGACGTCTTCCAGCAGGTCGCCAACGGGACGCGGGGGTCGTTGACCGTCGGGCTCGTCGCCGGCGTGTTGTCCACGCTGGTCGCGATGGTCGTCGGGATCGTAGCCGGCTACATCGGCGGTCTGACCGACGATGCCCTGTCCCTGCTGGGCAACGTGGTCCTCGTCATCCCGAGCCTGCCGCTCATCATCCTCATCACGAACTACGTCAACTCACGCAGCTACCTGACGATCGCGCTCGTCATCGCGGCGACCGCCTGGGCCTCGACCTCACGGGTGCTCCGCACACAGACGCTTTCGCTGCGCAACCGGGACTTCGTCGACGCCGCCCGGGTCGCGGGTGAGTCGACGTGGCGGATCATCGCCTACGAAGTGATGCCGAACCTGCTGCCGATCATCGCCAACTCGCTCGTGTTCAGCGGCCTGTTCGCGATCCTCACCGAGGCCGGCCTGGACTTCCTCGGCCTCGGCACGGTCAACGCCAGCTCGTGGGGCAGCATCCTCTACTACGCGCAGAACGCGCAGGCGCTGAGCCTCGGCGCCTGGTGGTGGTTCGTCCCACCCGGGCTGTGCATCGCGCTGGTCGGGATGGCGCTCTCGCTGATCAACTTCAGCATCGACGAGCTCGTCAACCCGAGACTGCGCGTCGCCGCCCGGGTCACCGCGAACCGTTCGGCGGCCGACGCCCGGCAGCTGCCCACGGGCGCCGTGGCCGACGGCGACGCCGATGCGGCCACCCAGGTCGCCGTAACCGGGACGGGCGCGACCCAGTCGCAAACCCTGCCCAGCGAGCGCGTGCAGGACCACCGGAGAGGGGACCGCCCGTGACGGCCACCGAGGCAGCACGCCGTCGGGTGCCCGGCGGATCGGCACCACCCGTGCTCTCGCTGCGCGACGTCGTGGTGGAGTACGCGGCCGAGACGACCGTGCGCGCCGTCCGCGGCGTCAGCCTGGACATCGCCCCCGGCGAGGTCGTCGGGGTAGCCGGCGAGAGCGGGTGCGGGAAGAGCACGCTCGCGTATGCCATGACTCGGCTGCTCCGGCCGCCGGGGGCGGTGACCGAGGGATCGGTGACCTTCACCCCCGCCGGGTCCGAGGAGGCCGTCGACGTGCTCGCGTTGGACGGCCAGGAGCTCCAGGCGTTCCGCTGGGCGCGGATCGCGATGGTCTTCCAGTCGGCGATGTCTGCGCTGAACCCGGTCGTGACGATCGAACGTCAGATCTCCGACGTCTTCGCCGCGCACGGGGTGAAGCTGTCCCGCGCGGCGAAGCACGAGCGCTGCGCGGAGCTCATCGAGTTGGTCGGCATCGACCGGGCGCGGCTGTCGTCCTTCCCCCACGAGCTGTCCGGGGGGATGCGGCAGCGCGTCATGATCGCCATGGCGCTCGCCCTCCGGCCCGACGTCATCATCATGGACGAGCCGACCACCGCTCTCGACGTCGTCGTCCAGCGTGAGATCCTCGCCGAGATCGACCGGCTGCGGGACATGTTCGGGTTCGCCGTGGTCTTCATCACCCACGACCTCTCGCTGCTGCTCGAGATCAGCGATCACATCGCGATCATGTACGCGGGCCGCGTCGTCGAGTACGGCGAGGCCGCCGAGATCCTCGCCCGGCCCAAGCACCCCTACACGGTCGGGCTGATCGACTCGTTCCCCAGCCTGCGCGGCGCACGCCGGGTCCTGCGCGGCATCCCGGGGTCGCCGCCGGACCTCAGCCGTCCGGTGCACGGCTGTTCCTTCGAGCCTCGGTGCCGCCACGCGTTCGCACCGTGCCCGACCGTGGACCCGGCGCTGCGGGTACCGGGGCGCGCGTCGCGTGCCCCCGGCGACGCCGACCCGGACCGCACCGTTTCGCCGGGATCGGCGCTCACCTCCGTGGCGTGTCTGCTGCACGAGACGCGGTTCCGTCCCGGCGGTCCACCGGCCGACCTGCACACGCCCAGCCACCCCAGTCGCGCCGAGGTCGACCGGGCAACCGCCGCCGGACTCACCGGCGCACCGACCGGGTCGCTCGGGGGCTCCACGCGGGAGACGAGCACCGAGACGGAGGTTAGGGCGTGAGCAGGTTGGAGGTGCAGGGGCTGCACAAGGTCTTCGGGTCGCGCGGTCGGGGCAAGGTCGTCGCGGTCGACGACGTCTCGTTCACACTCGAATCCGGCCGGACCGTCGCCCTCGTGGGCGAGTCGGGAAGCGGCAAGTCCACGGTCGCCCGCATCCTGGCGCGGCTGACGCGTCCAAGCGGCGGGAGGATCACCCTCGACGGCCATCCCGTCGCCCGCGGCCGCGGTGGAATGGCGGACTACCGCGCCAAGGTCCAGATGGTCTTCCAGGACCCGTTCGGCTCGCTCAACCCGTCGCACACCATCGGCTACCACCTCCAGCGCCCGCTGGCGATCCACCACGTGCTCGCGAAGGGCATCACCCCGGGGCAGGGCGTGGCGGAGCTGCTGGACCGGGTGAACCTGGGCCCGGCCGACGTCGTCGCCGCGCGCTACCCGCACGAACTGTCCGGCGGTCAGCGCCAACGCGTCGCCATCGCCCGTGCCCTCGCCCCACGGCCGAGCATCCTGCTGGCCGACGAGCCGGTGTCGATGCTCGACGTGTCGATCCGGCTCGAGGTCCTCGAGCTGCTGGACCGTGCCAGGACACAGGACGACCTGGCCGTCCTCTACATCACCCACGATCTGGCGACGGCCCGCTACTTCTCCACGACGATCATGGTGATGTACCGCGGCGAGATCGTGGAGTCCGGACCCGCCGACGAGGTGATCGTCCGGCCGTCGCACCCCTACACCCAGCTGCTCGCACGATCGGCGCCGGACCCGGAGGGGCCGCGGGCGGTCCGGGCACCGGAGCAGGTCCGCGCCCGGTCCGGGCGCGTCCGCCAGGACGGATCCGACCACGGGTGCCGGTTCCGTGACCGCTGCCCGTTCGTGATGGCTGTCTGCGAGCAGCGACCGCCGGTGATCGAGGTGCAGCCCGGGCACACCGCGCGGTGTTGGCTGCACGACGAGTCCCACGGCCGACTCGGGCAGGAGCACAGTGCCGCCGCCTGAGCCAGGATCGCCCACTGGCCCGCGGCTGCCCGTGACACCCGGCGCGACCGACGGCGCGCGCGAGCTGCTCGAGCTGCTGTACGCGCTCCCCGGGACCGCGCTGTTGTCCGGCCAGCACAACCAGCCGGTGCACGGCTCCTCGTGGACCGAGCGGATCACCGCTCTCACCGGTGCGACGCCCGCGCTCTGGGGTGGGGAAATCGGCTTCTCCGCACCGGGAACCCTGGACGGCGTCGACCGCCGGGGGGCGACGATCGCCGAGGCGATCGCCTGGCACAGCCGGGGCGCGGTCATCACCACCACCTGGCACGCCGTCTGCCCGCTGGACGACGAGCCGGTGCCGTTCGAGGGAGGAGTCCTCCGCGACCTCGACCCGGCCGACTACGACGCCGTGCTGGACACCGACTCGGACCTACACGCCCGCTGGGTCGAGCAGGTGAACGTCGCCGCGGACTTCCTGCTCCGGTTGCAGGATGCGGGCGTGCCGGTACTCTGGCGGCCGTACCACGAGATGAACGGCGCCTGGTTCTGGTGGGGTGGGCAGCCCCAGCGGTTCGCCCGGCTGTGGCGGATGCTGTTCGACCACCTCGTGCGGGTCCGCGGGCTGCGAAACCTCGTGTGGCTGTGGAACCCGAACGCCGCCTACGGCGACACCCCGCCGGTCGAGCCCTGCTATCCCGGCCACGACGTCGTCGACGCCCTAGCGGTGGACGTGTACGGCAGCCGCTTCGACCAGCAGCACCAGGACGGGCTGCTGGCACTCGCCGACGGCCGACCGATCGGACTTGGCGAGGTGGGCGGCCTGCCGTCGCCGGAGGTGCTCGACACCCAGCCGGCGTGGGCCTGGTACATGGCCTGGCCGGACGTCGTGACCGCCGAGACGGACGCCGCACTGCTCCGGCGACTGCCGGACGACCCCAGGGTGCTCGACCTGCCCGGCCTGGTCCGATGGCGATCCCGCTCGCCGGCCGCGGCAGCGCCCTGACGCGCGGGCACCTCCCTCCCGTGACCCCCGGACTCGCCGATCGGAGACCCGGCTGCGGACTCTCAGGGGCGGCGTGCGAGCAGGCTGAAGCTGTTCGGCAGCCGTCCGCTCCATGCCTCCGCGACGGTGTCAGCAGGCTTCCAGAACGGTTCGGGGTGCTCGATCAACTCCAGTAGGTCTAGGCCCGCGCGGCGCGTGGCCATAACAATCTGGGCGAGGGTCCACTGGTACTCGACGGCGCCCAGAGCGGGAAAGGTGTCGTTGACGTGCGAGCGGGCGAAGTAGCTGCGATCTGGCCGGATGCGGACGTGATTCTCCTCCCACGACCACAGCGGCACCAATGGATGCCCCTCGTGGATGAACAAGTGACCAACAGGGCGAAGCACTCGCATTACCTCCGTTGCCCACGCGTCCAAGTCCGGCAACCAGATCAGCGCGCCCTTACCGGTGTAAACTAGTGTCGCGTGTTGGATGTCACTTTCAGGTCGAGTTTTGCGACAATGGGGTATGTCGCGAGTTGAGCCGTTGATCCTGAGGGCTGGTGATCGGCAACGGTTGTCGGAGTGGACGCGGTCCTCGACGATCTCGGCGGGTTCCGCGCAGCGGGCCCGGATTCTGTTGTTGGCGCGGCGGGACGCCCAGCCGTTGTGCCGGGGCGGTGGTGTGGGCGGGCTGGTACCGGCTGCGGGCCGACCGCTACTGGCGGGTGTGGTCCTGCGCGGGGGGCACCTCGATGGCGGTGAGCGGTGGGTCCGGTGCCCCAGCAGCCGCGGCAGGGGAGCGCTGTGAGTTCGATGGATAATCTCGGTTACGCACGCCTTGTGGTGGCGGTGAGCCGGCTACCGACGACGACCGGTCTCGGATTGGGTCAGACCGGGATCTTTTCAGCGAACCGTTGGCGGGCGGCCTGGCGGGACGCCGAGGGCGACGGCAATCTGGTTCCAGGACCGGTCGTGTGCGCGCGCGCGGCTGACCGCCTCCTGCAGCCGGGCTTCATCGTCACGGACCGCCTCGGAGGCGGCGGCGACCTGCTGCAGATCGTCGGTGGCCTCGACGGCTGCGGTGTCGGGGTCCAGGTTGTCGGCCAGGACCTCGAGTCGGGCCGCGGCGCGGTCGAGGTCATCATCGGTGTGTCGCATGGTCGCCTCCTTCATTTTCACAGCAACCGGGTGAACTGCTGCGCAGGGGCATGGCGTGGATGACGACGGGGTCCCCGCCCTCGAGATCCAGGACCCCGAGCTCGAGCAAGCCTCGAGTCACCCGGCTTCACGGTGCGGGAGTGCGGTGAGCTGTCGCAACTCGGGGCTTAGGGCGGTGCGCGGCGTCCGGCTCGGTAGGCGGTGGGCGTCACCCCGGCCCTGGCCAGGAACTGCCGGTTGAAGTTGGACAAATTCGTGTACCCGGTCCGCCGGTGGATTACACCCACCGGGAGGGTGGTCAGCTCCAGCAGCTGGCAGGCTCGGGCCAGTCGCAGCCCGGTGATGGTCGCGCTGAAGCTCTGGCCGCTGACACGGCTGAAGAGTTTGCTCAGCGCGGACTCGGACATCCCGACGAGACCGGCAGCTGTCGACAGCCGCACCCGGCCCGTGAGGTTGGCCAGGACGTAGGTCAGGACGCGGTCCACCACATCAGCGCCGGCCCGGTCCTCGATCGGGGGCAACCACTGCTTCGCGAGGCCGACCTGGTCCGACGGTGGCGCCGATGCGAGGACCTCGAGCAGGCCGAAGACGTGCCGGATCCGGGTCACACCTGTGGTGACCCCGATGGCCTCGAGCTCCCGCGCCCCCGCAACAGCCGAGGCCCCGGTGAACTCGATCCCGCGACGCGACCGGGTGAGCAACCCGTCGAGGCCGACCAGTTCCGGTAGGACGGCGATGCACTGCGCGACCCACCGCGGGTGGAACTGGAACACGACGTCCCGGCCCGCGACGCGCTGGCCGGGTTCGAGATCGCTGATCCAGTGGTGGGGGAGGTGTGAACCGACCAGGACCAGCTGCCCCGGGCCGAACAGGTCGATCCGGTCCCCGACGATGTACCGCCCGGTGCTGCAGCGGATGAGGTGCACCTCGTACTCCGGGTGGTGGTTCCAGCGGGCCACCGGGCTCGGGTAGTCGTGGACGTGCCAGCGCGCTGTGTGGGCGGGGTCCGCGGGGACCACCTCGCGCGCCGGGCGCCTGCTGATCAGCCGGTGCGGAGTCGACGCGTCGTCCGACCAGGCGGTCTCGGTGGCCACGAATGCACCGCTCTCCGGACGAGGACCGGCCCGGGACAGTCCAGCAGTGGCACGAGAGTACCGGTGGTCGCCCTCTGCAGCGCTGGTCGGGGCCTGGGGGGCTCCGTAGCGTCAGGGATCGGACATCCGCGACGACGAGGAGGATCCCGATGGACACGACCACCGGCACCAGGGACGACACCGGCAGCCCCACCGCCGTGGAGACGGTCCGGTGGGTCAGTGCCCGGCCGGGTGGGCTCGTCATCGAGCGCGGCGAGCGTCCGCGTCCCGGCCCCGGGCAGGCGCGGGTCCGCAGCGTCCTGGTGGGCATCTGCGGCTCGGACCTGCACGCGGTCGCCGGCCACCACCCGTTCGTCCCCCTGCCCTACCGGCCCGGCCACGAGGTCGTCGGTGTCGTGGAGGAGCTCGGCGGCGACGTGGGCACAGCGGTGAGCGCCGGGGCAGCGGGCCGCTTCGGGCCGACCCGGGTGCGGGTCGGGGACCGGGTGGTCATCGAGCCCACCCTGAACTGCGGCGACTGCAAGCAGTGCCGCCGTGGCGTGGTCAACCTGTGCGAGCGACTCGACTTCTTCGGCTGCGGGCACTCCCAGGGCGGCATGGCCGAGCAGTTCGTCGTCCGGACGGACCGCCTGCACGTGGTCCCGCCGGGGATGTCGGACCTGCAGGCCGCCCTCGTCGAGCCGCTGTCGACCCCGGTCCACGCGGTCCGTCTGGCGGCCGGCGCGGGCGCCGAGGAGGAGGCCGACCTGTCCGGGAGCTCCGTGGTGGTGCTGGGCGCGGGAACGATCGGCCTGCTGGTCCTCGCCGCGGCCCGCTGGGCCGGCGCCCGGGACGTTGTGGTCACCGACGTCCTGCCCGCCAAACGGGAGCGCGCCGCTCGACTCGGCGCCGGGACCGTCCTCGACGCGGCCGCGCCCGATGTCGTCGACCGAGTCCGTGACGCTGTCGGGGAGAGCGCCGACGTGATCTTCGACTGCGTCGGCGTCCAGTCCACCGTCGCGGCGGCGCTGCGGATGGCCCTCAAGGGCGGCACCGTGGTGGTGGTCGGGGTGCCGGAGGCCCCGGTGACGCTGGACCTCGCGGTGCTACAGGACCAGCAGGTGCGCCTGCAGGGCAGTGCGACCTATCTGGGGGTCGACTATGCCACGTCGATGTGGATGATCGAGCACGGCGCGGTCCGCCCGGAGGACCTGATCACCCTCGTGGTGTCACTGGACGACGTCGAGGCCGGGTTCGGCGCGGCCCGCAGCGGCGACCACGTCAAGGTGCTCATCCGGCCATAGCACCGCTGGACCTGGGCCAGCCCGAGGTCTGGAACCAGGGTCCCCGCAGCGCCTACCTAGCTTGCCGCCACGGTAAGGCAGCGCGGTGGCCACCCTGACGCCAACGTCCAGGGCTCAACGCGACGCCTTGGTCGACGCACAGGGGAGGGCACCGCCACCCGGTGGATAATAGGGATTATGCATCGCGGCCGGTCTCCGGGGTGGGGGAGAGGCCGTCGAGGACGGCGGCGGTGGCGGCCAGCCACTCTTCGCGGTCCGCCGCGGAGTGGGTTGATCTTTGGCGGATGCGATCCCGGTTGGCGGCGGGACCTTGGACGCGTGCTAGCCCTGCTTGCGTTGTGACGCCGCGCAGCGGTCTTGGTGGTCGACGGCCCGCTGCGCGCGCCGGATGTGGTCGAGGATCAGCTGGGCGCAATCGGTGGCCGTCGTGGTGGTGATGTCGACCTCGACGTCGTAGGTGACGCCCCGGTGGACGAGGTCGGCCTGGGAGGCGGCCATCCCGACGACCCGGTCGCCCCGGGCCGTCTCCCGGGCCGCGGCGACGGCCGGATCGCAGCGCACCGCGACCCAGAGCACATCCAGCCCGGTCAGCGTGGCGGCGAGCTCGGCCTGGCCGGCGGCTCCCCGAAGGAAGATTTCGTCAAGGACCAGCCCAACCCCGGCCGTCGCGATCACCGCGAGACCCCGGTACCAGGCCTCTCCCAGCGGCCGGTACCCCGGCGCGACCTCCACCTCGCCGTGAGGTCCAAAGGTCATCACGGCGTTGGCCCCCGATTGAGGCAGGGCCGCACCGAGGACGTCCTCGCCGAACGTCAGCCAGGGCACGGGCAGCAGTAGCTGCAGGGCGCGGGCGATTGAGGACTTCCCCGCACTGGACCCGCCGTTGAGCACGATGACGTCTACGCCCACCCATCGGACTGTAGGGACCAAGAGCCGGCCGTCCCCTCACGGCGGTGGCGAACGACAGTCGCCTTGCCGGGCTCGACGCGGACCCGCTGGTGGGGCGGGCTGATCCACGGGTCCGGTGGACACCGAGATCGTGGACGCCGGGGACGATGCGGCCATGCCCGCCTGGTACGACGCCCACGCCGCGGGGGTGTCGGCCGGCCGTGTCGACCCGCCGGTGGCGTCGCTTGGTGCTGTCGCCGACGCTTGCCAGGCTGCAGCGGGCTCGGCCGGCTGCAGCCCAGGGGAGGAGACATTTTGTTAGTGGATAAGTGCGGTTATGGCAGGCGCTAGCCGCTGGTGACGGGCTCGAGCTTGTCGTTTTGGACTCGTGGCCTTGCGAGCGCGCGCTCGAGCTAGCGGCGTTCGCCTCGCATGATGTGGATGGCCGCGGTCATCTTGTAGACATGTTCGAGGTGGTCAAGGATGTCTTCGACCGACCGGTGGGGACGTCCGGCGCTGCCGGATCGTGCAGCAATGGCCTCGACGGCCGCCATGGCCCGCGCGGGGGCGATGGACACGGTGTCCAAAGCGAACGGAGCGGGCGCGATGACCGCGACTGCGGCTGGGACCTTGTCCACCGGGAAGTGTTTGAGGTTGCTGGTCACTAAGGCGCCGGCGCCGGCGACGACCGCGGCAGCAACGACGTGCTCGTCGTCTGGGTCGATGAGCCCGTAAGAGCCGGCCAACGGTTCCCATCCGGTGACCTCGGCGTCGTCGAACGCGCTTCGCATCATCGTGACCAGACGCGACGCCCGGCGGTCAGCTTCCCCCGACTCGACGCCGGCACCGAAGAGTTTGTGGGCCTCGTGGAACTCCAGCTCCTTGAGGATCGCCGAACTCCACACCGGCCGGTAAAGGCCCTCGACGGCTAGGGACAGCAGGAAGTCCCGTTGCAGGCTCGGCCATAGCACGCACGTGTCGAGCAGGGCTGTGAACACCCTAGGCATCGTGTCAGGACGCGGGGGTGCCCTTCCGGCGCCGGGCGACCTCGTGGCGGGCGTCCTGGAGCTCTCGGAGGACGGTCTCGACATCGTCCTCATCGTCGAGGGCCACGCTGGTGGCCTCAAGCGCGGCGTACTGCGCGGCCCGCCGGCGCTCGCGGAACGCCAGCAGGTCTTGGAGGAGGATGCGCCGGTGGTTGGCGGTCCGCTCGAACGGGATCTTCTGCTCGTCGAGCAGCTTGATCACCGTTGGCCGGCTGATCCCCAGGAGGTCTGCGGCCTGCTGCGTGGTCAACGTCCGGGTCTGCGGTGAGACAGTGACGGCCAGGTTGTGCTGCATCGCCTCCACCACTTGGCGGAGGACGCGGTAGATCCCGACGGGCAGCTCGACTTGTTCACCGGGCGCGGACCCGATCAGCAGGTACCGCGGTTCCGGCCGTTCCCGGCCCGTCGCCTCGTGGGCGTTCATGAAGTCGTACACCTCGGCGACCTGGTCGCCGGCCTCGGGCAGGTAGGTCTCCTGGTTCAGTGTGGCGGCGGTCATCAGCGTCCTCCTCAGAACGCACTTAACGTAGCGGCTTTCGTTCGTTCCGTCTAGAGCTCGTTCGAGGCGGCGGAGCGCTCGACTTCCCTCCGTGGCGCCGACCACAGTGCGCGGCGGCGGACTCGACCCAGGACGTGCGGACTGCAGCGGCCAGGGCCCCTGGGCGGGGGGCGGACCCGAAGGTGGAGCTGGTGGGCCGGGGGACGGGTGAACCGGGTCTGGCGGGTCAGGGACACCGTTCCGCCGGTCGCGGGGCCCGCGGAGTGACACCATCGCGGCACTGCTGGCGCATCTGGAGCGGCGCGGGCTCACCGCGGGGCCGCACCATCTCGAGGTCGACGACCAGGACCGCGAAGTCCTTGTCGGTGCTCCCGGCCGATCCGGTCACGACGCTCCGCGGATCGACGTCGCCGACGCCTTGAACACCCCGAGGAGGCGCCGGAGCCCAGGTGCGGGATGGTGGCCGGTCACCGAGCGCATCGCGCGGACTAGGGCCTGACTCAGCGCGATCGGCAGCGACGCCGACGCGCTCGCCTCGACCTTGGCGGCGATCCACCCGCGGTCGGTCACCTGGCCGAGGAGTTCATTCAACAGGACGGTCTTGCCGACGCCACGCAACCCGTTGAGGATCCAGCTGCGGTCTCCCTCACCGAGCTCCTCGGCGAACCACGTCGAACGCCTCGAGGAGGGACTCCCGGCCCGCCAGCTGCGGCGGCCGTCGACCGGCACCGGGACGGTACGGGTTTGCCACGGGATCCACGATCACAGACTATCAGCTCGTCTAATCGGACACGATATACGATATTATAGATCGATAGATGAAGGTCACTAAGGGCGGTGGAATCGTTGGACGCCATTCTACCTTCGACCCAGCCAAGGGGCTCCGCCCCGAGTTAAGGAGTCCGCCGCCTCAGTAAACGCACTGGGTCGCCGTGGCCCTCACCATTTTGGCCTTGATGCTCCGGCGGTGCCGCCGTTGCTGTAAGTCAGGCGGGCCGGGCGACGTTCGAGCGACGAGCCGGCCCCTTTCGCCGCGCCGGGGACCAACCATTGCTGTTGATGAACATAATCATGTATCGCGGAGCGGGTGGGGTGGGCCGGTGAGCCCGTCGACGACGGCGGCGGCCGCCGCGAGCCAGGCTTCGCGGGTGCGCCGGTGCAGGGCGTAGAGGTCCAGGGTCTGGCCGGTGGCGATGACGGGGTCGTAGGGGATCTCGACGACCGCGCGGGTGACGCCCGAGTAGTGCGCGACGAGCTCGCGGCGCACCGCGGGGTCCACGGCGGGTCGGGCGGCGGTGAGGACGGTGACCGCGTGGTCGGCGAGCCGGCCGCGGCCGGTGCTGCGTAGGTGGTCCAGGACCCAGCCGGCGGTCTCGGCGGTGTCGGCCTGGTAGCTGGACACGAGCACGAGGGCGTCGGCGGCGTCGACCGCGGCCTGCCAGTTGCTGGCACGGACGTTGTTGCCGGTGTCGATGACGATGACCCCGTAGAAGCGGGCTAGGACCTCCCGGATCCGGCGGAACTCGCCGGCGTCGACCTGCGCCATCCGGGCGGGGTCCCCGTCGGAGGCGAGGACGTCGAAGCGGGCCTCGCCCTGGGGGCGGGTGTAGGCGGCGAGGTCCCCGATCCGGGCCTTCATGGTCTGGAAGTGGTCGACGTCGGCGAGCAGGTCCCACACGGTCCGGTTCGTGTCCGGATGCGCGAGGGCGCGTAGGCCGAGGGTGCCGCGGGTCTCGTTGTTGTCCCAGGCCAGCGCCGAGCCGCGGTGCGCGCCGAGGGTCGCGGCGAGCAGCAGCGCGGCGGGGGTCTTCCCGGCACCACCCTTGGGATTGACCACCACCACGGTCCGCGGGCCGGTCAGGGGCCGGCGGACCGTGGACACCCGGGCCCGGTGGAGCTGTTCGGCGGGGCCCGGGGGCACCCGCAGCCAGCTGCGCCACCCCCACCGGGCCGGGCGCAGCTCCCGGGGCACGTGATGGTGCACCAGCAACCCGGTACTCAACGGCCCGGCCGGGCCGCTGTCCCGCTCCGCCGACGCCGCGGGCGTTGGGGGGGCCGGCGACTCGGGCGGCGGGGCGGGCGCGGTGTGGCCGATGTCGACGAGGCGCAACGGGACGTCTGCGGCGCGCCGCGGCACCGGCCGGTACTGGATCGCGGGCGGGGGCGGTCCGGTCCGTTCTGGGCGGGTCTGTTCCGGCTGGGCACCGGGTGTGGGGCTGGGGTCGGTGACGGGTCGGTCCGGGGCGATGCCGGGTCGGTCGGCCGCAGTCGTGGTCACGGCGGGATGGGCGTGTCCATTGTGCGGGGGCTGCGGCGCCGTCACCGCGACCGGACCGGGCCCGCCCGGTGTCGCCGCCGCCGCGATGTCAGGGGTGTCGGGGGTGTAGATCTGGTCGGCGCGGCCGTCGGGATGGACGGTGAGCACGGTCACCTGGCCGGTCTCGTCGACGGCGCGGACCAGCAGGGGCCGGCCGAGGGCGCGGGCCTGGGCGGTGATGTGGTCCAGCCCGACGGTGACCGGGTCCCCGGTGCCGGCCGCGGTGGTGGCCCCGTCGATGGTCAGGGTCCCGTCGGCGGTGAGGACGAGCTCGACGTCGATCACGTGCTCTGGGTGAGGGAGGTGATCCGCCAGCCGCCCGGGCCGCGGGTGAGGGTCACGAAGTCGACGAGCTGCACCGGTGTCCCGGTCCACGTGCGGCTCCTGGGGGTCAGGGTGACCACGTACTCCCGGACGGCCGTGGCCGTGGTGTCGGCGGGGGCCCCGTCGTCGGCGCCGCGGCCCACCCGCACTCGCAGGGTGGCGTGGTGGTCGGCCCAGCTGTTCCAGTCCGCCCCGGGCGCGGCGTGCGGCTGATAGTCCCGGGTTGCCTGCGCGAGCCGGCCACCGAGCCAGGGCAGCGCGCGGCGCGCCGCGTCCGCGCGGGTGGTGTCCACGGTCGGCTGCCACGAGTAGTAGGCGGTCAACCCGGCGACGGCGACCACGTCCGGGGACGGGCTGCGCAGCGTCCCCGCACCGGGCAGGCTGCCGGGCGCGGCGCCGCTGCCGGTGGGGAGCGGCGCGACGCGGTAGACGGCGGTGGACCCGGGTTCGGGGCTGCCGCTGGGCCGGACCGGTGCTGGTGTCGCTGACGTCCCCGTCCCCGCTTCGGGGCCCGTCGCGGCGGTCAGTGACGGGGTGGGGCTGAGCTGCTGCGCGGCGGGTGCGGGGTGACCCGCGCAGCCGGCGGTGAGCGCGGCCGCGGCTGCCAGCACAGCGGCCGCGGCACCAGCGCGGCGGTGACCGGGTGCGGGGTTCATCCGAACCTCCGGACCGACCAGTCGACGCTCCTCCAGTACGACACGGCGATCGACTCCTCCTTCACGACGTCCCCGGTGTGAGGTGCGGCGATCATCCGGCCGCCGCCGAGGTAGATCCCGATGTGGTCGTAGGTGCCGGGCTGGCTGGGGTCGTTCTTGAACGCGACCACGTCCCCGGGCGCGAGCCTGGCCAGGTCGATGGTCCAGCCGCGTCCGCTGGCGATCTGCTGCCCGAGACGGGCCTGGGCGTCGGCGGTGCGGGGCAGGACCGTGTGGCGGCCGGAGGCGACGTAGACCGCGCGGCGGACCAGCGAGGAGCAGTCGAACCCGGGCGGGGGCCCACCGGAGGGCCCGTCGAGGGTCCCCCCGCCGAACACGTAGGCGGTCCCCTTCCAGTGCTCGGCCTCGGCGATCTCCGCGGCCGCGAACGGCCCTGAGGGCGGGGCCGCGCCGCCAGCGTCGGCGTAGGTGTCCGCGGCCAGCGCCAGGATGGCCGGGACGTAGGCCCGGGTCTCCGGGAACGGGGGGATCCCGCCGTACTTGATCACGTTGCCCGCGCCGGCGTTGTACGCGGCCAGGGTCAGCTCGATCAGGCCGCCGTGGACGGTGCCCGCCGTCAGCGCGGCCCGCATCTGGCCCAGCAGGGCGCAGTCGTAGCCGGCCTGGGACGGGATCGCGTCGTTGGGGTCCCAGATGTCGGCGGTGCCGTCACCGGAGTAGTCCCGGCCCCACCCGGCCCACGTGGACAGCAGGAACTGCGCGATCCCCGACGCCCCGGAGGTGGTGTTGCGGGCCCGCGGGTCCCAGTGGCTCTCCTGGTCCACCTGCGCGGCGATGATCGGCTCACCGAGCGCCGGGCACACGGACCCGGCGACGTGAACCGCCGCGACGAACTGGCCGGGCACCGACCCCGCCCGCAGTCCCCCGCCGCTGGCGGTTGTGTCCGACCCCGCTCCTAGCATCGCGACCCCGAGGATGAGGCCGCCGCTGACAGCGGCGGCGACCCCTCCGAGCTTGCCGATCACGGGAGGTTGTTCATCAGCGCGATCACGGGGAGCCCGGTGAGTGCGATCACGGCAGGCCCCGAGGTCAGTGGCGGTTGCCTTGCGTGTCGTGGCTGGTGACCCACTCGTACAGCTCGGTCCGCAGGAACCGCCAGGTCCGGTCGACCAGGTGCCCGGGGATGTCCCCGCTGCGCGCCCGGGCGACCAGATGGGCACGGTTCATCCTCAGGTACTGCGCGGCCTCGGCGCTGGTCATGACCTCGGGGGCGTCGCGATCTTCCGGCACGCGGGTCATCCCACACGATCTTCAACGACTCGCCGGTGACCACCGCGGCAGTGTGTCGCCAGCGACCGGCTGTTGACAAGTATCGGAGCGCATCGTGTGGCAGTGAGTCGCACCCTCCGATTGTGACTGACAGTGAGTGGTTGACGTGCGCCCGTCGGTCGTCCTACGGTCGGGCCGAGATCGACCCCGACGACATCGCGCGCCTTGCCCCGGACCACGCCACAGGAGGTCGCCGAATGTCGCGGACGACCGCTGCCGGCACGCCGCCGGACATCTCCTCGCCCGTCGGCGCGTCCCGGTGGTCCCGGCCAGCGGTGGCCACCCGGATGCCCACCGCGGGCGACGTCGGGGGCGGGGCGGGAGCGCGCGAACCGTACGCCGGGCCGGTCACCATCACGACCTGGATCGGTGCCCACGGCGGGGCCGGCGTGTCGACGCTGCTGCGGTTCGCCAGCAACGCCGTCGAGCTACCGGCCCGGACCGCCGTCACCGACAGCGCTGCCGTCGTGGTGTGCCGCGGGTCCGCCGACGGTCTGCACGCCGCAGCGGACCTGCTCGGGCGACTACACCCCCGGGAGCCGCTCGGCGTGGTCGTCGTCGCCGCCAGCCCCCGACCGCTGCCCCGCGCGGTCACCCGGCGCCTACGCCTGCTCGCGTCCGCGACCCCGCACCTGTGGCGGATCCCGTGGCTGGAGGACGCCCACCGCGGCACCTTGACCGCCTGCCCGCCCTCCATCCGCCGAGCGCTGCACGCCATCGACCACCGGGCCACCCAGCCCACCACCACGACAGGAGCCAGACCGTGAGTGCACTCACCGCAGTGGCCCACAACGCCGTCATCGCCACCAGCACCCTGGTCGCAGCACCACCCAACCCCGGCCTGGGCAACGCCCCGCCCGAGGTACAGAACCGCGTCAACGCGATCCTCTCGTTGATCGCCTGGCTCGGCGTCGCAGCCTGCGTCGCCGGTGTCCTCATCGTCGGCATGCGGATGGCCCTGCTGCACCGCCGCGGCGAGCTCGGCGAGCACATGGGCGGGCTCGGCGCCGTCCTCGGTGGCTGCGCAATCATCGGAACCGCGTCCGCCCTCGTCGGCTTCTTCATCTGATCCCGCCATGGACGACGAACAGCGCCGCACACGTCGACGCCGAGGACTCATCGGCGGCCTCGTCGCGCTCGTCGTCGTCCTGGCAGCGGCCCTGGGCTACACCACACTCGGCCGGAGCACCCGCACCGCAGGGGCTGGTTTACGTCCAACGGTGACCTTCCCCTCTACCTCGCCGATGTCCGACCGCTCGCTCCCGGCATTGCCAACATCGGCCACGCCGACGCTGACGGCGACGGGGAGTCCAGCCACCGAGTGCCCTCCGCTGCCGACTGGGTCGACGGTTCCAACCGACTTCACCCGGTCGCTGACGTGGACCCCGTCGTCGGTCCCCAACACGCTCCTCCCAAAGTCCGCAGCAACCGGCCCGACGCGGGTCATCGGCGGCGCGGGATCTTGTTTTGCGCATTCCGCGGGCGGGGTCGTTGTTGCCTCCATCCGAATACTGAACGAGCTACTGGGACCATCGTGGGCCGTTGTCATGGCGAAACAGGTTGACACCACGAGCCCCGGTTACGCACGTGCTCTCACCTCTTTACAGACCAATCCGCCGACCGCACAGGACAACCCGGTAAGTCGGGTAACAGGATTTCGGATCGCGGAGTACACACCCGGCCGAGCCGTTCTGTCCCTCATCTACTCCGGCATCTCTCAGCCGCCATCGCAGGACTGCCCCGTGGAACTTGTGTGGACGGGTTCGGACTGGAAGTTACGTCCTTCCGATTCGGGCACGCTGACCTACGGAAGTTGCACCCAGGGAACGCCAACCGATTTCACTCCCCTAGGGGTTTGAGTGTGCAATCCTCTGAACCCTGCGTGTGTCATTGGTGCCATCACCGGATCCGCGTTCGAGCAAGCCGCAAAGTACATGCTGGACGCGGCCGGTAGGACGTTGGAGTCTTTCCTGACGTTCTGGACGAGGGCGAAGGTGCCGGATCTGGCTGACCCGTCGGGGACGGCGTACTGGGTGCAGGACCGCCTGAGCTACCTGACGGCGGCGGCGGCGGTGGTGTCGGTGTTGATCGGGGGGGCCCGGTTGGCGTTGACGCGCCGTGCGGAGCCGGGTTACGACCTGGCGGCCGCGTTGACCCGGACGGCGTTGACCGCGGTGTGCGCGATCCCGGTCGTCGCGGGTCTGGCGGCGGCCGGGGACGCGTTCAGCGCGTGGATCCTGGACGCCGCCGACGTCCGCGGCCTCGCGACGGGCGCGTTGGCGATCGGCTCCCTCGGGCCGGGCCTGGTGTTGATCGGGTCGTTGTTCATCATCTTGTCGTCACTGTTCCAGATGGCGTTGATGCTGCTCCGGGGCGCGGTGATCACCGTGATGGTGGGCATGCTCCCGTTGGCGGCCGCGAACACGAACACGGCGATCGGCCGGCAGTGGTTCTCCAAGCTCTGCGCTTATCTGGGTGCGTTCTTGCTGTTCAAGCCGGCCGCTGCGTTCCTGTACGCGGCCGGGATGAAGCTGGAGTCGAGTACGGACTCGGCGACCGCGGCGCTGAGCGGGATGTTCCTGCTGTTCATGGGGGTGTTCGCGTTGCCGCTGCTGGTGAAGCTGCTGGTCCCGGCGACCGCGTCGCTGGGGTCCGCGGGCGGCGGTTCGGTCATGTTCACCGCCGCGGCGGCGGCCGCGACGGGGGCGGTCGCGTTCACCGGTGGCGGCGCGGCGGCGCCCGGTGCGGGTGGTTCCGCTGCCGGCGGCGGGTCCCGGTCGGTGTCCGGCGGCACCGGCGGGGGGTCCGGTGCTGCCCGGTCCCCGTCGGGTGCCGCCGGCAGTTCGGGTAACGGCAGTTCGGGTGTCCCCGCGTCCGGGTCCTCCTCCCAGGGGACCGGGGCGGTCGCCGGCAGGTCAGGGGCCGGCGGCGGGTCAGGGGCCGGTCCCGCGGCGGGGCCTTCTGGTTCTGCCGGGGAGCCGGGGTCGGTCGGTGGTGGTGGGACGGGGACGTCCGGTGCGACGGGCGCTGGTGGTTCTGACGGCTCCAGCGGGTCCAGCGGCACGTTCGGCTCGGACGGTCCGGCCGGGTCCTCGGGCACGTCCGGGTCCTCGGGCACGTCCGGGTCCCCGGGTGGCGCCGGGTCGAGCGGCGCGTCCGGGTCGGGTGACCGCGGCGGTGGGGCTGGGGGTGGTCCGTCGGGGTCGCCGGGTCCTGGTCAGCGGTGGGTCCGGTCGGCGGCCGGTTCCGCGGGCCGGGTCGCGGACGCGGGTCGCCGGTTGGGCTCGGACGGGGAGGGTGAGGCATGAGTCAGGTCGGTCCGAATCGCCCGACCTACGGCGGGTGGGTGCGGCCGCGGTCGCCGGGGATCGGCCGGTTGGGTCTGATCCCGTCGTTGATCGCGGGCGGCGGGCTGATCCTGGCGCTGCTGTCCCTGTTGGTCACGGGTCCGCTGGTCGCGGTGTCGGTGCTGGCGGTCGCGGTGGCGGCCGCGGGGTTGACGATCCGCCCGGCGATCGGCCCGTCGGTGGGGGCGGCGATCGTCACGCGGGTCGCGTGGTGGCGGACGCGGAGCAGACGCGCCCACCAGTTCCGGGGTGGCGCGTTCGCCCGTAACGGCTCGGGCGCGATGCGCCTGCCCGGCGTCGCGGCCTCGACGACCACCATGACCGGCCACTCCGGTCACGGTGAGCGGTTCGGGGTGGTGGTCCGCAGGACGTCGAACCTGTACACGGTGGTGTTCCGCTGCCGCGCCGACGGTGACGCCCTGGTGGACACCGACATCGTCGACCAGTGGGTCGCCGGGTGGGGTTCCTCGTTGGTGATGTTCGCCCACGAACCGGGCCTGGCCGGGGTGACGGTGATCGTGGACACCGCACCGGACCCGGGGACCCTGCTGGCCGCGGAGGTGCACGGCAACGCCGACCCCCACGCACCGGAGCTGGCCAGGTCGGTGATGTCCACGATCGTGGACACCTTCCCCCGGGGGAGCAGTGAGAACACCGCGTACGTCGCGCTGAGCTACTCCGCGGTCGGGGTGTCCAGGCGCAGCCGAAAACCGGAGGACGTGATCGTGGAGATCGGCCGCCGGGTCCAGAGCGTGATCGACGCGCTCGGGTTCGCCGGGGCCGGAACGGTGGAGCCGCTGACCGAGCACGAGCTCGCCGAGGTGGTCCGGGTCGCCTACGACCCGGCGTGCGCGGTGGACCTGGCCGAGGCCCGCTCGGAGACCCAGGAGACGGACCTGACCTGGGCCGAGGCCGGTCCACACGCCGCGCAGGAGAGCTGGGACAGCTACCGCCACGACAGCGGCCGGTCGATCACCTGGGCCATGACGACCCCGGCCAGCGGCGCCGTGCACAGCGACGTGCTGACCCCGCTGCTGGCCCCGCACAGCGACTTCGTCCGGAAGCGGGTCGCGGTCATCTACCGGCCCCACGGCCCGGAACAGGCCCGCAGGATCGCCGAGACCGACGTGCAGACGGCGCTGTTCACCGCGCAGACCAAGGGCCGGGTCACCGCATCGGCGAACGCCCGGGCCCGGGCCACCCAGCGCGCCGCCGACGAGGTCGCGGACGGGGCGCAGATGACCCGGTTCGCGGTGATGGTCACCGTGACCGTGGACGCCGAGGACGACCTCGCGCAGGCCGCGACCACCGCGGAGAACCTGGCCGCGACGTCCCGGCTGCGGCTGCGCCGCTGCTACGGCACCCAGGCCGCCGCGTTCGCCGCGACCCTCCCGCTGGGATTTCTGCCCTGGCGGCACACCACCGTGCCCGACTCGATCCGGGAGAACCTGTGACCGCCGACCCCAGGACCGGGCCGCTGAGCCCGCCCACCCCCACCGGCACCGGACGCCCCGCTCCCGTCTGCTCGCGGGGTCCCGTCTGCTCGCGGGGTCCCGTCTGCCGGCTGGGTCGACCGTGAGCATCGCGGCGCGCGCCGACCTGCGCTGGCCCCGCCGGCGTGACCGGGGTGACGGGGCGGGGCTGGCCCGCACCGACCTCGGCGCCGGTGAGGTTCCGCCGCCCGGCCCGGAGGACCCGACCTGGGACGGCTCGCACCTGGTGTCCCCGGCCCCGGCGCGGGAACCGGCCCCGGGGGCGCGCGGTGTCGCCGGTGCGGGCGGGGGCCGCTGGGCCACCGTCCCGGTGCCGGATGAGTTTCGCGGGACCACCCGGCAGGTGTGCGGGCTGTGGCCGTTCGCGGCCGGCTCGTCCCGGCCGGTGGTCGGGGTCCCGCTGGGCTTCGACATCGTCACCCGCACCACCGTCAGTTGTGACCCGATCAGCTGGTACCGGGCCGGGCTGATCGGGAACCCGTCGGCGTTGCTGCTGGGCAACCCGCACCTGGGCAAGTCCAGCCTGGCCGGGCGCTGGATGATCGGGCTGTCCCACCGCGGGATCCGCCCGATGGTGCTCGGGGACACCAAGGGCGAACACGGCCAGGTCGTGGCCGCGCTCGGTGGGACCGTGGTCCGGGTCGGCGCCGGCGGTGGCCGGATCAACCCCCTGGACCCGGGCGCGATGGGTGAGGCCGCCCGGGAGATCGGCGGGAAGGTCGGGGAGGAACTGGCCACCGAGGCCATCGAACGGGCCACCACGATGGTGTCGGCGCTGGTGCAGCTGATGACCCGGGCCCCGCTGGCGGACTACCTGGAGTCCGTGCTCCGGACCGCGATCACCGTCCTGAACCAGGACCCCGGCTACGCGGTGAACCTGCGCGAACTGATCCGGCTGATCGAGGCCGCCGCCCCGGACCTGCACATCGCCGCGTTCACCCGCGGCGACCCGGACCGCTACCAGCAGCTGGTGGACCCCCTGCTGCGGTCGCTGACCGCGCTCGTGGCCGGCCCGCTGGGCGCGGTGTTCGGGGATGTCACCACCGCCCGGATCAGCGTGGACTCCCCCGCGGTGTGCGTGGACATCTCCCGGATCAGCAAGAGCGACGAACGCCTCGTCGCGGCCGTGATGCTGGCCACCTGGAATGAGGGGTTCGGCGCCATCGAGGCCCGCAACGCCCTGGTCCGGGCCGGGCTGCGCGCCCCGGTCCGGACCCTGGTCGTGCTCGACGAGATGTGGCGGCCGCTGCGGATCGGGGCCGGGCTGCCGGACCGGATGGACGCCCTGACCCGGCTCAACCGCGCCGACGGCGTCGGGCAGGCGTTCATCATCCACACCCTCAAGGACCTGCAGTCGATGTCCAACCCGGAGGACAAGCTCAAGGCGATGGGCTTCGCGGAACGCTCCGGGATGATCATCACCGCCGGCCTGGCCCGCTCCGACCTCGCGCTGCTGGCCCAGATCAGCCCCCTGTCCACCCGCGAGATCGACATGGTCAGCAGGTGGCGGACCCCCCCGTCGTGGGTGCCCCGCAAGGTCCGCGACCCCCGGACCGGGAAGCTGCGCGTCGCCCCACCGCCGGGACTGGGCAAGTTCCTCATCAAGGCCGGAGGGCCGCGCCGGGATCCCCGTGCAACTGGACCTCACCGAACAGGAGATCGACCTGCACGACACCAACGCGCTGTGGGAGCAGTGATGGCCGCCCGCCTGCACGGCCCCACCAGCCAACCCACCGGCCGTCCCGCCGGCCGACCCGCCGACCGACCCGTGGGCGGCGGCGGGTCCACCGCCGGCCCGGGTGGGCGGGGTCACGCTGTGCCCGTGCAGCCGGGCCGGTACCGCGACGACCGCGAACGCGGCGAGCTGCTCCGGATCGGTGTCGCCGGCCTGGTCGGGATGGTCGCCGGGTTCTTCGCCGGCGCCCCCGGCGGCGGCTGGGTGCGGGTCCTGGCGACGGCGGTCGTCATCGTCGCCGGCGCCCTGGTGTCCTTCGAGCTGGTCCGCTGGCTGGTCCGGTGGGCCAGGGCACGGTCGGACTGATGGCCGCGCCGCAGCGCCCCACCGGCGGGGACAGCGAGCTGGTGGTCTTGCTGATCCCCGCGGTCGGCGTCCTCGCGCTGATCGGCTCGTGCGGGATGTGGCTGGCCACCGCCGCCGACCGGGTCCTCGCCGGCGCCGGGCCGCCCGGGAACCCGTTCACCCTGTCCGCGGCCGTGATCCGGGGCACCACCCCGCGGCCCTCGACGACCGGGATCGTCGCGGCCGCCGCCGCCGTGCTGGTCGCGGCCGCCCTGGTCGCGGTGCCGGTCGCGGTCCTGGTCCACCGGTCCCACCGCGGCCGGCAACCCGTCGACGTCGCGGCCCGCCACCTGGGCCGGGGCAGGGCCCTGGACCGGCTCAGCATGCGGTCCGTGACCAGGACCGCGCACCGGCTCAGGTCCGAGCTCGGTGACACCCCCGGCCCGCTGCTGGGCCGGACCGTCGCCGGAAGGCGCCCGCTGTACCTGTCGTGTGAAATGGTCAGCCTCGTCATCGCCGGGGCCCGCACCGGGAAGTCCACCGCGTACGCGATCCCCACGATTCTGGACGCGCCCGGCCCGGTCATCGCGACCTCCAACAAACCGGACCTGGTCGAGGTGACCGCGCCGCTGCGGGAACTCAAGGGCAGCGTGTGGGTGTTCGACCCGCAGCGGATCGTGTCCCCCGACCCCCCCGGGTGGTGGTGGAACCCGCTGCGTGGGATCACCGCGCTCCCGGAGGCCGAGGAGCTCGCCGACCACTTCGCCGAGGACAACCGCAACCCGCACAGCACCGGCGGGGACTCCTTCTTCGACCAGGCCGGGCGTGCGCTGCTCGCGGCGCTGCTACTGGCCGCCGCCGCCGGCCGCCGGCCCATCACCACCGTCCACACCTGGCTGACCAACCCGGCCAACGAGGAACCGGCCGAGCTGCTGACCGCCGCCGGCCACACCTCCGCCGCGGACTCCCTCACCTCGGTCCTCGACGCCCCGCAACGCCAGCGGGGCGGGGTGTTCGGGACCGCCCTGGCGATGGTCACCTGCCTGGGCAACCCGGTCGCCACCCGCTGGGTCACCCCCCCGCCCGGCCCGGCACGAACCGGTCGGGGCCGGACCCGCCAGTTCGACCCCGACCGGTTCGTGCTGTCCCGGGACACCCTGTACTCGCTGTCCCGGGAGGGACGCGGGTCCGCCGGCGCCCTGGTGACCGCGCTCACGGTCGCGATCACCCAGGCCGCCGAACGGGCGGCGATGGCCAACCGCGGGGGCCGGCTCGCGACCCCCCTGACCGCTGTCCTGGACGAGGTCGCGAACGTGTGCCGGTGGCGTGAGCTGCCCTCGCTCTACTCCCACTACGGCTCCCGCGGCATCCTGATGAGCGCCTACGTCCAGTCCCCCAGCCAGGGCGTGCAGCTCTGGGGTGAGCACGGCTGGCGGACCCTGCGGGACTGCGCCAACGTCGTCGTCTACGCCGGCGGGGTCAAGGACCGCACGTTCCTCTCCGAGCTGTCCGACATCATCGGCACCTACGAGCGGCGCACCGACACCGTCAGCACCGGCCAGCACGGGCGGACCAGCTCCCGCAGCACCCGCAAGGACCCGATCCTGGACACCGCGGACCTCGCCGCGCTCCCCATGGGCCGCGCGGTGCTCATCGCCTCCTCCACCGCGGCCACCCTCGTGCGGACCGTGCCCTTCTACGACTCCCCCGTCCACGCCGCCGGGGTGAAGGCCGCCGAGCAGGGACTGCGCGGGGCCGCCCTGGACGCCGTCGTCCAGGCCGCCCGCCCCCGGGCCGCCCGCAAGGCCGAAGCCCGCCGCGGCAGCCCGCCGCGTCCCGTGTTCGACGCCGGCCTCCCCACCTCCGCCCACGACACCACCGACAACCAGCCCCGCGCGCACCCCGACACCGCGCACCCCGACACCGCGCTCACCGACACCGGGCTCACCGACACCGGGCATCCCGGCGCGGCCCGGTGAGCGACCCCGGCGACGACGACCTGCTGCCCGACCTGCCGGCCCTCCCGGAGCTGCCGGCCCTCCCTGATCTGCCGGCGCTGGCCGGCGGGGCCGGCCCCCCGCCGGGGCCGGCGGCGGCCGGCGGCCCGACGCCCACGATGTACCCGGACGTCGCCGCCTGGGTGGGGGACTTCCTGGTCGTCGTCTACGCCCGCCCCGTCGACACCCAGAACCGTCAGCAGACGTTCCACTGGTGCCGACGGTGGTGGACCCACCCCGAGGCCCTGGACCGGCTCGAAGCGCTCTGGCGCGCCTGGGAGGCGCTGCGCCTGGACCCGGGCACCGGCCCGGCGATCTGGTGGAAGGACTACGCCGACCCGGCGATGCGCGCGCTGCTCGACGAGCACGGCCCGTTCGGGAAGTGCCGCAACGGTCTCCACGTCACCCCTGACAAGCTCGTCCCACCGCTCCCGGTCGACCACCCGGACCCGGCGCTGTTCCCCGCCGCCCACTGACCCCGCCGCCCACCTGACCCCGCGGGACCCGGTCCCCGGCGGGCGCCTCGTCCCCGGCGGGCGGGTGCGCCTTGTCACCGACGGTGCGCCCGGTCCCCCGGGGACGACCACACACCGCGGCCCTCACACGCCGCCGTCGAGGTGCCCCCGGGGTCAGCGGCCGATCTGGACCTGCTGCACCGGTCCCACCGCGGGGGTTTTCGCGGTCGGTAGCACCATCGCTGCGCCGGCCGCCGCGACCCCCGGCGTCGCCCGCGCCTTGTCCAGGCGCAGCCGGGCGTCGACGCCCTCCGGGTCGCCGACGTGCGCCAGCGACACCGCGAACGCTTCCCGGCGCTGCGAGGTGTCCCACCCGACGGCGGTGATCTGCTCCGCCTCCGCGGTGAACTGGCCGGTGCTGGCCCGGGTCGCGGTGGTGTCCTCGGCGCTGAGGTGGGCGTCGTGCGCGACCGCCAGGGCAACGTCGAGGTCGACCCCGGCCGCGCGGACCCGGTCTCCGTCGGTGCCAGGCCCGGCGTTGACGCCGTCGGTCCCGTCGGTGCTCCTGCCCGGGCCGCGTCCGAGGGCCGCGTCGACCCCGGACTCCACCGACTCCCGCGCCTGGGACCTGAACCGTGCCTCGATGCGCTCGGTGATCGCGTCCGCAGCCGCCGCCAGGTCCGGGTCGTGCGGGGCCCACGCCTGCGCCACCGCGTACACTCGGGCCGCGTCGTCCAGCTCCGCGGTGTCCCACCACTGCCGGCCGGCGGCCGGGCCGACCTCCGCGCGGGCCGTGTCGCGCTCGGCCTCGAACCGGGCCCGCGCGGCCTGCGCCGCCTGCTCGGCCGCCCGCTCATCAACCCGGGCCCGCTCCTCGGCGCGGCGCGCGATCTGCTCGGCAACCTGGGCCGCGATCAGCAGCGCGGACCGCGCCGTCTCCTCCGCGGCCTCCTCGATCCCTGCGGACTCACTCATCCCCAACCTCCCCCTTCGTCGGTGTGCTGCCGGCTGCCGGCTGGCGCGGCCCGCCCCGTCCTGGTCACCGGTCGAGACCGCGGTCCGGCCGGGTCTGCCGGTCCCCGGTGCCGCGTTCGGGCTCGGCCCGGGGGGACCCGTGCGACGCCGGGACGGGCGCGTCGACACCGCTGGTCCGGATGGCGAGCTGGCGCGCGGCCTGCGCCGCTTCCGGGCTGATCCCGGCCGGGACCGGCGGGTCCAACGGCACAGTCCCGGCGTCGCCACCGCCTGCGAGCCGCGGTCCGCGGTCCCTTCCCCGGGGCCCCGGTCGCTCCGCGCGCTCCGGGTGCTCCAGCTGCTCCGCGCGCTCCAGCTGCTCCGGGCGCTCCAGCTGGTCCGGGTGCTCCGGGTGCTCCGGGTGCTCCGGGCGCTCCGGGCGCTCGAGCTGGTCCGGCTGCTGCTGGGGCCCGGTCCGGGCGGCGGCTGCTGCTGCGGCGGCCCGGCCGGTGAGCTCGTCCGCGTGCACAACCATCAGGTCCCGCTGCACCGTCACCGCGAGCGCATGGGCCAGGGCCCGGTCCCCTGACTGGACCCGCGCGTGCTGGATGGTGATGGCCAGCTGGGTGAGCTGGCGCAGCAGCAGCGCGTCGACGACGGTCTGGCGCTGCCCGCGGTTGACCTGCATCGCGTAGGCAACCACCCGCGACGTGCGGACGCTTTCCGGCCGCCGGGCCGCCGGCCCCCGGACGCTGGTGCGCTGCTGACCGCTGCGGGCGAGCTGGGTCGCGGTCCGCGCCAACGGACCCGGGGTGCTCTCCACCCGCCGGGACAGCGCCGCGAACATCCCCGACGCGTCCCGCGCCGCGGCCGCCCACGTCTCGGTGTCACCGACCGGGACCGACGACAGCCAGTCCCGCAGCCCGCTGACATCGGCGCGCGCGGACTCGACCAGGCGCGGGTCCACGTCACGGACCTCCCGGCCCGGCGCGACCGGCCCGCGGTGCCGGGCGGCGGCGGCCCATTCCGCCGCGGCTGCCGCCGCCGACTGCGGGGTGTCCGCCCACCGCTCCCGCAGCCGCGGCAGGGTGAGGTCCCGGTCCAGCCGGCCCCCGCCGAACCACACCGGGCGCTGCCCGCGGCCGGCCGGGCGCAGCGCGGCGCTGTACCCGACCACGACACTGTCCGTGCCCGCGGCGAACCGCGGCCGGACCAGCAGGCCGTCACCGCGGGCCCGGCGGACGAACTCGGCCTCGTCCACGGACCCGACCGCAGCGGACCGGACCCGGCGGGCGACGGTCTCCCGGTCCGGTTCGTCCCGGCCCAGCCGCACCGACTTGTTGACCTCCGCGCCCGTCACCCCGGCGCTGCCTCGGCCCAGCCCGCGGGACTCGATCACCGTGAGCCCGTACTCGGCTTCCAACGCCGCAACCGCCTCGCTCGCGCGCAGGAAGTCATTCCACGTCGCGGCCTTCGTGCCGTCGTCCCGGACCAGGCTCACGACCAGATGGACGTGGTCGTTGCCGCCCCCGGACAGCCCGTGCCGGACCGCGGCCCACCGGCACCCCGCCTTCCCACCGGCCCCGCTGAACCCCATCCGATCCACGAAACCCCGGGTGATCAGCGCCCACGTCTCATCGGCCAGTTCCCCGTCCCGGGCCGGCAGCGCCAGCGACGCGTGCCACACATGCCCACCCACAACCTCGGTCCCGGTCTGGGCCCGCGGCTCGTCCAGATGCCCGCCGATCGCCACCGCCCCAAGGCGGTCCAACTCCGAATCGGACCACCACGCCATCACCGCGCCGTCCCCGGCGACCAGGTGCGGCTCGGTGTGCTCGTTGGCCTTCCCCGCACCCGCCAGATAAGTCATCAGCCCGCGCATCCCCGCACCCCGGGTCACCCGCACGATCACCGGCCCCCACCCCCGCGCCCCCCAGACCCCCCGGACCCGGCTCCGCGGAACCCGCGGGACCCGTCCGCGTCGGCTGGGTCGGTCAGCACTCGCCCATCGGGCTGCCCGACGACCCGGCCCTCGGCGTCGATCCGGACCCCGTCCACGACCATCCCGCCCGCGGCCGCGCCGCCCAGCCCGGCCTCCCCCACCACAAGGCCGACCTCCGCGGCGCTCGGCCCGCGGAACTCCCCCATCCCGCCCCCACCGGGCCTGCCCGGCACCGGGCCTCGCGGCGCTGGGTTCCCCGGGTTCCGCAGGTCATCACACGCCTGGCTGATCTGCGGGATCAGCAACCGGATCTCCTCCCGCACCTCCACCGCCCGCCGCGGGAACTCCGCCCCCGCGTTCACACTCCGCGCCAGCTGGTTCAGGTTCCCCGCGATCCCCGACAACGTCCGGGACAGCCCCAGCAGCTCCACGATCGCGTCCCGCCGCTCCGTCGGCGTCCGCCCCCCGGGCAGCGACGTCGCCGATTCCACCAGCAACCGCGGAACACTCACCCGCGCCGCCTCCGCGAGCCGGACCAGCACCGCCTCCTCCTCCACGCTCACCTTCACCTGGTGCGCGATCACCCGTCGGCCACCCGCGGCGTTCTCCCGCCGACGACGGCGCAACTCCCCCAACGACACCACCCAGCTCCCTCCTCGACCGACCCCCCCGACACCCAACCCGCGCCACCCATCCCCGCCGCCGAGCGGCGGCCCCGAGCCCAGCGCAGCGACCCCGCCCCCGGCGGGGACACCGGCCACTGTGCCGGTCATCACCCCGGCGTGTCCAGCGCCCCACCCGGTTGGCTACGCCAACCACATATCTTGCTTCCCGTATGCCGACGTCCGTCTGTTGTAGCGGGTTCAGACCGGTAGGTGGGTAATCTGTCGGACGTGACCGTCCTCGACCCTGACGCCGCCGAACGCGCCGCCCGCGAACTGCTCGACACCCGAGTCACCGCCGTCCGCGAACTCGCCACCCGCCGCGCCGAACTCACCCGTGCCCGGGACGCCGTGATCACCGCGGAACGCGCCGACGCCGCAGCGTGGGCTGCCGCCGAACGCTCCGGGTGGACCGAGACCGACCTGCGCCGGGTCGGGTTCGAGCCCCCGGCGACGCGCGCGCCGGGGCGCCCGCGGAGAACACCCGCCATTCCGGCGGACCAGTCCGGGTGAGCGGGGGCACCACCTTCCCGATCCGCGGCATGGTCACCGGCTGTCCGGCCGCGTCAAGGGCGCTACGCGTCGCTCCGCGATCGGCCTCCGGCCGACCCCTGACCCACCCGGACACCCGATGGGATCGCAGTTATCGGGAAGCCGGCACAGGACTGGTCGGGCGCCCGTGGTGGTCCGCATGACCGGGACCGCCGCCCTCGCGGCCACCGGCGCCGCGACAGGCGTCCTCGGTGCTGTCAGCGGAGCCGGTGCGCTCGTGATCACGCTGATCGAACGGCGACGACGGATCCGCCGGGAGACCAACCAGGACCGGGCGGCGGCCAAGCAACCGGTCCACCAGCTCACCGTGGCCGCCGTCGACCACCGGCTCGTCAACCCCGACTCCGTCCTCACACGCACCGACAGCGACGACCCCGTGGTGTGGACGCTGCGACCGACCAACCCCGGCGCCGCGACGCTGACCATGAACGTCACCATCACCCACCACCTCCGGGACGGCAGCACCACCCCGTGGGGCACGGTCGCGGTCGACCGCACCCTCGTCGGCGGCGGGACCCTCGACCTCCCCGGGCAGCGCAACCACTGGCCCCGCGCCGCCGGCCCCCACAGCCGGTACGAGAGTTTCGATCTTGACGTCCGAGACACCGCCGGCCGAACCTGGCACCGCCAGCACGACGGAAACCTCGACCTGACCGAAGGGACCCTCTGATGCCCGAAATCACCAGGACCCGCCCCTGCCCCCGCTGCGGCGCCCCGGCAGCCGTCACCTGGAACCAGGACGCGACGTGGCAACTCGACTACCCACACCGCGAGGACGTCAGTGGGTTCGAATGTCCCACCAGGTGCCAAGTGCCCCACGAGGACATCAACCGGATCTACCCCACGGCCGACAGCGCCGCGCAGCAGCCGCCGACCGCCTGACCCCCCCCCGCTCAGCCCTCGTACCCGCCGTCCCGCCCGTACCCGATATCCCGGCCATACCCGCTGTCCCGGCCATGTTCCTGGGCGGCGGTCGGCTGCGTCGCCGGTCCGGTCGGGGACACGGTGGCGGCGATGCCGGGGGCCTCGCGCAGCGGTGGCCGGGCCGTGCGGAGCAGCGCCGCGAACCGCTGCACCCGCCGCTGCTCGGCGGTCTCCGCGTCCAGTGGCGCGGTGATCCGGTCGAGCATCGCCTCCATCACCCGCAGCTCCCCGCCCTGGGCGCGGCGGGAGACCGCGTCGTTCTCCCGGCCGGTGACCTGCTCCCAGTCCAACTGCCACCCGGCGCCGGCGGCCAGGTCGTCCAGCCACACCCGCTGCGCCCGCCCGTTGCCCTCCCGGAACGGGTGGATCGTGTTGACCGCGTTGTACGTCCACGCCGCCCCAGCCACGAACTGCCCGCGCCGCGCCCACGAAGTGGCCGCGCCCGGCG